>Ga0335081_10005084_pt1 | contig 20794 bp, 21 predicted proteins | sample Lox_Sample_35_FD_206713 | JGI IMG/M metagenome (GOLD analysis project Ga0335081, IMG submission 206713) | Soil microbial communities from Loxahatchee National Wildlife Refuge, Florida, United States - Lox_Sample_3.5 | ecosystem: Environmental > Terrestrial > Soil > Wetlands | place: USA... | reverse complement strand
GAACGGACCAGCACGCCGTTTCCGTTCTTGGCGCCGAAGTAGTCGCCCAGCTGCGGCGTGATGTTTTCTACCATCAGGCCGCTCCGCGCCGAGGAATGCACCATCACGAACGTAGGCACCTCAATGTCCGGAATCGCCGGTACATTCGGTACCCCAGGCAACGCAATGTGAAAATCCTTCAACCATGGAGAGAATTCCGCGCGCCGGTCTGCAAGTTGGACCTTGATGGTAATGGGCTGCCCGTCGCGGCTGATGCCCAGCGTGATCACTCTTCCAGGGGGAGTCTCGTGGATCATTCGCTGCAACTCAGCCTTGCTTTCGACCTTGGTTCCATTCATGCTCAGAATGACATCGTGCTCTTTGATTCCTGCTTTGCCGGCGGGCGCATCCTGATCGACCATCGTCACTTCGACTCCGGTTTCTTCCTTCAACTTCAGGGCAGCGACGCGGTCCGCGTCTATGTCCGCGATGTCTACGCCGAGATAGGACCCTGTGCTCGAGTCCTCGCTCGAGAATCCCCAAGCTGTCGCGGGTGGATCGACCGTCCATGACTGCGCTGCATAGCAAACCGTCCACAGAAGGGGCAACAACGCGACGCTGGTAAGCGGAAAGTATTTGCGCATAGCCATGCTCCTCGAGCGGAGCCACCCAGTCTCCACTCTTGTCAGGGATTCGCGTGCTTGAAATAGATGTCGCCCGTGGTCGTGTGTACCTTCAGCAGTGGGCCGCCCCCATTCAGAGTGCCTTCAGCGGCCAGCGTTTTCGGGCCCCATTGGCCGCCTTCGCTGGTTACGTGAATATCAGGAAACTCTGAAACGATGCGATGCCCGTTACCCAGATCGACGCTTGCCCGCACCGTGACAGCAACATCCGATGCGATGTAAACCGTGATATCACCCGCAGCGGTTTCAAGCACGGAATCGTGACGGTCTCCTCCAGCATTGACCAACTTCACGATGATCCCGCCCGCCCCTGTCTCCGCGTGAGCAGAAGGCACACCGTAGAGTTCGATGCCGCCTCCGCCGGTCGAGGCTTTAACGTAGCCCTTGGCCGAGGCGAGGTGAATGCTGCCGCCCCCGGTGTCGATCTCGGCCGGACCGCCGATATCGCCCAGGTCGATGCTGCCGCCGCCGGTGGAAGCCTTCACTCTGCCGTTGCATTGACGGACATCAATGCTGCCGCCGCCCGTGTCAATGCTGGCTCCCTGCGCTCCGGAAAGAATCCTGATGCTCCCGCCGCCGGTCTCCGCGATTACTTTGCCGTTGGCGTGGCGCACTTCGATCGGGCCGCCTCCGGTGTGCAACCCGATATCGCCGCTAATGGTCCCCACTTCAATGGATCCACCGCCGGTTTCGGCGTTGACCCCTCCGCCGATGTCATCCAGATGCACGCTGCCGCCGCCACTCTCAGCTTCCACGCGCCCGGCAATCCCGGTCGCATCCACATTGCCGCCTTCGGTCTCCAGTTTCATCCAACCCATATCGCGGGGCACGTTAATAGTGAACTCGCCCGAGCAGCGCCGGGGTGGGTGTCCCTGCCAGTCCCCTACGATCCAGGCCGTGTCTCCTTTTACGTATGCCGTTACCTTTAGCGATTCAAACTGACGGCGGGCATCCTGTTCAGAGGGAGCATAAGAAAGAGTATGAGCAACATAATTGATATCCTGCTGTTGGCCTCCCCGAATAACCAGCGATCCCATATCCACTTTCACGCGCAGATTTTTCACTCCGGCCAGTGTCCCTGAAACCACCTGCTGCCAGCCGCCGTCCTGCCGCGTGATGTGCGCTTCCTGCGCCAGTGCCAGCGGCACAAGGAGGGCCAGCGCACAGCCAAAGCCCACGAGTTGTATCCGATGCTTCAAGACAAACACCTCATTTCCATTTTCCAACCGCTTTCGCGGCATTTTGACTAATCGATTTCCGGTAACTGCGCCAGCATGGTGCGGGCCTGAGATCTTATGTAAGTGCTCTGGTCTTTGGCAGCCAGAGTCATCAGCACTCCGCGTACGCTGCCATCGGCCTTCACGGGCTCAATCAGGCGCAATGCCTCGATGCGCACGCCCTGGTTGGAATCGTTGACCAAGGCAGAGAGCACGGCATCGCGCACGCGAACATCGCTCTTCACATACGCACCCAGGGCGGTCAGAGACTTTAACCGCACTCCGGGATTGGAATCATACTGCAAGGTGTAGATCAGGGCTTCGCGGACTTGCTGGTCGTTCGGTTCCTGAGTCAGAAGGTCGACCGAGTCCATGCGCACACCCGAGTTGTAATTGTTGCGCGCGGCATATAAGAGCAACTGCTGGATACGCTGATCGTTCAGAGAACCTTGCGCTTCCTGGGTGGAAACTGTGTTGTACTTGATGCTGATCTGATTTGTCCCCGGATCCTGGGTGATGGACTGAATGCCGGTGATGGAGGCTTCCGAAGCAGGCGGTGGAGCTGATGTCTGATTGGCAACGGGAGCGGGGTGGCTCAGAAGTCTATACGCGGTTCCAGTTCCAGCGGCGAACCCCAGAATCAGGATGGCAGAAGCCAGAGCGGGTGAAAATCGCACCTGCCGCAGCCAGTTGGCAGGATCGAAAGCCAGCCGATGCCAGAAACGGCCTTGCTGGGCGGTTTCCAACCCTTCCTGCAGGCGCATGCGCGAAGCGGCCAGCAGGGAGGGCGAGGGCTCGGCCGCTTGCTCCTGCGAGAGCAGAGCGTGGAAGTCCTGTTCTGCCTGCAGTTCGGCGGCACACTCGGCGCAACGCGCCACATGCTGCTCCAGTTCGTGTCGGGCGTCATCGGCCAGTTCGCCGTAGACGTGGAGCACAATATTTTGTCTCACCCATTCACACTTCATCGTGGCACCTTCATCTCATATCCGCCAGTTGTCCGCGCAATTTCTGGGTAGCCCGAAACAGCGTATTCTTGGCGGTCTCTTCCGTGGTATGCAGAATCTCGCCCACGGTGCGCAGCTTCAAACCGTGGTAATGCTTCAACTCGAACACCATGCGCTCGCGCGGGGTCAACTTTGAGAGCGCCACCGAAATACGCGCCCCCAGTTGACGGCGCATCAGATCACGCTCCGGATTCGCTCCTGCCCGCCCGTCCGGCACCTGATCGAGCAGATCATACTCGCCGCCCGATGGATCTTTTACCACCGGCGCGTCTTCCTTGCGAACCTGTTTCTTGCGCAAATGGTCCAGGCACAGGTTGGTCACAATGCGATAAATCCAGGTATAGAAGGAACACTCAAAGCGGAAGCTGCCGATGTTCTTGTAAGCCTTGAGAAAGGCGTCCTGATAGACGTCCTGGGCGTCCTGCTCGGTGCCGGTGAGATGCAGCGCCAGGCGCAACACCGCCTGGTCATAGCTGCGCACAAGTTCCTCGAAGGCGGCGCGGTTGCCGCGTTGCGCCTCGCGGATAAGCATCGTGTCGTCTATGCGGCGTTCTTGACCAGCCATGCGGCCCCGCGTGATGGGCTCATGGTTACCGCCGACTCTCTGCACTCTCTCGCCCGCTACCCAATGGGTCCGTTGGCCAACCTCAAATGGTACTGCCCATGCATCGGCCGGCATGTTTTTTCGTGTCCTCTGCTTGCCCGGCGCCTGTGCCGTATCCGGGCTGCAAGGAATAGACGAGTTGTCGGGGGAACCGTGAGCAGAGATTATAGGCGTTCAGCAGGATTTTTTGGTCACCTAGGCGCTTATAAGATAAAGGGTTAGGAGAAACAGAACAACCGCTCGACGTGCTGGCAGGGGACCTTGGCACCAAGATTGCCCTCCCGCGAGCAAAAAACCGGTGGACTCATTCGCCGTCGGACCACGGAATCGAGGTCAACCGGTTTACTTCCACTGAACAATGACGATGCGACGAAAGAAACGTCTGGGGCGTTTTTTCCGCGCCCCGATTTATCTCTACCGCTGGGGATTGGGCGGGATGCTCGGGAAGCGCTTCCTGCTTCTGATCCATACGGGCCGCCGCACCGGCCACCGTCATGAAACCGTCCTCGAGATCATGGAATACCGGGCAGACGGCCCGGAAGCTGTGGTGATGAGCGGTTTTGGCCGCAACGCCGACTGGTTTCTCAATATCCAGGCAAACCCAGACGAGGAGGTGGTCATCGGTACCCGGCATTTCGCTGCCAAGCATCGAATCCTCCCCGCGGAAGAAGCTCTTGGCGTGCTGAGAGGCTACGTGCGCCGCAACCGCTTCATGGCGCCCGTCATTGGCTGGGTATTGAGCCGCTTGCTGGGGTGGAGATACCGTGGCTCGGAGTCTGATGAGCGTCGCCTGGTCGGGCAGTTGCCCTTCATCGCGTTTCGACCGAGGTAACCCTCAGCCTTCCGCCGCTGCTTCTTTCCCGATCATCACTTTCAAATGTGCGGTTACGTCCTTGTGCAGCTTGATCGGAACTGTGAATTCGCCCACGGTTTTGAGTGGCTCGTGCAGCTGAATCTTGCGCCGGTCGACATTGAATCCCTTCTTTTCCAGCGCTTCGGCGATATCGCCCGACGTCACCGATCCAAACAGCTGATCGTGTTCTCCGGCCTTGCGCTCGAAGGACACCGATGCGCCCTCAAACTGGCTGGCCAGTTCCTCTGCCTGCGACTTCTCTTTGGCGGAACGGCGCACCGCAGCCGCCTTCATCTGCGCGATTACGGACTTGTTGCCAGCGGTTGCTTCGATGGCCAGCTTGCGCGGCAAAAGAAAATTGCGTCCGTATCCCTCCGCGACTTTCACCACGTCGCCGCGCGAACCCAGCTTGTTGACATCTTCTTTGAGAATGACTTCCATGAAATCGCTCCTGGCTTCTGGCTTCTAGCTGAAACTCACCATTGGCTCAAAACTCGGAGCCAGAAGGTAGCAGCTAGAAGCTGCTTTTCTACGATATTCTTCCCGCAAACGGCAGCAGCGCGATGTTGCGCGCTTGCTTGATCGCCACCGACAGACGGTGCTGATGCGGCGAGCACACTCCGGTCAGCCGCCGCGGAACGATCTTGCCGCTTTCGGCCACAAACTGGCCGAGCAGGCGATAGTCCTTGTAGTTGATATCCTCGATTTTTTCCACGCAGAATTTGCAAACCTTCTTGCGCCGGAAAAATTTTCGTCCGCCCGCGTCCCGGGACGGCCCCCCCGGCCCCGATCTCCCGCCAAATCTTGGCCGGTCGCCGCCGGGACGATCTCCAGTTGGACGCTCACTGCGTGGCGTCTCGCCCGCCGGGCGTTCGGAAACAGCGGCAGGTGCTTTTGTCTCTTCCGTCATGATTCTCCTCGTTTCATCGGCCCATGATCCGCGATCAGAGGCCAGAAAAATTTCCGCGACCGGCGATCAGGTTGCTGAAAGACGCGTTCTCACTCTCTGAAAACATCCGTCAGCGGCTAAAGCCGGGTTAGCTTTGCGTTGCGTGGCGGTGCGGCTGCGAGGGCGCGCCCTTTCAAAACCCCGCGGTCGGCGTTTTTCAGCAGCTTGCTATGCGGTCGCCGCCGGAGTTTCCGCTGCCGGCACGGGCGCGGCTTCGGCCGCGGGCTGGGCGCTCACCTTTTTGCGCGCTTCGCGAATCTTCTTGATTTTTTCCAGGCGCTTCCGCTCCTCGTCGATACGTACCGTAAGAAACTTGATGACCGGCTCGGTCACCCTTAACCGACGCTCCAGTTCGTGAATGACCGTGCCGCCGCCTTCGACCGTCAGCAGAACATAAATGCCTTCGCGGAAACGCCGCACGGTATAGGCCAGGCGGCGCTTGCCCATGCGGTCCACGCTCTTGACCGTGCCGCCGGCGGCCGGCACCGACGACTCCAGTGTCGATATCAGCTTGTCCAGATCCTCGTCCACCATATCCGGGCGGACGATAAACATCAGCTCGTAAGTACGATTCATTCGCTCTCTCCTGCCGCACACTTCGCAGGTTTCGCGACTCGGCCCCGGTATTCCCGGGCGTCCGGTGCGTGAAAGCCCGCGCCTGTCGCCGGTTAATCTTCCTTCCGGTTGAAGCGGTTCATGGCCGCCGCCGGACCATCTTCCAAAATCACCTTCACCGCTTCCGCGGCGATGTCGAGCATTCCGTCGACTACCTTCAACGTCGCCTTGCGCATTGGGGCTAGCAAATATTCTTTGCCGTCCGCCACTTTCCGTTCCGGCGCCACGCCAATCCGGATGCGCAAGAAATCCTTCGTTCCCAGGGCGTCGATAATCGACTCGATCCCGTTGTGCCCCGCCGAACTCCGCCGCGTATGAATCCGCAGCGTGCCCAGCGGAAAATCCAGCTCGTCCTGAATCACGATCAGGTCCGACTCTGCATGGGCTTCGTATTTCTTCACCAGCTCGCGCACCGAAACGCCACTCAGATTCATGTACGTTTCGGGCTTAGTCAACAGCACGGGTTGTTCTGCGATCACCACCCGCGCTGTCAATGCCCGGCACTGCCGGTTCCTTACCTCTACTCCCAGATCTCCGGCGATCCGGTCAATTGCCAGAAACCCCACGTTATGCGGCGTGAACTGATACTCGATGCCGGGATTGCCAAGACCGACGATCAGTTTCACGCCACCATCCAAAACTCCAAATCCGCAATAGAGCGGCGGACGCCCCAGTCAGCCGAGGCCCCTGCAGCCGCAACTTCGCGGGCGGGCGAGGGCGCCCGCCCCTACTCAAACTATTTCTTCTCCTTCTTCTCAGCCTTCTCCACCTTTTCCGGAGCAGCTTCGGCACCTTCTTCGCCCTCAACCTCCTGCTTGCCCTTCTTGATGACTTCCGGTTCGGCCGGGGCCCCAGCTTCCGCCGCCACAGCTTCGGGCGTGGCCGCGACCTCTTCCTTAACCGAGATGATATGCGCCACGGGGTGATTGGGATCGGTGAGGAACTTCAGCTTCTCGCCGTGCGGTAGATCCGAGACGCGCAGCACGGTTCCGAAGACCAGATCGGTCACATTGGCGTCAATGTGGCTGGGAATATCTGCCGGCAGACATTCCACTTCGACTTCGCGGAGAATCTGCTCCAGGATGCCGCCCTGGGTCTTCACGCCGGTAGCTTCGCCTTTCAGGAAGACGGGTACGCTTACCCTCAGCGCCTTGTCCATGGCAATGCGCTTCAGATCGATATGCAGCAACTTGCCCTTGATCGGCTCATACTGCCAGTCGACGATCATGGCCTTAAGCCGTTCGCCGCCATCGAGGGCCAGATCGAAAATCGTATTGTGGCCGGTTTCCGAGCGAAGGATGCGCGCCACCTGCCGGGGATCCACGGTCACCGGCACCGAGTCCTTGCCGGCACCGTAAAGCACCGCGGGAATCTTGCCCTCGCCCCGTACCCGCCGCGCCGCGTTTTTGTTGCCCGCCTCACGCGCCTGCGCTTCCAGAATGTTTTGCTCCATTGCTGTCGCCATAAAGTTCAACTTCCTGTCTTTCTAAAATTTCTTATGGGACATCTGCAACCACGCAGTCCCACGCGCTTCCTTGAGAACTCACATAAACAACTTGCTGACCGAAGTTTCCTCGTGGATCGACTGAATCGCCCGCCCGATTAATCCGGCAATCGAAAGCACGGTAATCTTGCCGCCCTTTTCCGTCCTTGCCGCATCCGCCTCCGCAGTCAGCGGGATCGTGTTGGTTACCACCACCTGCCGGATCACCGAGTTGTGCAGGTTCTCCACCGCCGGGCCCGAGAGCACCGCGTGCGAGGCGCAGGCATACACTTCCAGGGCCCCGTTCTTCAGCAGGGCAGAAGCGGTTTTCACCAGCGTGCCCGCGGTGTCGATCAAATCGTCGATGATGAGGCAAGTTCGCCCGTTCACATCGCCGATGACATGCATGACCTCCGCCACGTTCATCTCCACCCGCCGCTTATCGACAATGGCCAGGGCGGCATCCACCTTCTTGGCGAAAAAACGTGCCCGCTCCACTCCGCCCGCATCCGGCGAAACCACGGTCAGGTTCGGCAGGGTCAACTTCTTAAAATGATCCACCAGCACCGGCGAGGCGAACAGGTGGTCCACCGGAATATTGAAAAACCCCTGAATCTGCGGGGTATGCGGATCCACCAGCAGCGCCCGGTGCGCGCCCGCCGTAGTCAGCAAATCGGCCACCAGCTTGGCCGAGATCGGAGACCGCGGTTTGTCTTTGCGGTCCTGCCTCGAATACCCGAAGTAGGGAACCACCGCCGTGATGCGCCGCGCCGAAGCCCGTTTCAGCGCATCGATCATCAGCAACAGCTCCATGAGGTGCTCATCCACCGGACGGCAGGTGGGCTGCATCACAAACACGTCGCAGCCGCGCACGTTCTCCTGAATCTGAACGTAGACCTCACCATCGGCAAAGCGCTTCAGCAGAGCCTGGCCGCGCGGCATGTTCAGGAAACTGCAAACCTCGTCGGCCAGGGGCTCGTTGGCGGTGCCGCTGAAAATCTTGAACTTCTCGTCCACGCGCCCGCGCTGCTTGCGCTCTGGCTTCTCTTCCGGCATCGGAGCGCCTTTCTTTTCGGCCTTCTCCGACTTTTCCTGCGGCGTGACCAAAGTAGCCATAGTTCGCTCTCAGGCATCAGCTTTCAGCCTTCAGCCAAACCCGATCAGCCAACGATGTACCACGCTGAAGGCTGATAGCTGACGGCCGATTTCTGGCTGGGCCGCTAGGATTCGAACCTAGACAAAGTGCTCCAAAGGCACTTGACCTACCATTAGTCGACGGCCCAGAACTCGATTTCCGATTGTCGATTGAACCCCGCCGGGGCAGCTTTATTGTCAATCAACGGCGAAATTTCAACAATCAAAAACTTCCAGCCGAACGGGCAATCGGAATTCATCCAACGAAAATCCGGCCCCAGTAGGCACTACGCCTTAGCGTAGCCGTTGCCTGCGCCGCCCAACCCTGCTTCCGGAGACTCTTTGCCGCCTTGGCGGCATCTTCTCTGGAGGGAAACAACCCATACAAAACCGAACCGGAACCCGACAACGACGCATATTTCGCGCCCACATGTTCCAGCGCACGCTTCCCTTCACACAGTTCGGGATACTCAGGAAAGACGACCTGTTCGAAGTCGTTGCCAATCCCGGCCCGGACAAGGTCGAGAAGCGGATTCTCGGCCCGGCCCCTCTTACTTCGAGGAGCACCGGAGTAAGGTTCGCTCAGCCACGCCGAAAGCGCACGACTGAGCTCATCCATTCTACCGGATGCCTCGGGGAGCGTCAATTTGCCGCGATCCGCAGCGGCCATGCGCCGATCCCACTCCGCAAAGGCCTTGGGCGTCGAAACCCCTGCCTCCGGGGTCACGACCACGCACGCCGTCGGAGGGAAATCCTCCAGCTGATACACTTGCTCTCCGCGCCCCACGCCCAACACTGTTCCTCCGACCAGAAACAACGGCAAATCCGACCCAACCTCGGCCGCAATCCGCAGTCTTTCTTCCTGGGGCAGCTGCTTTTTCAACGCCCGCTCCAACCCCAGCATCGTGGCTACGGCATTCGACGAGGCTCCGCCCAGCCCTCCCTGCACGGGCAGGCGCTTTTCGATCTCGATCAGCACACGCCCCCGCGCCCGCACGGCTTGCATCATCTTTTCTGCGATGCGATAGCAGGTGTTCGACTCATCCTTCGGTACGCGCGGATCGCTACACCGAATCTCGATCCCAGACCCCCGGAATACTCTGACGCGCAACACGTCATGCAGCCCGATCGTTTGATAAACGGTCAGGAGTTCGTGAAACCCATCCCTGCGCGCCGCGCCAATGCGCAACCCGAGGTTGATCTTCGCGAAAGAACGCACCATGATGGGCACGGGGACATGATTGTAAGGTTTTGAAGGCAAAATTACGACGGGTCTCGGCCCGAGTTATCCTGATCGCCATGCGGGGCTTCGACCCTTGGGGCTTCCTGCCGATATTGAAGGACCTGGTCGTTCTGCTACTCCCGGCAGCGGCGGCAATCTGGGCCTGGTTTAAGACGCGTCATGCTCATTCTTGGCCTTTTGCCCAAGGGAGCGTACTGAACACGCAGGTTCGGCGAAGTACCGATTCCTACCCCCATCCGTGGGTTGTTGATATTGCCTATACCTACGTGGTGAACGGCGAATGCTATTCAGGTTTTTACCGCATTCGAGCGCGCAGCGAATCTCGCGCAGAGGAGAAGGTCGCCGGCTGGAAAGGCAGGATGGTCGTGGTGCGGTATTCGCCGGGAAACCCCGAAGTCTCGACCCTGCTGAAGACGGACCAGCCCGGTGGACAGCTGGGAAATTGAAAGGGCGGTCGCGGCGATTTCGTCCCCGGAGCCAGAGTATCCCCCCACCTGTCGCACCACCTTGGTAATCTCGACCCGAACTGAAGATGAGAGCATTGTTAATTTTGTGATTCCAATCACACGAACCGTCCCCGTTTGACGGTCCTCCCTATTGGAACCAAGCACGACCGCAAACACAAGCGCTGTCCCGCGTAGGGCGGGGAACCCTGTCGGCGCTGGCCCGCAAGTGGGGCTGTAAGGAGGTGCGCGCGGAAGCAAGCAGGCTCGACCTAATATTCCTGCCCGGCGGCGTTCGCCGGGCTCTTGGGGGTCGTTATGCGCCGATTTATGAGTCGTCTTTGTCTGCTGGCTCTGGTGCTGGGAGGAGCTTCCCTGGCCGTCAGCCAAAGCGATTATAGAGTTGTCTCGGTTACGAATGGCGGAACCATCTCGGGCACCGTGAAGTGGTCCGGACCGATGCCGCACCTGGTTCAATTTCCGGTTACCAAAGATCCGCAGATCTGTGATCCGGAGGGCAAGAAAACCGTCAGTCTTGAGCGGCTGATTATCGGTCCCGACGATGGAGTCGCCAACACCATCGTCTACCTCAGGAACATCTCAGCCGGCAAAGCCATGGACCTTCCTGAGCAGAGGCGCCATCTGGACCAGCACCATTGCGAGTACATCCCGCACATTCTTCTGGTGCCGGAGGGCGGACAGTTAGAGATGAAGAGTTCTGATGCCACGCTCCATACCATCCACATGGACGGGGCAGCCAGCTTCAATCTGCCGTTTCCCTTTCCGAATCAGGTGGTTCCCCGCACCATGACAACGCCTGGACTGGTCAATCTTCACTGCAACGGCGGCCACGTATGGATGAACGCGGAAATGATGGTCGTTCCCCATCCTTACTATGCGGTCACCGATGAGAGCGGACACTTCGAGTTGACGGATGTACCGCCCGGGACTTACCGGCTCATGGCGTGGCACGAAGGCTGGGGCCTGGTTGGCAAGGAACAGGCATACGACGTGCTGACCGAGCGCACCGTCCAGCGCCCGATCTTCAGCGAACCGAGAACCTGGGAGAAGGCGGTGACCGTCAGCGCTGACCAGATGAGCACGATCAACTTCGTGATTTCGAACAAGTAAGGTGAAGGGTGGCGGGAGACCGGGACCGGAGCCTACCGCCGCTTGTAGAGTACGGCAAATTCGTATCCTGCATTCGGCGGGAACAGCTCCGCCACCTTGCGCAGACGCTCGGCCAGCGAAGAGGGCGCCAGCAGCGGATAATCCCGCTCCCGCAGATCGTAATAATCCACATCCAAATAGAGCGACAGCAGATAAATCGAAATCGCATCCGAAAAAGTAGCCTCAAAAAACTCGTTCTTGGCGCGCTCGGAGTCGGGCCCGCCCGTTGTCGCTATCTTGCGCGACTCGTAGGCATCCAGCGAGGTTTCGCCGCGGACACCCGATTCCACCTGCTTCCATACCAGTTCGCTGAACTCGCGCGAGACCCCGGCGCACTCCACCAGCGCATGTCCCACGTTGATGTAAAACTCAAAGGCCACGGAAAACTTGTCGTCCATCAAGCGAGTGGAGATGAACACGCACTGTGAATTGCCCAGCATCAGGTTGCGGTGGCAAACCGCGTTATCGCTGAGGGAGACGTCGTAACGGTCGGCGATCACGGTGTCCTCACCCTGGCTGACGGTGAGCGGCACGAAATAATAAGCTTTGCGGCTGAGTGCGGCCGCCGCCCGCGTGGGCACGGCCCCGATCATGCGTTCCAGATCGAATGAACTGGTCGCAGTTTCTCCCGCCACCGCGTAGCAAATCCCATTCGGCGCCTGGGAAACCGGCGTCAGACGCACCACTTCCGCGGGGCTCCGCGTGATCGCTGGGGCGGCCTGCGACATGCTGACTATGTTATACACTACGGGCCGCCGGGCTCTGCGGCTCGCTCCGAGGCGCGATAGGCCTTCGCAAACGCCACCCACAGCGCCACAATCACCCCGAAGCACACCAAGCTGCCCTCGGGTCCGACCGATCCTCCGGTCAACCATCGCGAGCCGTGGAATGAGGAACTCAGCAGGTGACCCGGCGAAACCTGACCACTGTCCGGCACAGAGTAGAAGAAACTCTCGCCCCAATCCCAGGCGGCATGAAATCCCACGGCAAACCACAAATTCCCGGTGCGACGAAGGGTAAGACAAAAAAACAGCCCGATCATGGCCGCCGCCAGAGCTCCGGTCCAGGCTTCGCCTGGGTTTCTTAGATGCAAAGCTCCGAAAGCCCCCGAGAGCACGATCGCTGCCGGCCAGAATCCAATGCCGCGCGCCAGTGTAAACTGCGCATATCCGCGCATTAGAAATTCTTCGACCAGTCCGACCAGCAGAAACACTGCACCCCAGAAAACGGAGAATTTCACGATGCGCACGCCATGCAGCACGATGTGGCCAAAGTCGAACGCGTGCGCTCCGTGGAGGATCGCCAGCAGCAGAGTGATGCCGGCAAATCCCCACACAGCTCCCTGACAGAACAACTTGGCAAGCGCCTCGTGCAAGGGCAATCCATAAGCGCCCCACGGCCTGCTCTCGATTCGGCCCATTATGAGCGCAGGAATGACCGCCGCTACCAGAACTCCAAACTCCGAGAACGCCTGCGACCAGAGATTCCCCATGTGCGCCGCGTCAGCCAGCCAGCCGCCCGCGACGAGAATTACGGCAAACATCGCGACATAAAGTACGAGGCTCCAGCCCGAGCGAATGCCGTCCGCTCCTGCGAAAATCCAGCGCAGCCGCGCTTGATGCGGAGCGAGGCTGTGAGGATCGCCTTCGCCCTCCGGAGAACGCTTTTGGTCCAATCCGTTTTCCAATCAGGAAACTTCTCTGCGCAAATAGGCTGCAACATGGTAAAACACTCCGTCTCGACCAATGCCCCGGTTTTTTACTCGCGAACGTTTCGGCCGGCCGCAACTGTGGGCCGGCCTCTTGCTGCTGGCATTCTTCCTCGAAGCAGCCTGGCTGGTCAGGTCGGAATTGCACGGATCGGCCGGCCCTGACCTGCCCGAGCAGGTCCGGATCACTGCGGGCTGGCGGCAGTGGCACGGAGGAGCCGTTGCCGGTGCCCCCCTGCCCGATGACCGGTCCTACCCCGGAGAAATCTCTCATCTGGAAGTTTCAAAGAACGGCTTTGACACCGAGCATTCGCCGCTCGTCTACCTGGTCACCGCTGCCCCATTGCTTCCCCTGCCCGCGCGGGTACTCGACTCAGGGCTTGGCGGCCCGTGGCTCTGGTTTCCACGCCTTCCGTTCCTGGCCTGCGGTGTCCTGCTGGGCGCTTCCTTGTGGTATGTTGCCCGGCGCCTTTGCGGAAACACTGGTGGATACATTGCTCTGACGCTCTACTGCTTTTCACCGTCCATGGTCAAGGCCAGCGCAGTCTGGCATACGGAACCGGAGATCATAGCTGCATGGGGCGCATTCGGCACGATTTTTACCGCTATCGCTGTGGCCCACACTCTTTATGCTCCGCGCGAAGTGGTTCTCTGGAACTGGCGGCGCATCCTCCTTCTCGGAATTGCACTGGCTCTGGCGGTCGGATCCCAATTTTCCATGGTTATCGTGGTTCCCTTAGCGCTTATTTTTCTACTCTACGTTGCCCCCGTCCGGCGCAAGGCGGGATTGGCGATCTGGCTGGCGGCGGTGCTTGTGGGAGGGCTGTTGTTGTTTTCGTTCTATTTTTTTCACCCGCGAATCTTCTGGGAAGGTATGACGAACGCGATGTTCTGGGCAGCCACATCGCGAGGCTTCGCCATCCTGGGCGTCTACCGCCAGGTGCTCGCTGAAACTGCCGGCGCGTGTCCGGCGATGGTTTTTTTGTTTCCCCTCGCAGCGGTTACCTACGTCCTGTGGCCGCGCACGCGTTATTTCGGCAACACCGCGCCCTTGCTGATTGGCCTCGGTTTCGTGACGCTGGGAATCGCTCATCCTCACACCGGAGGAGCCGGGTTTCTTCTCGGCTCGTTGCCATTTCTTTTCATCTTCGTTTCCGGCGTCACAGCCGATCTCCTGGAAACCCGGCACCGCCAGCTGATCGCAGCCGGCATCTGGGGTGTACTCGCCGCGTATGCTGTCTGGAGCCTCATGGGGCTGGCGAAGGTTTCGGGTTAGAATATTCGTCCTTTATTTTCAATTATTTGACGTGTGGGCGCCGCGCGTCACCCGTTGGGTCTGGGATACAAAATTTTACGGGCATTTCTTGGGGATTTACTCGTCTAAAGGATAGATGACATCGGCGCATGCGGGGTGAGCCATGACCTTCTCGTTGGAGTATCATAAGCTCGTGGAGCGGTCGATTCCGGCTACGGTTGCGCTTTTTGGGTTGCTCGCCTTAGGAGTTTGTGTGCCCGGCACTCAGGCTCAGATTCACGGCGCGCCCGCTTCGGTAACTTCTCCCGGCTTTGGCGGCCGCGCCATCAACGGCACGCCAGCCAGCGTGACTTCCCTTGGCCGCAATGGCTATTCGTGGCCAGGAGTGACTTTCTCGGCTCCGGTTCCTCCTTCCTGGAGCAGCAACGGCCATCACCACAGCGGCAAGGGGACACACCACGGTAACTTTTACCCGTATGGATACGGCTACGGAGAGGTCTATGCCGTGCCCGTGCCGGTGCCTGTTCCCTATGCCGCCGACGATAATTCCGCCGATGTAGAAGACAACGGCCAGGAATATCAAGGCGGGCCTACGATCTTTGACCGACGCGGCCCAGGAGCGAGCTCCTACGAGCCTTCCGATCCGGATGCAATCACTCAACCTTCAAGTCCGCCCGCCGATATCACCGAGCCGGAAACGCCACAGGATCCGACCACGCTCGTTTTTAAGGATGGCCACGAAACCGAAGTCCTGAACTATGCCATCGTTGGTCAGACACTTTACGATTTAACGCCCGGCCACCGTCGCAAGATCGCTCTTGCCGACCTTGACCTGGCGGCTACACAACGAGCCAACGACAGCAGCGGCGTTACTTTCCTTCTGCCTTCCCCAGCGCAGGCTAACTGATAATGCGCAAACTGGCTCAAGAGCGACTGGCCCTTTTCGCAGTGCTGGTGGCTCTCGTAGCCTGTGCGAGTGCGCAACGAATGTCTGGGGCGATGCCGCACTTCGCCCCTCCCGCCGCTTCAGGTTCGTTTACCCCAGGTTTTGAGGGAATCGTTTTTCAGGGATTTCACGGGGGCTTCGCGGCCGGACGCGCGGTGTTTCCGCGATTTCCTGGTTACGGTTCCTACGGCGGGCAGTATTTCCCAGTGCCGGCGGACTGGTTCAACCCTGACGATCTCTACGCTGGGGATTATCCCGTTCCGACTCCGGTTTCTTTTGTTGTCGTGCAAAACGGTCCAGCGACCCTTGCTGGAGCGGCCCCGTCCAAGCCGCCTGCGGAGCCTTTGCTGATTGAATTGCAAGGAGGCCGCTATGTCCACATGAGCGAGAATGAAGCCGGGCAGAGCATCCAGTCGCTGACTGCGCAGCCTTCGGGCCCGCACAAGCGATCTTCCCAGGTGACCTATCCGCCAACCGGAGATGCAATCCCGATCGCTCCCCTGCCTTCAGTAATCCTCGTCTTTGGCGATGGATCGCGTCAGGAAGTTCATGACTACACGATTGCTGATGGAGCCCTCTACGCGCGGGGAGATCTTTACACCGACGGCTATTGGAACAAGAAGATCGAACTCTCTGCGCTGAATATTCCGGAAACTCTTTCGGTGAACAATGCTCGCGGGGTAAAGTTTGCTCTTCCGTCATCGCCCAACGAAGTCATCACTCGCCCGTAATTCCCTGTCGTCGTGAGTGAACAAGTTGCGGCTCCCTGCGAAACCATCTCGCAGCGAGATAGTGATGCAGACTTGCCTCCGAACAGGAGCCCTGGGGTACGCGCCGTGCGCATCGAAAAATCGCCCGGAATGATATAATTAGGCATAATCATCGGTGAACATAACATCCTTTAAATGCAATGGGTTGCCACTCCGACCGGCGCTCTTCGTTTGCGCCAGCTGAGCATCTATGCCTGACGATCAAAATCCCGAACTTCCCCTGACTCCTCCGCCCGGCGACGGCGGTAGTCCCGGCGCGCTCAACATTCAACCCGTCAATATTGAAGAGGAGATGCGGCGGTCGTATCTCGACTATTCCATGTCGGTGATCATTGGCCGCGCTCTGCCCGATGTGCGTGACGGATTGAAGCCCGTGCATCGGCGCATTCTCTACGCCATGCACGACATGGGCCTGGTGCATAACCGCAAATTTTCCAAGTGCGCGGGTGTTGTGGGCGAACTGCTGAAGCGCTATCACCCGCACGGCGATGGCGCGGTGTACGACGCACTGGTGCGCCTCGCGCAGCCATGGAACATGCGCTACCCGCTCATCGATGGCCAGGGAAACTTTGGCTCGGTGGATGGAGACTCTCCCGCGGCCTACCGTTACACCGAGTGCCGCATGACCCGCATTGCGGAAGAGATGCTGGTCGATATCGAAAAAGAGGCGGTCGATTTCGTCCCCAACTTTGATGAGACCACGTCTGAGCCGGTCGTTCTCCCTACGCGAATTCCCAATCTGCTGATTAACGGCTCGAACGGCATCGCCGTCGGCATGGCGACGAACATTCCTCCGCATAATCTTACCGAAGTGGTCGACGCTGCGATTACACTGGTCAACAACCCCAGTGCGCAGCTGGCGGAAATTCTGAAGTTCGTCCAGGGCCCGGATTTTCCCACTGCCGGCATCATCCATGGCCGTGCAGGAATTTTCGAGGCCTACCGCACCGGCCGCGGACGCTTCATGATGCGCGCGAAGGCCGCCATCGAAAATCTCACCAAGGACCGCCAGGCCGTCATCGTCACCGAAATCCCCTATCAGGTAAACAAGTCGGTCCTGATCAAGCGCATCGCGCAACTGGTCAACGACAAAGACATCGAGGACATCTCCGATGTGCGGGATGAGAGTGATCGCGATGGCATGCGCATCGTGATTGAGCTCAAACGCGGCGTCGAGCCGCAGATCGTCCTGAATCAGCTCTTCAAGCACACCCAGATGCAGGAAAGTTTTTCCATGATCCTGCTGGCGGTGGTCAACGGACAGCCGCGTGAAATGGGCCTGATCCAGGCGCTCAAGCACTTCATCGATCATCGCGTCGATGTCGTTCGCCGCCGCACGGCCTTCCTGCTCTCGAAAGCCAAAGAGCGCGAGCACATCCTCGAAGGCTATCTCACCGCGCTCGATCATCTCGATAACGTGATCGCCATCGTTCGTGCCAGCGCCAACCGCGCCGATGCCCGCGAAAACCTGGTGAACTACTTCAGTGGCAAGAAAATCGACATCAACACCACCGGCCGGGCTCCCCGGCTCGATCCCGAAAAGCCCTTCACCGCCAAGCAGGCCGACGCCATTCTCGAATTGCAACTGCACCGGCTGACAAAGCTTTCTATCGATGAAATCTCCCACGAGTTGAAGCAGGTTCGCGACAATATTGCCGAATACGAGTCCATCCTGGGCTCGGAGCGCAAGTTGCGCGGCGTCATCGTCAAAGAGCTGGAAGAAATCAAGAAACAATACGGAGACGAGCGCCGCACCCGCATCGAAGACGAGGCCGCCGAAATCGTCCTCGAAGACCTCATTGCCGATGAGCAAGTTGCCGTCACCGTCAGCCACTCCGGCTACCTCAAGCGCACGCCCATTTCCACCTACCGCCAGCAGCGGCGCGGCGGCACCGGCCGCACCGGCATGAAGACGCGCGACGAGGACTTCGTCGAGCATCTCTTTCTTGCTTCCACTCACGCCTACATTCTGATTTTCACCAACAAGGGCCGCGTGTACTGGCTCAAGGTCTACGAAATTCCCGACGTCAGCGCCGCGGGCAAAGGCAAGCACATCGGCAACCTCGTTGGCTTGCAGCCCGGCGAGACTGTGAAGACCATGCTCGCCGTGCGCAATCTGGAAGAAGAAGGCAAGTATATTTTCTTTGCCACTCGCACCGGCACGGTAAAAAAGTCTGACCTGCGCGAGTTCATACACGTGCGCTCCAACGGCATCAATGCCATCAACATCGACGACGGAGACGAACTGGTAGCCGTCCGCCTCACCGACGGACAGCAGATCGTCTTCCTCGCTTCCCATGACGGACAGGCCATTCGCTTTGATGAAGACATGGTCCGCTCCATGGGCCGCGCCGCCTACGGTGTCCGCGGTATGAATTTGGAAGAAAAAGATTACGTCGTGGGCATGGCCACCACGCCGAAATCCGACGCCGACCGCGCACAGGCAGCCGAACTGCCGGCAGAAGCTATGGAAGAGCCTGGTGTTGGCGTGGAAGAGCGGCGCTTAAGCGCCGCGAAAGAGGAGGCAAAAGAAGGGGCTTCAGCCCCCGAAACATCCGCGGCTGAAGAACCCGTCGACATCGCAGTCAAAGGCTTGCTCATCCTTTCGGTCACCGAAAACGGATTCGGAAAACGCACCCCGGCCACCAGTTACCGCCTGCAGCGGCGTGGTGGCTATGGCGTCATCAATGTGAAAACTACGGAGCGCACCGGCAAAGTTGTGGCCATCGCGCAGGTCGATGAAACTTCCGAAGTCATGCTGATCAGCCACTACGGAAAGATTATCCGCATGGACTCGAAGACCATCCGCGAATCCGGCCGCAACGCCCAGGGCGTCCGCCTGCTGCATATGGAACCCGGCGACCGGGTTGCTGCAGCGGTCGTGATCGCTCCGGAAGAAGAACCCAACGGAGGCAACGGGGGCACGCTGATTCAGTGAAGCAAATGGAACGGCGGACGGATTCGTCCGCCGGAGTGTTTTCCTCCATAAACTGCTGCTCGTGACAGCGGGCGGCGACAGCGCTGAATCGTTCGCCGAAGGTCCCGCATCATCTCGTCACTCCCTGCTTCCGATTAATTTCTGTCGAAAACTCGGTCACCAAATTCACCAGCGAGCCATAAGCGGCCTGCCCCAACACCGCCCACCCGCCATTTGCCCAGGCATTTTTCGGACTTGGCTTCCACGCTGTCGATAACAAGCCTCCGCCAAACGCCCCGCCATACAATGCCCACTGCGGATGCAGATTTTTCTCGCTTCGGTCATAGGTCAGAAAATTCCGCAGAATCGCATGTCCCAGCCGCTGTTTGAATTTCGAGCACTTGCACTTGTCATAACGGACCTCGTAGCCCAGCTTCGCGTTGCCCAAGGCTGCAAGCGAGTTGGCTGTAATGAACTGCCCTTCGCGCGAGGCAAAGCGCTCCGCATACCCTCCGATTCCACCCTGCCACCTGGGCACACCCCGGGCCTGGTCGATCACCGCCGCAAACATGCGCTTCATATACGCCTCGGGCGTGGTGAACGTTTGCCGCAGGTAATAATCTTCGCGCTGCTCGCCGGTCATCGGCACCAGCTTGCGGTTTCGCCCCACATAAATGCCCGCGATCCATCCCGACTCCCAGTCGCGCGCTTTCTTCAGGCCGGCCGTCGCCGCGTCTTTGGTGGCGGTCGCAACCTGCTTGGTTTTCTCTCCAACGGCCTGTGCCGGATTCCCGCTTTCGTCTTTTTTTCTGGTCGCTCCGGGCGCATCGGGAAGCTGCTGTTGTTCTGCCGAGCGGGGCGCGGTCTGCGGCGCCTGCCCATGCGCAGTTCCGCACGGGATTATCACAGTGCAGACGACCGCCACTGCGCACTGAAAGGGACGCTTAAGGCGAAGCCGTAATTTGTCGATTCGAATCCCCAAGCTGAACCTCTGCATTGTTCCCGATCAAACGCTTTGTCATCAAGAGTAGCAGACTGGGCCGCTATTTTTGGCGCGGGACGAGCACAACCCGGATGCTAAACTCCCTTCGATGCCCTCGCTCTACAATCGTGTTGCCGGGCAAAATGTCGACCGCCTGGCCGCACTCAGCGACGGTATTTTCGCCGTCGCTATGACCCTGCTCGTGCTCGATCTCCGCGTACCCGCGAGAGAAGCCATCCACTCCGAGCGTGATCTGTGGCACGCCCTCATCGCGCTTTCGCCGCGCCTGGTCGTATTCCTCATGAGCATCATGACCAACGGCATCTTCTGGATCGGACAGCAGACTCAGCTCAATCACTTCGCCCGCGCCGACCGCAACCTCGCCTGGATTCACATCGCCTTCCTGTGCGCCGTCTGCCTTACGCCATTCTCCACATCGCTGCTCGCCGAATACATACACTACCGCGTCGCCCTTCTGCTCTACTGGTTCAACATCCTGCTCCTCGGACTCACTCTTTACTGGAGCTGGAACTACGCCACGCGATACCATCTTTTGGCCGACGATGCCCCTGCCGAAATTCATTCAGCCGTCATCCAACGCATCGTAATCGCGCAATCTCTCTATGCGACTGGCACCGCTCTCTGTTTTGTCAACAATTATTGGGCGATCGCCGCCATCGTTCTGGTGCAAATCAACTACGCCATCGCCCCGCGCTTCTGCTGGGGAGTGTTTGCCAACAAATCGTCGAACTAGACAGCGCCGGATAGACTCTTTGGCCGTGATATTGGCAGAGAGGAAAGGGTAAACTTCAAAACCGGGAACGCGGAAAGGGATTGGC
>Ga0335081_10005083_pt1 | contig 20799 bp, 20 predicted proteins | sample Lox_Sample_35_FD_206713 | JGI IMG/M metagenome (GOLD analysis project Ga0335081, IMG submission 206713) | Soil microbial communities from Loxahatchee National Wildlife Refuge, Florida, United States - Lox_Sample_3.5 | ecosystem: Environmental > Terrestrial > Soil > Wetlands | place: USA... | reverse complement strand
TGGGGACATACCTGGTGGCGCACGACGTGGGGACGGAACTACTTGTCAGAACTGGCGGACGAAACTGGAGCAGAAGGATATGGGGAATCGGGGCTGAATCCGGTGTCATTCACTCCCTATCTTGGTGATTTGAGCCGACGGCTGCAGAACCAGTACGAGCTCACGTTTCTTGCTAAGCCGCAAAAGAGCGCCGGACTGCAGCGAGTGCGAGTGATGACCGAGATTCCCGACGCGGATCTGGTTGCGGCCGACAGGGTGTTGTTCCGGCGAGCGAATAGGCGCACATCCAGGTTAAGACTCCCGTGGCATGGTCATTTTTCCAAGAGGCATCAGTTCGGATCAGAACGCGTCAGAACAACCCATATGGAAGCGGTTGGTGCGGATATCAGACAAACAAGCAGTAGGGCAGCGACTGTTCGTTGTGTCCCCCCTCAGGGGAATCCAAGCGTGCGCGGCATGAAGTCTCAGGGAATTACTTGCCTGCGCAAACCACGGCTGGCGCGGGCTGGACAAAGGTTACGGCCATGTTGACCGCAAATATCGTTACCGCACTCAGCTCGATCACAGCCGAGATCGGCAGCCACGACCATGCGCCGTGGAGGTACTGCTGGTAGGCAAGGATTTCTGACACCACCCGCATCGTGCAGCCCACGATCAGCAGGGCCTGTGAAAAGAACATCAAGCGCGGACTGTAGAGATGGCGCATGCCGGAAAAGGCGGGCAGCACGCGTTGTCCCACACCGAAGACCATGGCAGCGACGAATCCTACCGTGAGGGCGTGGCGCGACGCGCCCCAGATTCCGGCTGTTTCTCCCTGCGCAAATGCCGCCCAAATGCCCAGCCCCGCTGCGACCAGCAGCCAAACATAAGCGGCGCGCACGAAGTACGGGAATGTCCCATGCACTCCGCGCGTCTTGGCTGGCTGTTTCGCGGGCTCGAACATACGGAGGCTGGCCACGGCGAGGACCGCGCCAGCGAAGATCAGAACTACGGCCATTCGGAACAATCCCGCGACTGCCACTGCAACACCGGTGGCGTTTACGCCGGAGGCCGTCACCAGCATACCTTTTCGCAGTGCTGGCAGTCCCAGAAAGATCAACATCCAGCGCGCGCTGAAGCCCCATACGAAAGGCACGATGAAGCCCCAAGCAGCGAGCATCAGAAAACGTTGATCCAGCTCGTGTGGGAACGCTGGAAAAGAGCCTGAAGACACGAGATACAACGCTGCGCCGAGGTTCAGCAACAGAGTAACGCTGAGCCCGATCGTGCCGGCGATAACCACTAACACCCAGCTATCGAAGCTTTTGTCCCGTCCGGACGCGCGATGTCCTGCTACCGCCGTGAAGAAAAGAACAAAGGCGCACAGTTCCAGCGCGGCGGAGACAGGCAAAAGCGCGCGCCAGTGCCATGCGTAAACGTTACCGATCCAGCGCAGTGCGACACCTGTAGTCCACAGGGCACAGCACGTCCAACCGCGCCAGAGAGCAAAGCCGGAAACACGCAGCAGCTTGGGGATGGAATAGAACCCGATGCCCAGGATGAAGCTCCCAATCCATCCGAACACTTGCGCCTGTCCGTGCGCCTGCAACCATGAGGCTGAAACTGACGCGGCCGTCTGCTTACTGCTGATTGAAATGAGATTCCAGACGCCCAGAAACGTGCCGGGCAGCAGCATGAACGCGATACCGGTGCTGATGTAGGCGACCAGCAGGCGAGATAAGCCGACCTCCCGCGCCAGCGCCATCTGGAAAACGTACTCGGGCGTAGGCGAAGGAGTCGGGTCGGAGATCACGGTCTGCACTACCATAGCTGGTTGCTTCCGGCGCTCCATCCCGCGGCGATCCGGAGAGGATGAATCAATTTGTGTCTCCACTCGAGGCATTGGAAGAGGTTGCACTTCTTGTTTTAGGCTGTGACGCGGCCGAAGCAGCTAACTGGCTGCAACCTTCTGCGGTTTGGAGGTCTGAGCTCCTGACGATGCTGACCTTCTCTGCGGCTTCTTCGAACATATAACCCGATCCGCCTTCGCTCACGATTGCTAACAGGTGTTCCGGATCGCGGACGCGAATCCCGCCGAGGATATCGACTCCGTATCGGAAGAAAGAGGGCGGCCAGGGCGAAGCGGTCGGGCCGGCTACAATCACCTTTCGGCTTCCAAAGCTTGCATCGAGCAGCTCATCGATCCCGCCTTCCACCAACGTCGAGCCGGAGATGATCGCAATGGTAGCCTGACCGAGGGCCTCGGTCGCCCGTCCTGGCTCTACCCACAATGACCGTTCCTCCAACTTCAATCCTTCGGGATGTTTGTCCACGATCTGCAGGGAAGCCACGCGCCCTTTCAGCACCTTAATAAAGGGAATGAACGCGCCCACCATTGCGATCCGATCGTCAGGTTCGACTTCCGCCGCCTCTAAGGCGTCGAGCCCGGGACGCAACTCCCCGCCTGGCGTACCGTGGCGGGAGATCGCCAACGCGGACAGAGCGTTGAGCGTGGCGACTCCCACCGCCCGCCGAAGCGGCACCGGCGACGTTGCATAATTCGCAATCTCCCACACGCTCCGGCCGACCATACGGCCGCAGGGCGGCGCGGAAGCAGCGGTCTTCGGACAACAGACTGTATCGCTCAGGTCGCGCGGCGTGAACGCCACTCCCATATGACCGCTGGAGAGTTGAGCTGCCGTGTAGAACACGCCGATTCGAACGACTCCTACGGTTAGAGCCTCTGCCTCGAGGGCACGGTTCAGATCGGTGATCCAGGCCTGGACCAAAGTCATTTCGCCATCCTGCGCATTCGGTGGACACCTCATTTCGCACTCTCGCGCAGCCCCGCTGCCCCGGTCGAGCAGATTAAAGGCTCCAAATCCTTCATCTTTGCAGTAAGGCTGGTCTGCTCTTCTTGGGAGAGCATGGAATCGGCAAGCCGCAGCAGTTGGTCCTCTTCATCTACGATGTGATGTTGGATCACGTCGTAGAGTTCCGTTGCAAACCGGCCAAGCTCGGCTCGTTGCCGCTCATTGGGAGCGCCCTGGACGGCTTCCAGAAGCTCGACGAGATGCCCTTCTACCTCACGCGCGTGCTCATGTTGCTCATCCAACTGCGATAGCAACTTCGGCAATTGAGAGCGCACGTAAGGATAAACGACGCCTTCCTCCTTCTCGAAGTGAGGCTGTAAGAGGCGCTGTACCCCGGACAGTGCGCGGCGCAGGTCAGAGACGATGTCGTCTGGAGGATGCTTGACCGCAAGCAGAAGCCGGTCGAGTTCCGTCTCAACCAGGCGGTGCTCGGAACGCAGCAAATCAGAAGCGGGCGTGGCGCTCATACGGGCCTTATGTTTCGATCTCACGAGGGGCTGCGTGTACGGCTTCGGTGGCAGCACCTGGCGGCTGAAGCGTGCGCAATGCAAAGCTGTTCAGATTGCGGCGTTTCGCCATTTCCTGAGCAACCTCGGCTCTCTGTTCCGAAGAGAGGACTCGGGCCGCGAGTGGAAACAGAACTCGATCCTCGAACTCAATATGAGTGCGGTACATGGAATCCAGTTTGCCGACGGCAGATTGAAAGGCGTGAACCTGGTCTGCCGCAAGCCGGCCCTCGAGAAGCCACTGCTGTCCCAGGCGATCGACTTCCGCGTGTAACGGGGCCGCCCAACGGTGCTCCTGCTCAAGCCGGACAACATCCGCCAACGCCGACTGAACCTCCGGATCTGACACACAGCGGAGACGAGGAAATAGAGATTCCTCCTCGTCGGCATTGTGTTTCGGCGCAGCCTCGCGAAAGTAGCGCAGCGCCGCATCGAGAGCGCGTTGCTCATCCTCGGCAAGCTGCCGGCCGTTCAGATCACCGGCGGCGCTGAGGGTGTTCAGGAACATCTCGATGCGGCGGTGACAATCGGGCATCAGCCCCGTAGGATCAGAGAAGTCGCTCGCTCTGCTTCCAATCTGAACTGGCATGAACGTAATCTCCTTCGCCGCCGTTGCTCATCTCAGGACCGGATCATGATCAGCAGCATCTTGAACTTGGAGATCGCCCGCAGCGCGTGTGGTCGATTTGCGGGCATCAGGATCACCTCGCCGGCGCCCAATTGGAATGACTTGCCGGCAATCGCAATCTCTGCCTTACCCTCCAGCACATGTACCAGGGCGTCGAAGGGCGCAGTGTGTTCACTCAACTCCTGCCCCTCGTCAAATGCGAAGAGCGTGACATTTCCTGTGCTGCGGCGGATGAGAACACGGCTGACCACAGAGCCTTCTTGGTAACTCGCAAGCTCTACCACTCGATCTGCTTCGGCGGGGACAATCTCCCCCTTCGTCCTGGAACCTACAGTTTGCCGACGATCGGAGTCGGCTGGTGCGAAAACCCGGACCTCACTCATGCGGCGCCCCTTTCGGCCAGGAAATGGTGAGCAGGAAGGCGCTCTCCTTCGTGGCTTCGACGTCGTGCGGTATGCCGCAGTCCAGGGCCAACAACTCCCCCGCTGGAACCTCTACGACCTCGTTCTCCAGTTTCACTCGAAGATGCCCGACGAGGGTGTGGATCGAGATCCGCCCTTCCGCCCGGTGTTCCTTCATGATGCTGTTAGGCTTCATCCCCACCAGGACAAGCCGGAAGTCCGGGTACTTGACCAGGGTTTTCGAGCTGCGTCCGGTTCTGCGCCGCCAGGACTCCTGTTCGCGTAGTTGTCGTATCTCCTCCGACATATTGAAACGCAGCCGCGGCTTGGCCAGTTGAGGCAGCCGGTTCAGAGCCTTCGCGCCGTCGCCGGGGTGGCAACAAATGTTTGGCAGGGCCATGGTCCCTCCTTTTTCCATCGACTTAATCTCCATATTAAAGATCGCCTCACGATGTGATATGACTTTTGTCACGCGATCAGATCCACTCCCCATCAGGACGGGAGTTGCTGCTCACCTCGTAATCTGTTCTCTTGCGCACCTCGGCATCAACACGGCCCACGAACAGATAGAGCCCCAAACATGCGGCAAACATGAGTCCGGAAACGATGGCAGCCGGCAAAGCCGCTTCCCGATGCCCGGCGAGGAAGGATTCGAGGGTCGCCGTCAGCAGCCAGATCTGCACCATCAGCAGGACGACGACGAGCGCCATGGCTCCGGCGATGGCCGTTAGGCCGCGGTTCTGTGGCGGAAGCTGTTCTGAACGCATACTCATCCCTCCGCGGTGACTTCGAGAGCCACTGCCACCAGATCATCGCCTCTCTGTTCAAGCACGACCCGCGGCAGCGGGCGCGCCGGCGGTCCTTTCAGCGGCGATCCATCTTTCAGCGAAAAATATCCTTCGTGACATGGACACCGGAACTGGTTGAGTTCGCGCGCGTAGTACACCGCGCAGGAGAGGTGAGTGCACTTCTGGCTGTATGCCACGTAACTGTTCTCGGCCGTGCGTACCAGGATGCAGTGGTCCTGGGGCGTGGGATAGGCAAACAGCTTGACGCCGCCGACCGGCACTTCGCCCACACGCGCCACCAACTGCGCCGGATACGCAGGCTCGCGGTACATCCAGGAACGCACCAGGATCCAAAGGTTGCCGACGAACATTCCCAGACTGGTGAGGGTCAGGAATTTGGTGAACTGGCGGCGGGTGACGTAGCGCTCGTCGGCGGTTAGGACAGAGAATTCGTCCTTCCACAAGGGCTCGTTACTGGCGCGATGCAACAGCCTCACGGCCTTCCTCCCAGATGTAGTCGGCGACGTCGAGCACCACGGCGTCGCGCTCCAGCGAGACCATCATGTAAACCTTGGTGGTGATCCGCTGGTTGCCGAAGTAGAAGACGTTGACGGGCTTCTCGCGGCGAGCCGCGACCTGCTCCGGGCGAACGTAGGCCAGCGCCTGGCTGGGACAGACGGTGGCACACATGGGACGCTTGCCTTCGGAAGTGCGGTCATAGCACATGTCGCACTTCATCATCTGCTGCTGGGGCTCCATCATCTTGGGGATGCCGAAGGGACAGGCCAGCACGCAGTTGTTGCAGGCGATACAGCGCGGCTTGAGCGAAGAGTGGACGATGCCGTCCTCACCTTTCTTGATGGCGTCAGCAGGGCAGACCTGGGCGCAGGTCGGCTCGTCGCAGTGCCAGCAGACGTATGCGGCGGTACCGATGGTGTTAGGCCGGTCAAGGAAATCGAACTGGATCATGGAGTGCCCGCGATGGGTCTCGCATTCCTCGCAGGCCTGCAGGCAGGAGCGGCAGCCGATACAGCGCGAGGGATCCACGTAGAACTCGTAGCCGAACACTAGCGGGCACCTCCGGAAGCCCCGTTGCGCCGGGCTGCGCGGTCGTCGGGTGCGGCTTCTGGTCCCGCGGCCTTTTGCAGCCGGCAGGCCGAAACCTTGAATTCCGGGATTTTGCTGCGCGGATCGAGCGTGCGGTGTGTCAGCCGGTTGGCGCTACGACGGCCTGGCCAGTGATAGGGGATGAACACCGTGTCCGGACGGATCGTGCGCACGACCATGGCCTGCAAGGTGATTTGGTCGCGCCTCGTGGTAACGGTGACCCAATCGCCGTCGCGGATCCCATGCTGCTCCGCCAGGCGGGGGTGGATTTCCACCCGTGGCTCAGGATACTGGTCCACCAGCGCGCCAATGCGCCGCGTCTGCGTGCCCGAAAGATACTGGCTGACCACGCGCCCGGTGGTCAGGTACACGGGAAAGTCGGCGTCCACCGGATCGCCGCTGTCGCGCCACAATGTCTCCTGGAAATGGAATTTTCCATCGGCGTGGAACGAGCGCAGGTCTTCGAAGAATCGGGGCGTGCCCGGGTGGTCGAGCGTAGGACAGGGCCAGAACACGCCCATCTGCTGATCAAGCTTCTCGTAGGTAATGCCGTAGTAGTCGGCGATGCCGCCGCGCGAGGCCTCGCGCAATTCCTCGAAGACATCGCGTGGGCTGCGGAACGGGAAATGCTGGCCCTTGCCAAGCCTGTGGGCCAGATCAACGATGATGTCGGTGTCGCCGCGGGCGTGGGCGGGCGGATCCACTGCTTTCCGGATGTGCACCACGCGGCCCTCGGCGGTGCAGCCCACACCTTCTTCTTCCTCCTGCAGGCTCCCCGCAAGCACTACGTCGGCATGCTGCGCGGTTTCGGAGAGGAAGAAGTCAATGATTCCCAAAAATTCCAGCCGGTCCAGGGCTTCGCGGGTGAAGTTGGCATCTGGCAACGACACCAGCGGATTGAAGCAGATGGAGAGCAGACCCTTGATCTCGCCGCGGTGGATGGCCTCCATGATCTCCTCTGCGGTATAGCCGGCTTGAGGAATCTGGTCCGGCTGGATGCCCCACACCCGCGCGACATGGCGGCGCGCCTCCGGGTCCTCCAGGTGGCGCATGCCGGGCAACTGGTCGCATTTCTGGCCGTGCTCGCGCCCACCCTGGCCATTGCCCTGGCCGGTGATCATGGTGCAACCGCAGCCCTCGCGCCCTATCTTGCCGGTAGCGAGCACCAGATTGATGACCGCCAGACAGTTCTCCACGCCCTTGGAGTGGTGCTCCAGCCCGCGCGCGTGCATGGCGATGGCGCGCTCGGCGCGCGCGAACCAGTGCGCCGCCTTCTCGATGGCCTCCGGGGGCACGCCCGTCATCTCGGCGGCGATCCGCGGGTCGTAGTTTCGGACTGAGACCTCCACCACTTCGAAACCCACTGTGCGCTCGGCGATGAAGCGGCGGTCCTCCAGGCCGTCGCGCAGAATGACGTGCAACATACTCATCAACAGGGCGAGGTCGGTGCCAGGTCGCACCGGCAAATAAAGATCGGCGTTGCGCGAAATCGGCGTCATGCGAGGATCGGCGACGATCAGCCGCCCGCCGCTGTCACGGCAGCGCCAGATGTAATCGGCGGTGATGGGAGCGCAGTCGCCGATGTTCGCCCCGATGACGAACAGCACCTGGGCCTTGGGGATATCGCTCCAGGGAATGGTGCTGCGATCCACGCCGAAGGCCAGCTTGTAGGCGGTCCCGGCCGAGACCATGCACAGCCGGCCGTTGTAATCGATGTGGCGCGTGCCCAGCGCCACGCGCGCGAACTTGCCGAGCAGATAGCTCTTCTCGGTACTGAGCGAAGCACCGCCGTAGACCGCAACCGCGTCCCGCCCGTAGCGCTCCTGGATTGCGCGCAGCCGCCGCGCGGTGAAGTCCAGCGCTTCCTCCCAGGTGGCGGGGCGGAATCCCTGGTCGGTCCGTAGCAGCGGTTCCAGCAGCCGATCGGTATGGTTGCCTTGTAGGTAGCGCTTCACGCCCTTGGGACAGAGCATGCCGCGGTTGAACGGAAATTCCTCCCAGGGCTCGAAGCCAATCACCTGGTTGCCACGCACCTTGAGCTGGATACCGCACTGCTGTCCGCAGAAGCAGCAGTGCGTCTTCACCAGCTTCTCGGCGGGATGCACAGACTCGTCTTGCCACCCGCCGGGCGGCGCGTAGTTCAGATGCGGGCCGTAGGTCTCAGCCAGATCCTCGACCGGCACAGGAGGCTTAGCCATGCGTTTCCTCTTTGAGCCGCAATTGCGCGGCAGAGAGCGACTTGCGCTTGCAAGCCGGGCACAGTTCCTGCCAGTTTCCTGCCGGCAACGCGTAGTCGAAACCGAGTTGCGGCAGCACACGTTTCAGATCGTCAATGTGCATGCGCGAGGCGAAACGCTGGCCGCAATGCGCACAGAGGGCGCCTTCGCTTTCTTCGCCGGCTTGCTGGTAGAGCTTCACCCCCAGCTGCGCGGGACGCTGGAAGATATGGAAGAACTTCCCGAAGGGCAGGTAAAGCAGGGCCGCGATCACCGTGATAGCGTGCAGGATGGAAATGAAGTCGTAGAACGCTCCTCCCAGCCACACTTGCGAGATGGTCAGTGCCAGCCCGGTGACGCAGATGGCGAACAGCAGAATCAGGGGGAAGAAATCCATGCTCACGGTCTGCACCGCGCGCGCGCCCTCGTCGCGCATCCGCCGCCACAGCGACAGCGCGATGCCGCCCAGCACCAGGAAAGCGGCGATATCCAACCCGTGGAACACCACGGCCGCAAAAAATGTGTGCAGCCGGAAGGTCATCGCCGGGAAGCCGAACAGGTGGGCTACGTAGATCATCTGGTCGTTGGGCGCGGTGGTCAAGTAAACCCAGCCGAACACCAGGGGGAAAGTGATCAACACCGCCAGCACACATCCCCAGAAGATCAACTGGTGCATCCACCAGCGCAGCCGTGAGCGGCGCCGGATGAAAACCTGCGCCGCCAGGTGCGTGCCCATGAGCTTCGTCAATCGCAACAGACTGCGCGCCAGGCCGCGCTCGCACACCAGTTGGAAGCCCCGCTGCCAGTACACCCGCGTCGGCGGCTTCTGCACCCAGACATGGTAGTGATACGTGACGCCCCAGGTGGCGAAGATAATGGCGAAGGTGTAGACGACCAACGCGGGATCGAAGTTCTGCAGGTTGCGGGAGCCGACAACGATTGCCGCCACCAGCAATCCCGTAATCAGCGTGGCCCAGGCGCCGGCACGCAGCCGGTCGGCGGTGCGCGTGAACTCCGACGGCAGGGTGAGTTCGAGCGCTTCCTGGCGCGGAACGAATACCCGGTGGTTGGCCCACCACATCACCAGCGCAGCGGCGGAGAGCAGCAGGAATCCGGGCCAAACGGCTCCGATGCGATCGCGGAAAAACCCCAGCAGCAGCGGCGGGAAAAAGCCGCCCATCCCGCCTATGGCCCCTACCAGCCCGGTCACGGTCCCAGTTTCGGCCGGGAAGTAGCGCGGCACCAGTTGGAACACGGCCCCGTTGCCGATGCCCAGCAGCGCGGCGCAGCCGAGGGCACCGACTGTGAAGGGTAGCATCGAGGGCCAGCCGAGCAGCAGCGCGAAGATCGCAATTCCTACGAAGACTCCCGAGAGCACACGGGCTCCACCGATCTGGTCGGATAGCCAGCCACCCACCGGGCGCAGCAGGGTGGCCATGACCACGAACCCGGCAGTGCGGAAACCGGCGTCGGCAGGATGCAAGCCAAACCGGTCCCGCAACAATGTGGGCAGATAGATGGAGAAGGCGACGAATCCGCCGAACGTGAGGAAGTAGAACGCCGCCAGCACCCAGGAGAGAGGGCTCCGAGTGAGCACTGCGACCATGTCGCCGATGGTCTTAGGACGCGCCGTGCTGGGCGCATTCCGCGCCAGCAGCAGGTAAACAATCCCCCATGCGACCAGCGCCACCGCCGTGCCGCGAAAAACCGGCCGCGTCCCGAGAACTGCCGCCAGAACGGGTCCGAGGAACACTGCCACCGACTGCCCGACATTCCCCAGGCCGTAAATGCCCAGCGCGCTACCCTGCCGCTCGGGGGAAGTCCAGCGCGAAACATAGGCGACGCCCACCGCGAACGAGGAACCGGCCATTCCCAGGAAGAACGCCACCGTCAGCAGTGCCGGGTAGCTAGGGGCGGCGGGCACCAGGAACACGGGTACCGCCACCCCCAGCATAAGCAGAGAGAATATGGCACGGCCACCAAAGCGGTCGGCGAGCATGCCCATGGGGATCCGAGCCAGGGCTCCTAAGAGCACCGGTACCGCGACTATCAGCGCCGTTTGTGTGGCAGACAGCCTGAAGGTCTGGCGAAAGGCGGGGGCGAAGGCACTGATTAATCCCCAGGCCGCAAAACAGACAGTGAAGGAAATCGTTCCCAGAACCAGATGCCGGACATTTTGCGCTGGAGGGCGAGCGGACAATCCCTACCCCCGGAAAGAACCGCAACACTGTGTTTTGATGACCATATATCGTGTAGCGATACACAAAAATTGTTGCACGCGCTCGTGGATTTCAGTGCCGGGTGGGACCGAAGGAAGACCGTGGCGGTCAAAACGAACCGTGAAAAGAGCCCGGCGGCCTGTTGTCTGTCTCCAACGAGTTGCGCTTACGTAGGGAATCCTCAGCGCCACCTGAGCGGCCGTCCTAGCTCGTTTGGACGGGCGCAGTATGGATTCCTTGTCCCCATTCTGGCTGTCAGATTCACCGCATCGGGTAGCGATGCACACTATATCGTTGTACGATGTAAATAATCGGTGCCGGAGTGAATGGGTAGGACTGTTCGAACAGAATGGACTGAAAGTGAATTGGAGCAATGAAGCGCCAATGGATCTGCTGGAACCGCGGCGTGTGCTGCGGGATGAGGGATCGATGGTCAGTCTGCGAATGGCGTTCAATATGGTTACAAGCCCGGTATTGCGCCAGCGGATTCTTGCGATGCGGCGGCACTTCCGTAAATATAGGGAACACCTCGGTGCCATTTCTCTGGTTGGACAGCGAGAGCCGGGGAATGCCTGGGTTGATCGGTGGTTTCCACGATGCATGATCCTCGCTCGGAGAGCTGCAGATTCCGTTCGCCGTAAAGAATCACTTAGGTAAGGAGTATCAAGTCATGTCCGAACAGGAACAGATTTACCAACCGGCGACCAAGGAATTCACAGAGCAACGCAAGAACCTGGCCCCCAAAACTGCCGAGGCCTTCAAGGCGTTCAGTGAGAGCGTATTTGCCGATGGGGCACTCCCCGCGAAGACTAAGCAGTTGGTTGCCGTAGCAGTGGCGCACGTCACACAATGCTCGTATTGCATCCGCGGGCACACAAAGTTGGCCTTGCGACATGGGGCTACATCTCAAGAGATCATGGAAGCCATATGGGTCGCTGCTGAGATGAGGGCTGGGGGCGCCTATGCCCACTCCATTCTCGCACTCGACACGATCAACCACGTCCAGGGCCAAAAGACCGGATAACTGTGAAGCGTTCTTACGTTGCGCTTGCCGGGTCTCATGCCTTCAGTGAGAGCACCCTTCCAGCCCGCTGAACGAAATCCTTGCTCCGCGGCAGAAGCAAAAGCGTAGGCGGATCCTGCATTGGGCATCTCTATAGGGGCAAGCCGGTCGAGCCGTAGATAGCTCGCCAAGGCGCACTTGAAGTGTGCAGAACGGCAATTGTAGTTGCATAAATTCTTGAACAATGCGCATTCCCCGCTCGTTGCTGTCAAGACTCGCGGCCGTGTGCCGCCAGCAGCTTTGGAGCATGGTCGGAGGATGTCGATATCTCTGCTCGCCTGCTGTTGCTGAGCGCGTACCGCACGAACTCGACGCGGTTTGAAACGCCCAGCTTCTCGATTCAACAGACGAACAGTGGAAGACTCTCGACCCGCTGATCCCTAAGCAAGACAACGACGTGATGGCCGAGGGCGGCCCCGGAAGAGCCGCCGATCAGTGATAAACGGCATCTTGTGGTGCTACGGACCGGCGCGTCCTGGCCGATCTTCCGGCGTGGGGTCTAGCCACCGGGATCGGATTGTCGCGAGCGTGGCGTTGGGCCCATATTGAGTTTGCCGCTGTCCTCCGCCACCAGCGTGGGGTACACACCCAGAATATCCTCCTGCGAGCCCACTAACTCGCGTGCCAATCGCTCGAGCTCCGCGCTGCTCGCCGCTTCCCACACTCCGGCCAGGCGGCGGTTTCCGTCATTGCCGCAGATCTGAAGGCCCTCGCAGCCTTGCAGTCTCTCCGCGACTACCGCCGCCCATCCCGGAGCCGTCTCGATCACCACGCCGGCGATGATCATGCCTTGCTCACCTTCACCGCGCAGATCTTGAACTCGGGCTCCTTGGAAATGGGGTCCACGGCATCGATGGTCACGCGATTGCACATGCGGTCCGCGTCGTGCATGTGAACAAAGACGAGGCCGGGTCTGGAATTGGCCGTGACCTTGGCGCGAAACACTTCCTGGCCACGGCGCGAGGCAATGCGGACGCTGTCCCCGGTCCTCACACCCAGCTTACTTGCATCGTCAGCATGCATTTCAGCCATGGCTTCGACCGTGGACTTCAGCTCCTTGCAATTGCGGGTCATGGTCGCGGTGTGCCAATGCTGCAGCACCCGACCGGTGGTGTAGTAGAAAGGATACTCGGCGTCGACGACCTCCTCCGGGGGCTTCTGCGGGCGCAGCCAGACCACAGCGCGCCCGTCCGGACGGCCGTAGAACTTGATGCGCTGCGGATGGTCCGCCGGCACTAGCGGGTCGTCTCCTTTGACATAGCGGCGCTTGGTCCCGGGATGGCTCGCGGCCGGTACGGGCCACAAGACGCCGTGGCTGTTGCGCAGGCGATCGCGACTCATGCCGGTGAAGTCGTAAGGCGTACCTTTCGCCAGGGGTAGGAGTTCCGCCCAGACATCATCGGCGTTCTTGAACTCCACCAGCTTTTCGTGACCGAGGCGACGGCCGAAGTCACAGAGTATGTCCAGGTCTGGCCGCGCTTCGCCGGCGGGCTCGACAGCTTTTTGCAGCAGCTGATAGCGCCGTTCGCTGCATCCGTACACACCTTCCTTTTCCGCCCACAACGCCGCCGGCAGGACTACGTTGGCCAGTTCCGTGGTGCGCGTGGGATGAATAGCTTCGGTCACCACCACGAAACTGTCCTCGCGCTGCATGGCCTTTCGGTAGCGATCCAGATTGGGCAAGGACTGCCCGGGGTTCGTACACATGATGTACAACGCCTTCAGCTTGCCTTCTTCCAACGCGCGGAAAAGATCCACGGTAGCCGGGCCCGGCTTGGGCTGGAGAGTGCCCGCGGGCACACCCCAGAGCTTCTCCATTTCCTCGCGGTGCTTGTCGTTGGCGATCACGCGACCGTAAGGCAGAAGATGGGAAAGTGCGCCTCCGTCGCGCACGCCGCCACACGCGTTGGGCTGGCCGGTGAGGGAGAATGGGGTGGAACCGGGCACGCCAATCTTGCCGGTGATCAGATGCAGGTTGTGAACCAGGTTGTTAGCCCACACGCCCCTGGTGCGCTGGTTCAGGCCCATGGTCCACATCGACATTGCTGTCTTTCCCCTCGCCCCGAACCAGTGCGCCGCAGTCACAATGTCCTCGGGCTTGCAACCGGCGATGGCAGCAGCTTTATCTGGCGTGTACTGCGAAAGAAATGTCTTGTATGCCTCCCAATCGCGGTTGACGTCAGTGCCTTCGCCAAGCGCGACATGCGTCTTGATGAAATCCTCGTCGACCAGACCATCCTTCACCAGCACATACGCCATGGCATTGAGAATGGCGAGATCGGTCCCCGGCACGAAGCTGATGTGCAGGTCGGCGGCGCGCGTGGTCGGGGTGAGCCGGGGATCGAGCACAATCACCTTGACTGATTTGTTGTCCTCTTTGCGCTTGAGCATGCGCTGAAAGATGATGGGGTGTGCTTCCGCCGTGTTTGTACCTACAAGGAAGAAGACGTCGGCGTGATCGATATCCTCGTAACAGCCCATGGGTTCGTCTTTGCCGAAGGTGGTTACATATCCGCCGACGGCGGAGGCCATGCACAGCCGTGGATTACCTTCTACGTTGTTGGTGCGAATGCCAGCCTTGAACAGCTTGTTGGCGACATAGGTCTCCTCGGTCAACGCCTGGCCGGAGCCATAGAAGCCGACGGCATCAAAACCGTACTTCTCGATGGTTTCCTTGAATCTGGCGGCAATCAGCGTCATCGCGTCATCCCACGAAACGCGTTCGAACTTGCCGTTCTTGCGCACCAGCGGGTAGAGCAGGCGGTCTGGCGCATTCATCACCTGGGGCAAGGTTATGCTCTTCACGCAGAGCAGGCCCCGGTTGTGGTTGTCCTGGTCGCCCTTGACCCCGAATACCTTGCCGTCCCTCACGCCGACATAGACACCGCAGCCAGTGCCGCAATATCGGCAAACACTCTTCACCCAATTCGTGGCGCCGCCCACCTCGGCAGCGAAGGCATCGCCCACAACGACACCCTTGCCCAATGCGGCCAGGGCAGACGCGGCCGCCGATAACTCAAGGAAACGCCGCCTGGAAATGGACATCGCACACCTCCGCAGCGAGCCCCAACGGGCCGGCTCAGCCTGCTAGTCATCGACCATCCACGACAAATTGGCAGTGACGCCCGTCACGCTGTGCTGCAACACGGTTCTGCAAACATTCCGCACCAGGGCACGTGACCCGCGTCACTGCGGCACGACTGAACCCCCATGAGAATCAAGGGTTGCACATAGAACCGTGCCTGTTCCATCGCGGGAGGGCATGGGAGATGCCATGCGAGCTAAGACACCAGCCATCATCGTCTTGGGAATTGTTCTGGGTCTGGCGGCCGGACTCGGTACTTATACCTTTATTTATGCACGGGGCTACTCGTATTTTTCGAACGATCCGGTGGCCTGCACCAATTGTCACGTAATGCGCGACTATTATGACGGCTGGGCGAAATCCAGCCACCATGCGGTCGCGACCTGCAACGATTGCCATACTCCCCCCAATCCGGTCGGCAAGTACGCGACCAAGACGGCGAACGGCTTTTCTCATTCCCTGGCGTTTACACGTGGCGCCGAGCCTGACGCGATCCTGATCAAGGCGCGGAACCACTCGGTCACCGAGGCGGCCTGCCGCAATTGTCATAAAGAAACCGTGTCGGCCATGGAAGCCGTACACCGCGGCAGCGCCCAGAGGGCCTGCACCCACTGCCATGGTTCCGTGGGGCACTCGGAGGCACTGGCCTCGTCACGAATTCCACTTTCCGGAGAGTAACTGAAATGAGCAATCATCAAACTACTGATACCGCGGGGAGCGTAAGCCCTAAGCGACTGCTGGTCCTCACCATCTGCATAGCGGCGCTGGTCGCGATCGGTATTGCAACGCTGCTGGTCAACGTCGCGCAGCACAAGCAGGAAGCCAAGACCCCGTTCTTCAAAACCGTCGAACTGACCAACACTACCGAGGATCCCACCGCCTGGGGCAAGGATTTTCCGTTGCAGTACGACCAGGACAAGCGCAACGTCGAAATGAAGGCTACGAAGCACGGCGGGAGCGAGCCGGTGGCGCATACGCCTACGAATGATGATCCGCGTACTGTGGTGACTCGCTCGAAGCTCGAGCAGGATCCGCGGCTGAAGGTGATGTGGGCCGGATATGCCTTCTCCAAGGACTATCGCGAGCGCCGCGGGCATGCCTTCATGCTGGAGGACCAGACCTACACCGAGCGGCAGAGGGTGGTGAAGCAACCGGGCACGTGCCTCAACTGCCACGCATCGCTGTACACCACCTACATGAAGCTGGGCGAAGGTGACCCGACCAAAGGCTTCGAGAAGGTCAACCAGATGCCCTACTTCGAGGCGCGCAAGCTGGTGACCCATCCGGTAGCGTGCATCGACTGCCATGATCCGCAGAGCATGGAGCTGCGCATCACGCGGCCGGCGTTCATCGAGGGTATCCGCGCGCTGAAGGCGTCACAAGGGATTCAGGATTTCGACGTCAACAAGATGGCGACGCATCAGGAAATGCGTTCTTATGTGTGTGCCCAATGCCATGTCGAGTACTACTTCAAAGGAACGGAAAAGCGGCTGGTATTCCCATGGGCGAAGGGCCTGAAGATGGAACAGATCGTCGCTTATTACGACAACGAGAAGTTTAAGGACTGGGTCCACGCAGATACGGGAGCAGCCATGCTGAAGGCCCAGCATCCGGAATTCGAAATGTGGAGCCAAGGCATTCACGCGCGGTCGGAAGTCACCTGCTCGGATTGCCACATGCCGTACAAGCGTGAAGGCGCTTTGAAGGTAAGCGATCACCACATCCAGAGCCCGTTGCTGGATATCAACCGGAGTTGCCAGACGTGCCATCGCTGGCCGGAAAACGAGTTGAAGGCCCGGGTGGAGCAGATCCAGGATCGCTTCGTGAATCTGCGGAGTGTGGCCATGGACTCGCTCATGGATCTGATTGGAGATATCAAGACGGCAAAAAATGAGGGTGCCACCGATGCCGACCTTGCCGCGGCTCGCGACTTCCAGCGCAAGGCCAGTTACTACATCGACATGGTGCAGTCGGACAACTCGGCTGGATTCCACGCGCCACAGGAAGAGGTGCGAGTGCTGGCCGACGCCATTAATTTTTGCCGAGAGGGCCAGTTGGCGCTGCGCACCACGGTGAACGTCAAGCGCGCGCCGGTCGCGGGTAGTGCCCCGCAGGGCGGGAAATAACACTCGTCGGCGAATTTCAGGTACGCTTGTACATACACGGATCGAAGATTTCCATGTACGTCTCAGGATCAGCGAGCGCGAAAGCCCACTTTGGCTAGCTTCGGTTAGTCCGTCTTCCTTGTATGTCTTTCAACATTAAGCTGCCATCGGTTGGTTGATCAGTTTATTAAAAGTCTCGGCATCCAAAGTCTCGCGTCGCATAAGTTCACCCGCCACCAGGTCGAGTTGTGGGCGATGCTGTTGCAATATCTGTTTCGATTGTGCATAAGCTTCGTCTAGGATCTGCCTCACTTCCTCGTCGATATCACGCGCGGTTTGCTCGCTACAATCGCGTTGCATCAGCCCGTCACCCGAAACGGGCAGAAAGGGACTGCGCTGTTGTACACAGTGAACCAGACCAACCGATTTGCCCATTCCGTACATACAGACCATCTGACGGGCTAATGTGGTGGCGTGCTCTAGGTCGTTTTCCGCACCGGTGGTGATTTCGCTGAACACCACCTCCTCGGCTGCCCGTCCACCCAGCAAAACTTTAATCTTGTCGATCAGTGCGGCGCGGCTCATCAGATACTGATCAGCTTCCGGTAGTTGAAGCGTGTACCCCAGCGCAGCGCGTCCGCGGGGAACGATGCTGATCTTACGGACAGCGTCAGCGTGCTTACTGCAGGCCGCTACTAAGGCGTGGCCGACCTCGTGGTAGGCCACCCGGCGTTTGTCCTCAGCGCTTAATCGGCGGCTCTTCCGTTCCGGCCCCGCCACCACTTTCTCTACCGCCTCTTCCAAGTCTTTCTGGCCGATCTGTGTCCCATTGTGGCGGGCAGCAAGCAGCGCCGCCTCATTCATGACATTAGCCAGATCCGCGCCGGAAAAGCCAGGTGTTTCCTGGGCGATCCTGTGGAGGTCGGCGTCAGGCGCAAGGGGCTTGCCACGAGTGTGGAGCTTGAGGATGGCATCACGCCCCTCAATGTCCGGGGCATCTACGACCACTTGACGGTCGAAGCGGCCAGGCCGAAGCAGCGCCTGGTCCAAAACGTCAGGTCGGTTGGTGGCTGCCAGGACAACGACACCGACGTTGGCGTCAAATCCGTCCAACCCGACCAGCAGCTGATTGAGTGTCTGCTCCCGCTCGTCGTTCGTGGGCCCGATGTGCACACCGCGCTGCCGCCCCACGGCATCCAGCTCGTCGATGAACACGATGCACGGTGCATGTGCCTTTGCCTGCTGAAACAGGTCGCGCACGCGTGCGGCACCCACGCCGACAAACATCTCCACGAACTCGCTTCCACTGATGGAGAAGAACGGCACCTCCGCCTCACCCGCAACCGCACGCGCTAGCAGGGTCTTGCCCGTACCAGGCGGGCCGACCAGCAAGACGCCCTTGGGGATTTGCGCGCCCAGGGCCTGGTAGCGTTCGGGGTGTTTCAGGAACATCACCACTTCCTGAAGTTCATACTTGGCTTCCTCGCAGCCCGCTACATCGTCGAAGGTGACCTTGGTGTCCTGATCGGCAACCAGCTTGGCATGGCTCGATCCAAAACTCAGCACCGACTGTCCCATTCCCTTCATTCCTCGTGACAAGAACCACCACAGCAAGCCAATCAACCCGATGGGCAAGATCCAAGCCCACAAAAACGCCGACATAAAGCCCGGCTGCACGCCGGTGAATTTGACGCCTGCTTTTTCCAGGTCGCGGACTAAGTCGGGGTCGTCCACTCGCTCGGTGCGAAACCGGAACGCCTCCGGTGCTGCGGGAGATTGCTTTGCCTCCGCGGCCTCTGTTTGTGCTTTGGTGGCCCCAGTTGGCGCCTTGGCCTCTGCAGAAGGGGTGGGGGGGACTTTAGCTTCAGGCGCTTTGGTCGATTGCGAAGCAGTCTCAGGTTGGAGTTCCGTCTGGGCGGCGGCGGACCCCTGTCCCTCCTTGGAACCGGTGCCGGCCCGTGGCTGAATCGTGCCCGTGATCTCGCTCCTTTTGACCGCACACTCGACAACTTCTCCGCGCTGAAGATAGGCCTTGAACTGACTGTAGGGGATCGTACGCACGGCCACCTGACGAGCCGCGTCTTGCCATGCCCACAACATGACCAGCGCCAGAAGTGCAAACCAAATGAATGAGGTCCATTGTGGTGGCCAGCCTTCTTTTCTCTCTGGAGGATTGGGTAGAGACGGTTTCATCTGCTTCTCCAGCAGCCGTCATTGTTGATTAGGTCGGTGGACGATTTTGCACCAGCACCTACCGCTGGCCTCCCGCTCTTTGCTCCTTTGAGCGTTGGGTACAAATGCCGCAGCGTCGGCGATTATTCACCAGATTGAGATCGTGCACTACCTCGGCTACATAGCTCCTGCTGCCTCGAGTCCGCCCTTGCCCGAAACAGGCAATAGAGCACACTCGGGGAGTGCGTCTCGCCACTTGTTGACGGCATCCAGCTTCGCGCCACTTATTTTAGCGTCGATCCCGTGAGAGATTTTTCATCGATGCGCTATGAATCCTCATCATCCCCGCGGATAAGCGGGGTAAGCAATAGTCCGATAAATAGCCAGAAGAAAACCCATGTTGCCATGCCAACTGTTTCCATCACATGTTCTCCTCCGAGAACGCCAAGTCAGCGAAGCCATCACCTGATGAATGCCCCCAGTGTTATCGAACTAGACCGCCGGACGCAGGGTGGCGCGCTCTCCTGCGGAAGAGTTCATCTTGGGTCTGGTCGCGCCGAGAGTGCCCGCTGATACCGATGCCGCCAGCGGCGTGACAAATAGCCACGCGGCATTCGCGGCTACTATGTCCAACAGAGTGCCGACCAGGTTGGCCGTGTTCTCCACCACCATGGCCGCAATCGGGAACTCCTCCAGGAAAACTGTCTCCCGAACATCCGTAAGGCTCTCCACGCCTGATCTCATCACTTTGTACCCGGAAAGAACTTTTCTTAAGTTGTTTGCCCGACTCTGTGGGTAATGCAAGGGCACCTACAGCTGGGCCATGTAATTAATTCCGACACGCTTCTTCGAGCACACCTACTCCCGCCCTCCGAACCATCGATCGCACATCCAATTGTGAAATCTGATCAAAGCGGCTCTCTTCTGGAATCCCACTCTCGAGCGCCTTCTGCAACGCAATGAGCGATTCGAGACAATAGCTGGGACCTTCGGATGGCGGTGTGAGTCGGATACCGTCGTCAGGTGCTTCCTTGTGCTCCCTTCCGAACATGTTTACTTCACCTCGTTTGGCCTGAAGGGAAGCGCGGCCTCGGAAAATGGCGTCTCTTGTACTTTTTGACCACCAAACATGTCGTTGCATCTTCCGGCTGAGCCTCGCGCATCCCTCAGCCAATCGGGTTACTGGCCACGCAGGACTCCAGGCTCGCCAACGCCTGTTTGGATCTGAGGAGATCCCTTGTGCTTGCTCCCTAGGCCCATAACCGTGCGACCAAAGGCTGAATTCACCATCAGGGCGGTTGCTGCGTACCAGGCGATGATCGCGGAGATGATGAACAACCAGCCGGCCAGGAGGCGAAGCGGTTCCACACCGACCAATTCAGCGATAGCCGCGACGGTCGAACCGGCCGCCAGGAAGCCGAGCACCGACGTGACCACTGAGGAGTCGGCCGAAGCCGCGTATGTTCCCGCCCAGGTGATCGCTGCCAGAACGATGAACCAGAACCCCAAGGCCGGGAATGCTGCGCCGTTTGCTGGGATGGTGACCTTGCCGGCCGCCACCAGGACCCACAGTATGCCAAAGGCCATCCAAAACGCCCCCCACATCCCGTGCATGGCGCTTGCAACTCCGTCGCGCGCCTTGTAGGACCACATGCCG
>Ga0335081_10005082_pt1 | contig 20799 bp, 16 predicted proteins | sample Lox_Sample_35_FD_206713 | JGI IMG/M metagenome (GOLD analysis project Ga0335081, IMG submission 206713) | Soil microbial communities from Loxahatchee National Wildlife Refuge, Florida, United States - Lox_Sample_3.5 | ecosystem: Environmental > Terrestrial > Soil > Wetlands | place: USA... | reverse complement strand
CGATGATCGCGAGCAGGCAGACGAGACACGCCAGCGCGATCCGGGCTGCCTTCGAGACCGCCATTACGCTCTTGCCGTCAGCGTGGCGCGCCCGCCGGCGTGCAACCGAACAGACGGAAACGGCCGAGGATCCGCTCCAGAGGGCAGAAGCCGGTGAGGCTCGACTGGAAGAGGTTGAGCCCGACGAACGCGGTGAACAGGAACCAGTACGGGCTCACCCACCAGCCCAGGGCGAGCGACAGCAGGACGAAGGTGCCGGCGATCCGCCGGATGAGCATCTCGTTGCACATGGGATCTCCCGAGTCTGTGAAGTAGGATCCTGTCCTGTCACCTGGCCTGCCGCCGCCCCAACTCCCAATACAGTAACGGCACGACGATCATGGTGAGCATCGTGGCCACGACCGCGCCACTGATCAGCGCCACTGCCAGTCCCTGGAAGATGGGATCCAGCACCATCACCAGCCCGCCGACCACGACCGCCAGGGCGGTCAGCGCGATGGGGCGGAACCGGACCGCGCCCGCCTCGATCACCGCCGTCGCCAGCGGCACGTCCCGCTCCTCGGCCAGCCGGATGAAGTCGACGAGCAGGATGGAGTTCCGCACGATGATCCCCGCCAGCGCGATCATCCCGATCATGCTGGTGGCGGTGAAGAATGCTCCGCTCAGCGCGTGCCCGGGCAGAATGCCGATGAGCGTAAGCGGGATCGGCGCCATGATCACCAGCGGGATGGCGAACGACTCGAACCACCACACCACCAGCACGTAGATCAGGAGCAGCACGGCGGCGAAGGCCAGCCCGAGGTCGCGAAAGACCTCGATCGTGATCTGCCATTCGCCATCCCACTTGATGGCGGTCTCATCCAGCCGGGCCGGCTGTACCGCGTTGTACCGGCCAATCGCCTCCCCGGCCACGCGGATGGTGTCGAGCGCCCGGTTCATGGCGAGGATGGCGTAGACCGGACTCTCGATCACGCCGGCGACGTCGCCCGTCACGTAGATCACCGGGCGGAGATCGCGCCGGAACCGCGCCGGGTCCCGAAGCCCCGAATCGACCGTGACGAAGCGCCCCAGGGGCATCGGGCCGGACGCGGTGGGCACCGGTAGAGCCAGCAGCGCCTCCGCGGAGGACCGGCGCGCCAGGGGAAGCCGGAGGTGAATCGCGATTCCTTCTCGTGCGGTCTCGGATGGCGCCAGTCCGACCGTTGCTCCCGCCTGGGCCATGGCCACCGTCTGGACGATCTGCTCGACGCTGGCTCCCACCTGGGCTGCCCGGGCCCGGTCTACCCGGAGGATCAGTTTGCGCTCCGGGGCCTCCACCGTCCAGTCAACGTCCACCACCCCCGGGGTCTCCTGGAACACCTGGCGGACCCGCCTGGCCGTTGCGAGACGCATGCTGTCGTTGGCGGCGTAGACCTCCGCCACCAGCGTGGAGAGCACCGGCGGGCCCGGCGGAATCTCGGCGATCTTGGCCCGCGCCGCATAGCGGCGCGCGATCGAATCGATTCCGGGACGAACCGCCACCGCGATGGCATGGCTCTGCCGCCGCCGTTCATCCTTGGGCGACAGGTTCACCTGCACGTCCGCCACGTTGTCGCCACGGCGGAGGAAGTAGTGCCGGACCAGGCCGTTGAAGTTGAACGGCGCCGCGATGCCGGCGTATACCTGCGTGGAGCGGACCTCCGGAACGGTGCGGAGATAGCCCGCTACCTCGGAGGCCAGCGCTGCGCTGGTCTCGAGGGTGGCGCCTTCCGGAAGGTCGAGGATCACCTGGAACTCGGACTTGTTGTCGAACGGGAGCATCTTGACCTTCACGACCTTGAAGGCGAGGAGGCTCATCGAGAGGAGCAGCAGCCCTCCCACCCCTCCATAGAACGCCCACCGCCGACGAGGCCGCTCCATCAGGCCGTTCATGAGACGATGGTAGAAGCGGCCGAACCGTCCGGGGCCGCGCTCCAGGGTGCCCGGGGTAATCTGGTCGTGATGCTGGACATGTCCCCGGAGAAGCCGATAGGCGAGGTACGGCGTGATGATGAAGGCCACGGCCAGGCTAGCCAGCATCGCGACGCTGGCCCCCACCGGAATCGGCCGCATGTAGGGCCCCATCAGCCCGCGCACGAAGGCCATCGGGAGGATGGCGGCGATCACGGTGAAGGTGGCGAGGATGGTCGGGTTTCCCACCTCGTCGACACCTTCGATCGCCGCGGTGGCGGGGTCGAACACCCCCATGGCCATGTGGCGGTAGATGTTCTCCGCTACCACGATCGCGTCATCCACCAGGATGCCGATCGAGAAGATCAGGGCGAAGAGCGTGATCCGATTGAGCGTGTAGCCGAGCGCGTAGTAGCTGAACAGTGTGAGGGCGAGCGTAACCGGCACCGCCACCAGCACGACGATGGCCTCCCGCCAGCCCAGGAACACCCAGATGAGCAGGGTGACGGAGAGGGTGGCGATGGCCAGGTGCAGGATCAGCTCGTTGGCCTTCTCTCGCGCGGTCTCGCCATAGTTCCGGGTCTCGGTGACGCTCACCGTGGCGGGGAGGAGCCGCGAGCGCGCCTGGTCGACCCGGTCCAGCACCTGGTGGGCGACGACGGTGGCGTTCGATCCGGGGCGCTTGGCGACGCTGATGGTGACCGCGCTTTCGGACCCCGAGTCTCCCACGGCATGGCTGACGTAATCGGTGCGCTCACCGTAGTCCTCGCGGACCTGGGCGACGTCGCGGAGATGCACGGCGGCACCGCCACGGCTCGAGACGACGACGGCCGCGGCCTCCGCCGCGTTGCGGAGCGCCGCGCCGATCTGGACCCGATAGACGGAGTCGCCGCTCGCGAACTCTCCCGCCTCGGCGCGGGCGTTGGCGCCCCGTAGCGCCTGCGCCACCTCACCCGGCGTGACACCGGCGGAAGCGAGGCGAGCCGGGTCGAGGTCCACCCGGATCTCCTGCGGCTCGCCCCCCGTGATCGTGGTGGCGGCCACATCGGTGACCGTGCGGATCTCCTCATCGAGCTGGCTCGCCATCCGGCGGAGCTCGTTGGAGCCGTACCGCCGGGACGAGAGCGTGAGCGTGAGGATCGGCACGTCATCGATGGAGTGCGGCTTGACGAGCGGCGGCAGGGCGCCCGGCGGCAGCCGATCGATGTCCGCGAACAGCTTGGCGTGCACCCGCGTGATGCTCCGCTCCTGGTCCTCGCCCACCTTGAACCGGACCGTGATGAGGGCATAGCCCTCGCCGGAGGTGGCATACACGTGCTCGACCGCGGGAATCTCCCACATGCGCTCTTCGATCGGCCGAGTCAGCAGGTTCTCGACCTCGGCGGGCGTGGCCCCCGGCAGCGCCGCGAAGACGTCGATCATCGGCACCGAGATCTGAGGCTCCTCCTCGCGCGGCGTCGCGAGGAGGCCGATGAGCCCCGCCGCCAGCGCCGCGATGGTGAAGAGCGGTGTGAGCCGCGAGTGCAGGAACCGACTGGCCAGACGACCGGCAAGGCCCATGGTCAATCGCCCCCGAGAAAGATCACATCGCCGGCATGCACACCCGCGAGCAGTTCCACCCGTCCATCCACGGTGGCGCCCACCTTCACCCAGCGCAGCTCGACGGCCTGGCCGGTCCGGACCCGGACCCCCGTGAGGTCCCCTTCGTGGACCACGGCGGTGGCTGGCACCAGCAGCGCCGGCCGGCGGCCGGCGGGAATGCGGATCACCGCGGCCGACCCCGCGAGGTACTGGCGCCCGGCATTGTCCACGATGGCGTTCACGGTGTAGACCGCGCCGGTCTCCGCTGGGACCGCTCCCTCGAGGACGCCGCGAGCGGACCAGTCCTCGATCGTGAGCTCCAGCGACTGACCGCGCTTGAGCGAGGCCGCGACCGGGGGCGGCACCGTGACGCTTACCCGGAGGCGGGAGGGATCCTGCAGGTCGAGCATGGGGGCGCCGGGCGCGACGAAGGCACCGGGATCCACGTAGCGCCGAGTGACGACCCCCGGGAATGGCGCCCGGATCACCGCGTAGGACCCCACCGCGTCGAGCTCTGCCCGGGCGGCGCGCGCGGCGTTGAGGCCGGCTTCGGCCCGGGCCAGGCCGGTTTCCGCCTGGTCGAGTTGATACTTCGTGGCCGCGCTGTCGGCGTAGAGCGCGCGGAACCTCCCCGCCTGAGTCTCCGCGTCCTGGTAGACCGCCTGGGCGGCGGTGATGTTCGCGTCCACCTGGGCTCGTTTCGCCTCCACGTCGCGGGCGTCCACCCGAGCCAGGATCTGGTCCTGGCTCACGCGATCACCCTCCCGCACCAGCACCTGGGTCACGCTGCCCAGCAGTTTGGTCGCCAGGGTGGCGCGCTCCGCCGGCTCCGCGGTCCCCGCGGCGTCGAACGTCGCGGTGATCATCGTATCTGTCAGGGTCAGCGTCGGGCCGGTGGAGGCCGGCGGAGCCGGGCGATCCGACGCTCCGGGGCCGTGACACGCGACCAGCGCCGCCAGGAGCGGCAGGGCCGGCCTCAGATGAGTGTGCACCGTGAGAATCTCCTAACGATCGAGATCGAGCAGGTGGGACAGATCGCGCCCCTCTGCCTTGAGGCGTTCCGCGGCCGCCACGATGGTCTGGTAACGTGACTCAACGAAGCTCAGGTTCGCCGCGGTTTCGGCGGCCGCCGCATCGAGCAGCTCCGAGACGCCGGCTAGTCCACCGTCATACTTCCGAGTCACGATGCGGTGCGCCTCGCGGGCCTGGGTACCGGCCTGCTCCGCGATATCGAGCCGCGCCAGGGCGACCTGCAGCTGGGCCCGTGTCTGCTCCTGTTCCAGGCTTGCCTGGGCCGTGGCCGCCTCGGCGGCGGCCTGCGCCGACTCCCGCCGCCCGTCTGCCGCGCGCACCTCCGCCAGCTCCGAGGCGCCGGAGAACGGCGACCAGCTGAGCATCACGCCAACCGTCCAGGCGCTCTTGCCGCCGAACGGAGTCCCGGGGGCATTCCAGTCGAGGCGGCCGAAGGAATTCAATCGAGGGAGATACAGGGCCCGGGCGCGCCGGCTGTCGCTCGCGGCGGCAGCCAGGGCCTCCGCGCCCGCCTGTACGTCGGCACGTTCCGGCGGCGGGCCGCTGTCCACCACTACTTGCGCCGTCATGGCGCGGAGCCGGCCGGCGTCGGGCAGGGACGCGGGCAGGGCGAACGACGAGTCCTGCGGTGCGCCCATCCGGAGGGCCAGCGCCCGCTTGGCCAGGAGCGCCCGGCTTCGGGCGTCGATCAGCATGGCCTCGACTTCCCCGGCCTTGACCGAGGCCAGCAGGGCGTCCGACTTCGTGGCCATCCCCTCTGCGACCAGCGACTCCGCCTGTCGCTGGTGGGCCCTGGCCGCGTTGAGGGAGGCCTCGAGCGTGCCCACCTCCTCCTGAGCGAGCACCGCTCCCCAGTAGGCGCGCACCACCTCCACCGCCGTGACGCTTCGGGTCCAGCGTTCGGACAGCTGGGCCGCGTCCCGTGCCCGGGCGGCGGCGTCCCGGCCCACCCAGGCGTCCGCGTTGAAGAGCGGCTGCTCCAGGACGAGCCCCATGGAGAAGTTGCCGGTCGCGGCCGGATCGTTGAGTGTGGCGGGGGCGAAGGCGGCGGGGGTGACCGCGCGTTGGCGCAGAGTGAACCCAAACGCGGAGAGCGGGTCGGTGGTCCGCACGTAGCCCCCCTCAACCCTGGCGGAGGGGAGGATGCCGCGGTCGGGCTTGAGCGCCTCGGCGGCCCGGGCACTGGCCTCTCCCGCGGCGATGCGGTTGGCGTAGCTGCCTTGCTCCGCGCGCTGCAGGGCCTGAGCGAGGCGCAGCGTGTCCTGGGCCGCGGCCGGGCGCACCACCGTGGCGGCGCCCAACGCGATCACCGACAGCTCGAGGGCAAGCAGCTTCCGCATCACTGGTCCCGGCAGAGGGGAGGGGGTTGCTAATTGCTATATGACTATATACTCATATAACGGCGGCGTCAACCGGAAAGCGGCGCCTGGACCTCCAATGGCGCGGGGAGCGCGGCTCTTTCATTCTTATATGAGTCTTTGCCCAGGACCCGGAACCGACCCCATGGCCAAGAAGCCGCTCACTCCCGAGCAGCTCCGGCTCATCGCCGAGCGCTTCAAGGCTCTCGGCGAGCCCTCGCGCCTCGAGATCCTGAATGCGCTGCGGGCCGGCGAGCGCACGGTATCGGGGATTCTCGAGGTGACCGGCCTCGGCCAAGCCAATGTCTCCAAGCACCTGCAGGTCCTGTACGGCTCGGGTTTCGTGGAGCGCCGGAAGGAGGGAATCAGCATCTATTACCGACTGGCGGACCCGGACGTGCTGCGTCTCTGCGAGCTGATGTGCGGCCGGCTGGAGCTGGAGAACACTACCCGCAAGAAACTCTTCGCCTGACCCCCGCTTACTTGACGGGGTAGTACCCCTGGGCAACCGCGGACGCGATGCTCTGCGGATACTGGACGACGTCCGCGGACCAGACCTCGATGTACTCGCCGTGGTTCTGCGCTCCGGCCTGGAGCAGCTGGAAGTACAGCCCACTGGGGCCGTCGGGGCTGCAGCTCGACGGCCCCGCGCCGTTGCATCCCGCCCCCGTACCCGCATGCTTGTTGGTCTGCCAGCCGACGGCGTCGCCGTAGGTCGTGGCGAGGGTCGTGACCTCCGCCAGCACGTGATTGATATCGAGGTCGTCCGCCTGCAGCTGCACGCGGCCGGGCGCGATGGTCGAGACCGCCTGCACCAGCTCGGACGCGACCTGCCCGACGGGGTCTCCGGTGAGATTGGGGAAATCGAGGCCGACCGTGCCCGGGTTGAGCAGGCTCAGCCCCAGATACCGGTCCGGAAAGGCCCGCGCGAAGCCGGCGGCGATCACCGAGAATCCGGAGACCACCGCCGAGTCGGAATAGCCCAGCGCCCGCCAGGCGGTCGTGTCCGCGTCGGTGATGGTCGTGGGATACGCCGGCTTCCCGTCGGGGCACTTGATGGTGCTGTCGCTGGCGGTGGGGCGGGGGGTGCCGGTAGGAAGTCGAAGCTCTTCATCGTACACGCTGAGTCCCGGCACGTGCACGAGGGTGAGGGACGAGTACGCGCCGGTCTGCTTCAGATGGGCTGCGGCATCGCTGGCGAGGGCCGTCCACATCTGCTGCACGTTGGCGATCCAGGGCAGTGGCACGATGGCGTCGATGCACCTGGGCGCTACCCCACCCACGACCCAGACGTCGAAGAGATGCGCGCAATCGGCGCCGCATGCCGCCACGAATCCCTGGGGCATCGAGATCTGATAGGTGCTCTCCGCCTGAAACCCGACCTCGAACTCCAGTGAGAACCTCTTGTGGTGAGAGACCGCAATGCCAACCAGGGAATCCAGATAGGTCCAGCTCCAGCTGAACTGTCCCCAGGTCGAAACGCTGGGGAGGACCTTGGCGATGGGCACGAAGATGGCGTGGCCGGCGACGTCGCTGTCGTAGGCCGGCGCGGCGGTGAGCCCCGAGGCGTACGCGGTGGCGAGCGATTGCTCGTTGCTGTTCTCGTTGAGAACGTAGATGCCCGAGGGGACGGGGATCGACGGGGGCTGGTGCGGGCCGGTCGAGCCCGAGCCGCCGCAGCCGACGCTCAGCGCGCCGACGAGGATGCCCGTGGTGAGGATGAGGCGACGTCGCATGCGGGACCTCGATGGCCGTGAAGATGCGGGAGGCATGGCCTGGCCGCATCGGCTAACCAGCCGGCGGGGCGATGCCGGGCGGGCCTCAAGATACCGTCCGTCCCGCCGCTCAGACAGGGTGGCAGGTCCGGCCCGCCTCGTCAGACCCGCACCCGCACCGTATCGAAGGGCTTGATTAATCGAGGGCGGCGGGCGCTTCCGCCCGGGTTGGGCACGGCGATATAGTCGCACTGGATCTGCTGCGCCGTCACCGTGATTCGCAGGTATCCGTGCTGAGAGTCGCAGAACGACTCGAGCACCCCGCCCGATCCTTTCATCCTCAGCGGCAGTTTGGCGGTGTGGAAGATGTTCGCGAGGACGTGCAGACGGGCGTTGTAGCCCCCCGCGCCCGCGATGAGGCACGGCACCGGCCGCCCTCCGATCGTCCCCGTGAAACGCTGGTAGTTGTGCACGTGCCCGGAGAGGACCAGGTGCGGGACGCGACCGGCCTCGGCGCAGGCCTGGTCGAGCACGCCCTGCAGGTGCTGGCTCCCGGGATGCGCGCCGTAGGCAGAGTAGAGCGGATGATGCACCGTCAGGATGAGGGCCTTTCCCTTCGGCGCCGCCTTGAGCTCCTCGATGAGCCAGTGGATCTGCGGCGCGCGGATCTCGCCGCCCTCGGGGCAGTTGCTGTACAGCCCGATGATCGTCGCCAGGGGCGTCTCAAGGGTCCAGTGGACGTTGGGCTGCGTCATCGTGTCGCGGCGCGAGTCTCCCGCATCGGGTGAGTGGGCCGGGCGGACCGCGCAGAAGTTACGTACGAAGGCCTCGAGGCTGGTGCCGCCAAGCTGGGGGTTGATGTCGCCGTCGTGATTGCCGGGGATGGCGAAGATCGGGGCGGGATAGGTGTTGTAGGGCTCGTAGAACTCGGGGTAGTAGTTCGGCGCCTCGCCGTCGTAGTACACCACGTCGCCCAGGTGATAGTAGAAGGAAGGCCGGAGCGAGGGATCGGCGTTGCCGAAATCGCTCTCCATGTAGCTCGCCACCTGCTCGATGTAGGTGGGGGTGTTGACCCCGCCCGTATCCCCAACCGAGTGAAACACCATCCGACCCTTCTGCTCGATCCGCTGGATGGCCGCCGCGGAGAGGATCCCGGCCAGCTGGAGGCGGAAGGGAGGGCCGCCGGTCGGCTTGGGCAGGTCGCGATAGGGCTGGAGCGGATGCTTGGTCGGATCGACCACCGTCTGGAAGGACTCCGGCAGGCGGGGTGCCGAGAACGAACGGGCGTCCCGGCTGGGGCCAGGATGGTGCTCCCGCTCGGCGACCAGCTTCGCGGCATCGATCACGGCGGGCGGCTTCGCGTTCTTCATGGGCATATGACCTCGTCGGCGGAAGGGAAGGGGGCCGCGCGGTGTACCTCACGTCCCCGGGCGCTTCGCCTCCTCGCCGAGCAGGCGCCACGCCCAGAGGGCGAGCGCGCCGGCGACGATGGCCACGAGGAGCGAAGCGAAGGCGGGGAGAGGTCGCCCGGCGATCAGCAGAGGCCAGCGCACCGCGACCCTCAAGAGGTGGCCGACAGCCACGAGGGCGAAGATGATGCAGGTGAGTCTCAGGTAGGCGCGCATGGCTTCTCCCCACGTAGGTGGCCCGGCCTCACTCCGGCTCCAGCCACGGTGTGCATCGTCCCCGGTTCTTCCGCTTGTAGCGATGCTGGGCCACGAACAGCCAGCCCAGGACCCGGACCACGATCCAATAGACGTACCGCGGACCAAAGCCGGTCTCTTCCATCAGCCGGAGGAAGCACCGGTCCGCCTGCGCTCTGGTGAACGGTAATCCATCGAGCAGGAACTGGTACAGCGCATCGTGGACGAGGGAGGCATAGTACGTCTTGGGGCGCTTGGTCCGGGAGTCGATCACCCCATCCGGCGTGCCGATCAGGACGTCCCACAGGCAGACCTTGGGGCTGCAGCCGTCCCAGGCATAGCGAGCCGGGACGGTCAGCACGCCCGAGCGATGCACCACGAGGCGGACCGTGCCGGTGCGGTCCCGAAAGCTCAGGCTACGGCCGGTGGGGAGGCCGGAGTCCCAGATGAAGTCGGCCGGCAGGGTAAAGACCCAGCGCTCGGCATCACGGCACATAGTGGTCCCTCGCTCCCGAGAGCGAAAGGCGGTTTGACGTGGCCCGCCTCGGCCGCTATCTCATCTTCCGCGCGGCGGCCCGGCCGGGCGCCTGCGGATACCGCACCTACCGGAGACCTGCCACATGAAACGCCTGCTCATTCTGACCGTGGTCGTGGCCGTCGCGCTGGCGGCCGCGGCGGTCTATCTGTACGAGCGCGGCACCGCCGCGGGAGTCCGTGCCGACGCTTTCGCCAGGGTTGCCGACTCGCTGCGCACGGCGGATAGCGTGCTTCAGGGCCGCGTTGCATCGCTCAACGCATCGATCGATTCCCAGGTCGCCGCGGCCTCGCACGCCAAGGAGGATGAGATCAACCGTCTCAAGAGTACATACGACGAGCTGGAAAAGAACATGAAGGACGAGATCGCGCAGGGCCAGATCCAGATCACCCGCTTGGCCGACCGGCTCAAGGTGAGCATGGTGGATCGCATCCTGTTCCCGTCGGGCGAGGCCGAGATCTCGCCCGCGGGCCGCAAAATCCTGCGACGCGTGGGCGACGTCCTCAAGTCCACGACGGGGAAGGTCATCCGGGTGGAGGGGCACACCGACAGCGTGGCGATCAGCCCGGCGCTCAAGGGTCGGTTCCCGACCAACTGGGAGCTCTCCACCACTCGCGCGACTAACGTCGTGCGGTTCCTGCAGGACAGTGTGGGAATCGATCCGACCCGGCTTCGCGCAGTTGGACTCTCGGAGTACCACCCGGTGGCCAGCAATCAGACGGCGAAAGGCCGGGCGCAGAACCGCCGGATCGAGATCGGGCTTCTGCCCGAGAGCCCGCTCGACGAGCAGTAGGACGACCCCCGCGCCGGCGGGTCGGGCTGTTGCGCCCGGCCGCCGGCGCCTCCCCCATCTTAGCGCGTTTCTGATGTGCGGTCCGCGCCGGCAGCGCCCCAGCGCGGGCGGGCGCGCGCTGGCGATCCTCCGACATGCCGCGAACTGCGACTCCGCTGCATAAACATTCCGACCGATCACGACGTACGGGTGCGATGGAGGATGCAGCGACGACTGCGGTGCGCCATCCGGCGCATCCGCGCTGCGCCCTCCGTTTTCTCGGAGGAAGCTATGCGTGGACCTGTTCTCGCCGCGGTGGCGGCCATGGCGTGGGGCGCGACCGCCTGTGCCCCGGCGCTGGCCGTGCACACTGATGTCGATCCGGGGCTCAGCGTGAGTGACTATCGCACCTTCAGCATCAGACGGGCGACCGAGCCGCTGGGCGGCGTGGCGCCCGCCTTGAGTGACCTCACCCTGACCAGCACCAGTACGGAGCGCGCGGTTCGGAGTGCAATCGCGGCGGACCTGGAGCGGCGCGGCTATGTCCAGTCGGATTCGTCTCCGGATCTACTCGTCACTTACTACCTGGCTCCGCCGCCGCAACTGGAGCTCAGCGAATGGGAGTCCGGCTACATCTGGAGGCCATCGATCTGGCGGGATTGGGGGCCGACCGCCGGGGATCCCACGCCGGCCGAGTACGCCAATGGGGCCGTCATCATCGACATCCTAGACGCCAGCACGAATGCCCTCGTGTGGCGTGGCCACGCGGTGGCGCCCGCCGCCGAGGACGACCACTTGTACCAGCGGAACCTGGGGCAGAGCGTGGCGGCGATCATCAGGCAGCTGCCCGAATCGTCGCCCGGGTTGGCGCTCAAGGGGGCGGCCGACTGACCCGGGTCCGCCTCAGATCCAGCGGCGCCTTAGCAGCACCGTCTTGACCACCTGAGTGAGCCCGAGGTACGCGGCCAGGGTGAGGGCCAGAATCGGCCAATAGGCGCTCGGCAGAGTCACCAGGCCGAGCGCCGGGCCGAACGGAGATGAGGGAAGCCAGGCGCCGATGGCCATGATGAGCGCAGTGGTGGCCATCATGGGCCAGCTGGCCCGACTCCGCAGGAAGGGCAGGCCGCGGGTGCGGATCACGTGGATGATCAGGGTCTGGGTCATGAGCGACTCGACGAACCATCCGGTCTGGAACAGCGCGGCCTGCGCCGGGGTCCGCGCCCCGAACAGGAAGTACATCGCCGCGTAGGTAGTGTAGTCGAAGATCGAGCTGATGGGGCCGATGGTGAGGATGAAGCGCGTGATCCCGCTGATGTCCCAGGGGCGCGGCCGCGCGATCTGTTCGGGGTCGACGTTGTCCGTGGGGATGGGCACCTGGGAGAAGTCGTAGAGCAGGTTGTTCGCCAGCACCTGGATCGGCGCCATCGGCACGAAAGGGAGGAGGGCGCTGGCCCCCAGCACGCTGAACATGTTCCCGAAGTTCGAGCTGGCACCCATCCGGATGTACTTGAGAACGTTGGAGAAGACCTTCCGGCCTTCCAGCACCCCGGCCTCCAGAACGAGCAGGCTCTTCTCGAGCAGGATGATGTCCGCGGACTCCTTCGCCACGTCCACGGCCGTGTCCACCGAGATTCCGACATCGGCGGCCCGGAGCGCGGCCGCATCGTTGATCCCGTCGCCCAGGAACCCCACCACGTGGCCCCGCGCCTGCAGGCAGCGGATGATCCGCTCCTTGTCGGTGGGAGAAAGGCGGGCGAAGATCGCCGCCGTCTCGGCCGCCTCCGCCAGCGCGGCGTCGTCGAGCCTCGCGACGTCGGCGCCCAGCAGGGTCCGCGCGCTGGAGAGACCGACGTGGGCGCAGATAGTCTGCGTGACCAGCTCGCTGTCGCCGGTCAGCACCTTCACCGAGACGCCATGGTCGCGGAGCGCGGAGAGCGCCGCCGCGGCCGTGTCCTTGGGGGGGTCGAGGAAGGCCACGTAGCCCAGCAACACCAGCTCGTGCTCGTCCTCCTTGCTGTACGCCGGCTTGTGGGGCACGTCGCGGTACGCCACGGCGAGAACCCGGAATCCCTGGGCATTCAGGCGATCGCATTGCTCGCGCAGGTCCTCGGCAAACTCGGGCGGAGCTGGCAGGACCTCGCCGTCGGCGGCGAAGGCCACGGCGCGACGCAGAATCTCTTCGGGAGCCCCCTTGGCCAGGAGGCGGCGCACCCCATCCGGCCGGTCGATCACGACCGACATGATCTTCCGCGAGAAGTCGAAGGGATTCTCATCCACCTTCCGGTAGGCCGCGGGGTCAATCTCGGGGTGATCCTTCTGCCGCTTCAGTGTGGCCAGATCCAGGGCGCTCCGCAGCCCGGTCTGCAGCTGACTGATCAGAAGCGCGGCGACGAGGACCTCTTCGTTTTCGTCCCCTTCGACATCACAGAATCGCTCCAGAATGACGGAATCCATGGTGAGCGTGCCTGTCTTGTCGGTGCACAGGATGTCCATGGCGCCGAAGTTCTGAATCGAGTTGAGCCGCTTCACGATGACCCGTTTGCGCGACATCGCCATGGCGCCCTTGGACAGGCAGACGGACACGATCATCGGGAGCATCTCCGGCGTGAGCCCGACGGCGACCGCCAGCGCGAAGAAGAACGCCTCGTGCCAATCATGCTTGGTGAGCCCGTTGATCAGGAACACCAGCGGCACCATCACCACCATGAACCGGATCATCAGCCAGGTGAAGCGGTTCACCCCGCGATCGAAGGCCGTGGGTGGCGCCGGCCCCGAGAGGCCGCGGGCCATGGTGCCGAAGAGGGTGCGCGGCCCGGTCTCGACCACGACCGCGGTGGCGGACCCGCTCGCTACGCTGGTGCCGAGGAAGCAGAGGTTGGCGCACTCGAGCGGCTCCTTGCCGGTGACCCCGCCTGGCAGATCCGCCTTCTCCGCCGGCAGGGATTCCCCGGTGAGCGAGGACTGGGTAACGAAGAGATCCTTGGCGGTGAGCAGGCGCACGTCGGCCGGAACCATGTCGCCGGCCGCGAGCGCGATGACATCGCCCGGCACAATCTCCCGCAGCGGTACTTCGCGTCGCTCCCCGTCCCGGTAGACCGAAACCGTCACCCGGATCATCGCCCGCAGCTCCTCCGCCGCCCGGGTGGCCCGCGCCTCCTGCGTGAAGCGCAGGCCCACGCCAAGGACGATCATCAGCACCATGACCGTGGTGGCGCGCGCGTCGCCCGTGAGGAGGGAGAGGACGGCCAGAGCGGCGAGGAGGATGACAAGCGGGTTGGCGAGGGCGCGCAGCAGCCGGCGGGCCCAGGAGTCGGGGCGTCGGGTCGCGATCTCGTTGGGCCCCTGGACGGTCAGCCGGCGCTCGGCCTCGTCCTGGGTCAGGCCGTGCGGGGCGGACTCGCAGAGGTCGAGTGCCTGCCCCGGTTCCGCAGCCGCGGCGGTCCGCATGCGCCCCGCGTCCCAGCGAGCCGCCCCGGCGGGAATCCGGGTGGATCGGGCGGGCGGGGGAGCGGCGGGCATGGATCTCTCCGGGGACAGGGAGGGTGGACCAAGACAATAACGTTCTTTGCCGCCCGATGCGCGGTCAGAGCCGCTCCAGGATCGCCTTTCCGATCGGCGTTCCCAGACCGGTGCAGGCGTCCCATCCCTTGCCCGCGTTGTATCCCTTCACCGTGCCGGCGATGGCGTTGGTGCCTTTGGTGACGTCCTTCACGATGCCCTGCGCCGCGTTGGCATACAGGAACGGATTGAGAAACCCCACCCGCTTTCTCTTCGCCTGGTTGAGCAGCAGCACCAGGCTCGCCATCAGCGGCGCGACCGCGCTGGTGCCGCCACTCGCGCCTTCGAGCCCCTGGACGCGCGTGAAGTAGTCCGTCGCGCTCATCGCGATGTCTGGCACGCCGCGGCCGGGCTTGCCGGTGGCGAGGGACACCGGGACGCCGGCGTCCTTCTGATAAGTCGGCAGGGGAACCGTGACGCTCACGCCGCCGCCCGTGGCCCAGCCCCCGCCACCCGGCGAGTTGCTGAAGGACGTGCCGTCGTTCCAGACCACGTCGTTGCCCTGGGCATCGATCTGGGTGCCACCGCACGCCAGGACGTAATCATCGACGGCGGGATGATCGACGTGGATCTGACCATCCCAGTGGAACCCATCGAGGTCCGCCGATCCATGGTCTCCCGCGGCCGCGCAGACCGTCACGCCGAGTGCCGCCGCTTCCACGAAGACCTCGTGGAACGCGGTAATCGCCTGCTGCTCGGACGGATCCTCGGGACCGCCCCAGCTGATCGAGATGACGCCCGGGCTGCGCTCGGCATCGTGCACCGCGAAGTTGACCGCGTCGAGAAAGCCGGTACCGGTGTTGGGGGCGAAGTAGACGCACTGCCTGGCCGCCGGGGCCACCGCCCCGGCAACCTCGATGTCGAGCATTACCTCGCCATCGGCGGCGCCGTGCTTGGTGGGATGATTGCCGGCATTGTCGACCGAAACGGCCACCACGCTCGGGAGCGCCTGGCCGAGCTCCTGGAAGTAGATCTGGAGATCGCTGTTGCTGAACCCTCCGCCCAGCTCGATGATCCCGATGCATTCACCGGTCCCGTCCAGTTTCGTGCCCCCCGCGCTGGTCGGGAACTGGTACCGGGTCGCGAACGTGGTGGAGGGCACACCGTTCGCCCCTCCGGGGCCCGGCGAGCCGACCATCCGCCGGCGGTGCGGCGTCTTGCGCTTGGGCCGGGTATCGAAGCCGAAGATGCCCGTGATGATACCCTCGAGCGCCTTCGGGATCAGGATCTCTCCCTGGCGGCCCCGATAGGTGCCGCTCGCGTGGTGAAACATGTGGACGTCGGCTGGAAAGGCGTTGAGCACGTCGCTCAGCTTGCCCGTGACCACCAGCAGACGTTCGGCCGGACTGCGGCGGGTGACGACCAGGTTCTGCTTCTGGACGTAGTCTTCCAGCCGATCAAGGTCGTCACGCCGGGCGCCGTAGCGTTCCACCAGCTGCTCGCGCGACAGGTACGCACGCTGCTTGAGCGGAACGGTGTAGAGCTTCTTCACCTCCCGCTCCAGCGCGTCGAGATCCCCCGCGGACCGGGTCCGGATCGAGAGGCTCACGATCTCGGTCGGATCGATGGGTCCGGCAGGGCGCGAATGGGGCAGCAGCTCTCGTGCGCTGCCGGGGAGCGGAATGAACGCGGGTGAGGGCGGGGTCCTCGGCTTCGAGCGGGGCATGGAGTCTCCAGGGCGAGGGATGGGGCGGCGAAGTGAAAGGAGTCTATCCCCTGGCCATGGCGCTGGGTATGAGCCGGGTCACAGCGGTTGGCCATCGAGGTGGGAGAGCGGCATCTTACGGTCCCATGTCCGACACCTCCGATCATCGTCCCGCCGTGCTGGCCGGGTTTCTCGGCTGGACGCTCGATGCGTTCGATTTTTTCATCGTCGTGATGACGCTGACAGCGGTCGCCAGGGAATTCGGGCGCACCGACGCCGAGCTGGCCCTCTCGATCACCATCACCCTCGCGTTCCGGCCGCTGGGCGCGTTCATCTTCGGGCTCCTCGCCGATCGGTACGGCCGGCGGCTCCCGCTGATGCTCGACCTGGTCTTCTACTCGGTGGTTGAGGTGCTCTCGGGGCTGGCGCCGAGTTACGGCTGGTTTCTGGCGCTCCGCGCGCTATTCGGCATCGGGATGGGAGGCGAATGGGGGGTGGGCGCCACTCTCGTGATGGAAAAAGTGCCGCCCAGGCTGCGCGGCGTCTTCTCGGGCCTGCTGCAGCAGGGCTACGCGGTGGGATACCTGCTCGCGGCCCTCTGCTACTTTCTGGTCTTTCCGCGCTGGGGCTGGCGCCCGCTGTTCTTCATCGGCGGCGTGCCCGCGCTGCTGGCGCTCTACGTTCGGATCCACGTGAAGGAATCGGAAGTGTGGCAACGGTCCCGCGAGGCGAGCTGGTCCGGACTGGGCCGCGCGATTCTCACCCACTGGCGGGTGTTCCTCTACATCTGGGTGCTGATGACGATGATGAACTTCGTCTCGCATGGCACCCAGGATCTGTATCCGACGTTTCTGCAGCGTGACTGGGGCATGGCCCCGGCCACCCGGGCCATGCTGACCGCTCTCTCCATGGTCGGCGCGCTCATTGGCGGGGTGCTGTTCGGGATGTGGTCGGACCGGATCGGGCGGCGCCGGGCGATCGTGCTCGCCTTGGCCGGGGCGCTGGCCCTCATTCCGCTATGGGCGTTCGCGCCCTCGATCGCGCTCCTCGCCGTGGGCGCGTTCTTCATGCAGTTCATGGTGCAGGGGGCCTGGGGGGTGATTCCGGCGCACCTGACCGAGCTTTCGCCCGACGCGGTACGGGGCTTCCTGCCGGGCTTCGCCTACCAGTGCGGGGTCCTGGTGGCGGGGACGGTGGCGTATCTCGAGGCGCTGTTCGCCGCGCGGCTCTCCTACGCCTGGGCCATGGCGCTCACCGCCGCGACGGTGTTCATCCTCTGCGCGATGGTCGCGGGGCTCGGGCCGGAGCGCCGGGGGGTGGTATATGGCGCGGGCTCAGGCGCGTGAGGCGGAGCGGGGTCTGAACGGCCCGCCAACCGAGTCGGTACTCTTCGCACTGATACGCGCTTCCCCACACTCAGGGTCTGCCCACGAAGACCCGGTCCGCCAGCGACGGGGCAAGGCGGTGCGTCCGCGATCCCACGCGAACGGCGAGTGATCCGCCGAACGGTTCCTGGCCCAGGTAGTGAATGATGGCTCCCGGCACCAGGCGGAGCGACGCCAGATATCGAAGCAATTCCGCATCGTCATCTTCCACCCGGGCGATCCGCGCCCGCTCGCCCACGGCGAGCTCGCCGAGCGTCCGCGACGCGGGGGCGGCGATCGTCCCCCGTGCCGTCGGGATGGGTGCGCCATGCGGGTCGACTGTTGGCTCGCCGATCGCGGTGGCCATCCGGTCGATCAGGTCGTCGCTGGCGCTGTGCTCCAGGCGTTCCGCCTCGTCGTGCACACGGTCCCAGGTGTAGCCGAGGGCCTTCACCAGGTATGCCTCGAGCACGCGGTGGCGTCGCACCAGCCGGAGCGCAACCGCCCGCCCCTCCGGCGTGAGGCGCAGCCCGCGATACGGCTTGTGGGCGACCAGGCGCTGCTGCGCCAGACGGCGCACCATCGCGCTCACCGACGCCCTTGCCACCGCGAGGTGATCGGCGACGCTGGAGGTGGTGGTGCTGCCGCTGGCCTCGGACAGGGCGTAGATCGCCTTGAGATAATCCTCGACAGACCTGGTGTATTCGGCAGCTGTCACCGGCTCGCTCCCCTGGGCACCTCTGTACGATAACGGCCCCGCCTCCCCTCGAGCGATCCGGGAGGGGACGGGCCCGCCGAGCATTGACGGCGTAAGTTAGATACGACTAATTAATATGGTAATAGGCCACTATCTTGTGCCGTTTTCTCCGCGGCCGGAACGGAATGGGTCCTCCGTGTGACGCCAGCAGATCGATCACTCCCCGCCTGGGCCCTGGGCCTTGGGCTGCTCGCGCTTGCGGGCACAGCGCGCGCCCAGGCGCCCGGTGACCTCCGGTCCCGAACCGGCAGTTGCACGGTGAGTGGGGTGGTCGCGGACAGTGTCACGAAGGAGCCTCTTGCCGGCGCCGAAGTGCGTCTCCTCCGCGCCGGGCGCCTCCTCGCCAGCGCGACGACGGGTATCCGCGGAGGTTTCACGTTAACCATCCTTGGGGGATCCGCCGATGAGATCGAAGCCCGGCGCATCGGCTTTCACCCCCTGTCGCACCGCCTCGCCGCCGGGATGTGTGACACCACGGTATCGCTGGCGCTGGGGTCCGTCGTGCTGAACCTCGACACGATCACCGTCACGGCAGCCTCGCCCGTCGGCATCGACCCAAAGACCGGCAACACGGTGTTCCAGCAGGATACGTATCACGGCTCCCCCCCAACGACGACGTCGGAGATCGTCCAGCAGGCGGTCGCCGGCGCGGCGCGGGCTCCCACCGGCGAAGTTCACATCCGGGGCCAGCACGGCGAGTACACCTACTACGTGGATGGTGTGCCGGTGCCACCGGGGATTTCGGGCAGCCTCAGCGAGCTCTTTTCCCCCGCGATCGTGGACCGGGCCGAGTTCGAGACCGGGGGCTGGGACGCCGAGTACGGAAACCGGAATACCGCCGTCATCAAGGTGGATACCCGCATCCCCCCGGGCGGCCTCGGTCTGCAGGGGTCCCTCGATGCCGGCGCCTTCGGTACCAGTGGCGAGGGCCTCCTGGCGACGGGCAATGTCGGCCGCTTCGGCGTGGTGCTCTCGGGCGCGCGTCGGGTCACGGACATGTGGCATGATCCGGTGATGCCGGGGCCCGGCGGCGAGCCACTCAATTTCCACAACGCCGGCTCGGACCTGTACGGATTCGGCAAGCTTCGCTACACCGCCGGCGCGCGCGACCTGCTCACGCTCGACGTGAACCTCTCGCGGACGTCCTTCGAAGTGCCGTTCGATTCGACGGGTGGGGTCCGGCTGAACGACCATCAGCAGGAACGAAACGGGTTCGGGACGGTGAGCTGGCGTCATGCCTTCGGCCAGACCCTCTCCGAGGGCGAGCTGTTCGTGGCCCTCTACCACCGGGCGAGCGGGCTCACCTACACTCCGGGGCTCGGCGAGGCTCCCGAGTTTCTCTTCTACCCGGACACCGTACGGTACAACGTGAGCGAGGAGCGGTCGGGTCGCACCACCGGGGTCAAGGCAGATGCCCTGCTTCCCGCCACCGGCAAGGTCCAATTCAGGACGGGCGTCGATGCGTCCCTGGTCCGCGGTCATGAACACTTCGCGACCGAGGATGCGCAGGGCGATCCGGGGCCCTCGGTGGATTCGCCCGTCCGCGGTGGTGATCTCGGGGCCTACGCGGAGGCGAGCTGGCGGCCATCCCCGCTCTGGGAACTCCGTCCCGGTCTCCGCTATGACGTGCACTCGGCGCCGCTCGCCGGCGATGCGACGCAACTCAGTCCGCGATTTCGCCTCTCGCTCTTCCCCAGCCCGCAGGCGAGCGTGTGGCTCTACTACGGCCGTCTCTTCGTTCCGAGCCCCGTCGAGGACTTCCATGTCCTCGCGAGCGCCGGGCAGGGCGGGGCGGTTGGCCTTCCCACCTACCCCGAGCGAGATCATTTCGTGGAGGCCGGCACCGCCCTGCGCCTCCCTCGGGCGGGGATCACGATCAAGCTGGAGGCCTATCACAAGTGGAGCACACCGGCGATCGACGACAACACGCTTCCCGGCACCGCCCTTACGGCAACGGTGAACGTCGCCCGCGTGCGCATCACGGGTATCGAGTCGGTCCTCGAGATCCGGCCGGCCGGACCGATCGGCGGCTACCTCAACGTGGCCCTCTCCCACGCCTATGCGCACGGGCCAATCACCGGCGGGTTCTCGCCGACCGCCTACCCGAGCGGCTGGTATGACCTCGACCACGACCAGCGGCTGTCGATTGTCGGGAATCTCTCCTATACGGTGCCCCGCTGGTTCGGCAGTATTACCGGGATCTTCGGATCGGGCCTCACGAACGGCCATCCCGACGCCGCGCCGACCGGCCTTGGCCTCTTCGATTTCAATGCTGCCGTGAAGGTACCCCCCAACTTCATCGTGAACGCAGCCTTGGGCGCCAACCTGCGACTGCTGGGGTCCGCTCTGCGGCCCCAGGTATTCATCGACAATCTTTTCAATCTGCACTACGTGCTGAAAGGCGCCTTCACGAGTGGCCCGGCGCTCGGTCGCCCGCGTACATTCTCCGTTCAGGTCAGCATCGGCCGGTGAGGACTGGCCCGCCAGTCCCCGCACCGGCTCATTGCGGCAGCGCGAACGCGATCACCTCGTCTCCCTTTCCGAACACCTCGCCATCGCCACCGGCCGCGATGACGACATACTGGCGGCCGTCACTTCCCTGGAAGGTCATCGGCGTCGCCTTGCCGCCGGCCGGCAGGGGAGCGGTCCACAGCTCACGGCCGGTCTGGATGTCGAAGGCATGGATGAGGCGATCCAGCGTGGCGGCGATGAAGACCAGCCCGCTGGCGGTCACGACCGCGCCGCCGAGATTAGGCGAGCCGAGTGAAGCCAGCCGCTCCTGTCCGGTCGAGTCGCCGGCGTAGAGGGCGCCCAGGTCGCCGAGCGGCACATCCCAGGCCTCCTTCCCGGTGGTGAGGTCCATCGCCACCAGGGCCCCGAACGGAGGCGGCGTGCAGGGCACCCGCGATG
>Ga0335081_10005081_pt1 | contig 20804 bp, 18 predicted proteins | sample Lox_Sample_35_FD_206713 | JGI IMG/M metagenome (GOLD analysis project Ga0335081, IMG submission 206713) | Soil microbial communities from Loxahatchee National Wildlife Refuge, Florida, United States - Lox_Sample_3.5 | ecosystem: Environmental > Terrestrial > Soil > Wetlands | place: USA... | reverse complement strand
AGAAATGCCATCCGCATTTTGTTCGCAGTTGAAATTATCGTAAACGCGGCTAACATCAACTTCGCTGCGTTCACTCGGTACCTGAACCCACCCACCGTTTCGGGCCAAGTGATTGTATTCTACTCGATAGCAGCCTCGGCTATGGAGGCTGCAATTGGTCTTGCTCTAATCCTAGTCGCGTTTAGACTGAACGGTTCAATCGACGTTCGAAAAATGGACAAACTGAAAGGATGAGTGTACATTGTTTCCAGAGCTCCTCCAAATCCTGTTAGTCCCAATCGCGTTCGTATTCATCACGTATGCTGCCGGCGTGAAGTGGGGCGCGAAGGCCGGTTGGCTGGCTTTCATTCCACTCGCCTACTCCACATTTCTTACACTCTTGGCAGGTTGGCAGGGCGGGGTACAGGAGTTCTATAACTGGCAACCTGTCGGACTTTTCGGATTGAACGCCGATGGCTTAAGTGTTCCAATCCTATTCACAATCTCTCTGCTCTGCGCTCTCATGTCAGTCTACTCCATCCCGTATATGCATCACATTATCGGCGAAGAGAAGAAACCGTTCGGCCTCTACTATGCTCTGCTTCTACTCTACTCGGTCGGAATGATGGGGGCCGTCCTGGCGACGAATCTGATCGAGTTTTACCTATTCTTCGAGCTAATGCTCATTCCATCCTACTTCCTGATAGCAAAGTGGGGTTATGGAGATAGGGATCGAATTTCGTTCATGTATTTCATGTGGACTCATATCGGCGCCCTAGCGTTCCTCGCCGGTATCCTATCCATCGGTTACATAACCGGCAGTTTCGACCTAGCAACGATCGTCACCCAAACTATCCCGCCAAGCATACGAACCATAATCGTTCTCCTCATGGTTGTTGGGTTGTTGGTGAAGATGGCTGCCTTCGGACTGCACATCTGGCTTCCTCACGCACACGCCGAAGCACCAACACCAATCAGCGCCCTGCTTTCCCCGGCTATGATCGGGATCGGTGGATATGCGATTGTCAGATTAGTGATGACGATTCTTCCAACTGCTTTCTTCGAAGTTTCAACCGCGCTGACAATTTGGGCGGTTGTGACGATGTTCTATGGGGGTGCGATGGCGTTGGTGCAGGATGACATTAAGCGCTTACTAGCCTACTCGAGCGTCAGCCAGATGGGCTACATTCTGCTCGGAATCACATCGGTTCAGGCGCTTGGCGTTTCGGGCGCTATGTTTCAGTACGTAACTCACGGCTTGGGCAAGGGAATTTTGTTCATGGTAGCGGGCGCTATCATCATGCAGACGCACGGACTTCGGAGCATCAGCAAGATGGGTGGACTAGCATCGAAGATGCCGATCACCGCTACAGCGGCCTTGATCGGATTCCTGACGATAATGGGTATACCGCCTACAACAGGCTTCATTTCAGAATTCCTAATCTTCCTAGGCGCCTTCAAAGAAGCGTTTGTGACAACCTCGATGTTGAGGCTTGGGCTCTCGATTCTGGGCGTCATCTCAACGGTCCTAACGGCTGGTTACGCTCTATGGGCTGCGAAACGAATTTTCTTCGGTAAACTTCCCGACGCACTCGCTAACGTTACTGAACCTCCGATTACCGTCACAGGTCCGCTCCTAGTTCTCGCATCGATATCTATCATACTCGGTATCTATCCAGATCTGGTGGAGCGCCTACTGCTTCCCGCAGTGAAAATGATAGTTGGGGGAGGATAGAGAATTGTACGAAGTCTTCGGTTGGTTAACCTTCGCCTTCCCATTCCTGGGAGCGCTCGTCACGCCGTTGCTCGCCGCAATTCATCCCAAACTGCGAGACTATGGCGCTGTCGCGTTCTCCTTCCTCGCCGCCATATCTGCTGGACTCTTGCTCACGCAAATCGGAACAGGCATTTCGCAGGATGTTCAAGTTAGTTGGATCTCAAGTCTCGGGATCAACGCCGGCATTCTCCTTGACCCTCTGAGTATCGTGATGGCGAACGTCGTGGCATGGGTGAGTTTCTTGATAATGATCTACAGCGTCGCTTACATGCACGGTGAAGAAGGACTAACCCGATATTGGTTCTTCATGAACCTCTTCATCGGCAGCATGCTCCTCCTAGTGATGTCTGACAACCTTCTCCAACTTTTCTTCGGATGGGAAGGAGTCGGCCTCTGCTCCTACGGCTTAATCGGGCACTGGTACACAGACCCGATCGAACGATGGGTTGGAACTGTCGGCGACAAGTCGTTAGGAGTGCCAATGGCATATCCGCCCAGCCATGCTGGAATGAAAGCGTTAGTCGTCACAAGAGTCGGAGATGTCGGATTGCTGATCGCGATTTTCATTATCTACGCCTACTCTGGGACATTGAACTTCGTTGAGCTTACGAAGAACGTTTCGTGGGCGCTTCCCATCAGCCAACTTGGCTTACTGATCCCTGTTGCTCTGCTTTTCTTCTGGGGGCCTATCGGCAAGTCCGCGCAATTCCCGCTTCACGAGTGGTTGCCCGATGCGATGGCTGGTCCCACATCCGTCTCCGCACTCATCCATGCCGCTACAATGGTTACTGCCGGTGTCTACTTGGCTGGCAGAGCAGGCCCGATGTTCTACAATATCGTCCTACAATACGCCCAACCCACACTCTTCTTCGAAACCGTCGCATGGATCGGAGCCTTCACATGCTTCATGGCGGCAACTCAAGCAGTCGTCTCAAAGGAACTGAAGAAACTTCTCGCCTATTCAACCGTCTCCCAAATCGGATACATGATGCTCGGTATCGGAGCGGGGGGTCTGGCTTCGCAATTTGTTGTCGGATTAAGTGCCGGCATCTTCCATCTCATGACGCACGCACTCTTCAAAGCAGCTGCGTTCTTGGCTGCGGGCGCTATCATTCACGCCGTCGATTCCAGGTTCATGGGCGACATGGGAGGTCTGCGTAAGTCGATGAAGATCACGTTCGTCGCGATGGTGGTTTCGTTGCTTGCACTTTCAGGTGTGCCGCCGCTGAGCGGATTCTGGAGTAAGGACGCAATCATAACAGCAACCGTTCTAACCGGACAACTTCCGTTGATCCTACTGGCCTGGGGCACAGTGGCTCTTACATTTCTTTACAGCCTGAAAGTTATTGGCATCGTCTTCTTCGCTCCCCCAAGTGATCACATAAAGAAGCTTGAGGCTGAGGGACATCACATCCATGAAGCGCCTGCTCTCATGTGGGTGCCTTACGTCATCCTCGCCGTAGCCACGGTTGGCATAGGACTTGGCGGGCCGTTCATCGAATCAATGCTTCGCAACGCACTCGCAATCACCACCACGCCGCTCGCGACTAGTACGCCCGAACTCAGCCCCGCCGTAGAGCAGAGCGCCTCCCTGACCGCAAGCATCGGCTCGTTGAGCATGCTCGCAGTAGGCGGAGTACTAGGCTACTTGATCTACATCTCTGGCCGATTCAAACCAACAGCGATCGTCGGCGAACAAGGATTTGGCAGAGCGGTTTACAATTTCCTCTGGAACCGCTGGTACATCAACCCGATCTACTACCGTGCCTTCGTCTACGGAACTATATCTGGAGCCCTCGCACTCAAGAATACAGTCGAACTGGGTTTCTTCGATAAGATAAGCGGAGCCGTCGCCCAGGTCTCAGTCGGTGTATCACGGGCGGGAGAAGGGTTAGATGTTGGAGTGATTGATGGTTGGATTAACTGGACCGCAGGTCTGGGACGTAAGTTTTCTTCAACACTCAGACGGATTCAAACCGGCATCCCACAAGAATACGTAACCATCTTCGCTCTCGGTCTCTTCGTCATGATCGCCATCGTCCTATTCCTACTCACATGAGGTAACAGCAATGCTTCTCTCGATTCTAATCTTCGCTCCAATCATTGGAGCCATTCTCGTCTACCTCGCCGGATACATAAGCGACAAAGCCTCGAAAACCCTCACGCTCATAATCGCCGCGGCAACTCTTCTAGTCTCACTCTACGTCCTCGTTGGATTCAATTGGAGTGCCCCCGGGTTCCAGTTGCAGGAGAGTTATGATTGGGCAAAGGACTTTGGGCTCACTTATGTCGTTGGAGTTGATGGCATTAGCGTCCCACTCCTAATCATCTCTACCTTCCTAACCACTCTCTCCGCGGCGGGATCTCTGGAACAAATCAAAACCCGAGTCAAAGAATACAACGCCCTCCTCCTCCTATTCGAAGGCGCGATCATTGGCGTCTTCACATCACTCAACCTAATTGCGTTCTACATTTTCTGGGAACTTGTCCTCATCCCGATGTTCTTCTTTATTGGTGTCTGGGGCGGGCCTCGTAAGCGTTACGCGGCGATGAAATTCCTAATAATGACCCACGTTGGAAGTATCCTACTCCTTCTAAGCTTCATCTCGCTCTACGTCTTCTCAACTCCGCACACTTTCAACTTCTTGGACCTAACCAACATGCACCTTCCCCTAGCCCTACAAATCCCAATCAGTCTTGGCTTCTTCATCGGGTTTGGTGTGAAACTACCAATCGTTCCATTCCATACTTGGCTGCCGGATGCGCACGTAGAGGCGCCTGCACCAATCAGCGTTCTACTAGCAGGGTTGCTGCTGAAAATGGGTGGTTACGGTTTCATTCGCATGAACTTGTTCCTGATGCCTGAGGCATCGAAGTTCCTCGCGCCGCTCTTCATTGGCGTTGGGTTGTTGACCATGTTCTATGGGGCGATTGTGGCTATGGTTCAGCAGGACTTCAAGCGCATGGTTGCGTTCACGAGCATTAACCACATGGGCTACGTTCTGCTTGGCGCATTCACACTGACCACTCCGGGAATTAGTAATGCTGTGTTCCAAATGTTCAATCACGCCTGTGCCATAGGCGCCCTCTTCCTAATGTCCGGCGTAATCCACGAACACATGGGAACGAGGACGATCAAGGAACTCCCTGGTCTGTCGAGCATGATGCCGAAAACCAGCTTCCTCCTTGTCCTCGCGTCACTTGGAGCGATGGGCTTTCCTGGTTTTAGTAATTTCATCAGTGAATACTACATCCTTCTCGCCGGAATTTCCGTCAACCTATTCTACGCGGTTGCTGTCTTGGTTCCTGGCATAACGGCCGGTTACTTTGTCTGGATGCTTCGCCGCGTCCTGCTCGGACCACCAGTGAAAACCACGGAATCACGAGAAGCACCCTGGTATACATTACTAACTCTCGCGATCTTCCTAGTGCCACTCATCATCCTAGGCTTCTACCCCGCACCTCTACTCCAACAAGTGATTATGCCCGCTGTCCAAAACATGCCCCATTGATCTTAATTCTGAAACACTCGCTGCAGAACTTTCACTCACCACACCCCCTCTCTAGAGAGGGCGATGCCTCTGCTGGTTATGTGGTTGTATTGTTTACGGCAAGTTATGGCTCAAGTAGTTAGGTTAGAAAACCCAGGTTTCATAACCGCCGACACACTTCTTCATGTTGATCAAGAAGCATCGCCTGATCTGACGTTTGGGGTTGAGGTTTTCGATGATACGCTCACGTTAAATTTTGGGAGCTTCATCGTTTTTCAAGGTCAACCTTCGCATGGGCTTTGTCTGCGCCTATGCGTACGCGCTCTCCTCCCCCAACCCTTAGGGCCTGATTGTGATGTGGTCTTTGTTGATGGAGGAAACAACTTCGACCCTTACGCCGTCTCCGACTACTCAGTTCAGTTAGGGTTGGATCCGGATCAGGTGTTGGATCGAATCCACATCTGTCGAGCATTCACACATCACCAGCTCGCCTGCGCCCTAACCGACAAACTACCATACGCGCTAAAGGAATTCAAAGCGAGTTTAGTCGTCATTTCCGATATAACCTGCCTATTTTGTGACCCCGACGTGCGAGACGACGACAAAGAAGACGCGCTACAAATCTTCAACAAAACCACACGAACACTCAGAGCGCTCGCCAGACAACACCACTGTCTAATCCTCACCACAAACCTCGAACAAAGAAACCACCAAATGCAAAGCAAACTCGTCCATGCCGCACACGTTTTGGTGGACATGGAACAACATGTAGGCTTGACTAGGTTCGTGGTACTGAAACATCCACACCTCCCGACTCACACTACAATCGCGTCTACGCCGGGTGTTAGGATTCTGGAGAATTACTTGTAATGGGGCGCACGATTCCTTCTTGGCGTATGGTTGTCGAGGCTGAGGTTGAGAAACTGAAACGCTTCCAAGAATTCCTCAGACAAGAGGACAAGGAAGTGTTCGAAGATATGTTGGATCAATGTAAGTTGTTGGCTTCTGCCGCCAGCGTCATGGCCTCACCAATAAAGCAAGTCCCACTCATCATCTCAATGCTCTTCGCGCACCAGAAGAAACTCACAGAGTTAGAGAAACGTCTGGAGGCGAAGGGTCTCTGAGCTATCAAGGCTGGATATTGGACCTTTACCCCAAACCCGGGAAAATGATCGTCTGGCTGAAACAACCCGATGGGTCATGCGTCAGATTAGCAGACGCCTGGAAACCACGCGTCCACATCGGCGGAAACCTCGACCACCTCCTTAACCTCCACCCCTTCCTCCCATACTCCCGGTTCGTTAACAAATTCGAAAGGGCAGGTGACAAGGAGCGAAGCCGGGTTCTTGAGGTTGAAGTTGAGAGCGAGCAAGAAGCTCAGGCTTTGGCTAGGGAGGTCTTTCGACGCGGTGGTTATGAGAAGTATCGCTTGTACGATGTCGATATTCCATCCATCCAAATGTACCTCTACCACAAGAACCTCTTCCCACTAGCATTCGTCGAAGCCCACCAGTCCCATGACCATGTTGATTGGGTTATGAAGGATTCACGTGAACAAGCCGAATACACGCTCCCCCCTCTGCGAATCATGCAACTTGAGGTCAGCACAAAGAAAACCAAGAAGATTCCCACTTTCGAAGACGAGTTAGACAAGGTCGTTCTTCGTGCGGGAAGAAAAGTCACTGTTCTCGACTTGGGTAACGAGTCGGATAGAATCCTGCAACTAGTTGATGCTTTCCGCGAGATGGATCCGGATGTTGTTTTGACTGAGGGTGGCGATTCCTTCATCTTCCCTTACCTTGCCCGAAGAGCCCAAAGTCGCGGGATCCTCAACCGGATGATTCTGGGCAGGGAGGTGGCTCCGCTTCGAGTTTACGAAGTGCAGGGGCATAGCTACTTCTCGTATGGGAAGATTCTGTTCAAACAAACGGCCGCGCGACTTTTGGGGCGATTACATGTGGACCAGGCGAATGGTTTCATCAGCAGCGACTGCGGCCTTGAAGGGCTCTTTGAAGTAGCCCGCACATGCATCATACCCCTCCAGCGAGCATCGAGAACAACGATCGGCACCAGCATGACCAGCCTCCAATGCTACCACGCCGTCAAAGCCGACGTACTCATACCATGGAACAAGAACGAGCCAGAGGAATGGAAGAATGGGAACGAACTCATCGTTGCCGACCGTGGAGGTCTCATCTTTGAACCAAAATGGGGGCTGCATGAATCGGTTGGGGAATTAGACTTCACTTCCCTCTACCCAACCATAATGCGAGACATGAACCTCAGCGGCGAGACGGTCCGCTGCAAATGCTGTCCAAACTCCACCAATCGCGTTCCCGAATTAGGATGGAACGTGTGCGAGAGATGGGATGGAATCGCCGCACGGGCTTTGGATATTCTACTAAAGAAACGGTTGCTATACAAGAGGGGCAAGAAGGAAACACTCAACCCGCACCTACGCGACCAATACGATCGACGCCAAGCCGCGCTCAAATGGATCCTAGTCTGCTCATAGCCGCCCGGAAAACGGGACGGCGAGCAATCGGCTACTTGGGGTTCAAGAACGCACGGTTCGGGCGAATTGACGCACACATCGCAACTTGCGCCTTCTCCCGCAAAATATTGAGGAAGGCGGTTGCAATAGCGGAAGGCAAAGGCTTCAAACTCATTCATGGAATAGTGGACTCGATGTGGTTAGAGAAACCCGAAGCCACAACAGAAGAATATGAGGCGCTCTGTAAAGAAATTCAAACCCAACTGGGTTTTCCAATAGGGTTTGAGGGCATCTACAAGTGGATCGTTTTCCTAAACTCACGCACAAACCCGCGCATCCCAGTCCTCAACCGCTACTACGGCGTCTTCCAGGATGGAAGGTTGAAGCTGCGCGGCATCGAACTCAGAAAACACGACACACCCGAAATCATCAACCGCTGCCAAACAGAAATCCTAACCCTCCTTAAACAAGCAAGGAACGCCCAGGAATTCAGAGCACTCCTACCAGACGTACTTGCAATCGCCAAATCGTACGCGGCACTGATTCGAAATGGCTCCGTTCCGGCTGATGACTTGGTGATTGAGAAACGCCTCAGTAAGAACCCGAACGAATACCGAAACCAGGTCCCGCAAGCCATCGCTGCTCAACATCTGGTTAGAGAAGGGATGGAGGTTCACGCGGGGCAAGCGATCACCTACCTCCTAACCAATCATAAATCACGAATAACACAAAACCGCGCCATACCAACCGAACTAGTTGAGGAGGACACTAGCTTCGATTCGAAGCGCTATGTCGATCTTCTCGTCGCCACAACCTCCAACCTCCTACTCCCATTCGGATATACGCCAACCAAACTAGCAAACCTCCTCGAAGAAACAGGGGAAGGATACAGGTCCGCTGAAGCTCAAGCTGCACGTTTCCGAGATGGCCTGGGTTCTGCGAGTTTGCGTCCCGCCGTGTAAGGGTCCAAGCGGCGTTTCTGAACTTGAGAGAGGAGGCGTTCAAACTCCTTTCCCTTCGTAACCTTTCTCAGTGTAATTTCAGCGAAGTAGCGTGTGGCTGCGTCTAAGATGTCGGCTCGGATTCGTTCCGCATTGCCATTTCGAGTTGAGCCGGTTTCGGTGAGGTGTTTTGAGTGTTGGTTTATGGCTTCGGCGAGCGCAACAACTCCGTCCCCAGTAGTAGCCGTTGTCTTGAGCACGTGTGGTTTCCATCCGTCTGGGTTTTCAACCATAATCAGTGCCGAATAGATTTCTTGGGCAGCTCTGTCGGCGTTTTCTTTGTCTGCCTTGTTAACAACGTAAATGTCCCCGATCTCCATAATCCCCGCCTTCAAAGCCTGAATCTCGTCGCCTAGTCCAGGCGCTGTGGTTACGATGGTTGTGTCGGCTAGCGACTTGATGTCCACATCAGATTGGCCAGCGCCCGCTGTTTCTACGATCACATAGTCCATGTTCACGGCTTCGAGGATTCGAACCGCGTCCTGCGTAGCCCGTGCGATTCCTCCGAAATTGCCACGCGTCGCCATACTCCTAATGTACACTTTCGGATCCGCGGCAAGCTCGCCCATCCTAATCCTGTCGCCCAGCAGCGCTCCGCCAGTGATCTGGCTTGAGGGATCAACAGCAACGATACCAACCGTTCGCCCCTGAGCCCTGTAGTGTTTGGCAAGTTGAGCGATCAACGTGCTCTTACCACACCCGGGAGGTCCCGTAATCCCCACAACATGAGCGCTTCGAGATTGCCAATACAGCTCCGCCAGTATCTGGAATCGTGCGTGAGGATTGTTCTCTGCCAGTGACATGAGTTGCGAAACGGCTCGGCGGTTGCCTTTGAGGGCGCCGCGGATTAGTTTCTGAACTTGCAAGGCCGTCTCGGTTTGGGACAATTGGGTTTTGCTCCTGAGTTAGATAATTGTCTTCGGGTGAAATTCCCCGTACACGTCCCTGATTACGTTGCTTATCTCGCCTGTGGTTGCTCTTTCTTTGACGGCTGCGATGATGAGGGGCATTACGTTCTCTTTTCCTTCCAAGGCATTGTGTAGTTTGGCCAACTCGCTTTGGGCCCGGGTTTGTTTTCTTTTTCGCTTGAAGGTTTTTGTGCTCGTGATTTGGGTTCGGGCGAGGTGTTGTTCGATTCTGTGAATCTTGATTCGGAAGGGTTTCGGATCCTTGAGCGTGTTAACCCCTACGATTTTCTTCTTGCCGGTCTCTACGTCCATCTGTTGTTTGAAAGCGCTTTCCCGGATCTGCGTCTGAATGTACCCTTTCTGAATCGCGGCCACCGAACCACCCATCGCATCCACTTTCGCAATCTCGGCTAGTGCAGCTTTTTCAAGCTCGGAGGTAAGAGTTTCAAGGTAGTAGCTTCCGCCCATGGGATCGACCGTTCGCGTGACACCACTCTCGAGGGCGATGATCTGTTGAGTACGTAGTGCGAGTTTGACGGCCTCTTCGGTTGGGAGAGAGAGGGCTTCGTCTAGGGAATTTGTGTGAAGCGACTGCGTCCCTCCCAGCACGGCAGCTAACGCCTGTAGGGCCACGCGGACGACGTTGTTCTGTGGCTGTTGAGCTGTCAGCGTCTCTCCACTAGTCTGCGTATGGAACTTCAATCGCAATGATTCCGGCTTGGTGGCATGGAAGTCGTCCTTCATTATATGCGCCCAGATGCGACGGGCTGCACGAAACTTTGCGACTTCCTCAAAGAAGTCATTGTGGGCCGCGAAGAAGAAGGAGAGGTGGGGTGCGAAGTCGTCTATGTTCAACTCTCGCCGAATACACGCCCTAACATATTCCTTGGCGTTAGCGAAGGCGTATGCAAGTTCCTGAACGGCGGTTGAGCCTGACTCGCGGATATGATATCCACTGATGCTGATCGGATGCCACGAGGGCATGTTCCGGGCGCAGAATTCGATTATGTCAGTAGTAATTCGGAGTGATTGTTCGGGTGGAAAGATGTAGGTGTTCCTCGCAACGTACTCTTTGAGAATGTCATTCTGCGTCGTGCCGCGCAGTCCTTTCAACTGAACGCCTTGAGCCGTGCCGATGGCCGCGTACATTGCGAGCATTATTGCCGCGGTCGCGTTTATCGTCATTGAAGTGCTCACCTGGCCGAGGTTGATTCCGTTGAAGAGCGTCTGCATGTTCTCGATAGTACTGATCGGGACGCCAACCTTCCCAACCTCACCCTCCGCCCTCGGACTATCCGAATCATAGCCGAGCTGCGTTGGTAAGTCGAATGCCACGCTTAGACCGGTTTGACCTTGGCCGATTAGGAATTTGAATCGCTCATTCGTTGCCTTCGCGCTCCCGAAGCCAGAATATTGCCTCATCGTCCAAAGCCGCTCGCGGTACATGCTGGGATAGATGCCTCGAGTATAGGGGAAGTTGCCGGGTAGACCGAGCGACGACTCGTTTGGGGTGGGGGGGTTGTAGACAGGTTTTACGGGTATGTTTGAAGGGGTTGAGACCTCTTTCTCGCTCATCTGAACTTCACGACCTCCCCATGAGAACAACCAGATTTCAGAGGCTTAGCTATTCAGCGAAGGGGAAGATTAATGCACTTTCTCTCAATCATCATCTCTGTTAACGTGAGACAAGATGCCAGGCAAGGTGCAAGGCAAGTACTGGAGAAAGAAGTCGCAAGGCGTTATCGCTGCAAGGAAGAGACCCCGTCGTTCACTGTCCCCGACAGTCGCTCGGTCAATAGCCTCGGAGAAGAGGCAGTGGGAGAGGACGGTTCTTAAGCCTTGGATTATGAGTACACCAGAACGAAAGACAAACTTCGAGAACCCTTCCGGGATCGCCCTCAAAGATATCTACACGCCTCTAGACGTTGAGAATCAAGATTACGTTAAGCACCTTGGTTTGCCCGGCGATTTCCCTTACACAAGGGGCGTCTACCCGTCCATGTACCGTGGACGCGTGTGGACCATGCGCATGTTTTCGGGATACGGCACACCAGAAGAAACCAACTCACGTCTGAAGTATCTGCTGAAGGAAGGGGAGACTGGATTGAGTATCGCGTTCGATATGCCCACACTTTACGGAGTCGACGTTGATCATCCGAGAGCAGAAGGGGAGGTCGGTAAGTGTGGTGTCTCGGTGTCTTCCCTTAAGGATATGGAGGTTATCTTCGACGGGATTCCGCTCAACGAAGTCAGCACTTCGATGACCATCAACGCACCTGCCTCAGTATTGACTTGCATGTACGTAGCCACCGCTAAGAAGCGCGGCCTTCGTTCCTCTGTGTTGAGGGGAACTGTTCAAACAGATATTCTGAAGGAGTATGCGGCGCAGAAGGAGTGGGTCTATCCGCCGGAGGCGCACCTTCGCATTATTCGCGACATGATGCTTTACTCCACCAAACACCTTCCTCAGTGGAACTATGTCAGCGTAAGTGGATATCATATTCGCGAGGCCGGATCAAGCGCATTGCAGGAACTGGCTTTCACGCTCGCAGACGGCTTTGCATACGTTGACCTAGGAGTTGACGCGGGGTTGAAGGTGGACGATTTCGCACCGCGTCTCTCCTTCTTCTTCAACTGTGGCATGGATTTCTTTGAGGAGGTGGCGAAATTCCGGGCGGCTAGGAGAATTTGGGCAGAGGTTCTCAAGGAACATTATCGCGCCAAGAAGCCTAGATCTATGCTCATGCGATTCCACACTCAGACCTCAGGCGTTTCGTTGACTTGGCAACAACCTCTCAACAACATAGTTCGAACCACCGTTGAGGCTATGGCAGCAATCATGGGTGGAACACAGTCGTTGCATACGAACTCTTACGATGAGGCTTGGGCATTGCCTACGGAGAAGGCGGCTCTCATAGCGCTCAGAACTCAGCAGATAATGGCGGAGGAGACCGGGATTGCAGACGTTGTAGATCCTCTCGGTGGCTCGTACTATGTGGAGTGGTTGACGGATGAGATGGAACAGCGTACCTACGAATACTTGGCTCGCATCGAGGACCTGGGTGGAATCTTGCCGGCGATAAAGAAGGGATTCATTCAACGAGAAATCGCCGATACTTCCTATAGGTACCAGCGACAGATGGAAGAAGGCACGCGGCAAATAGTTGGAGTGAACTCGCACAAGATGGATGAGGCGTCGCCGATCGAGACATTGCGAATTGATGAAACCGTGAGAAACCATCAAATTGAACGATTGCGAGAGGTTAAGAAAACCCGAGATGCAGCAGCCGTGAAAAGCGCCCTTACCGGTCTAGAGAAAGCCTTCAGCAACAACGAAACAAACTGCATCTACCCAATGCTCAAGGCCGTGCGATCGTACGCAACCCTCGGTGAAATCGTAGATGTTGGCAGGCACGTTTTTGGCGAGTGGAAGGAGCCATCAATCCTATGACTCCGGAGGTGGAAGAATCTCAACTACAAAAATGAAGATGACGGATAGACGGATCAGGGTCCTCGTAGCAAAGCCCGGGCTTGAGTAACTAATTACAGCCAAACGGGCATGATCGTGGCGCTCTGGTTCTCTGCAGAGCTCTGAGAGATTCTGGTATGGAAGTTGTTTACGCGGGGCTCTTAGCCAGCCCAGAGCAGGTAGCTCAAATGGCAATAGATGAAGATGTGGACGTCGTGGCCCTCAGCCTTCTCAACGGAGCTCACATGACAGCGTTCCCCAAAGTTGCAAAGGCGCTTAAGGAGAAAGACGCGGGCGACATCCTCCTAGTCGGGGGAGGAATCATTCCTGAGGAGGACAAGCCCCGGTTAGAGAAGATTGGGATCTCAGGCAATTTCGGACCGGGGACTTCGCTGAAGGTTATAGTCGACCACATCACCACCAGAGTCAGGAAGGAACGCTGGAAGTAGCCGGCTTTTCAACGAACCTTTTCAAAGTGCTCGATGTCGAGAATGAACCCGATCCTGCTCAGCTTCTCTTTGAAGATCACCCGAACCTTGTCCCCAACTTGCACCGTTCCCTTCACCCTGTGAATTAGACCGCCGTGCGCGGAGGGGAATCGAACAAGCGCCAGGGGAACTGGCTCGGCCAATTCCTTTCCCTCAGGGTCGTATCTGCATCTAGTCACCGCAGCGACGACTCCCACGCTCTCGATTGGAACGTATTCCTCAAGCCGTGACATACAGCGTTCGCAGGAGATTCTTGGGGGTAGATAGTTCAGTCCGCACTTCAGGCAGCGGCTTGCGACTAGCCTCGCATTGTCTTTGATCTCTCGCAGAAACTTCTCCCCAGCAAGTCCAGCCGTATACCGGAAGTGTACTGGGAAGTCGCCTTCGACTTTGATTGACTCTGAACTCATTCTATTCACCTAACCGGGGCGAAGTGTTTGATGTCCGTAATTGACCCCTTCCTTTCAGACGCCGGTAACCAGGCTGCCTTGACTTTCATACCAATCTTAACCGCATCAGGTTTTGAGTTTTCGATCAGGTGCAGGAGGCCAGCATTGGTCGTCTCGTCGATTTGGATTACGGCGGGTATTATGGGTGTCTTGATTCGAGTGGTGTCGGCGGTTATGTAGGATATGGAGAAAGTATTGACTGTGCCAGTGTCAGGAAGTTTGACCCATGACTCGGTGGGTTTGAAGCACCATTCGCAGAATATTCGTGGGGGGACTACAACTCGGCCGCAGTTGTCGCAACGGGTTCCGATTATTTGTCCGTCCTTGAGGCCGTTCAGGAATCTTCCTATCGCAATTCCACTTGCCCAAGCATACTTCACTTTCGGTTTGTAGTCAACAGTCAGCACATTATGTTTCTGGAGAGCCTCTTCCTTCAGCGGTGTTCCCCACGGTTGTGGGATTTGTTTTGTCATGTTCTGGTTCACTATCCTCGCATCACTACCACGGTTCCAATCTGCATTAGATCTCCCCAAGCCTGAGCAACCGCCGTTCGAGGATCACCCGCGACCTGACGTTTGCCAGCTTCGCCTCTGAGTTGCCAGAAGAGTTCGCAGACTTTCATCATCCCCGCCGCAGCGATAGGATTCCCAACTCCAAGAAGTCCTCCGGAGGGGCAGATGGGTAGTTTGCCGTCGCGTTCGGTGACGCCTTCAGCTGTAAGCTTCGGGGCCTCACCCTTTCGGCAGAGAAGTAACCCTTCCATGTGATGGAGTTCTTTGTAATCGAAGGGGTCGTAGGGTTCTGCGAAATCGATTTGCTTCCTGGGATTGGTGATGCCTGCCATACTATAAGCCATACGAGCGGCGTTGGCTACGTAGCGGGGGAAGTACAGGTCTCGATTGGTCCAGTAGGTTGTATCCAAATTCCAGCCCACGCCGTCAATCCACACAGGGGAATCAGTGATCTTCCGCGCCACATCCTCTGAAGCAAGGATAACGGCTGCGGCACCATCACTAACTGGGCTGATGTCGAGTCGTTGCACGGGCCAGGCGAGCACTTCAGAATCTAGAATGTCCTGCAATGTAGTTGCTTGGGCGATTTGTGCAGACGGGTGGTCCAACGCGTTGCGCTTATTCTTGACCGCGACTTGGGCTATCTGCTCCTTTGGGATCTTATGTGTCTGCATATATCGTTGCATTTCCAACGCAAATATCCAGATCAGGTTCGGGCCAAGAGGTCGCTCGATCAGATTGTCGAAGATTGTTAGAAAGGCTGCTTGAGGGTGGGGGAGACAGGTGGACATCTTCTCCTCAGCCACTACTAGACAGGTGTCGAAGAGGCCGGAGGCAACGTGCCACCACCCGTGAATCGGACTGAAAACTCCCGTCCCACCGCCAACAAAATTCCTAGAGTATGGTTTACGCCATGCACCTGCGCCGTCGAGAAGATACTCACCTTTCATATGCAACCCATCAAAGGCATCGGGAGCGGTTCCGAGTGCCACCGACTCAATATCGTCTATTCGCAGGCCACTAGAATCCAACGCGTGATGAACTGCTTCGTAACATAGCTCCTTGCCTGTCTCCTGCGCGCGGCGCATGAACTTCGTCATTCCGGCCCCGACAACGGCTACGCGTTTCTTTACGAACATAATCCATCACTCATTACTCAAAACGACGACCGCACCACTCGCGGTCGGAACTCCCCTCCAAGCCTGCGCAAGACCAGTCTGTGCGCCCTGAACCTGATGCTCTCCCGCTTGACCACGAAGCTGTCTGACAATCTCCACGACGCGGAGGAGACCACTCATCTCAAGCGTATGCCCCATCCCAAGGCTTCCACCTGATGGATTCACTGGAAGATTGCCCTCAAGGTCAAAGACTCCCTGTTCAAGCAACTCATGCGCCTTACGATCCCCTGCAATTCCCAAAGCCTCGACGTGTTGCAATTCCTTGTACGAGTAAGTATCGTCAACCTCGGCCAATTCTATGTCCCGTGTTGGATCTTCGATCTTCGCCTGTTTGTAGGCTTGCTTCGCGGCTATCTGCGCGTATATGGCGTCATTCCAATCCCTTGTTTCAAGGCTTGGACTATCGGAGCACCATCCCGTTCCTCTAATCCAAACCGGATTGTTGCCGAGCTCTCTCGCAATGCCCTCAGAGGCCAGAACTACAACGGCAGCTCCGTCCGCCAAAGGGGCTATGTCACCCTTGGTTAGCGGATCAGACACTACCGAAGTATCATCAGACGCACGTTCACGTTTGAATGCCAAATCGTTTGCGACAGCGTTGTTACGATTCTTTACTACGACTCGTTGACAGTGGGAAGCATCGGCTCCACGAGATGTTAAGTAAGCGTTCATCTCAAGACCCGCGACGAAGTGTGCGCTTACACCCAGGGGTCGAACGTAGATTGGATCTAAGGCAAGATCCAAGACCGGACCCAAATCCACAATGTCTGATGCCTTACTATGAGCCTCAACAGCCACGACATCGAAGGCTCCAGTGAGTATTTGCATGTACGCAGTCGCTAGACTATACGTGCCATCGGCTGAGATCGTACAAACCGGCTTCTGCGCAGCGCCCAATTGGTCAGGAACATATTCATCGAAAATACTTGTTCCCTCCAGGAAGTCCTCAGAAGAACAGACGAAACTCTCGACATCACGTCTAGGGTCTAGACCCGCGTCCTCATACGCTTTGACGGCTGCTTCGTACATGAGTTCCTTGTAGGAAAGTTCCGGAGTTGTTGGTCGCAATGGGGTAACCCCTACTCCAACAATAGCCACCTTCCTCAACCAGAAGACACCTTAGATGATTCTCTACGCCATGAAATTTAAGCTAATGCAAAATCTAGAAGAATCCGTTCTCTATGCAAATCCGTTTGTCGGTTGCAATACGTTCATTATTCCGTCCAACATTCGCTGATTCAATCATAGGAAGTAGCGACCCATGGGCGGACCCATTGCCAGTATTGTTTCGGCAGGCATCTCCAAATTCGGAGTGCGAGAAGGACTCTACACACGAGAATTATTCACGGAGGCTGCTAGAGATGCTTTCGATCAGTGTCCGAACCTAGACCCGAAACGCGACATCCAAGCCTTATTCGTTGGGATGATGAGTGACTCGTACGAGCACCAAGCCCACGTGGCCCCATTATTCTTGGATTGGATTGGCCTCACACCAAGCCCAGCCTTTCGAACAGAGGGCGCCTGCGCCTCCTCAAGCGTAGCCCTGAGAACAGCACTCTTCGCGATCGCTTCGAAAATGTACGATGTCGTACTGGTTGGAGGGGTGGAGAAGATGACTCATGTTAGCACAACAGGAGTAACAGAGATCCTGGCTATGGCGTCGGACTTCCCATTTGAACAGTGGCAGGGCATATCCTTCCCCGGAATCTTCGGAATGATGGCCGTAGATCACATGCACAAGTACGGGACGACAGAGGAGCAACTCGCCAAGGTCGCAGTCAAGAATCATGAGCACGGCGCTCTGAACCCCAAAGCACACTTCCAGAAACTCATAACCGTCGACGACGTTCTCAAATCGGCACAAGTTGCCTGGCCGCTAAAACTCTACGATTGTTGCCCAAGATCAGACGGAGCAAGCTGCCTAGTGCTTACCTCACCAGAGATGGCCAGAAAGTTCACCGATACACCAGTCAACATAATTGGAACAGGACACGCACAGGACACTCTCAGCCTCTTCGACCGCGAAAACTTCAGCAGTATGAGAGTCACCAGAATCGCATCAGAGCAAGCCTACAAGCAGGCGAACGTTACGGCGAAAGACATCGACGTGGCAGAACTACACGATTGCTTCACGATAGCGGAAATAATCGCATATGAAGACTTGGGCTTTTGCGAAAGAGGAAAGGGTGGAATACTGGTCGAGGAAGGCGCAACGCATCTGGGTGGCAGGATTCCAACTAATACGAGTGGTGGTCTAAAGGCAAAGGGACACCCAGTGGGCGCGACAGGCGCGGCTCAAGCCTGCGAGATATACCTTCAACTCACAAATCAAGCCGAACGTCGACAAGTGTCAGGGGCAGAAGTAGGATTGACAGAGAACGTTGGAGGATCCGCCTCCACTGGAATAGTGCACGTGTACAAGCGAGGGGATTGAGATTGCAGAAGACTTCTGGATCATTGACTCCCCATGAGGAAGAGAAGGGCCGCTTCGTGAAAGACCAAACCGGCGCCATCCTACCTACAGTCGAAAACTTTTACACCTTCTGCGCACAACGCAAGTTGATGGCGATAAAGTGCAGGCAGTGCAAGGCAATAATCTGGCCACCTAGAGGTATTTGCCCCAAATGCCTTGGAACGCAATCTGACTGGATCGAGTTGAAAGGAAAAGGAAAATTGCTCACCTTCACCGTCATCCATTTCCCACCCAGCCAATTCCAAGCCATAGCCCCATACGCGGTGGGAATCGTCAAATTAGAAGAGGGACCACAACTACCAGGAATGATCAAGCAAGTCAAACTGTCGGAATTGAAGATTGGAATGGAATTACAAGCAGATTTCGAAACTCACATTCCAAAGGAATGGCCTCGGTGGCCACGTTACTTCTTCAAACCCGCAGATTAGTCAGCAAATTCGACTATTCTAACTGGAATATCCGCTGCCTTAGAATATTAATATAGGAATCGGGTGCCGCAGGCCTAAAACAGGTTAGACGTAATGGTAGAGAGCCACCTAACCGGAGCCTTCCCACGCTCCGAGAAACTGGTCGCCACCACCAGGACCTTCGAACGTGGAAAAGCGACTCAAGACGACGTAGACGCGGCCTTACGTCAAGACAACCTATCACTTGCCGCGCTGCAGAAGGATTCATGTCTTGATTATTCCGTGGACGGCCAACTTAATTGGCAAGATCTTCTCAGGCCTTTCTCAGAACTATTCACCGGAATTGAGCCGGGAAGTCTTACGAGATGGTTTGATAACAACACTTTCTACCGAGCACCAATAGTAACCGGAAAGATCGCGTTCAAAGGCGGCAAAGTCGACAAATTCTTCCGAACCGACGCCTTCCCCACGAATAGTCAGAAAAAAGCCATTCTTCCTAGCCCATTCACTTTCGCCGCCCTCGCAGAAAACAAAGACCAATCGTCATTCACAGAAATCGTAGATACATTCGCACACGCACTCAAAGACCTCCTCAGAACCCTGCGGACCATGGGATACAACGCCTTCCAGTTCAACGACCCCAGCCTTTGCTCGAAGTCAAGAAGCCAAGATGAGTTCAAAATTGCAAGGAACGGTTTGGAGACTTGCGTCAAGGGTCTTGGTGGTAAGACAATATTGCACACTTACTTTGCAGACTCGAGCAACGCAATTAGCACACTCCTCGACTACCCAGCCGATTATTTGGGCGTCGACTTTTACGCAACATCCCTCGACACTATTCCAAACCTAAGCTTCAACAAAGGGCTCGTATGCGGATGCGTAGACGGAAGAAACTCATTGATTGAAACTCCAGACGAACTTCGCAGTTTTGTATCCAAGGTCCGAGAGAAACTGGAACCCAAAGAATTGGTTGTCGCTCCAAACTGTGACTTCGACTTCCTTCCACAACCTGTGGCTGAAAAGAAAGTTCGCTTGCTCGGCAAAATCAGGGGGTCGATTTAGTATGGTGCAAAAGTTATTCCCCGTTCAGGAAATTGGAAGTCTACCGAAAGCGCCCTGGCTTGTTGCTTATCTGAGAGGCAAACAACCTGAACAGACGGATATCGATCAGCTCTCGAAATGGTCGAAGGTTACCGGGTTCGAAAGCGAATCCGAGACTAGGATAATTCTATCTAAACCAAGAACCCCGGAAAACGAAAACAGCCTTCGAGGTTACGCATCCATATTCGGCCTCCGTTACCTCGAGTCTGCCGGCTTAGACTACGTGTATGACGGAGAAGAAAACCGCATAGAGATGTATGAGCACCCTGTTCGCAACTCGAACGGCTTTGAATTCTACGGACACGTTAGGTCGTTCGATAATAGGTACTATAGAAAAGCCGCTTGCGTGAGCAAGGTCGGATTCAACAACCCGTACCATCTCGACGAATTCCTCTTCGTAACTAAGCATGCGAAGCGGCCCGTCAAAGTTCCAATAACCGGCCCGTATACAATCGCAGAATGGTCATTCAACGAACATTACCAACGTCAACTCGCGGGCAAATATTCGGATCTTCGAAAATTGAAGTTTGACGCGAAGAGGGAATTCGTGCTCGACGTTGGAAGAGAGATAATTCGGCCTAACATTCAGGCGCTAGTGAAGGCTGGAGCGTCCTGGATTCAGGTAGATGAGCCAGCTCTCACAACGAAACCCGATGAAGTGCCATTCTTCGTCGAAGCTTTCAATGAAGCTACTGCAGGAATACCATGCAAGTACAGTCTTCACGTGTGCTTCAGCGACTACAGTCTCTTCTACCCACACATCATGGAATTGAAGAGTTGCAGCCAATTTGCGTTGGAATTCGCTAATCGCGATAACCCAAAGCGAGAGGCATACAATCAGTTGAAGCTCCTAAACGAGTACCACGACAATAGGGAAATTGGCTTAGGAGTTGCAGACGTGCACGTCAACACTGTTGAAACGCCTGAGCTAGTTAAGGACAGAATTGGTTACGCGACAAAGATACTTGGCGATCCGGCTAGGATTTATGTAAACCCCGACTGTGGATTACGTACACGGTCTTGGGACGTTGCTTATGCGAAACTCTGCAACATAGTGAAAGGAGCAGCATTGGCGAG
>Ga0335081_10005080_pt1 | contig 20806 bp, 21 predicted proteins | sample Lox_Sample_35_FD_206713 | JGI IMG/M metagenome (GOLD analysis project Ga0335081, IMG submission 206713) | Soil microbial communities from Loxahatchee National Wildlife Refuge, Florida, United States - Lox_Sample_3.5 | ecosystem: Environmental > Terrestrial > Soil > Wetlands | place: USA... | reverse complement strand
GTCGGTCGCCCCAATGTGGGAAAATCCACCCTGTTCAACCGACTCCTGGGCGGCCGAGACGCCATCGTCTCCGAACAGGCGGGGACCACCCGGGACCGGCATTTCGGTGACGCGGACTGGGCCGGTCGACGCTTCTGGCTCGTGGATACTGGAGGGCTCAATCCGGACTCCGGCGACCCGCTGGATATTGCCGTGCGAGCGCAGGTCGAACTCGCGGTGAGCGAGGCGGACCTGATCGTATTCGTGGTCGACGGCAAGGAGGGAGTAAACCCCGTGGACCGGGAGATCGCCGCGCAGCTTCGCCGCTCGGGTCGCCCGGTTCTTCTCGCAGTGAACAAGCTGGACGACCTGCCAGACACCTCGACACACCTGGACTTCTACACCCTCGGTGTTGGCGACCCGCTCCCCGTTTCCGCAGCCGTGGGGAAGGCCAGCGGGGATCTACTGGACCAGATCGTGGCTCACCTGCCGCCGCTTACGTCCGCCGACGACGAGTCGGCCATTGAGGTCGCAGTGGTCGGCAGGCCAAACGCGGGCAAGTCGTCCGTGATCAACCGGCTGCTCGGTACGCCACGCCTCGTCGTGTCACCGACACCCGGGACCACAAGAGATGCAATCGACACCCCCTTGCGTTATCGGGGAAAGACCCTCAACTTCATTGATACTGCGGGCTTACGGCGCAGAGCTAAAGTAGAAGATGACATCGAGTTCTATGCGACCCTTCGGACTCATCGGGCCATCGAGCGCGCCGATGTCTGCATCCTCGTGGTGGATGCCACCCTCGGCATCCACGCCCAGGACCTGCGGATCGCCACCGAGGCGTGGGAGCGGGGAGCCGGCTTGATCGTCGCCGTCAACAAGTGGGACCTGATCCCGGAGAAGGACGCCAATACCGCGAAGAGAGGTCAGGACCTGCTGACGGACAAGGCGCCCTTTCTCAGGTTCGCGCCGTTCGTCTACCTCTCCGCGCTGACCGGCCAGCGGATCTCTCGCCTGCCAGAGGTGATTCTCGAGGTGGCGGAGGCACGAGAGCGCCGGGTCCCGACAGCAGAAGTGAACCGGGTCCTGCAGGAGTTGATGGCTCGGAACGCTCCGCCGCAGGAGCCCGGTGAAGAGGTGAAGTTACTGTATGCGTCGCAGATCGGAGTCCGCCCGCCGACGATCGCCATCGTGAGCAATCGCCCCGATGACGTCGCGGAGTCCTATCAACGATACCTGCAGAACGGGTTCAGGGCGGCGTGGGGATTTGAGGGTGCTCCGCTCAGGCTCAGGTTTACCAGCCGCGGAGCCAGCCGGCACGACAGGGGCGATGATGGCCGCCGGGTTCGGAAGACCTGACACCGAGGTGTCATGACCAGTGCATTCGGTTGGTTGGCAGCTTCCTATCTCCTGGGCGCCATTCCGACCAGCTATCTGGCAGGGAAGTGGGGTCGCGGGATCGACCTGCGCGAGCACGGCAGCCGAAACCTCGGTGCAACGAACGTGTATCGCGTACTCGGTTGGCGATACGCCATTCCGGTCGGGCTCTTCGACGTCCTGAAGGGAGCGGTGCCAGTTCTGGTCTTCGGCCCCCGCGCGCCATCCGTACCGTATTTCCCTCTGTGGTGCGGCGTCATGGCCGTGATCGGCCATGTCTTCTCCGTGTTCGTGCGGTTCAAGGGAGGGAAGGGCGTGGCGACCGCTGGCGGGATGGTCATCGCCCTGGCGCCGCTTGCCTTTCCCGTAGTGCTGGCCGCTTGGGCGTTGAGCGTCTGGTGGACGGGCTACGTGTCCCTGGGGTCCATCGTCGCGGCAGCTCTCTTCCCGGTCGCGGATTATCTCCTGCACCCAGCGGCCCGCTCCTGGGTGCGACTGGCGTTCGACATCGGGCTCGCCGCGTTCATCATCTGGAAGCACCGGGCGAATATCGGACGCCTGCTCCGGGGGACTGAGAACCGGTTCCGTACCCGGGCCAGCGCGCCGCGCGCATGACGGCCGTTGCGGTGCTCGGGGCGGGTAGCTGGGGAACCACGCTGGCTGACCTGCTGGCTCGCAAAGGCCACACGGTCCGCTTGTGGGCCTATGAAGCCGAGGTAGCCGCCGCGGTGGCGACGCGTCATGAGAATCCGTTGTACCTGCCAGGGTGTCCGTTGGCGGCGTCGCTCACGGCCACGGAGAACCCCGTGCAGGCCTGTCAGGGCGCGGAAGTGATCGTGACGGTGGCTCCTAGCCACGCGGTGCGGCAGGTTGTCCAGCAGGCGCGCCCGGGAATCGCGGCCGACGCAATCCTCGTGAGCGCTACCAAGGGCATCGAGCCCGATACGCTGGAGTTCATGTCCGCGGTGCTGCGAGAGTGCCTGCCGGGCCGGGCCGTCGCCGTTCTGTCGGGGCCGAGTTTTGCGCTCGAGGTCTATCAGCAGCAGCCGACCGCGGTGGTCGCGGCTGCCGAGGCAGAGGAGACGGCGCTCGCGGTCCAGGGCGTCTTTTCGACGCCGCGGTTCCGCGTGTATTCCAACCGGGATGTCGTTGGAGTCGAGCTGTCGGGCGCGATCAAGAACGTGATCGCAATCGCCGCGGGCATCCTGGAAGGGCTCGGCCTCGGACACAACCCGCGGGCAGCCCTGATCACCCGAGGCCTCGCAGAGATGACCAGACTCGGTCTGGCGATGGGCGCGAACCCTCTCACCTTTGCGGGACTCGCCGGGATGGGTGATCTGATTCTCACGAGCACGGGGGCCCTGAGCCGCAACCGGACCCTGGGAACCGCTCTGGCGGGCGGGGTGACGTTGGCCGAATACACGGCAACGCACCGCTCCGTGGCGGAGGGGGTCAATACCGCGCGGGCCGCCTTAGAGCTGGCCACGCGTCGGAACGTGGAGCTGCCGATCTGCGCACAGGTCGCCAGCATCCTATTTGACGGAAAGCCGCCTCGGCAGGCTGTCGCGGATCTCATGGAGCGGGCGCTCAAGTCGGAGCAGTGGCGATGACGATGGCACGTCCGGTCCAGGAGTTCTTCTCCATCGGGGAGGTGTGTGCTCTCACCGACCTCAAGCCGCACGTGCTCCGCTACTGGGAAAGCCAGTTCCGCTTTCTCAACCCGGCCAAGAACCGCTCAGGGAACCGGGTCTACAAGAGCAGGGAAGTCGAATTGATCATGCTGGTCAAGCACCTGCTCTACACCGAGAAGTACACCATCGAGGGGGCTCGCCAGCGCATCGAGCACTACCGGCGCACCGGCGAGCTGCGCGGGGCAGCCCGCGCAGCGATCGAGCGCGAGACCCTCCGCGAGCTCCGCGAGACCGTCGAGGAGATCGTCGCCATCCTTGACGGGAAGATCCCGCCGCCCAAGCCGGAGCCGGCGCCGGAATAAGAGCCATTCGAGCAATGAACATCCTGGTCTCAAACGACGATGGGATCCTGGCTCCTGGCCTGGCCCTGCTGGCGGAAGTCTGTCAAACAGTCGGTCGGGTCACCGTGGTCGCCCCCGACCGGGAGCAGAGTGGCACGTCTCACAGTCTCACCATGCACCGTCCGCTGCGCCCGGCTCGACGGCCGGACGGGAGTTACCAGGTCGATGGCACCCCGACGGACTGCGTCCTGCTGGCGCTGGGCACGCTCATGCCCGATCGCCCGGACTTCGTGTTCTCCGGAGTCAATCACGGACCGAACATGGGGGAGGACGTGCTGTATTCGGGAACGGTCGCGGCCGCGATGGAAGGGGTCACCCTGGGGGTCCCGAGCGTGGCCATCTCCTTCGCCGGCCCGGCCAGTGACCTAGAGACCCTGCAAAGCTACCGCGCTACCCTGTCTCGGCTGGTTCAACGCATCGCGACCGTCTCCGACTTTCCGGCCAGCATCCTGCTGAACATCAATCTGCCGCCATGCGGGGCGGACCGGGTCAAGGGGGTCAAGGTGACATCGCTCGGCAGCCGCTACTTCAGCGAGTCACTGACCCGAATGAAGGATCCGTGGGGCAGGGAGATTTTCTGGATCGGGGGCGGGGCCATCCACTGGACAGGAGGGGCCGAATCCGACCATCACGCCGTCGCCGAGGACTTCATCTCCATCACGCCCCTCCACATGGACCTGACCAACTATGATCTCCTGGAAACGGTGCGGGGATGGTCCCTCGAGAGCTGACCCCCGACGGCTACGGCGGCTACCGGTCGCAGCTTGTCTCGGAGTTAGCCTCCAAGGGGATCCGCGATCTGGCAGTCCTGCGGGCGGTCTCAGAAGTCCCCCGACATCTCTTCGTCCCGGAGAGCGTGCGCCATCGGGCCTACGAGGACACGGCCCTCCCCATCGGCGCGGGCCAGACCATTTCTCAGCCGTGGGTTCAAGCCCGGTGCCTGGAACTGGCGGCGCTGACCGGGCACGACCGCGTGCTCGAGGTCGGTACCGGCTCGGGTTACCAGACCGCGCTCCTAGCCCGGTGCGCCGAACAGGTCTTCTCGGTCGAGCGAATTCCGGCTCTCGCCAAAGCCGCCCGGAATACCCTCGAGTCGACCGGCATCCGGAACACGTCGATCCTCCTTGGGGACGGCACGCTGGGGTGGCGCCCCTACGCACCATATAACGCGATCCTGGTCGCGGCCGCGTCCCCCGAGGTGCCGGAACCGCTCCTAGAGCAGCTCGCTCCTGGCGGGCGTCTTATCCTCCCGCTTGGCGATCGGGCCAACCAAACGCTCACTCTGGTCCTCAAGGACGGGGAGGGGAACTTGAGTTCGCGCCCTGCCAGCGGCGTCCGGTTCGTGCCCCTGATCGGGCAATTCGGCTTTGCTGGCGATCCCGCATCCTAGCCTGCCAATGGAACTCCTGAGACGGTTTCTGGATCTGTTCCTGCACCTCGACCACCACCTTGCCGACCTGATCGCGGGGTACGGTGGCTGGACCTACGGCATTCTCTTCCTGATCATCTTCTGCGAAACCGGGCTGGTGGTCACTCCCTTTCTCCCGGGCGACTCCCTCCTTTTCGCGGCCGGGACCTTTGCCGGGATGCAATCCCTGGAAGGTGGAATCCTCCTCCCGCTTCTGTGGAGCGCGTCACTCCTGGGCGACTCCACGAACTACTGGGCAGGACGGTTCGTCGGCCCGAGGGCCTTCAGCGGCCAGGTGCGTTTTCTCCGCCAGGAGTACCTCGAGCAAACTCGGGCCTTCTACGCCCGCCATGGCAAGAGGACGATTATTCTGGCCCGATTTCTCCCTATTCTGCGTACCTTCGCCCCATTCGTCGCTGGAGTGGGGGAGATGCCCTATTTGCGGTTCCTCGCCTACAGCATAGCAGGCAGCCTGGCCTGGGTGGGATTGTTCGTCGGGGCGGGCTACTTCTTCGGCAACCTCCCCCTGGTCCGCGATCACTTCAGCGTGGTCGTGATGGGAATCATCGCCGTCTCCCTGCTGCCAATGGCCGTGGAGGTCCTGCGGACCTGGCTCCGTCGTCCGTCACCATGACCGTCAGATACCTGGTCGAGGGCAGGGTCCAAGGCGTGGGGTTTCGCCACTTCGTCTTCCGGAGGGCGACGTCGCTCGGCCTCGGCGGATGGGTCAGGAACCTATCCGACGGCAGGGTAGAAATCGTTGCAGCAGGGCCGGCTCGTAACTTGGAACTGCTCGAGGCTGCGCTCGCCACAGGCCCTCCACACGCCACTGTGACCGGTGTGGAAAAGCTGGACACTTCGGATGAGATTGATAACCATAACCGCTTTATCATCAGATAGTTAACATACGAACCTTCACCAAAATCACGGACCCAATGAGCGTCAACCTGACCGAGCGGATCCGTCAGACAATCCGGACCATTCCAGACTATCCGAAGCCCGGAATCCTATTTCAGGACATCACGCCGGTATTGCAGAATGGCGTGCTCTTTCGGCAGGTTCGGGAGGAATTGGCTTGGCCCTTCCGAGATGCGGCGGTTACCCACGTCGTCGGCATCGAGGCCCGAGGATTCATCCTGGCCGCGCCTGTCGCGGTCACCCTCGGAGCCGGATTCATCCCGCTCCGTAAACCAGGGAAGCTGCCGTACGCCGCTGTACGGCACGAGTATGCATTGGAGTACGGGACCGATTCCCTGGAGGCACACACCGACGCCTGTCCGCCCGGAGCCCGGGTGTTGATCGTCGACGATGTTCTGGCCACAGGCGGAACAGCCGCAGCCGCGGGAGAGCTGGTGCGCCGGTTAGGGGGCCAAGTCATCGCTTGGGCGTTCCTGCTCGCGATTCGGCCTTTGGGAGGCCAGTCCAAGCTGCGCGGGGCCCCCGTCCACGTTGTGCTGGAAGTCTAACAGCGCCTGCGTTGACGATGAGTTGCCATCTGAGGTAGCTTTGGGGGTTCTGCCCCCGTAGCTCAGCTGGATAGAGCAGCGGTTTCCTAAACCGTTGGTCGGACGTTCGAATCGTCTCGGGGGCACCTCGGTGTCGGGGCCCGTGGTGGACCCCGCAGCAATCAGAAATGGATGAGTGATGGCAGCAACCGTTGAAGCCTCACCCCGTGGCGCCAGACCCGCCTCGGCGCCAGCGGGAACCTCAAAGTGGCTCGAGGGCCGAAATCGCCTGTACGTCTACATCGGGGGGGCGATTGCCATAGTGGCGCTGGTGGCCTTGCTTGTCGTCCTGAGCGAACGCCGAAAGCAGACCTTCGCCGAGCGGGCCCTCGATCAGGCAACCAATATTGCGCAATCTGGCAATCTTGGCCTTGCTGCCAGCGAGTTGCAGAAGGTCATCACGACGTACAGCGGAACGGCGGCTGCCCAGGAAGCGGTGATTCGACTGAATCAGGTTCGTCTGGTCAACGGGCAACAGGAGCTGGCCGCCGTCGGGTTGCAGGAGTTCATCAAGTCGGGGCCGTCACCACAGTTCCTGACCGCGGCGAACGGCCTGCTTGGCCGCGCACTCGAGAACTCCAATCGCCCGGGAGAGGCTGCAGCGGCGTACCTCAGAGCATCCCAGAGTGCCGATGTCGACTACCTCAAGGCCGAATATCTCATGGACGCCGGGCGTGCCTACGTGGATGCGAAGGACAGCGCCAAGGCAATCGCCACCTACCAGGGCCTGCTTAAGGACTTTCCCAACTTCAGTTCCAAGACCGAGGCCGAAGTCCGGCTTGCGGAACTCACCGGCGGGGCGCTGTAAGGATCCCCGCCGGACAAGTCAGGGCGCGGGCGGCGCAGCTGCGGGCTTCAGCTGCACCCCGAAAGCCCCATCACTGCCAACAACGTCGAAACCAGCAGGGGCATGACTTGTCGTCGATGCTCGCAGTGTTTCTAGAGTCGCATAATATGTATTATGTTAACTAGCAAGGTGGATTAGCGTGGAAAACACGGATTGGCCCTTGGAGAATCCTAATAAGTGGTTGCGATGTAATTGGTTGCTGCGATGGCCAAGCTCACACGACGCCGCGATAGACGAGGCGTCCCTCGCCCTCCAAACTGACCTCTCTGGCGTAGCCGGGGCCGAGGGAGGCCGCAATCCGTAGCGGGAGCCCGCTCCGAGTGACGATCTCGACCGGAAACGTCGCCTTCCCTGCATGGCCCAAGGTGATGGCCGCCGCGACCGCACCGGTGCCGCAGGCCAGGGTCTCCCCCTCGACACCTCGCTCGTAGGTGCGCATATACCAGCCCGACCCCTTCCGGGCTGGCGCCAGAAAGTTCACGTTGGCCCCCGAAGGGGCGAGGGCGGGATGCCAGCGGAGTTCCCGCCCTCGGCTCATCAGGTCCGGCCGTTCCAGATCCTGGACCTCAAGCACCAGATGAGGTACGCCGACGGCGGTGAGCATCGCTGGCGCCTCGCCGGGCTCAGGCACGAGGCCCGTGACGGGCTTCGGCAGATCGACATCTGGGAGATCCAGTCGAGCTCGATCGTCGGCACGGCACCGGCTCCGAAAGCTCCCTGCCCGGGTGACGAGCTCCATACCTTCGAGCGGCGCCATCTCGAGCAGAGCCGAAAGGTTAGTGCTGCAGAGGGCGGCGTTACCGCACATGTCTGCTCGCGACCCATCACAGTTCCAGTAGTCCATCCGCACCCGGGACGCGCCGTCCGGGGTCAAGACGACCAACCCGTCGGCGCCAATCCCCCGCCGGCGGTCGCACAGCTCCGCGACGTATTCCGAGGTCCACGCGGAGGCAGGGGCGTCCCGGCCGTCGAAGACGACGAAGTCGTTCCCGGAGCCGGTCATCTTGTAGAAGACGCGGCCCCCCATCAGATCCGTCCCAGCAGCGACTGGAACCGCAGCCACCAGACCATCCAGATTGCCTCGCGCACAATGCGCTTGCTCATCTTGCTGTGCCCCTCCACTCGGTCATGAAAGATGATGGGGATCTCCTGCAGCTTGAAGCCCTTCTTCCAAGCCCGGAAGCTCATTTCGATCTGGAAGGCATAGCCATTGGACCGCACTTGGCTCAGGTCGATCGCCTCCAGGACTCGCCGTCGGAAGCACTTGAAGCCGCCGGTGGAGTCGGTCAGCGGAAGCCCCGTCACCCACCGCGCGTAGAGGTTGGCCCCGAGGGACAACAGCAGGCGAGAGATAGGCCAGTTGATGACGTTGACTCCCGTCACGTAGCGCGATCCGAGCACGAGGTCCGCGGACTCGATCGCCTCCAGGAATCTGGGGAGAAACGACGGATCGTGGGAGAAGTCCGCGTCCATCTCGAACATGGCCTCGTACCCCTGGGCCAGCCCCCACTCGAAGCCGGCCAGGTACGCCCGCCCCAGACCCTCCTTCGCCTGACGGTGCAGGACGTGGACCCGCCGCTCCCCGTCAGCCATGCGGTCGGCGAGGTCACCTGTCCCATCGGGCGAGTTGTCGTCGACTACCAGGACCTCGAGGCGGCGATCCTGTTTCAGGATCTCCGGGACGATCTGCGGGAGATTCCTGGCTTCATTGTAGGTCGGGACGATGACCAGGATGCGCTCAAGCACCCGTGGGTCTCCGTGGGAGAAGGAGCGGTGCCACCATCAGGACAATGGCCAGCGCGAGGGAGATCAGGCTGACCATTTTGCCGCGTTGGTAGGTTGGTGACCAGAACCGGAGCTGCACCTCCTTCGCACCCGGGGGAAGGACGACACCCAGCAGGCTCTCATCGGTCCGGTGAGTCGCAACGGGGCGCCCATCGACCGTCGCGTGCCAGTCGGGATACCAGTTCTCGGAGAGAACCAGATAGGACTGGGTGGAATCGGACCCGGTGAGGGCAATGTGCATACTGCCTGGCGCCCACTCCGTCACCGCCGCGCTCACATGTGAGGATGGCAGCGGCTGACGGAGCGGCGCGACCTGCACGGCGGCCGTATCGGGAAAGAGCGCGATCTGACTTACCGGGAATCGGGGGTTGACGATGGTCGGGACCATTTGCGGCTCGGGAATCCTGGCCCCGGTAGCGGTTACTCGCGCGTAGGGCGCAATGCTGTCGCGCTCGTAGAGAACCGCCGGCATGCCAAAGGTGGAGTTGATCGGCCCCAACACCTTATGGTACCCGTGGACCGGTTGCTCCGCCTGCAACGTGATGAATCGGACCGCCAGGAGATCGAGCAGATTCGCGGTCTCAAGATTCTGCCAGTTCTGATTCTTCCCCCCCAGCCGGTCATAGGCCTCGAGCTCATTGCCATGATAACCGAGCGGGGTGGCGATCCCGTAGGCCATCAGCACCGAGTAGGGGTAGGTGTCGGGGTTGAGTACGCGAAACGGTGGTGGCACCCGCTTGAGATAGCTGGTGATTTCATCATCGCGGAACAGGACCGCGGCGCGGGGCGAGAACGTGTAGAACAGATGATCAATGCTCCACAGGTCGGCGACCAGGACCAGGAGCAGGGGGATCGCGGCCACGATGCCCTTCACCCGCCCCGCCGCGATGGCCCAGAGGACCGCGCCACCGGCGAAAACGAACGCCAGGAGGCGCAGGGAACCGATCCGAAGTTCAGCGGCGTTGGCCTGGACGTCCGCCATCCGCTCGGGAATTGCCAAGCCCTCGGCAAACACCTGCAAGACTCCGCCGACGCCAAGCAACGCGAGGATCCCGAAGCCCAGCGCCATGTACATCACGCGCCGCGGCGCGACCTGCCCGGTCAGGATCCGATCCAGGCCGATGCCGGCGAGGAGCGTGACCGGGAAGGCCACCAGAAAGAACACCATCCCCATGGCCCGGATCTTCTTCAGCATGGGCACGAGCTCGAAGAACGGGCGGTAGAAGGGCGTATGGCCAGCGAACGCGAACAGGAGGAACAGCGCCGCTCCGGTGAGCAACGCGATCACCAGCCGGCGGCGACCCCGGTCCCCCCAGGCAAATGGGGCGAGGGCCAGGGGAAGAAAGCCGATGTACTCCGTGTGGAACTTGAGCGGATTCTCGCCCCAATAGTGATCCAGAACGCCGTTGAACTGGGGAAGTATCGTGCTGAACACCTCAGCCGGCGGCATCGCGTAGCTCGTCGCCCACTGCCAGCCAGTGCTGGGCCCGCCCGCGGCACGCGGTGAATAGGGAACGTAGGCTAGAAAGGGCATCACCTGGAGAGCAGCGATGCCCACTCCCAGCACCACCGCGAGAGCCGCCAGCCCAACGGCCGCCCAAGAGTTGGCGTCCGCGCGTCGCTCGTTGTCCCAGAACGCCAGATACAGCGTCCAAAGCCCGAGTCCGATGAGCAGGAAGTAGCACATCAGATAGTGGCCCAGCACCAGCAGGGGGGTCACCAGCGCGAAGGCGCCATAGGCCCAAGGCCGACCGTGACGGATGGCAACCAGCAGCACCCAGAACGCCAATGGCGTGAGGGCGGACACGAAGAGCTTGCCGTCGTGGCCGGGGCTCATCTGGGATGCGACGATCCCGGTCAACTCGTACGCCACGCCCGCCGTGATCGCAGCGGTCCAACTCAACTTGAGCGCCCGGGCGAAGCCGTACGTCAGCCATCCCGCGAGCACGAAGTGGATGGCCATACCCCAGGTGATCGCGAGATCCACCGGCATGACCCAGCGGAGCCACGCTGTCGGGTAGAAGATGTCTCCGTGCATCGCGGCGATGTACGGGAGCCCGCCGAAGAGGTACGGGTTCCACTGCGGGATGCTCCCCGTGGCCTTGAACTGTTCGGCTCCGAACAGGCGGAACGCATAACCGGCGATGAACATGTCCGACCGCGCGCCGCCGAAGAGGATCTGCCCCGTCAGGAGCGGCCAGAGCAGGGTCAACGCCGCGATGGCGCAGACCAGCGCGGCGATACTCCGCGGCCAGCGGGGTTCCCAGGGCATCGATTCAGACGACACGCGGGTTGCCTCCGCGGAAAAGAAGGAACGGAACGGCCGCACCCAGCTCCGTCGTCGTGAGCAGGGCGCGGGAGGCTAGCGCGAGGGCGGTCGCGGCGCCAAGGCCAAGTCCGCCCTGCAGCATGATGACCAGGAGCCCCTCCCGTACCAGCAGGCCCCCTGGGACGAGCAACGCAACCAGCCCAGCGACATACGAGGCTGAGAAGCCGGCGATGGCCACCGTGAGCGGGAGGTCACCGGTGGGCAGGACAGCGCGTGCCAGGAGCCACAGAGAACAACCGTATCCGATCCACGCCAGGACATTGGCGGCAAGTCCCAGGAGAACGGCCCCGGAATCCGGCGAGGGAGTCTCCGTCCCGATCCTGGCAAGGGCAAGCACGCGACGGGTGATTGGCGGGTAGAGCATCGCCCCCACTCCGGCGGCGGAAACCACCCCGAGGGCGCCCAGCATCCAGACCATACCTGGCCGCTGCGCTTCCAGGGCCGCTGCGCCCAGGCCCCCGCCGAGAGCAGCCCCGGTGCCGATCGCCAGAGCCTGCAACATGATCGCCGAGGCGGTCGCGGCCCATGGCGCCACCCCGGCATCCTTTGCCATGATCGCCATCCCGGCTATGGCCCACACCTTTCCTGGCACGTACTTGCCCAGGCTCGAGAGGACCCAGATGCGTGCGGCAACGAGGGGCTCCAGGCGTTCGCCCCATCCCGCGAGGACGCGCCTCCAGGCTTCGATAAGCACGATGTACATCGCCAGGACGACCAACACGCTTGCCAGGGCGGGAATTGGACGAAAGGTCCAGGAAATCGGGGTCGACCGCAGGTCATGCCAGTTGCGCTGAAAGGTCCGGACCACGAAGGCCAGGATGACCATCGCGACTCCCCAGCGCAGCAGCCGGACTACCCACTCACGCACTGAGCGCCTCGTGGTACCATCCTTCGCAGATCTCCGCGACCCGCTCGGGGCGCAAGCGCTCACGCCACCGTTGCCCCTCCTCCTCGGCACTCACGCGCGCGGCCGGATCCGCCAGCAGTGCAGTGATTGCCTCGGCCATTGCGTCGGCTCGCGGAGGCACCTGGCGACCTGCGCCCCCTGCAGGAACGACTTCGAGCACACCGCCGCCGTCTTGGCACGCGACCACGGGGACCCCCGCCATCAGCGCCTCAGCGGCCCCCAGGCCGAATCCTTCATTGCGGGCAGGGAAAACGGCAAGATCGGCGGTCCGAAGAACCTCCGCGACCCGGGGCGGCGGTACAGAGCCGAGGAACCGGACGGCGTCCCGGAGCCCGAGTCGATCGCGCAGCGCCTCGAGTGGATGACGCTCGGGGCCATCCCCGATGATAGTCAGGAACGGTCGAACCTCGGGGAGTAGCGCCACGGCCTCGAGCGCCAAGTCCACCCGCTTCTGTTGTGTCAGCCTGGCGACCACGACCAATCCCCCGCCACCCGCGCTCCCCCTCCCCTGTTGGCCGACCTCCGCCGGCTCAAAGAGCGAGGTGTCAACCGGCATGGGCTGGATGTGACGGGCTCCGACCACGGTGCCAGTGGCGCGGGCAATCTGGTCGGCCGCGCTGCGCGACACGGCAGTGACCACCGTAGCCCGCCGGAACAAGGGCCTCGCCAGCCCCCGGGCAAGTGACGAACGGCCCAACAGGGCGGCGTCGGTACCATGCACAGTCACGACGAGCGGCACGCTGCTGGGGGCCGCAAGGCCCGCGGGCACCCACCAGTGCGCATGAATCAGGTCCGCGCCCCGTGCCACCTCGGCTCGCGCCGCTCGCCGGAGCGCTCGCACCAGCGACAGCGCCCGCCACGCGCCGCCGGGAGTGCGAGCGGTTTCCGCCATGGAGCCGCGGTAGGCCAGCGTCTCATGGCGGGCCATGGCGTAGCGCACCCGCCGAACCGCTATACCGCCGAGCAGGGGCGCCCCGATCTCCCCACCGTCCGCCGGGGCAATCACCGTGACGCCGTGACCACGCGCGGTGAGCGCCCCGGCAAGAGTGGCGAGAAAGGCACCCGAGACATCGCCGGCAAACCGAGGGAAATTGTGGGTGAGAAAGACAACCCGCACCGCCGCCTCAGGAGGCCAGCCGGCGTGGCGATGCCGGAGTCGCGCTGGTTCGCCACCCGACCCGGCTGAACCCGTCAGTCCCCATCGGATTCCTCCAGTCTGCGGATAGCCTCTCGCAGTTCCTCGCGCTCGACGGCGATCATTTCTCCGATGAAGCCAAACCCGAACAGGGCGATCCCGGAGATGACCATTGTTTCCACGAGGTTGAGGATGGGGCGGAAGCCAGTACCGAACCCGAAGCGCAGGATGAGCGCCACGATACCCGCCAGCAGGCCGACCAGGAAAAGTACGGCTCCAGCGACCCCGAAGAACAGCATCGGCTTGCGGCCGAACCTCAACTGGAACCAGACCGAGAGCAGGTCGAGCACTCCGACCGGGATGCGGCGCCAGGTGAATTTCGATCTCCCGGCCCGGCGCGGATAGAGCTTGACCGGCCGGCTGGTGAGCCGGAACCCATCCACGGCCGCAATCACGACCATGTAGCGATGCCAGTCGGGGCGCAGGGGGACGGACTGCATGACGCCGCGGCGGTATGCCTTTACCGAGTTGAGATCGGTGACCCGAACCCCGAAGAGCAGCCGGCAGAGTCCGTTGTAGATGCGCGAAACAAATGCCTTTTCGTACCGGCCCTGCTTGGTGCCGGCTACGATGTCCGCCTCCCCCGCGAGGATCGGTTCGACCAGCGGCGGGATGTCCTCGGGGAGGTACTGCAGGTCGGCCGGGTAGAAGACGAAGATGTCGCCGCGAGCGATCTGCCCGGCCGAGCGCAGGGCGTCCGCGATGCCGCGCTGCCGCCGATGGCGGACGGTCCGCAGAAACGGGGTCTCGGTCGCCAGGGCGGCCAGGACCTCGGGGGTCGCATCCCGCGATCCGTCGTCGACCACGATGACTTCGTAGGAGAAGGGCGCGGTCCGCAGTGCGCCCGCGCAGAGCCGGATGAACTCCGGCAGGTTGTCGGCCTCGTCCTTGGCGGGAACGAGAATGCTGACGTCGACGTGGCCCGGCGTCATACGCGCTTGCGCATCCGGGCCGGCAGGATGCCAAGCTGATCGCGGTACTTGGCCACGGTCCGCCGGGCAATCTTGATCCCCTGTTCCTGGAAGAGGTGCACGATCTGTTGGTCGGTCAGCGGGTCCCCGGGCTTCTCTTCCGCGACCATCTTCTGCAGCTTGGCGCGGATCGAGCGCGCGCTGGCATCCTCCCCCGAGGCCGTGGACAGGGCACTGGAGAAGAAGAACTTGAGCGGCAATACCCCGCGTGGCGTCTGAACGTACTTCTCATTGGTCACCCGGCTGACCGTCGACTCATGCATGTTGATGACTTCGGCCACTTCTCGAAGGGTGAGCGGCTTCAGGTATTCGATGCCCTTGTCGAAGAACTCGCGCTGCCGATCCACGATGAAGTTCATGACCTTGAGCATGGTCTGACGCCGCTGCTCGATAGCCTGAATGAGCCAGTTGGCGCTGTTCATCCGGGACGCGATGAATTCCTTGTGTTCCGGCGTGAATTTCTTCTTATCACGTGCCAGCTCCTGGTAGGTCCGGGAAAGGCGGAGCCGCGGCACTCCGGTGTCGTTGAGGAAGACCCTGTACTGACCGTCGATCTTGTCGACGATCAGGTCGGGAATGACGTATCCGTCTCCGCCGGACGAGTACTTGAGACCGGGCTTCGGATCGAGCCGAGCCAGCTGATCCGCGGCGGCTTGAACGCTCGCAGGATCCGTTCCGAATCTGCGCCCGAGATCATTCCACCGGTGAGCAATCAGGTCCGGAAAGACGTCCTTCACCAGGCGGTACGTGAGCGTATCGGTCTCTTTCCGGTCTTCCAGCTGAATGAGGAGGCATTCGCGGAGGTCTCTGGCGCAGACACCGGCCGGGTCCAGTCGCTGGAGTATGCGGAGCATCTCCTCGGCCTCGGCCATGGTAAAGTAGGGAATGTCCGGACGCGGCTCATGGGGTGGAGGCACCGGGGTCACCGCCGGGGGTGCGGCCTCAGCCGGCGCCCCCATGATCTGCGCACCCCCCTCCGGTACCCCGATCATGAGGGGTGATCCGGGTCCGCCGGGTGGGGTTTCCAGGTCCTCCTCCGCCTCCTCCACCAGGTCGCCCCCGTCGCCCTGCTCCGGGGGGGCCTGCCGTTCGGCGTGTCCCTCAAGGAGGCGGTTCACCTGCTCGAGAATCTCCTCGAGCGATGCGGCAAGGTACCCGTCGTCCTTCAGGTTCCCGAGGAACTCCTCGACCAGCAGCTTCTGGCGGGGGGTGAGGTCGAGCAGCATGAGCTGTTCCCGAAGGTGATCGATGAGGTCGTGGGTCTCGACCGTCACCGGCTCGGTGTACTCCTTCTCCTCATACTCCTCGCGGACCCCACCCTGTACCTCGAACCCGTTGAGGAGGATCTCCTCCCAGTCCGTTTCGTTCTCCTCCTTGACCTTCTCCTTCTCCTCTTCCTTGGTGGGCGTCTGGTCGCCCTGTGTGACGTCCTCCTCCTCCGGCTCCACCAGCTCGAGGAACGGGTTGGTCAGAAGTTCCTGCTTGAGATGCTGCTGCAGGTCCATCATGGGCATGTACAGCATGTCCATGGCCTGATACAGCCGTGGGTTGATCCGCAGGTCCTGCCGGAGAGAGGTTTGCTGCGAGAGTCCGGTTCTCACGCGGCCCTCTCCATCCGGGCGCGGAGCCGCGCGGTCAGCGTTGGCCCGAGGTACAGCTGCGCGACGCGATCGTCATAGACCAGATCCCGCACTGTCCCCGACACCTGCACCTTGCCTTCAAACATGATGTAGGCCCGATCCACGATGTCGAAGGTCTGCTCGACGTTGTGATCGGTGATCAGGACGCCGATGCCCCGGTGGCGCAGCCCGGCGACGATCGTCTGGATGTCATGGACGGCAATGGGGTCGACTCCCGCGAACGGTTCATCGAGGAGCATGAACTTGGGGCGCGTCACCAGGGCGCGGGTGATCTCGAGACGCCGCCGCTCACCACCGCTCAGGCTGTACGCCTTGCTGCCTCGGAGGTGCTTGATCGACAGCTCCTCCAGCAGCTGCTCCAGCCGGGCCTGCCGCTCCTCGCGCGACAGACCGAGCGTCTCGAGAATCGCGACGATATTCTCCTCGACCGTGAGCTTGCGGAACACGCTGGGCTCCTGCGCCAGGTAGCCGATGCCGCGACGGGCCCGCTTGTACATCGGAGCGTGGGTCAGATCCACTCCATCCAGAGCGACCGTCCCCTCGTCGGGCCGGATGAGTCCGGTAATGAGGTAGAAGGTCGTCGTCTTCCCTGCCCCGTTGGGACCGAGCAGCCCCACGATCTCGCCCTGCTGGACATGAACGCTGACGTGGTCCACGACACGCCGGCGCTTGAAGCTCTTGGAGAGATCGCGTCCATCCAGCACACTTCCGCCCGGCAGCGGTCCATGCGAGGCCTGGACCAGGCTCGCGCGGCGCTTGAGGCCCTCCACACCCGCGCTGAGCAGCCGACCCCGCATGGACTCACGGTCAGTCCGCGCCTCCTCCCACCACGGCCCGACCGCCGCGACCTGCAACCACTCGCCGCCGTCATTGTGCGCGATCCAGCCCTCCTCGGCGAGGCGGGGCAGGACCGAGCGCGTCAGATTCTCATGCACCTCGTCACTGGAGAGCTCGGGCCCGGCATCCCCGGCCTGATCGCGCGCGCTCATCACCGTCTCCCGATACGAAGGCCCCAGGGCCGGAACCTCCACCACCCCATTGTCCCCGGCCTCGCGGACCAGGGCGGCCAACGCGAGGGGCACCGACGGATCACGATCCGCGAGGCGCGAGACGAGATCGCTCATCGCTCTCCCTTGGTGGGCGCGTTCGCCTTGGTCGTGTCCGGAGGCGGAGGCAGCGGGACGAGGTGAACCCCGTCAGCGTGCCCCAGGACCCTGACCCAGTCGACCCCCCGCGGCCCCGTGGTCTGCATATGGACGATGATCCGATCGCCACGGGCATAATCAATGGACTCCCGCCCCCCGTTCTTCTTCGGATCGCTCACGCGGTAGAAGCTGTGGGCCTTTCCCAACCCCTGCAGCTGCTCCGCCACCGTGCGCGCGGTGCCTGCCGAGTCGATGGTCGTGAAGGTGGCCACGATGCTGTCGCCCGAGATCCAGTCGCGTTCGTGTGTCAGGGAATCGGGCTTGCCGCCCGCCCAGGCGGCCCGGAACGCCCGGATCTCCCGAAGCTGCTGCTCCGGCGTGTCGAACGCGAGCGAGTCTCCCCGGATCTCATAGTCGGCAGTAAGGGCGCGTGGCTTGATGCTGTCGCCCCACGCAATGGTCTGCACCAGCTTCTGCTTCTCCAGAGACAGGCCGATCGTATCGGCGACCAGGTCCAGGTCCTTCGTGATGGCGTGTCCCTGGCCATCCGCCTGCACGTACTTGATGGCCGAATGGTCCAGCGTCAGATCGATCCGTCGTCCGTGAAGCTCGAACGAGTCTCGCCCGAGACCCCGCATGACCGGCGTGCCCATCAAGCGTCCCACGTTGCCGGGGCCATTGTCCAGGTACAGGGAGTCGCACCGCGCAGAGAAGTCGCTTCGGTCAATTGTGACCTGGCCCGCCGCCCAGGTACGATTGTTCCCCTTCATGCGCACCCTGTCGGCCACGATGACGTAAGGCTCCTGTCTGGTGCCGGCCGTGTCCTGCGGGAACGAGCGGATCGTCGGCCGACCCACCGCGTACATCTCCAGCGTGTCCCGGACGCCCGGAACCACGCGAAAGTAGTCCAGCGAGGGCCCCTTGATCGTCGAGGAGTCCCTGCGGTTCTGAGTGAGAACGTTGGCGCGGGCCTCCCAGCGGTCGCCGTTTCGGTAGTAGGTCCCCCGGTCGGCCGTCTGTATCGTGAGCGAATCGTCATAGCGCACGTGCCCCACGAAATCGACCACCGTGTTGCGCCCGCGCCCGTACATCGCCACGCTGTCGCTGGAGATGCGGGCGCTCGAATCGGCGCACATCAACCTGACTCCGCCATTGGCGAAGTAGTTCGTGTCCGGCCCGGCCACCACCTGCGAGCCGGTGCCACCCGTCGAGACCAAGCGGAAGCGGCACCCGCCGCTTGCCGTGGCCGGCTTCTCCGCCGGCTGCTGGGCGGCTCCTTCCGTCGCCCCAAAGGCGATCAGGAGCGGAAGGCAGCGGAGCGCAATCATTGGCCCGGGAGAACTCCGCCGCCCTGTCCGCCGGCGCCGGGGCGTTGACCGCCACGCGGTTGTCGCGTCACCACGTTCCGAAAATCCGGATCGCTGGTGAACCCATTCCCTTCCAGATGCTGATCGGCTCGGTCGTAGACGAACGGCTGATCGGAGCTGATCTTCCTGGTGCGCGCGTCGTACTTGAGCTCCTCGCTGGTCAGGCGGCGGTTGTCGGGGGTGACGGCAACGACGTGGCCCCACGCGTTCATGGATCCGTCACGCATCTCGTAAAGGCCGGAATCCGAGGTAACGGTCGAGGTCTCGGTTCCATTGGCGTCAAAAAAGGTCACCTTCACCCCTTTGAGCCTGGCCAGCTGGCTCGATTCATAGATGTACGCGGTATCGGCCAGCACCCGGGTCCGCCGGACTCCATCGGTGGTGATGAGATGGTCCATATCCTCCAGCACCTGATCCGCCGTGTCCGCGGCCGTCACCGTCACGGGCGGATGCATCGTGTCCTCCCGGCAGCCGGCAAGCGCCACACCCGCAAAGCCCATGATGAGTATCCCTCGACGGTGCCATGCCTGGATCACTTCTCGCCCCGGTCCTCGAGGTAGGTGCGCACGGCTTCCTCCCATCTGCCCTGCGCGCGAAACAGCACCTCGATGGCTTCACGGACCGCCCCTGCCCCTCCCGAGGCCCGGGTAGTGTAGGCCGCAAGCCGCTTCACCTCGTCGACCGCGTTCGCCACCGCCATCGGCAACCCGACCCGGCGCAGGACGGGAAGATCAGCCAGATCGTCCCCGAGGAAGGCCACCTCGTCCCAGCCCACCCCCAGCCGGAGCAGCATCTCCGTCATTCCGGGCACCTTTCTCGCCGTGGGGTCCTGGATGACCGCATCGATCTTGAGCTCGGTGGCCCGAAGCGTGGTGGCGTCGGAGTACCGCCCGCTGATCCACGCCACCTGCAGTCCCATGCGGCGCGCCAGGCCCATGGCCAGTCCGTCTTGAATGTCGAACTGCTTGAACTCCACCCGCTGGCCGTCGACCAGGCCGAGATAGATGGCATTGTTCGTGACGACGCCGTCGACATCGAGCCCGAGCAGCTTGATTCGGCCCGCGACGGCCGCGTCAATCATGCACCGCTCCACCTCGCGCGACCCGCCAGAGGGTCAGGGTTCGCTCCACCAGTCCCTCCAGTTGGTCGAGGGGCCATTGGGTCGCCCCATCGCTTGCCGCCCGGCCCGGATCCGGATGAGTCTCAAGGAAGAAGCCGTCCGCGCCAGCCGCGGCCGCGGCCGCCAGGAGCGCAGGCACGTGCTCCCGGTCTCCGGCGCTGGCTCCGTGCTGCCCCCTGCCCGGCCGCTGCACCGCATGCGTGGCGTCGAACAGGACGGGGGCGCCCGTCGCCTGGCGAAGCCGCGCGAAGCTCCGCATGTCCACCACGAGATCTCCGTAGCCGAAGGCTGTCCCGCGCTCGGTGACCGCGACGTCGCTGCCACCCGTGGCCCGCACCTTCTCCACCGCCCCCGCCATTTCTTCGGGGGCCGCCCACTGGCCTTTCTTGATGTTGACCGGCAGCCCCGTGCGACCGGCGGCGAGGAGGAGGTCGGTCTGCCGGCACAGCATCGCCGGGATCTGCAGCGCATCGGCCACTTCGGCGACCGGAGCAGCCTGTCCCGACTCGTGGATGTCGGTCAGGACGGGAAGGCCGGTCGACTGCCGCACCTTCTCCAGCATCGCCAGACCCTCCTCGAGCCCGGGGCCGCGGGGAGCGGCAAGCCGCGCGCGGTTGGCCTTGTCAAAGCTCGCCTTGAAGCAGACCGGAACCCGCAGACGTTCGCCGATCCGGGCCAGCCGGTCGGCGATCTGGATCACGAGCTCCCCTTCCTCCAGGACGCACGGCCCGGCCACCAGGCATGGGCGAGTGCGGAAGGTCCAAGGCATCTCAACGGGCGGTCGTCGCGAATGCCTCCGCCGCCGCTCCCCGCCCGCCTTGACGCCGGCGCAGCGCCGCGGCAATGAAGCCCGCGAACAGTGGATGTGGACGGGTGGGGCGGGACTTGAGCTCCGGATGGAATTGGCACCCGAGAAACCAGGGGTGGTCGGGCAATTCGATGATTTCGACCAGTCCCCCATCGGGGGACTGCCCCGACAGCCGCAGCCCATGCTCGGCCAGCACGTCCCGATAGGCGTTGTTGACTTCCCACCGGTGGCGGTGACGCTCGCTGATCTGGAGGGTCCCATAAGCCAGGGCGGCCTTGGAGTCCTTGCGGAGTCGCGCCGCGTACGCGCCCAGCCGCATTGTCCCGCCCAGGTCCGTCACCTCGCGCTGATTTGCCATCAGGGCGATCACCGGTGATTCGCATTCCGGCTC
>Ga0335081_10005079_pt1 | contig 20810 bp, 18 predicted proteins | sample Lox_Sample_35_FD_206713 | JGI IMG/M metagenome (GOLD analysis project Ga0335081, IMG submission 206713) | Soil microbial communities from Loxahatchee National Wildlife Refuge, Florida, United States - Lox_Sample_3.5 | ecosystem: Environmental > Terrestrial > Soil > Wetlands | place: USA... | reverse complement strand
CCCCGGCTTTCCGGAGTCGACGGCGCAGATCAGTGAGCCGCGCGACATCGAGTCCGGTGAAATCGGTGACGTACACGGTGGGGGCGGCGCGCAGCTTCCGGGCGAGCCCGCTCACCATTTCTTGCTTCTCTGCCTTGGTGCGGATCATTGGTGGTACCCTGCCGGATCAACCGACACGCCTGGTCCCATTGTGCTCGAGACCGTCACTGACCGCACATAGTGCCCCTTGGCCGCCGCGGGCTTGGCGCGCACGATCGCTTCCATGAACGCCTGAAGATTCTGTTCGAGCTTTTCCGGGGAGAAGGATTTCTTCCCGATCGGGGCGTGGACGATGCCACTCTTGTCTACCCTAAACTCGATTTTACCCGCCTTGAGTTCCCGCACCGCTTTGGCGACATCCTGGGTGACCGTGCCCGCCTTGGGATTGGGCATGAGGCCCCGGGGGCCCAGCACTTTGCCCAGCGGAGCGAGCTGCCCCATGACGTCCGGGGTGGCCACGATGACGTCGGTATCGAGCCAGCCATCCTTGATCTTCTGGATGTACTCGATCCCCACGGCATCGGCGCCGGCCGACTCCGCCTCACGGGCCTTGTCGCCCTGGGTGATCACGAGCACGCGAATCGACTTCCCGGTGCCGTTCGGCAGGCTCACGGTCCCGCGCACGATCTGATCAGCGTGCTTGGGATCGACGCCCAGCCGCACGGCGATATCGACCGATTCGTCGAACTTGGCGTACGCGGTCGCCTTGACCCGGTCCACCGCCTCCCGGGTGTTGTGGAGCTTACGCGGGTCGAGCGTGGCCTGCGCGGCCCGGTATTTCTTCCCGTGGGTCCGCATCAGTCGACCACCTCGAGACCCATGGAGCGCGCGGTCCCGGCAACCATGTTCATGGCGCCTTCGAGGTCAGAGGCATTCAGGTCCGGCATCTTGAGCTCCGCGATCTTCTTGATCTGGGCCTTCGTCACCTTGCCGACCTTCTGCCGGTTGGACGAAGGCGATCCCTTCTCGATGCCCGCTTCCATTTTGAGCAACACGGCCGCCGGCGGCGTCTTGGTGATGAACGTGAAGGTCCGGTCCTTATAGATCGTCACCTCCACCGGCGTGACGACGCCCATTTGCCCCTGGGTCTTGGCGTTGAACTGCTTCACGAACTCCATGATGTTGACGCCATGCGGCCCGAGCGCGGTGCCCACCGGGGGGGCGGGAGTCGCCTGTCCGCCCGGCACCTGCAGCTTCACTTGTGCGGCGATCGGCTTGGCCATTAGTGCGCCTTCAGTTGCAAGTAGTCCAATTCGACCGACGTCGGCCGGCCAAACAACGAAACCGAGACCCGGACCTTCCCCTTGTCCGGAATGACTTCTTCCACAGTCCCCGAGAAATCGGAGAACGGCCCCTCGGTGATCTCCACGACCTGGCCGATGAGAAACGGAATCTGCTCGGTCGGCTCTTCTTCCTTGGCCGCCTCTTCCACGCCGAGCAGGCGGTTCACCTCTTCGGTCCGGAGCGGCATGGGCATCCGGCCCGTGCCCACGAACTTGATCACGCCCTGAATCCCGTTGATCGTGTGAATCGTCTCCTGGTTCAGCACCATTTCGACGAGCACGTAGCCGGGATAAATCTTCCGCTCGGCCGTGACTTTCTTGCCGTTCTTGATCTCGACCACTTCCTGGATCGGCACCAGGGCCTGGCGGATCGGCTTCTCAGCGTCCGGCCGCGTATCGTCCTTGATACGTCGCTCGATCAACGACCGCACCTTGTTCTCGTGCCCCGCGGTCGTCTGGATCGCGTACCAGCGATGGTCCGACATCAGAACAGCTTCGCAATGCCGACCACGAAGATCTGCTGCAGCAGCCAATCCATCCACCCGATCACGAGCCCCAGCACCGCGACGAAAATCACGATGACGGTCGTGGCCTTCTTGAGCTCGTCCCAGGTTGGCCACGTGACCTTCCGCAGCTCGTTGCGAACGTCGCGAAAGAACTGCAGGGTGCGGTCGAGCCAATTCCCCTTTGGGTTCGTTAACGCTTCTGTCGCCACGCCTACTTCGATTCCTTGTGCGCCTGGTGCTTATTGCAGCGGGGGCAGTACTTCTTCCATTCCACCCGCTCGGTGTGCTTGCGCCGGTTCTTCGTGGTGAAGTAATTCCGGTCTTTGCACACCGTGCACTCCATAATGATGTTCTCTCGGGGCATCTCGTTGCTCCGGAATCTTTATTTATGGATCTTCGTGACGACGCCCGCGCCGACCGTGCGCCCGCCTTCCCGAATCGCGAACCGCAACCCCTCTTCCATCGCGATCGGTGTGATCAGCTCGATCAGCATCTTCGTGTTGTCCCCCGGCATCACCATCTCCACCCCCGCCGGCAGCTCCACCGTCCCCGTCACGTCCGTCGTCCGGAAGTAAAACTGCGGCCGGTACCCCTTGAAAAACGGCGTATGCCGCCCGCCCTCTTCCTTGGTCAGCACGTACACTTCCGCGTCAAACTTCGTGTGCGGCGTGATCGACCCCGGCTTCGCGAGCACCATCCCCCGCTCCACCTCGTGCTTCTCCACCCCGCGCAGCAATAGCCCCACGTTGTCGCCCGCCTGCCCCTCGTCCAAGAGCTTCCGGAACATCTCCACCCCCGTCACCACCGTCTTCTTGTCCGTCCCGAACCCCACCATCTCGACCTCTTCCTGCACCTTCACCTTCCCCCGGTCGATCCGGCCCGTCGCCACCGTCCCCCGCCCCGTGATCGAAAATACGTCTTCCACCGGCATCAGGAACGGCTTGTCCACATCCCGCTTCGGCACCGGAATGTTCGTGTCGAGCGCCTTCAGGAGCTCCCACACCTTGTCCACCCACTGCTTGTCGCCTTCGATCGCCTTCAGCGCCGACCCCCGGATCACCGGCGTGTCGTCGCCCGGAAACTCGTACTTGGACAACAGCTCCCGCACTTCCAGCTCCACCAGGTCCAGCAGCTCCGCATCATCGACCAGATCGCACTTGTTCAGGAACACGACGATCGCCGGCACGTTCACCTGCCGGGCGAGCAGGATGTGCTCCCGCGTCTGGGGCATCGGCCCATCCACCGCCGACACCACGAGAATGGCCCCGTCCATCTGCGCCGCGCCCGTGATCATGTTCTTCACGTAATCCGCGTGACCCGGGCAGTCGACGTGGGCGTAGTGGCGGTTCTCGGTCGAATACTCGACGTGCGAGGTCGCGATCGTGAGAATTTTGGTCGCATCGCGCCGCCCCTGCGACTCGGACGCCTTGGCCACCTGGTCGTAGCTCACGTAGGTGGCGAGTCCCTTGTCCGCCGTCACCTTCGTGAGCGCCGCCGTCAGGGTCGTCTTGCCGTGATCGACGTGCCCGATGGTGCCCACGTTCACATGCGGCTTGGTGCGCTCGAATTTTGCCTTAGCCATAGGTCCTCAGATTAGCCTTTGACTTTGGATACAATCTCTTCGGCTTTCTGCTTCGGCACTTCCTGATAGTGGCTGAACTGCATCGAATAAATCGCCCGGCCCTGACTCATCGAACGCAGCGTGGTCGAGTAGCCGAACATCTCTGAGAGCGGCACGCTCGCCGCCACGACCTGCGCGTCGGCGCGCTGCGTCATACCGCCGATCTTGCCGCGGCGGCTCGAGAGATCGCCGATCACTTCGCCCATGTAGTCGGCCGGCGTCACGACCTCGACATCCATGATCGGCTCGAGCAGCACGGGATGGGCACGGCGGGCTGCCTCCTTCACCGCCATGGAGCCAGCGATTTTAAACGCCATTTCGCTCGAGTCAACGTCGTGATACGAGCCGTCCACGAGCTCGACCTTGACATCGACCATGGGATAACCGGCCAGCACGCCGTTCTCGAGCGCTTCCTTCACGCCCTGCTCCACGGGATTGATGTATTCCCGCGGAATCACGCCGCCGACGATGTTGTCCTCGAACACGAACCCCGTACCGGCCTTCCCCGGTTCGAGATGGATGACCACGTGCCCGTACTGCCCGCGGCCGCCGGTCTGGCGGATGAACTTGCCTTCGACGTACTCGACACGGTTTCGGACGGTCTCGCGATAGGCCACCTGCGGACGGCCGACATTGGCGTCGACCTTGAACTCCCGCCGCATGCGTTCCACGATGATCTCGAGGTGCAGCTCACCCATGCCGCTGATGATCGTCTGGGCCGTCTCGGCATCGGTATGCACGCGGAACGTCGGATCTTCTTCCGACAGCTTCTGGAGCGCGAGGGAAAGTTTGTCCTGGTCGGCCTTGGTCTTCGGTTCGATGGCGACCGAGATCACGGGCTCGGGGAAGCGCATCGCCTCGAGGATGATCGGGTGATCTTCGGCGCAGAGTGTGTCGCCGGTGCGCGTGTCCTTCAAGCCGATCGCCGCGGCGATGTCACCGGCGCGGACCTCTTCGATCTCCTCGCGCTTATTGGCGTGCATCTGCAGCAACCGCCCGATGCGCTCGCGCTGGTTCTTGGTGCTGTTGAATACATACGACCCGGCGTTCAGCACACCCGAGTACACCCGGAAGAACGTCAGTTTTCCGACGTACGGATCGGTCATGATCTTGAACGCGAGCGCGGAGAACGGCTCGTCGTCCGACGCCTTGCGCTCGGCGTGCGTTTCGTCGTGGTGCGGCAGATGCCCCTGGATCGCGGGAATGTCGAGTGGCGACGGCAGGAAATCGACGACGGCATCGAGCAGCACCTGCACACCCTTATTCTTGAACGCCGCGCCGCACAGCACCGGGACGACGTGACCCGTGATCGTGGCCTTGCGGAGCACGGTGCGGATCTCGTCTTCCGAGAGCTCGTGCTCTTCCAGGTACTTGTGCAGGATGGCGTCGTCGTGCTCCACGATGGCTTCGAGCAATTCGTGGCGCATTGCCGCGACCTTTTCCTTCATCGCCGCGGGCACGGGGCCCTCGACGTATTTCTTCCCCAGGGTCTCGTCGTCGTACACGATTTCGACCTGGCGGATGATGTCGATCAGCCCTGTGAACAGCTCACCCGAGCCCAGCGGCAGATGAATCGGGTGGGCCTTGGCGCCGAGCCGTTCGCGCACCATGCGCAGGCACATGTCGAAGTCCGCGCCCACGCGGTCCATCTTGTTGACGAAGATGATCCGCGGCACGCGGTAGCGGTCGGCCTGGCGCCAGACGGTCTCGGTCTGCGGCTCGACCCCGCCCACGGCGTCGAGCACGGTGATGGCGCCGTCGAGCACGCGGAGCGAACGTTCCACCTCGACCGTGAAGTCCACGTGGCCGGGCGTATCGATGATGTTGATGCGATACTGCTCGCCCTTGCGGACCCAGAACGTGGTCGTCGCAGCCGAGGTGATGGTGATGCCGCGCTCCTGCTCCTGCTCCATCCAGTCCATCGTGGCCGTGCCATCGTGTACCTCACCCAGCTTGTAGGTGCGGCCCGTGTAATAGAGGATACGCTCGGTCGTAGTCGTTTTCCCGGCATCGATGTGGGCCATGATGCCGATGTTGCGAATCTTCTCGAGCGATGTGGTGCGCGGCATTCTCTTCCTTTATTCAGCAAAAATGCGGGGCGACCGAGTCACCCGCGTACGGGCCGGTCTCGCTCCGCTGTGGCGCCGGGGGATGGCCCCGGCGCTAACCCACCCGTACTACCAGCGGTAGTGGGCGAACGCCCGGTTGGCTTCGGCCATCCGGTGCGTGTCTTCCTTCTTTTTTATCGCTTCGCCCTCGCCCTTCGAGGCGAGGATCACTTCGGCGGCCAACCGTTCCGCCATGTTCTTCTCGCGGCGCGCGCGGCTGTACTGGATGAGCCAGCGCATGCCAAGCGCGGTGCGCCGTTCCGGCCGGACTTCGACCGGGACCTGGTAGGTCGCGCCGCCAACGCGGCGCGACTTGACCTCGAGCGCCGGTTTGAGGTTCGAGAGCGCCTGCTTGAACACGTTCACGCCGGGCTGCCCGGTACGCTGTTCGATCAGGTCCATCGCCTGGTAGAACAACCGCTCACTCAGCGACTTCTTGCCGCGCTCCATGAAGTTGTTCACGAACTTGGAGACGGTCTGGCTGTCGTAGCGTGGATCGGCCGGCACGGGCCGGCGGACGGCTTTCTTTCTCCGACTCACTTTGCCGCTTCCTTCGGCCGCTTGGCGCCGTACTTGGAGCGCGACTGCTTGCGCTCGTTCACGCCGGCGGCATCGAGCGTGCCCCGAATGATGTGATAGCGCACGCCGGGCAGATCCTTCACGCGCCCGCCGCGGATCATCACGATCGAGTGCTCCTGCAAATTGTGTCCTTCACCGGGAATGTAGGCCGTCACTTCGAAACCATTGGTCAACCGGACGCGGGCAACTTTGCGGAGTGCGGAGTTCGGCTTCTTGGGCGTGGTGGTGTACACACGCGTACAGACGCCACGCTTCTGCGGATTTCCGCGCAGCGCAGGCGCCTTTTCCTTGCTCTCGACGTCCTGCCGTCCGCGGCGAACGAGCTGATTGATAGTCGGCATACACCCAGGAAAAAAGTTGCGAAAGAGACTGGCAAGATACCGGGACTGCGTGACTTAGGTCAAGGGGCGCGCGGGGTGATGAGGCAGCGGTCAGATGGGGCGGAAAAGATCCTCTAACCGGATAAGAAACGGCTCAGGCGCACCCGACGGCTGCCAATAAACTGCCTCCCGTTCGACCGTCGGGAATTGCGCGTCCGGCGTCCAGACCTCAACCACCTGCTGGTTGGGATCAACCACCCAGTAGAGAGCAATCCGCTGCTCCTGATACAGGCGCCGCTTGGTGAAACGATCGGCCCGGCTGGTGGAAGGGCTCAGCACTTCAACCACGAGTAGCAGATCCTGTACACGCGACCAATCCATTGTGCGGGCCTGCTCGAGCGTTGTCACGAACGCGTCGGGTTGCACGAGCACATCCGGACCCCAGGAAATGTCCGCCGGCGAGGCGAAGACGTGGCCGACCGGGTGCCGCTCAAGATAGGTCCGAAGCCAGTAGTACAGTCGACCACACAGCTCCTGATGCCAGCCTCGCGGCGCCGGCGTCACGAGCAGCTCCCCGTGGACGACCTCGTAGCGGTTGCCGTCGTCGGGAAGCGCCCGCACCATATCCGCCGTGTGGTAGATCGGGACTGCCATAGACATAGGATCGCGTCCTCGGCGCCGAGAAGGCAAGTCTGCACCACAAACGACCATGCGACGCGACCGCCCTGAAGACGTCATCAGATTTCCGCAGACTGAGCCAAGAAAACAGCGCCAGGGATCTCTCCCGGGCATCGCTTGCCTGTTATCGGCCACCGTCTATTCGACGTGCAGCAACCCCGCTCCCCCGCCGAAATCGTCCTCCACCGGCTTTAGCCCAGGGGGCGCCTGCCATGGTCCGCCGTCCATCCGAATGCTCACCTGGTGATTGCCCGGACCAATCGGCAGGGTCGTCTCCCAAACATTCGACCCGATACACGAGAGCGGCACCACCCTCCAGTTGATGAAATCCGCCGTCAGCTCGACGTGCTGGGCGCTCGGCACTTCGAGCCGAATCCGCCGCACCTTGCCAAGGTACGGCAACACCGCAAACTCGGCGGCTTCGTGTGTGCGCCGGGCGTCCGATAATGCGGTCGCGTGGCCCAGCGCAACCCGCAGTCCCAGCGTGAACGGTGGAACGGGAGGACGTACACCGATGACCGGAAGCGGCGCGTTGCCGAGGCCCGCCACGAGTGCCACATCGCGCCGGAGCGAGAGGGCCGCATCGGTTCGCAGCCAGTGGATCGTCTGGCCGGGGAGCGTCGTCACCCCTGCCATGAGTTGCAGCGCGACGGGCCCCTGGGACCAGAAGACGGAGCTGCTGAGCTCGCGCCACGCGCGTCCCGGTACGACCTGACGACTCACAACCGGCGGCGCTGGTGGCACACCGAGCGTGTCCACGCCCGGAGAATTTCCATATGTGTAGGTCCTGGTCCCACCCGGAATCTGCGCACCGGCAAGGGTCAACGTGAGCGCGAGGTACCGCCACTCGAAGGATCCGCCCAGGGTACCGCGTCCCACCAGCCGGCTCCCCAGATCGTCGCGCAAATCACCCGCCCCGACCGCGACCCATGCCCTGCCCCTGCCTCGGTGCACAGCCAGACCCAGCAGCCCCCCACCGTAAGCGGTCAGCGAATCTCGACGAGCGTCTGCGGGCACCCGCACACCCTCCAGTTCCGCGCGAAACCGCAGGGTGTTGCTTCCAACGGGCGACCAACCAAAATGGCCCGTGCCCCAACCGGATCCGGCGGTGAACCCGCCCGCGGCTTGCGGGACCCTGAAGGCCAGGCGCGTGTAGGCCGCCTGAGGCTCGGTGGGCGCGGACGCGAAATCAAACGTTGCTCGCTGCGCGCCAAGACGCGTCGCGAGCAGCGCGCCGAACAGTGCGAGTACCGCATAAGGCCTGCCGTTCATCATCAGATCAGTCCCTGGGAGAGAAGGCGGGCTCGGGCGACGCATCGCGTTGCGGTGCGGGAGCCGAGAGCGCCCTCCCCCGGAGGGCGGCCGCGACGGATGGCGGAACACCTCCCGCGATGTCGCGGGCGACGGCGGCCCGCATCTGCTCCAGGTCTCCATCCGACGCTCCCGCGCTCACCACATTGAGCACAACCGCCGCGGCCGATTCCGCAGCAACGCCCTGAGACACGAGGTCCGTCGCGACCTCGAGCGCAACGGCGGGGTCGTCGTCCTTGCGTGCCGCGCGCATGCGGGTGAGGTCTCGGGGGGTAATGCCCGCTCGCAGCGCACCGGCGCCCGCTTCGAGCTCGCGAGTGCTCGCGCGGTCTCCGAGCGCCGTGCGAGCGGCCGCAAGGTCAGCCGCGAGCCGGCGGACGGCCGCCGCAATACGATCGGGCGAAGCGCTCTTGGTCACGCCTTCCAGTACTTTTTCCTCGAGCGGCTCCACGGGCAGCCCCTGCGCCCGCGCCGAGTCGAGCACCGGCACGACGGCAGCCTGCACTTCGGGTGACGCACGGGCAGCGAGCCTCGGATACTGCGCGGGGAGCGGCTGCACGGTCAGGACCACCACTGCCAGCAGGGCGAGAGCGATTTTCATGTCCCTCGAGGCAAGATCGTGAGCACGGAGCTCCGCGGGCCGAAATCGTCGTCACTCGATTGCGGCGCCGCCGGATCGGCGATCCAGTGCGACCCATCGAGCACGAACGAATAGCGATAGCGTCCGGGCCGGAGCGGCACCATGACTCCCCAGGCATCCGCGCCGAGCCGCTCGAGTGGAGTGGCGTGCGGGTCCCAGTCGTTGAAGTCGCCCACCACGGCAACTCGCGTCGCGTGCGGGGCGGTGAGCACGAACGGGATGAGCCGCGCTGCACTGTGCTGCCGCCGAGCCGGCAGAATGAACACCAACGCGATCGCCGCCGCGAGCGCGGCAGCCGCCACGAGCCACCGGCTCCCAGGTAGCGCCCGCCCCCGTGGAATGCCGTGTTGCCGTGCCGCCCGGAGCACCCGCTCGGGAACCACGGGGTTTGCATCCACTGGCTCGCGCAGCGTCGCGATCAGCCGTTCGAGATCGACTGGCAGCGGCTCAGGCATCTTCGCGCTCCTGTTCGAGTCGGCGCAGGCGGTCGAGGCCGCGCTTCACCCGCATCTTGAGCGCGGACACCCCGACACCCGTGAGCGCCGCGATGTCTTCAAAGCTCATGTCTTCCACGTAGCGCAACAAGAACACCTCGCGCTGGTCCAGGGGAAGATGCCGCAGCAACCACGCGGGATCGCCATCCGGCTCGCGGGTGACGTGCGAGGCCGGCTCACGCGAGAGATCCCGTTCCAGCATGCCGCGGCGTCGGCGTTGCGCGAGCATGGAACGGCAGCGATTCACGAGAATGCGATAAAACCACGGGCCAAACCGCTGGCGATCCTGGTAGCGTGCCAGCGCCCGGTACGCGCGGAGAAAGGCGTCCTGCAGTGCCTCTTCGGCGTCCTCGCGATTCCCCAACAAGCGTGTGGCAAACCGCGTGAACCGTCGCTGATATCGTTCCACCAGAATACCGTACGCGTCGACCTCCCCCGCCAACACCCGGGCGATCACCTCGCCGTCCGTGAGCGTCACATGGCATAAACCCTCGCCAGAGGCCTTCCGGTCACTGTTGCGCGCGATGTGACCCACCATGGCAGCGTCGGAGTTTCTCACTCGGATAGGATCCTTCGTCCCACTCTTCAGGAGCAGCTCATGAAGCGCTTGACATGCTTGGTCACTATTGGCGGCCTGGTTACGGGTCTTTCCTGCAAGGGCGCGACGGCGCCGAATCCCGTGTCAGGGAATCCCCCGGGAGGGAGCGGTACCGCGCGCGTGATGCTCACGGATGCCCCCGCCTCGGACGCCGCCATCCAGAAAGTGATCGTGTACATCGACCACATCGACGCCTCGGCATCGACCGATTCCACTACGCAGTCGTGGGTCACATTGGTTTCGCCGCGGCAGCGCTATGATCTCCTGAGCCTCCAGAACGGTACGATGGCGCTGCTCGGAACGGCTACCCTTCCCGCCGCGGCCATTCAGGAGATTCGCGTAGCGCTCAATACGGATTCCTCCGGAGTTTTCCGCAGCGACGGTAGCGCGGTCAACGTGCACTGGGGATATCAGGGGGCAATCATGATCCACGCGCTCGTCGAGTCGCCGCTGCAACCCTCCTCGAGCGAGGCCCAGATCGTGTTGGACTTCAACGTGGCCAACAGCTTCTCCCCCGACACGCTGGGCGGGGCGGGATCGCTCAATTTCCTTCCCTGGATTCGCGCAACGTTGACGAACTAGACGGAAAGCAAACGGCGCCCGGGATGTCTCCCGGGCACCGTTGTTACCGCCTTATCATCAGCCGCTACACCATCCGACGCCTAATCCGCCTCCACTTCCTCGGGGAACGGACTCGGCACCGTTCCGGGCGCTTGCTCGGTCGGCGGCGGCGGGGGCGTGAAGCCCTCCGGCGGCTCGATCTCGATGTCGTGGTAGCGGTAAATGCCCGTCCCCGCCGGGATCAAGTGGCCGATGATGATGTTCTCCTTCAAACCCAGCAGGTCGTCCTTCGCCCCGCGGATTGCCGCGTCGGTCAACACGCGCGTGGTCTCCTGGAACGACGCCGCCGAGATGAACGACTGCGTCGTGAGACTCGCCTTCGTGATCCCTAAGAGCAACGGCTCCGACGTGGCCGGCTTGCCGCCCTTCTTCACGACCCGCTCGTTGGTCTCGCGGAACGTGAGCTTGTCGACGTGCTCGCCCTCGAGGAACATCGTGTCGCCGGGCTCCATGACGCGCACCTTCTGCAACATCTGGCGCACGATCACGCCGATGTGCTTGTCGTTGATCTTCACGCCCTGCAGCCGGTACACCTCCTGGACCTCGTTTAGCAGGTACTCCTGCACCGCCCGCGGGCCTTTGATCCGCAAGATGTCGTGCGGATTCACGGGACCTTCGGTGAGGCGGTCGCCGGCGCGGACGCGATCGCCTTCGTGCACGCGGAGGTGCTTGCCGGCGGGCACGTCGTACAGCTGCGGCTCGCCCTCCTCCGGATGCACGTAGATCTCGCGCTTCCCGCGCTTGATGTCGCCGAAGCGCACCGTGCCGTCGACTTCGGAAATGGTCGCTGGATCCTTCGGGCGCCGCGCCTCGAACAGCTCCGCCACGCGGGGCAGACCGCCCGTGATGTCGCGCGTCTTGTACGCCTCGCGCGACACCTTGGCCAGCACCTGGCCGGCGTACACCTCGTCGCCGTCCTCGACCGTGAGCTGCGCGCCTTCGGGAATGACGAAGTCGCGGAGCCGCTTTTCCTTCTCGCCCTTCTTCTGCACGACCTCGATGTGCGGGTGCAGCTTTTTCTCGCGGTCCTCGATGATCACCCGCTGGCGCCGGCCCGTGAGCTCGTCCAACTCCTCACGCACCGTCTCGTCCTCGACGATATCGACGAACCGCACGACCCCGGCCACATCGGTCATGATCGGGTTCGTGTAGGGATCCCAGGTGAACAGCACGCCGTCGCGAGCGATCTTGGCGCCGTCTTCCAGCATCAACGTGGCGCCGAGCGGCACGTGGAACCGCGAGTGGACGGCGAGCTTGTTGCTCGCGCCGCCCCCGTTGGCGCCGCTATGCGCCTGGGCGCGCAGAACCAGCTCGCCCTCGTAGCTGGTCACGACTTTCTGGCCGTCCGGCGTGGTGACGAACGCCAGCCGGTCGCCGTACTCGATCACGCCCTCCACCTTGGTGCGCCGCACCGTCTGCTCGGCGATCCGGGCCGCCGTGCCGCCGATGTGGAACGTGCGCAGCGTGAGCTGCGTGCCGGGCTCGCCGATCGACTGCGCGGCGAGAATGCCCACCGCTTCGCCGAGATCGACCATGTCCATCGTGGCCAGATTCCGGCCGTAGCACATGCGGCAGATGCCACGCCGCGCCTCGCACGTCAATACCGAGCGAATCTTGACGCTCTCGATGCCGGCGTTTTCGATCGCCTGGGCGGCCTCTTCGTCGATGAGCTCACCCGCGCCCATCAACAGCTTGCGGTCGCCTTCTTCGTCCTTCTCGAGCGGATCGAACACGTCGTCCGCCGCCACGCAGCCCACGATGCGCTCACGCAGCGGCTCGATGATGTCCTCGCCCTCCTTCAGCGCGGCCATCTCGAGACCGAGAATGGTGCCGCAGTCTTCTTCGGTGACCGTGACATCCTGCGCCACGTCCACGAGCCGCCGCGTCAGGTAGCCGGCGTCGGCCGTTTTCAGTGCCGTGTCGGCCAGGCCCTTCCGCGCGCCGTGCGTCGAGATGAAGTACTCGAGCACGGAGAGACCCTCGCGGAAGTTCGACTTGATCGGGCTCTCGATGATTTCGCCGATGCCGCCCGTGAGCTTCTTCTGCGGCTTCGCCATCAGACCGCGCATCCCCGCCAGCTGGCGGATCTGGTCGCGGCTGCCGCGGCTCCCGGAATCGAACATCATGAACACCGGGTTGAAGCCGCCCTTGGAGCGCTGCATCGTCTTGACCATCGCGTCGGCGATGTCGTTGTTCGCATGCGTCCAGGCGTCGATCACCTTGTTGTAGCGCTCCCCGAACGTGATCTGGCCCGTGGCATACGCGCGCTGGAACCGGTCGACGCGCTGCTCGGCGTCGTGCAGCAGCTGCGACTTCTCCGAGGGAATCTCGAGATCCTCGACGCCGATCGACACGCCACCCATGGTGGCATAGCGGAAGCCGAACTCCTTCAATGCGTCGAGGAACTGCACCGTCGCGCCCAGGCCGGCCCAGCGATAGCTCTCGAACACGAGCTCCGACAGGTCACGCTTGCGCATGACGTGGTTGCGGAACCCTTCGGCCTTGAGCACATCCGGGAGGATGCTGTTGAAAATCGCCCGGCCCGCGGTCGTTCCGACCCACTGACCCCGCACGCCCGCGCCGTCGCCCCCCGCACCCGCCGGCGGCTCGAACCAGAAATGCACGGGTGAGTGGTACTCGAGGCGCTTCACCGCGAGTGTCATCTCGAGCTCGGCGAGCGCCGCGATGCGCGGCGCCTTCTGGAGCTTGGCCTCGAATTCGATCGGCTCCTTGGTCAGGAAGTAGCAGCCAAGCACCATGTCCTGCGACGGCTCGGCCACCGGCCGGCCGTCGGAGGGTTTGAGAATGTTGTTGGACGAGACCATCAGGAGCCGCGCCTCGAGCTGGCTCTCGAACGAGAGCGGTACGTGCACGGCCATCTGGTCGCCGTCAAAGTCCGCGTTGAACGCCGCGCAGACGAGCGGGTGAATCCGGATCGCCTTGCCTTCCACGAGCACCGGCTCGAACGCCTGAATGCCGAGGCGGTGGAGCGTGGGGGCGCGGTTCAACAGCACCGGATGGTCTTCGATGATCTCTTCCAGGATCTCGTAGACTTCAGGGCTCTCTTTTTCGACGATCTTCTTGGCCCGCTTGACCGTCTCGGCGATGCCCTTCTCCACGAGCTTGTGGATGATGAACGGCTTGAACAGCTCGACCGCCATCGCCTTCGGCAGGCCGCACTGATGCAGCCGCAGCTCGGGGCCGACCACGATCACGGAACGGCCCGAATAGTCCACGCGCTTGCCGAGCAGGTTCTGACGGAACCGGCCCTGCTTGCCCTTGAGCATGTCCGAAAGGGATTTCAGGGGCCGCTTGCCGCGCCCGCGGATCGCCTTGGAGCGGCGGCCGTTGTCGAACAGCGCGTCGACCGCTTCCTGGAGCATGCGCTTCTCGTTCCGGAGAATGACCTCCGGCGCGCGGTGCAGGATGAGCTTCTGCAGCCGGTTGTTGCGGTTGATGACCCGCCGATACAGATCGTTCAGGTCCGAGGTGGCGAACCGGCCGCCATCGAGCGGCACGAGCGGCCGCAGATCCGGCGGGATCACGGGGATCACGTCGAGAATCATCCACATCGGGTTGTTGCGCGCCTCGCCGCCGTTCCCGGAATTGCGGAACGCGTCGACGATCTTGAGGCGCTTGAGCATCTGCTTCTTGCGATGCTGGCTCGTTTCGTTGGCCACGGTTTCGCGCAGCTCGTCGGCCAGCTTATCGACGTTCAGCCGCTCGAGCAGCGCGCGCACCGCCGGGGAGCCGATATCGGCCCGGAACGCGCCGTCACCCTCGTTCTTGGCCTTGGTGCGCAGCTCGAGAAAGCGATCTTCGTCGAGCAGCTCGCGCTCCTGCACTTCCTGCTTGCCGGAGTCGATCACCACGTAGTTCGTGTAGTAGATCACCCGCTCGAGGTCGCGCAGCGTCATGTCGAGCAGGTTGCCCATCGGCGAGGGCAGCGTCTTGAAGAACCAGATGTGCGCCACGGGCACGGCGAGCTCGATGTGGCCCATTCGCTCGCGCCGCACCTTGGACAGCGTCACCTCGACGCCGCAGCGATCGCAGATCACGCCGCGATAGCGGATCCGCTTGTACTTGCCGCAGTGGCACTCCCAGTCCTTGACCGGACCGAAGATGCGCTCGCAAAACAAGCCATCCCGTTCCGGCTTGAACGACCGGTAGTTGATGGTCTCGGGCTTGGTGACTTCGCCCCACGACCACCAGGTGCGCTGGCCCTGCAATTCCAGGCGCTCGCGCTCCTTCGAGTCGCGTGGCCCCCGGATTTCCTCCGGGGACGCGATGCGCACCTGGATGTAGTCGAAACTCGAGCTCTTGGGCTCGCGTCCGCTTCGAAAGTCGATCATTGAGTCGTCCTCTCCCTACTCTTCAACGTCTTCGGTCGTGCCGAGGGTGACCTTCAATCCCAAGGCCTGGAGTTCCTTCACCAACACGTTGAAGGACTCGGGGATGCCGGGTTTCGGCAGGTTCTGTCCTTTCACGATCGCCTCGTACACTCGGCTGCGACCGTTCACGTCGTCCGACTTCACCGTGAGAATCTCCTGCAGCGTGTGCGCGGCGCCGTACGCCTCGAGCGCCCACACTTCCATTTCTCCGAACCGCTGGCCGCCGAACTGGGCCTTGCCGGCGAGCGGCTGCTGCGTGACCAGCGAGTACGGGCCGATCGACCGCGCGTGGATCTTGTCGTCCACCAGGTGCGACAGCTTCATCATGTAGATCGAGCCGACGGTGACGTCGGAGGCGAAGAATTCTCCGGTCCGGCCGTCCCGCAGGCGCGCCTTGCCCGTGGGCGACAACCCGGCCGCGCGCAGCACCTCGTTCGCCGCCTGATCGACGTCGGCTTCGGCCTTCGGCCCCAACAGGCCGGCGAGCGCGGGAAATCCCGCGGCCACGAGCGTCTGCGCCGTCTCCTGGTCGAGCTGCTTTTCGATGTCCTTGAGCGCCGACTTGAGCGAAGACTTGCCGTTCTTCTCCCCCGCATCGGCCTCGAGCAGGGCCCGATGCATCTCCTGTTCGATGGTGCGCTGCCCGCGCTCGCGCTCCGCCAGCTCCTTGGCTGCGAGCTTGAGGAAATCCACGATGGCACGCTGCAGATCCCGGGTGCTCTGTGACAGCGCCCGTGAGGCGAGCAGCGAAATGCCCGACGCCGCGACCAGCGGCTTGTCGCCGTTCGTGAGCGGCAGCTTGCGGAGATCCTTCATGATCTCGCGCACCGTATCCGAGTCGAGCGTCGGCGGCACCGCTGCGATCCGCAGCGCATCGCGCGCCCACGCGAGCCCGGCCATCCTGAGCAGCACGCCGATTTCGGTTTCGTCGGCTCCCTGGAACACGGGGGTGCGCGCCTCGAAGCCGAGGATCTTGCCGGCCCAGCCTAGGTGGGTTTCGAGAATCTGACCCACGTTCATGCGGGAGGGCACGCCCAGCGGGTTGAGCACGATGTCCACCGGCGAACCGTCGGGGAGGAACGGCATATCCTCTTCCGGCACGATGCGGGCGATGATGCCCTTGTTGCCGTGCCGTCCCGCCATCTTGTCGCCGACCGAGATCTTGCGCTTCTCCGCGATGTACACCTTCACGAGCTGAATCACGCCCGGCGGCAGCTCGTCGGGCTGCAGGATCTTGTCGATCTGATCTTCGGATTTCTCCTCGATCTTGGCCCGCTCCGAGTGCGCTGCATCGAGCACCGCGCGGATGCGCTCGTTCGTGCCCTTGTTGGACACGCGCAGCGTCTTCAAATCGACGTCCGCGAAGTTCACGTTCTCGAGCTCTTGGCCGGTGAGCTTGGTGCCGCCCGGCAGATACTCCTCGACCGTTCCGGCCTTGAGCATCAGCCCGACCTCCTGCCCGGTGAGCAGCTCACGCAGCTCGGCGAACATCGCGTCCGAGATGCGGCTCTTCTCTTCGCCTTCGAGCCGGCGCACTTCGCCGATGCGCTCGCCGCGATCCTTCTCCACGACCTGGTCTTCGATGCGCGAGAAGATCTTCACGTCGATGACCACACCCTCCATCCCGGGCGGGACCTTGAGCGAGGAGTCCTTCACGTCCTTGGCCTTCTCGCCGAAGATCGCCGTCAGCAGCTTTTCTTCCGGCGACAGCTCGGTCTCGCCTTTGGGCGTGATCTTGCCGACCAGAATGTCGCCCGCCTTGACGTGGGCCCCGATCCGCACGATGCCGCGCTCGTCCAGATCGACGAGCGATTCCTCGGCAACGTTCGGGATTTCCCGCGTGATCTCCTCGCGGCCGCGCTTCGTGTCGCGCACGTGCAGCTCGAGCTCCTGGATGTGGATCGACGAATACACGTCGTCCTTGACCAGGCGCTCGGAGAGCACGATGGCGTCTTCGAAGTTGTGCCCGTACCACGGCATGAATGCCACCAGCACGTTGGCGCCGAGCGCGAGATCGCCGTGCTCGGTGCCCGCCCCGTCGGCCACGACCTGACCGGCGCGGACCTTCTGGCCGCGCTGGACCAGGGGCCGCTGGTTGATCGCGGTGTCCTGGTTCGTCCGCCAGAACTTCTTCAGGCGGTAGCGGTCATGCTGCTTCAGCCGCGCGAGCGGATGATCCCCGGTTTTCGTGTCCTCGTCGCCCGTATCGATGATGATCTCATCGGCGGTGACGCGGGTGACGACGCCGGAGCGGCGCGCCGCGACCACGGCGCCCGAATCGCGGGCGACCTTGTCCTCCAAACCGGTGCCGACGATCGGCGCCTGCGGGAACAGGAGCGGCACCGACTGCCGCTGCATGTTCGATCCCATGAGCGCGCGGTTGGCGTCGTCGTGCTCGAGGAACGGAATGAGCGCCGCGGCGATCGACACGAGCTGCTCGGGAGCCACATCCATGAAGTCGATGCGGTTCGGCGGGAGCAGCGGGTAGTCGTCGCGCTTGCGGCACAGCACCAGCTCGTCCGCGAACTTGCCGTCGGGCGTGAGCCGGGCGTTCGCCTGCGCGACCGCGTAATCTTCTTCTTCGGATGCCGAGAGCCAGCGGATCTCCCCCGTCACCCGGCCGTCCTTCACCACCCGATACGGCGTTTCGACGAAGCCCAGCTCGTTGACCCGGGCGTAGGTCGAGAGGCTCGTGATCAGACCGATGTTCGGACCTTCCGGGGTCTCGATCGGGCACATCCGGCCGTACTGGCTGTAGTGCACGTCGCGCACTTCGAACCCGGCGCGCTCCCGCGTCAACCCGCCGGGACCGAGCGCGCTCAGCCTGCGCTTGTGGGTCAGCTCGGCCAGCGGATTGGTCTGATCCATGAACTGCGACAGCTGCGAGCTGCCGAAGAACGCCTGGATCACGGCGCTCACGGTGCGCGCGTTCACGAGATCGTCGAGCGTGATGCGCTCGGGATCGTTGTTGATGCTCATCCGCTCCTTGATGAGCCGCGCCATGCGCGACAGGCCCACCGAGAACTGATTCGCGATCAGCTCACCGACCGAGCGCACCCGGCGGTTGCCGAGGTGATCGATATCGTCGGTGTAGCCACGCCCTTCGGACAGCTCGATCAGGTACCGGATGATCGCGATGAAGTCGTCCTCGGTGAGGACGGTGTGATCGCGCGACACGTTGACCTTGAGCCGCTGGTTGATCTTGTAGCGCCCCACCCGCCCCAGGTCGTAGCGCTTGGGGTGGAAGAACAGGCGCTCGAGCGCCTGGCGCGCGGTCTCCAAATTCGGCGCCTCGCCGGGACGAAGCAGCGTGTAGATCTGCTCCAGGGCTTCGGCCTCGGTATGGGTCGGGTCCTTGAGCAGCGTGTTCTTGATCAGCGGCGACTCGCTCCGACCCGGAGGCAGGAGCACATCGACCTTGTTCACCTTCGCCTTGAGCAGCTTCTTCTTGAGCGTCTCCGTCAGCTCCTTTCCCCCCTCCGCGAGCACCTCTCCCGTCTCGGGATCGGCCACATCGTTGGCGAGAATCGGCGGGCCCTGGCGCTCGCGCGTCGTGGTGGGCTGTGCCTCGTCACGCAAATCGAGCGACGTATACCCCGCGAACACGCGGACGCGCGCGATGCCGGCGCGGCGGAACTGGTTGAACTTCTCGAGCGTCAGCTCGTCGCCCACCCGCGCGAGCGGGTCGCCCTTCTTGTTCTCGGGATCGGGAACGTCGGCGGCGAGGAGCGTGCCCAACACCTCGCGCTTCTGCGCCCGGCCTTCGAGCCGGCCCGTGATGTCGATCTCCTTGGTCGCATAGAACAACTTCAGGATCTCGGCGTTGGTGCCGTAGCCGAAGGCGCGCAGCAGCGCCGTGGCCGGGAATTTCTTCTTCTTGTCGATGTGGACGTAGATCACGTCGTGGATGTCGATCGTGAACTCGACCCACGAGCCGCGGAACGGAATGATCCGCGCCGAGAACAGGCGCTGGCCGTTCGGGTGGATGCTCTCCTCGAACACCACGCCCGGCGAGCGGTGCAGCTGCGACACGATCACGCGCTCGGCGCCGTTGATGACGAACGTGCCGAGCGGCGTGAGGATGGGCAGCTCGCCCAGATAGACTTCCTTCTCGATGATGTTCTTGGGCCGCTTGGTTTTCGTGACCTCGCCGACCTCTTCCATCACCACGAGCTGCAACGTCGCCTTGAGCGGGACGGAATACGTCATGTCCCGTTCGATGCACTCCTCGACGGAATACTTGGGCTCCCCGAGCGCGTACTTCACGAACTCGAGCGAGTAGTTTCCGTTGATGTCCTGAATCGGGAACACGTCCTTGAACACCCGTTCGAGCCCGACGTCGGAGCGCTCGGCGCCTTTGCCGTCCGGCTGCAGCAGGGACTGGAACGCCCGAGTCTGGATGTCCAGGAGATGCGGCATGGGCATCCCCGTATCGAGCTTGGCAAACGACAAAATCGGCAGAGTCTTCGTCATGATCTGGACCTCAGGGTAAGGCAAAAGACCCCCGTCCCCGTCTTACGCCCTGCAAGGCGGGGATGAAGTGAGGGGCTCGTGCTAGCGAGCAGGAAAGTGCCGAATTCGCGCATGTCCTCGACCAAAGGAGACCCGAGTACGCGCCACCGGGCTCCCATAGCCCGGGGCGTTTCCCGGCGTCTACTTCAGTTCGACGACAGCGCCCTGCGCCTCGAGCTTCTTTTTGATTTCTTCCGCTTCCTGCTTGGACACGCCTTCCTTTACTGTTCCCGGCGCGCCTTCGACCAGGTCCTTGGCCTCTTTCAGGCCGAGGTTGGTGATCGCCCGGACTTCCTTGATGACCTGAATCTTCTTCTCACCGCCGCTCTTCAGGATGACCGTGAACTCGGTCTTCTCCTCGGCAGGTGCCGCAGCCCCTGCGCCCCCGCCCGCCCCACCAGCCGCCGGCGCCGCCGCGACCGGAGCCGCGATCGTCACGCCGAACTTGTCCTTGAACTTCTCGATCAGCTGGGCCAACTCGACGACCGACAGATTGCCGATCGCGTCGAGGAGGTCGTCGAGGCTCAAAGCTGCCTGAGTCGCCATTCTCGTCTCCCGCTCGAAATTAGGATGCAGCGCCGGCGCGCTGCGTGTGGAGCGCTTCGAGGGCGCCCACCATCATGTACAGCAAACCGTTCAACGCTCCAGCGAATCCCGCCATCGGCGCCTGGAGCGCCCCGCCCAGCTGGGCGAGCAGCTCCGACTTGGACGGCAGCGACGCCAGCTGCTTGACCTGATCGGGGGTGACCGCGCGGCCTTCGACCAGCCCCGCGCGCACCGCCGGCTTCTCGAACTCCCTGGCGAAATCGGTGAGCACCTTGGCCGGCGCCACCGGATCGGCGCCACCCAGCACCAGCGCGGTCGGTCCGCCCAGGTGCTCGTTCAGACCCGCCACCTGCGCCTCCGCCAATGCACGGAGCGCGAGGGTGTTCTTCACCACGACATACTCGACCCCGGCTTTCCGGAGTCGACGGCGCAGATCGGTGAGCCGCGCGACATCGAGTCCGGTGAAATCGGTGACGTACACGGTGGGGGCGGCGCGCAGCTTCCGGGCGAGCCCGCTCACCATTTCTTGCTTCTCTGCCTTGGTGCGGATCATTGGTGGTACC
>Ga0335081_10005076_pt1 | contig 20813 bp, 17 predicted proteins | sample Lox_Sample_35_FD_206713 | JGI IMG/M metagenome (GOLD analysis project Ga0335081, IMG submission 206713) | Soil microbial communities from Loxahatchee National Wildlife Refuge, Florida, United States - Lox_Sample_3.5 | ecosystem: Environmental > Terrestrial > Soil > Wetlands | place: USA... | reverse complement strand
TGAACGCGGGCGCGAGCACGGTCTTCATCAAAGTCTGCCCGGTCTTGAAATCTTTGCCGCAGATCGGCGCGCCGTTCTCGCGCGAAAGTTGAAGCATCACCGGCAGATCGACCGTGAGATTGGGCGCGCCGTTGGCGAAAGGCACGCCTTCCATCAGCGAGGCGTAGGCGTAGATCATGGAAGGCGCGATCATTTCGTCGTTTTCGCGCAGGGCTTTTTCGAATGACTTCACCGACTGGTGCGCGGCGGTTGGCTCAATGTATGACTCGGTCGATCCACACCACATCGTGATCAGCCGCGTCGCGCCGCTTTTCTTTCTGAAGTCGCGAATGTCATCGCGCAGCTGCTCGGCAAGGTCCATCTTGGTCTTGCCTTTTTTCACGTTCGGCCCGTCGATTTTTTTTACATAGTTGTGATCGAAGACTGCGGATCGCGGCTTGATCGACGAAAGAAACGGCTTCAGCGGATCCAGCAGCCTGGTCTCGAGCACGCCCGCGTTCGAGGCCGCTTCGTACATGTTGTCTTCGAAGATGTCCCATCCGGTGAAGACCAGATCATCCAGCCCGGCCAGTGGAACGAATTCTTTGATCTTGGGCGAACGCCCTTCAGTGCGTTTGCCCAGCCGCACCGTACCCATCTGCGTAAGTGATCCGATGGGCTTGGCGAGGCCTTTGCGAATTGCCTCGACGCCGGCGACAAACGTGGTGGCCACGGCGCCCATGCCCGGAATCATCACTCCCAGCTTGCCCTTGGGCGACTGAATTGTGCTGCTTGTGTTTTTTCTGGTTTCTGTCTTTAGGTTTTTCGGCCGTGTCGGCATTTTTCCGAATGCTTCCTTATGAGGGAATTCTCTCTATGAGTGCTGGGAGCTGCCAGGCAAACGGTTATGTTCTCGTATCGCGGGGGGAATTGCAACCGGCGCGAGCGGAACGCGAGAAATACGAGTTCAAACGCGAGGGGAAGGCATCGGACGGTTCTTACTCCGCGTCGAGATACGGCTCTCCCGCCGTTTTCAGCCGAGGCGCTAACTGTTGTTCCCTTCTCCGGCTCACGCGGTAAACTAGCCTGCCATGCCGACCTTTGCCGCGGTTGACATCGGTTCCAACTCCGTTCGCTTGAAAATTGCGCGCCTCATCCGGGGGCGTGTACAGGAGATCAGCGAAGACCGCGCCGTCACACGTTTGGGCGAAGGAGTATTCCGTTCGGGATTTCTGACTCCCGAGGCGATGGAAGAAACCGTGAAGATTCTGCGCCGGTTTCACCGCGCCATTCAGGATGCCGGGGCCGACGTCGTCCGCGTCGTGGCCACCAGCGCGCTGCGCGACGCGCGCAATTCCCGCGCCTTTCTGGAATGGGTGCGCTCAGCCACAGGATGGAATGTGGAAGTCATCTCCGGGCTGGAGGAAGCGCGCCTGATCCACCTTGGGCTAGTTTCAAACCTGCGCTTGACCACTTCGCCGCTGCTCTTAGTCGACCTGGGCGGCGGCAGTTGCGAACTGACCATTTCTACCCGCGGTCATATCCGCGACACCATCAGTCTGCCCCTGGGAGCGGTCCGTCTGACCCAGGAATTCCTCTCCCATGACCCTCCACGGAAATCAGAACTGAGAAGACTGCGCCGTTTTGCGGAACGCGAGATTGGAAGAATTGCGCCTCGCATTCTGCGCACCCGTCCAAAAGCGGCAATCGCAACCTCGGGCACAGCCGCTTCTCTGGCTGCGGTCTGCGCTGGCTTGTACAAGACCAAAGGTGCAAGGTCTTCGTTTGTCTCCCGCGCGCAAATGCTCCGCATCGCCAAAATGCTTTCCCGCTTGCCGCTGGAGAAACGCAAAACGCTGTCCGGCGTCGGACCGCGCCGGGCGGAGATCATCATCGCCGGCGCCGTAGCTTACAGTGAACTCTTGGAGCGGTGTCAACTCAAAGGTTTTCGCTACTCCGCCCTTGGACTTCGCGACGGCTTGCTGGCCCAGATGGCAGCGGAGTATGACCGTAGTACCCGTTCCGGCAAGCAGTTGGAATCAGAACGCTGGGATTCGATCCGCGCCGCCGTCGGACACTACCGCGTCGACATGAATCACGCTTTGCAGGTGCGGTCGTCGGCGATGCAGTTGTTTGACCGTCTGAAACCGGTGCATCACCTGCCCGCGCAATATGCGGAGTGGCTCTCGGCGGCCGCGATGCTCTACGAGGTCGGGGACTATGTAAACCGCAACGGAAGGCATCGGCACACGCACTACATCATTGCCCACTCGGAGATTCTCGGTTACACGCCCGCCCAGCGGCAGATTATTGCCGCCATCGCGCGCTATCTGGGAAAGTCGCGCCCGATGGCCGGCGATGGGCCGGTAAAGGTTTTGGCGCCTGCCGATCGCGCCAATGTTCGCAAAGCGTCTCTGCTGCTTCGCCTGGCGCGCGCCCTCAACCTGGGACGAAATCGAGCCGTCCGCATGGCCCGGGTCAAGGTGGGCCATAGCAAGGTCGAACTGGAGATGAGAGCGAAATCCCGATCCGGCGCCGATCTGGAGCTCTGGGCGGTGGAAAAAGAAAAAGGCTACTTTCGTGAAGTTTTTGGCCGCGAGCTTTCGGCCGCAGCTGTGTAAAGTGAGCGCAAAAGTTTTGGCGTAAGGCACCAGTGCAAGGCGGCGGAGTTGCGGCCCATCTCCACCTTCGCGACCGCGCCTTTTTTCAGTTCGACCACAGCTTCGCATCCCGTCTCGCTGATGCAGCGCCCTAGAAATTCGCTCAGATTCGGATTGTGGCCCACCACCATGATGGCTTCGCGCGTGGCGTTTTTATCCAACAGAGCGCGGAAGTCGGAGAAAGAGGCATCCGGCCGAAGCGCATTTTCAAGCTGCAACTTTCCCTCGTAACCCATTTCATTTCCCACCAGAGAAGCCGTCTGCGCCGAGCGTTTCAGTGGACTTGAAAGAATCAGGTCCACCTGCGCGTCCAGTGCTGCCAGGGCCCGGCCTACATACCCGCACTGCTCTACCCCCATCTGGTCCAGGGCCCGTTTTTCATCTTTCTTGGGATTGCTCATGCGTTCGCCGGCGCTGGCGTGGCGCAAGAAGTAGAGAATCATCGCGGTTTATCGTTCCTTTCCCAGGACAACTCGGCGGGGTTTTCGTGCCTTTTCCGCAGGAATTGTTTCCAAAGTCTGTTTGCCTTCAGACAACCCAATCAGAAATTCCTGGGCGTTAAAGAGGGCGGGTCCGGAAGGAGCTTTCCGCTTACCCTCGGCCTGCCAAATGCGCACATATTCGCCGTTTCTCTGCAACACTCGAGTCTTGGCATTGTCCGCCAGGTAAGCGGCCAGGATTTCGTGGCGCACGCGCTCCCGCAGCAGGGGATCGCGCAGAGGAAAAATCACCTCCACGCGTTCGTAGAGATTGCGCGGCATCCAGTCAGCGCTGCCCAGATAAACCTCTTCCTCCCCACCGTTCGTGAAATAGAAGATGCGGCTATGTTCCAGAAAGCGTCCCACGATACTGCGCACACGGATGCGGTCGCTGACACCGCGCACGCCGGGGCGCAAAGCACAAATCCCGCGCACGAACAGGTCGATCTGCACGCCTGCCTGCGAGGCACGGTAGAGCGCCATCACGACGTTCTTGTCCAGCAATGCATTCATTTTGGCGATGATGTGGGCCGGCCGGCCATGGCGGGCATGCTCCGCCTCGCGATCGATCAGGGCCAGCACGCGCTCGGCCAGATCAATGGGAGCTACCAACAACGGCTCGTAACTCGGATGCTCGGCATAGGCAGTCAAAAAGCTGAACACATCATGAACCGCGCTGGTAATTTCCGGATCGGCGGTGAGCAGGCTGAGATCGGTGTAGATGCGCGCGGTCGCAGCATTATAGTTTCCCGTGCCGAGGTGAGCATAGCGGCGGGTGATGCCGTCAGGATCCTGCCGCACCAGCAGCGACAATTTGCAGTGTGTCTTGAGCCCGACCAGACCGTGAAACACCTGCACTCCCGCATCTTCCAGATCACGTGCCCAACGGATATTTGAATCTTCGTCGAAACGGGCTTTCAGTTCGACCACAGCCGTGACTTCTTTTTTTTCCGCGGCGGAAATCAGTGCGGGAACGATCAACGAATGCTCGTTGGTCCGGTACAAGGTTTGCTTCATCGAGAGCACCCGCGGGTCCGCCGCGGCGGACTCAATAAAGGAAACCACGGCATCGTAGGAATCGTAGGGATGGTGCAGCAGCACGTCATGACGGCGCAATTCCTCAAAGAGGTCCTGCGACTTGGCGGTGAGCCGCAACTCCCGCGGCACAAACGTCTTGAACTTCAATTCGGGATGCGCCGTCTGCTCATAAATGTTGAATAAGCGCGAGAGATTAACTGGGCCATTGACGGAAAATACCTGCCAGGGCTCGAGGTTGAAATTCGTGCGCAGGCGCTCGATGATTTCGGAATCGGCCTCGGCTTCAATTTCCAGCCGCACGGCATCGCCTTTGCGCCGGTTATGCAGCTCTGTGCGCACGGATTCCAACAGATTGCGCGATTCTTCCTCCGCGAGATAAAGATTGCTGTTGCGTGTGACCCGAAACGCCGCCGAGGAAACGATGTCGTAACCCTTGTACATTTTTGACGCATGGTGGGCGACCAAGTCAGCCAGGAAGATAAAGTCCGCCGTATTCTCCGAGGGCAGGCGCACCAGCCGCGGCAGAGCACGCGGGACCGTAACTACTCCGGTGTAAGTCAATGAGGAACGGCGGCGGCGGCGCAGCAGAAACGCCACGCATAGCGCTTTGTTGATCACGCGGGGAAACGGATGAGCCGGATCGACCGTGACCGGCGTAAGCAAAAGATCGAGTTCACGGTCGCAATATTCCTCAATAAACGCACGTGCCTCAGGATCGAGTTCATGCAATCCGAGCACGCGGATACCATGCTTCGCCATCGCAGCGCGGAGGCTTTCGTTCCAGCACCGGTACTGTTCCGCGACAAACTCACGCGTCATGCGGGACAACAGATCCCGCTCCTCCACCAGCGTAAGCCCGTCTGGGCCGGCTTCGCTGTAGCCATCTTCGATCTGCTGCACCAGCCCAGCCACCCGTACTTCGAAGAACTCATCGAGATTGCTGGCGGAAATAGCCAGAAATTTCAGACGTTCGAGAAGCGGGTTGTTTTCGTCCAGTGCTTCGTCAAGCACTCGCCGGTTGAATTGAAGCCATGAGGATTCCCGGTTAATGAAATAAGCCGGGCTGTCGAGCGCAATACGAGCCATACCTTAAGACGTCACTTAGCGGATTCTTACCGGCTTGACGACCAAATCAGTTCTTGTTGCGAGAGGCCGGTTGTGAAGTGTCTTTCGTATCTTTCGCTTCCCGCGCCGGCGTATGTCTAATGATAACTAAGTCCCGCTCCGTCATGCCGGGCCCTTTGATAAACATGTGGTGTTTTTCTACCCTGGCTTGTACGCTGGCGCCCACTTGCCATTCCCCAGGCGGAGCATCTGCTGCGTGCCGCGGATCATATTCTCCGACGCAGATCGCGTCCCCAAATCGAATGGAGACTTCGTAATAAGGATCGTCCTGGGTAACAGGCGTGTTTACTATGTAATACAGCACGCGGGTGTGGGCCTTTTGTTCCACCTTGAGGACCACACCCGTTTCGTACTCTTGATGAACCGCATAAAGACTGGGAACCGCTGCCAGAAGTAAGCTGATCGTCCCGAGCAGCGATAGCCTCATAAACAACCAGTATAGAACACCCACCCTGCCCGGCTATGCCACCAGCCGCGTTTTAATGGACCTGGATTTAATGCACCTGCTTGATAGTCTGTCTGACTTTCGCCGCGACATTGTCTGGCAACGGCGCATAGTCAAGATCGGCTGTCATCTTTTCTCCCGAATCCAGCATCCAGACAAGAAAGTCGGCTAGAATTTTTCCCTTGGCTGGATCTTTCGATGGCACTGGGATTAGTAGCCAGGTAAAACTGGAAATCGGATACGCGTCTTTCCCCGGCGCATTGGTGATCGATACGCGATAGTCAGCGGGCATGTCTTTTACCGAGGCAGCCGCCGCGGTCGCTCCTTGCAAGCTGCCCTTCAGCCAGGTTTTCGCTGAGTTCTCCACGTATCCGAACGGAATTTTGTTCTGCACGGCGTAGATGAGTTCGATGTAGCCGAACCCGCCTTGCATCTGGCGAATCATTCCTGCCACGCCTTCGTTGCCTTTCGCGCCCAATCCAACCGGCCATTTCACCGACGTTCCCTTGCCCACGGAGCTTTTCCACTCCTCACTCACCTTGGACAAGTAATCGGTGAAAATATAGTTCGTGCCGCTCCCGTCCGAGCGATGCACCACGATGATGCTCTGATTGGGAAGATTCACGCCCGGGTTGTCGGTGGCAATCGCCTTGTCATTCCAGGAGGTGATTTTGCCCAGGCAAATTCCCGCAATGGTCTGCGGGGAAAACCGCAAATCACTGCTCACTCCGGGTACGTTGTAGGCGGGAACCACCGCGCCCAAAACCGTCGGGATATGCAGAATCTTGAATCCCTTGGCCTGCTGCAGCTGCTCATCGGACATGGGCCCATCGCTGGCGCCAAAATCCACCGTTCCGGCCAACACCTGCCGAATGCCACCGCCGCTGCCAATCGGTTGGTAATTGATCTGAATATCAGGATGAGCTTTGTGGTATTCACTGAACCATTTGGAGTACATCGGATTCGGAAACGTTGCGCCCGCCCCATTTAACGTGGTCTGCCCCAGTGCGGGTATCGCCAGAGCGACACACAACAGCGCAATGCGTCGTATCACTCGACCCTCCTCCTCAGCTCTAAGAATTGTTAATGATCGACACGTCTTTTCTACGGTCGCATTGTTAAAGGACTGTTACAAAGGAGTGAATTTCCGGTGAAACACCGGGCTAAGCATTCTGTGGGGAGGGACTTGCGCTCGCCTGGGATGGCACGAATTACCTGGCCGTATGTCTGGCGTCGAGCTCGGCGATTTCCCGGCCGAACAAGGGATTTCCCGGAAATTCACCGCGCAGCGACTGCAGAATCTCTCTCGCCTGAGCCGGATTTTTTTCGCGGACATAGGCAATAGCCAGCATGATGCGCGCGAATGGCGCAAGGTAGTGGCCGCGGTCCGCGGTCAGCTGCAGCTGCCGAATTCCTTCCTGCTTGTCGCCCGCAACTCCGTCGAGGCGCAAAATCCATCGCACCGGTCCGGCCAGGCTACCCACGATATAATTATTGATGCCGATCGCCAGTTGCGCATCATAGCAATTGGGATCCACCGCAAGCAGCTGACCCGCCCAATCGTCTGCCGTTTTGGTGTAATGCAGCGAGGCCAGGTTTCGCTTTTCAATCAGCGCTGCGTAGTCGGCTCGCAAGCCCGAGGCCAGCGTCATGGCAAACAGCGCGTCACGGTCTTTGGGATCTCTTGCCAGGCGCGATTTTGCCTCCGCTTCAGCGCGATCCAGTGCCGCATTGAACCGGTCCCTGACATTTGGGTCGGGCCCGAGTTTTTTTCTTCCCGCGAAAGCTTTGTCATCTATATAGAACTGAGCTTCCAGCACTCCCAGGCGGTTAAATTCGGAAAACAGCAGCCCCGCCGCCTCGCCCGCCGGCCCTTGGGGATCCTCCGGGTGCACTTGTTCCCAGGAAGTAAATTCCTTATTCGCGCTGACAAAGTCGAGGTTATAAAGCAGGCGAAAACCATTCTCCAGAGAAGGACGCGGCATGACGATATCCGCAGCGCCAGCGGAAAGACCGCCCGCCAGCAACAGTGCAAAGACAGAAATCAATCTCACGCACTGGTTCGGGCGTTTGCGCACACCCTTCGTGTTGAGCGGATTCCTTACGCTGCGCGCAGGATTCGTTGACAAGAATTAATTCCCCACTTCGGTTTATGCAGTTTAGATGCAAAGTGATATTTCTGTCTTGTCCATTTTTTGCAAAAAATTTGTCACGAAGGTTCAGAGTCTTAAGACCCATCGACGTCGGCATCCTTCCCCCTTGGGACTGCGCCGTTTGGCGTAGTCTGCGAGGCCTCACCCATAAGAAATCGCAAATCAGCAGTTATTGGCATAAGTCTTTATTATGCAGTATGTTACGCTAGTCGCAAAAAGCGCTGCATGATCCCGCTTTGACCAGCGGTCTTGACAAGACTTTACACAAGGATAAAATCGCGCGCCAAAGGCCCGCCGCCTAGGTCCGTGCACAACGGAGCAGCGAGCTGCAAAGTTTTGGCGATTTTCGGTTTCCCAGATCTTGGCAGTGCCCGGAGTGCTCTCCCCCGCTAGGTGCAGGTCTGAACGTTCCGGCGTATCCGCCGGATAACTGAATCCTCAAAGCGTCGGTCAAGGAACTCGCGGAGAAGGTGCGCGGTGCTGCTTGCAAGAACCGGGTCAGCCGTGGCTGCTCTGCTGCTCAAAGATCGTACGTAACCTGGGGACGCCACTTGGAGGAGGCGCCACATGCACTGCTCAGGGACAACAGAAAATCACTGCATATCCCGGCTGGGCCGCAAGCTTCTTGGCTTTGCCCTGTTTCTTGCCACACCCGTGATTGCATTCGCTCAAACTCCCCTAAACCCACCTTTACCCACTGAGATCGCGGAAGGAGCCGGGATCATCGTTCCCGGCGGCACGAAGTGGGCCATCGCGCTGGGCAAAGCTTTCTTTTGGGACCAACAGGCAGGCAGCGACGGTCAGGCCTGCGCCAGTTGCCATTTTGTGGCCGGGGCCGATACGCGGCTTAAGAATGAGCTCAACCCCGGGTTTGACGACGTATCTGTTGGCGTTACGCCGGGCGGTGAAATCAGCGTCGGCGGTGACACCAAATTCGGTTCACAGATTTCCGACGTCGGCCACATCTTGCCCGGGTTCATGCCCTCCGATCATCTGGCAGGTCCGAACATCGTCCTGCAACCCGGTGATTTTCCCATGCACCTGCTCTCCGATGAAACGGTCCGTGATTCGCCCATCATTACCAGTACCAACGACCGCATCTCCTCGCAAGGCGTGGTGGATGCGACCTTCGACTTCGTTCGTGTGATGGGGCAGCAGGATTACTGCACGAACTACAACGGCAGCATTTTCCACGTAGGTAACTTTGCCTCACGGCAAGTCGAGCCGCGCAACACTCCCACGGTTATCAACTCGGCCCTGTTCAATCGCGTCTTCTGGGATGGCCGTGCCAACAACACCTTCAATGGTGTTGGCGTCTTCGGCATGCGCGACATCAACAGCAATCCCAACGCCCGCCTGATTGTTTCTGCGAACGGAACCCCCGAGCTCACCTATCTGACGCTTGAGAACGGTGCTTTGGCCTCGCAAGCCCTCGGTCCCCCCACCAACGCCGTCGAGATGTCCTGCAACGGCAGGACCTTCCCCGACGTGGGAAATAAACTGCTCTCCACTGCGCCTCTCGGTTTGCAGAAGGTCTCGCTTACCGATAGTGTCCTTGGCTCTCTCGCCAACCCCGCCGGCAACGGACTCAAACAGCAATACAGCTATGCCGCGATGATCAAGAAAGCTTTCGACCCCAAATGGTGGTCCCTGCCTGGCAACTACAAAATCGTGAACGGCTCGCTGGTTGGCAGCGGAATAACCGGTTACACGCAGATGGAGACCAACTTCTCCATGTTCTGGGGAATCGCGATCATGTTGTATGAGGCTAGCCTGATCTCCAACCAGAGCGAGTTCGACACTCTGGTGGCGCAAGGTCACATCTCGCTTGCGGGGGGAAACTGTACTCCGGACTCCACGGTCGATCCTCTGCTGGCACGCGGTTGCCAATTCTTTAATACCCCTCCAAAAGGAAAGGGATGTCGCTTCTGTCACGATTTACCCACCTTCGCGGAAGGGGCCAACGTGGCCGGAACGAACGTGGTCCCGTTCGTCACGGTCGCCGATGTCAACGGCCACATCGATCTGCGTGACCGCGGCTTTGCCAACATCGGCATCCGGCCCGCTTTCACCGACCAGCAAAGCGGCCGCGTCGATGCTTACAACAATCCTCTTTCTTATGGCCGCCAATACTGGGCCTATCAGAACGCTGTTGCCAACAGCGATCCCAACGCACCCAGCTATCTGCTCGATCCTTTCCTAATGAATGCGGTACTTACCAACAACACCGGGATTACCGCCCCACCGATTAAGCTTGAAACCGATGGATCCAGCAAGATTCCGTCACTGCGCAACGTTGCCCTGACGCCGCCTTATTTCAGTTGGGGCGGTTACGCCAACTTGCGGCAGGTCATGGTCGTCTACAACCGCGGCATCAGCCGCCGCAACGTACTCGACCACGGAATCGGAGGCTTCGACGCTCACGGGACTTCCTGTTTGAGCGGCGACGATTCCGGATCCGGGCCTGACGGCAACACGCCCTACGCGAATCTGGTCGCAGGGACGCAAACCGACTGCAACACCAACGTCAGCGGCCTGATCAGTCCCTTGGGACTGAGCGATTGCGATGCCCCAATCGGCACCGCGCCATTGGCCGCGTGCGTGGCTCAGGGCGTCACCGATCAGAACGATGACATTGCGGCATTCGTGCGTTTCTTCACTTCCCTGACCGATCCACGAGTGCAATGCGATGCCGCGCCCTTTGATCATCCATCGTTGACCGTGTTCAATGGACAAACGAATACCGATACCAAAAAATACGGTGTTGCTGACGACATCACCTTCAACTTCCCCGCTGTCGGAGCGAGCGGCTTCTCCATATCGTCCGGGTTCTGTATCCCGAACGCCGGCGATCTGTTCGCTCCCGGAATGCAAGCGCGTTCCGGTGGACTGAAGGTGACCATCAACACCAAGTAGAGCGGTCTGACTGCGAATGCCAGGGGCACGGTTGTAAAACCGTGCCCGTTTTTCTTCTCCGAAGATCCGAAAAACTGAATCCCGGAAAGCTGAGATCCGAAAACTGAGATCCCAAGAACTGAGGTCTAACCAACCCGCCTTATCGAATCCTGCCATGTTGTCGCTTCGGTCCGAATTCAAATGCGGTGGAGCTTTCCTTTCCTTCTTTGCTTCCCGCATTGACGGCCTTCGCGCCCTTTGCTACCTTCTAGCGTTTCCTCCCGCTAACCGCTCCACGCCGCGGCAAGAAACAGAATCGAGATTTCATTATGGCTGCCATTAAATTTCGTGGAGTCGATTTTATCGAATTCGACAACTTGCTCAGCGACGACGAGCGCCTCGTCCGCGACACTTCCCGCAAGTTCATCGAAGACAATCTCATTCCCATCATCGAAGAATGCAACCGCGCCGGCCGCTTCCCCCGCGAATTGGTCAAGCCCATGGCCGAGCTCGGCTTCTTCGGCGCATCGCTTAAAGGCTACGGCTGCGCCGGCATGTCGAACGTGGAATACGGTCTTGTCATGCAGGAATTGGAGCGCGGCGACTCCGGCGTGCGCAGTTTTGTCAGCGTGCAATCAGCGCTCGTGATGTATCCCATTCACACCTTCGGCAGCGAAGAACAAAAACAAACCTGGCTGCCCGCGATGCAAAGCGGAGAAAAACTCGGCTGCTTCGGCCTGACCGAGCCCGACTTCGGTTCCAATCCCGGCGGCATGCGTACTCACGCGAAAAAAGTCGGCAACGAATATGTTCTCAACGGCGAGAAAATGTGGATCACCTCCGGCACCATCGCCGACATCGCCGTCATCTGGGCCAAAGTCGAAGATGAAGACGATCTTATTCGGGGCTTCCTGGTCGAAACCGATCGCCCCGGATTCAGCGCCGAAGACATTCACGGCAAGTGGTCGCTGCGCGCCTCGGTCACGTCAGGGCTTTCCCTGCAAGACGTTCGCGTGCCCGAATCCAATCTTCTTCCCGGCACCGGCGGTCTAAAATCTCCTTTGATGTGTCTGAATCAGGCGCGTTACGGCATCGCCTGGGGCGGAATTGGCGCGGCCATGGCCTGCTACGATTGCGCCCTGCAATACGCTCAGCTCCGCAAACAATTTCACGATCGCCCTATCGCTTCGCATCAGTTGGTGCAGGAAAAACTCACCTGGATGATCAACGAGATCACCAAGGGCCAGCTTCTGGTCCTGCAAGTTGGTCGGCTGAAAGACGCAGGCAAAGCTGGGCCGCAACACATCTCCATGGCCAAGCGGAACAACGTATGGATGGCGCTCGAGTGCGCCCGCCTTTCACGCGACATTCTGGGCGCGAACGGCGTTGCCGATGACTATCCCATCATGCGCCACATGATGAACCTGGAATCCGTGAAGACTTACGAAGGCACCCACGACATCCATACGCTGATCATTGGCCAGAGCGTGACCGGGATTGATGCCTTCTGACCTCGACATCTTGACGACCTGATCAAATCAGGGATTGCTGCCGGCCGGCGCGTGCAGCTCTTGCTGGACCGCTGGCGGCAGATTGTCCAAGCGGTTCAAGAACCCGGCCACCTGCCAAATCTCGCTGTCGGCCATGATGTTTCCCCAGGCCGGCATAGCGGTCCAGCGCACCCCGTATTTAATGATGTAAAAGTTCTGCTTCTCCGGCAGGCTGGGATGCGCGTTCATAAACTGCGGAGCCGGCGGATAAAAAGCCTTGCCGTAATCGCTCACCGGATTGTCGGGCCTGCCGTGGCAATCCGCGCACTTGTCTCGATACAGGCGCGCTCCGTCCAGCAAGTTGGCTTCGGTCGGCTGAATGGGATTTTTCTGCTCGGGCGCATGGCGCGCCGCAGAGGCCGCCACCGCGGTGCCGGCGAATTCAGATTCGAACCAGGACGGCCCGGCACTGGCGCGAAGGTCTGCATAGCCGAGCTTCAGATAAAGCCAGCCGCCGAGAACAAGCACGATAAGGGTGACAACAACGCCCCGCACGAAGTTTCTCATCCTGCCTCCTTTCAGTAAGGTCTGCAAGCATTATGCGCTTTTCGATTCGAACTCTCGCGGCGCTTCAGCTGGATCTATAGGGACAGCCCGCCCTGAGCGGGTCGAAGTTATCACCGCCTTCGAGAGACGTGGGATTCGAGTCCCGACTGGAAAAACGTTCTACGTGGAGCATTCTGCAAATTGCAGAAGTGTTCCATGTGGAACACACTGTGATGACGATAGCGGCTACACAACGTCGTCATGACAGGAAAGCCCAAGAGAGTAAAGGGGGTTGACTGCCCGGCTCACAAAAGCCGGGCTTGAGCGAGCCGTCCGCCCGGTCATGCGCCACATGATGAACCTGGAATCCGTGAGGACCTACGAAGGCGCCCACGACATTCACACGCTCATCATCGGCAATGTGTCACCGGAATCGACGCGTTCCGAGTTCGTGTGTAGCGCGGGCGCCTGGCTCGTGTGTCTGGCTCGTGTGGCGTCAGAGCATCTCACTTCTTTTTGCGACCCTGCGTGGGGCGCTTCGTTGTTCTCCCCGCCGCTCTCCGCGAAGCCGGCACTTTCCCGATACGCGGATCGCCGGCAATCACGCACTCACACGCCCGCAGTGCAGCTTCCTCAAAATCCCCGGCATCGGCAGGAAGCACTTGCCAACCGGTCACCTTTTTACCCAGCACGCGAATCGAACGCATGTTGGGAAAGTCGCGCCGCAAGCTTTCATGATGCTCCTGAGTGGTCGCGAGCCATACGCCATCATCGTCCGCTGTTTCGTTGCGTTTATCACGCAGCGCGAAGACGATTTTGTCCCCAACATACACCGCAAGGCAGCCGAACATGGGACGCGTCTCGGGTGCCAGCGAAGCGATCGCTTCGAGCACAAAGGCATGCGGCACCGGTTTGCGCTTGGGTGCAAACGGAGTGCCCTGGAGTGGAGAAAGGCGCTCATTGCGCCGTCGTTTTGGCATAGCAAAATCATACTGCGATTCTGCAGGAGATGACCTATTCACGAGGGCTGCGATAAAACACTTCGGGCCGCCTGGCGGCGGCCCTGGTAACTTCTGCCGAGCTCCGGACGGCCGAGTCGGCCGTCCCCACACAGCCTGATTTAATCCCCCGCTACTGGCTCGGGCACTTCCGGTTTCGCCGCATGCGCGCCGTTGCCGTTCTTCGGCATGGAAAGCGCGCCGAGCGGAATGAATCCATTTTCCGACTGCACCGGCTTCTCTTTCAGCACGACTTCGCGATAGAGTGCGGCCATGCGGGCGTCGTAAGCCGCGTCGTTCTTCTTCGCCCCGCGTCCGTTCTCACCTGACTCCTTTTCGGCCTTGAGCTTCGCATCCCGCGCCCGAATCTTTTCTTCGCGCGCGTTCTTGGCGATGCCGAGCTTGTCGAGATCGTGCTGTTCTTCTTCCGTCACGATTCCCTCGCGCAACACCAGCGAGTGCTCGGTGGAAGCCATGCCAACGTTCTTGCCGCCGGCAAAAATCTCATGCCGCCCATGCTCTTCGTACCACTTGGTAAGCGTAGCGGTCATGTGCATCTTCTCGATGATGTTCCGCCAGCCCACGCCCGTGTTGTAGGCGCAGAAGGAAATCTCACCTTCCTGCGTGGCATACGGAATGATGCATTGCTCGGTGCGCCGGAAGTCGTAGTTGAACAGGTCCTGGAACCACATGCCGGCGATGAACAAAAAGTTCCAGCGGTCCTGGCGCCGCTTCATGATGTCGTCGATGCTGCGTTCGGGGCCGACTTTGCCGTAATTCGTGCCGGTCGCGTTGTAGTTCTTGTCGAACTTGCGCAGCAGGTCGATCAACTTGAAATGCGTCGGCGACTTGAATGAATCATAATTCTTCATCAGGCACAGCGCCATCCCGAACACGGTGAGGAATTTTCCGCGCGCTGCGTCGTTCACTTTGGCGATGTCTTTGGCGAGCTGATCGCCATGCAGGAACGCAGTCACCGGCACCGCTTCCTTGGTTTCTTTGTCGATCATGATGGCCATGCCCGTCCCGCAATTGGGATGGCATGAGCACGACAGCTGGCCCCAGTTGTTGTTGGCGTCGCCGGTGTGCATCAGGTCGGCCCAGTCGCTGAAGGTCGACATGAAGCTGATCGGGAACCAGTCGCGCGCGGGCTCGCCGAGACCGGTTTGGCCTTTTACGTCATGCGCCAAATGCGAGAGCGTGTAGCGCTGGGCCTGACGGCGTTCGTCGGTCACAGCTTCATCGCGGCCGGTAAACGAAACGGGCTGGAACGAAAGAAACCCGATCTTTTTGGGATTGTCGAGGGCAAACTGAATGATGCGTCCCACCTGCTCATTGTTGATTCCGTTGACAATCGTGATGACGGGAACGATTTCGCAGCCGGCGCGATGCAGGTTGTCAATAGCTTTGAGCTTTACGTCGAACAGATTGCCGACTTTGCGGTGCGCGTTGGCGGCATTGCCGATGCCATCGAACTGCAAGTAGGCATAGCGCATGCCCGCTTCCACGGCCTGCTGCGCGAATTCAAAACTCTTGGCGAATTCAATTCCGTTGGTCGCGGCCTGCACGGAGTTGTATCCGACTTTGCGGGCGTAGCGCACCGCGTCCAAAAAATAAGGAGACAGCGTCGGCTCACCGCCGGAAAACTGCACGCTCATCTGCCGCTTGGGCTTGATGGTGATGGCGTTATCAAGCATCTGCTTGATTTCCGCCCAGGTCAGTTCGTGCACGAAGCCGACCTGGTTGGCGTCCATAAAGCAGGGATCGCACATCATGTTGCAGCGGTTGGTCAAGTCGATGGTGAGCACCGAACCGCGGCCATACTTCACAGTCGAAGTGCCGTGATGGTGCAGCTTTTCGTCATTGTGGGCGCGAATGTCGCGGCCGGGGAAAACATCTTCCAGGTGCTTCGAAAATTCTGTGTCGATCGACATCACATCTTCGAACGTGCCGTGCTTGGGGCACTGCTTGACCATCATGATTTTGCCGTCGCGTTCGATGATGGTGGCCTTGATTTCTCCGACTTTTTCGTTGAGCAGAACTTCGTGAGGCAGGTGGCCGTCGAGAATCTGCTGGCGAATTTCGGGAACGCACTTGGGGCAAAGCGAATCGGTGGCGCGCGGCCAACCCAGCGGCGGCTTCGACTTTTCGTACGACTTGAGCAGAGGCTTATCCGACCACTTGGGCGTGGGCGAGGGATTGGGCTTGATGCGATTGAGCCGCTCGAATACAAACCAGACGCCCTTGGCGCCTGTGGTCACCGCTTTCTCAACGTACTTGATCGGCTTGTGCATGTGCTCTCCGCGTTCAAATTTGTTTAGCTATTAGCTCTTGGCCGTTAGCTTTTGGCAATTGGCTGGTTTGCTTCCTCTGCCCTTGGCAGCCAATAGCCAGATTCCTGGGACGGCTCGTCTCTTTGGATTAGCGCACCTCTATCCTATTGAGCTATAGGCAATAGCACAGCGGGATTCTGCTGAACGGAGAAAAATGGGGGTTTAGCGGGAAAAGAGCGCATTGGATGGCGGTAAAGCATTGAAAAGAAATGGAGAGTGGTTCTGAGAGAGTTTGAGATTGCCGGGAACCGGGAACGGTGGAACACGCGGGCGAGGGCGAGTCAGGACCAAGGAAGCCGCGGCCGGCCGCCGCAAGCGGTCAAAAGCCAGACCATGTAAACTTAAGCACACAAAGCGCCGCCCGCAAGTTGATGATAAATCCACAAATTACGATTGCTCACATTGCGCGCAACCTGCCGGGCGCAGCCACAGCGACTTTCCTTGCGCTTTTTCCAATCGTCAACCCGCTTGGCGCCATCCCAATCTTCTATTCACTCACGGCCAACCTTACTCCGCAAGAGCGCCGCAATAGCGCGTTGCGGACCACGGGTTACGTGATCGCGATCCTTATCATCTTCATGTTCTTTGGCCGTTACGTTTTGAACTTTTTCGGGATCTCTCTTCCGGTCTTGCGGATCGCAGGCGGATTGATTGTGGCGCACGCCGCCTGGGGTATGGTTACCGGCTCGAGCCGGGTTACCAGCGCGGAGAGCAACGAGGCCATGACGAAGGAAGATATTTCTTTGACACCGATGGCAATGCCGCTGCTTTCCGGCCCGGGTTCAATCGGCGTGGTCATGGGACTCGCCGCTGAACCCGGCGACTTTTCTTACCTGGGGATGATCGTCGGAATCCTGGCGCTCGGCCTCAGCGTTTACCTTTGCCTGCGCCTCGGAGGTCCATTGGTGAAGAATCTGGGGCCTGGCGCCATGGGCGCGATCAACCGGATTTTCGGATTTCTGATTCTGGCGATCGCCGTGCAATTGATTTGGGACGGCGCCGCCGAATTCCGAGGATGATCTTTCCGAATTTCGTTCTCAGAACGGACCTTCCCGCTTCGCTCGAGATGACAAATCTATGACTGGACGGACGAGTCGCTGTCCCCACACAGACATTGCCGAGCGTTTACTTCTCCGCCAGAACGGCGCCCTTCACATCTATGGTGACCTTGGGAGGAAGCAGCAGGGTGTTATGAATCAGGCAATGATGCACCGACTCTTCAATTCCCTCACGCTGTTTTTCATCAACACCCACCGGCACTTCCACTTCGATGCGGAAGTTATCCAGCCGGGCCGGGTCTTTCAATTTCTCGGCCGTGACTCGCACAACCGTGCCCGCCGTAGATAATTTGTGCTTCTTTAAATACATAGCGGCGTAAAAACCGGCGCACGAGCCGAGCGAGGCTAGCAGCAGCTCGGGAGGCGTCATGCCTTCATCGTAACCACCATTTTCCGCGGGTTGATCGCAGACGAGCGAATGCTCCCGCGCCTTAATCTCAAATTGCACTCCGCCGAGATGTTGCACACGTACTTCCATGAGGCCTCCTTCATACGTATGGGCATCATGATTGTTTCATCGGCAGAATTGGGAAATCTGTGATTCGGGACACACGTTCTAAGTTGAATCAGTTTAATAAATTAGACTTGAAACGGCAGGCCGTTCGACTCCGCGAGGGAATGGTCGAGCCAATCCCCCTGCCAGGCTCAACATGACGGGATCCGGAGATCACATCCGTTCCGGCTTCTTTTCCTCGAATGTGAACGGCAGAGTCTTCCTCCCCCTCCAATTTGTCCCGAAACCCGAGTCAGTGCTTTCGAGGTGATATCCGACTACCTCAGGGATACATCCACGCAGGCCGCGGGGCCATTGTTGCGGAAACAACGTATCCTCGCGGCCGGCACTGGTGTGGCCTTCGGGATATCTTTCAACCCCGGAAACTTTCGGGTTCCACATCTGAAAAAAGCCGATGGGCACGTAGCCGCCGGCATAATCCTGCATGATGCGTTCGCCCAGGGGAAACGAATTGCTCAAATGAACGTAGGCATTGCACTCATGTTGAAGCTTGGGCATCTCGAGAAAACCATCCCAGGCGCGATAGCTTTTCACGATGAAGCGATCGATGCCATAGATCATGCGCTTGGCGAGATTGGCATTAGCCAGCAGGTTGCGCGTAAGCGGGGGCAGCCAGATATCAGCGTCCAGGTGAACCACCCAGTCGCGCTTGGACAATCTGGCCAGCCCGGCGTTGATGCCCGCGCCTTTGCGAAATTCTTTCCAGCGCGAGCGCAGCGCGTCGGTCAGCACGCACTCCACGTGATAGAACTCGCAGATCCGTTGGGTTTCCCGGTCTTCCGGCGAGGTCACGACCACGATGCGGTCAAAATGAAATTTGTTCTGCGGCAAAGTACAGCGCAGAAAATCGTGATAGTGGTCGCAAACCGTCACGGCTTCGATTTTGAAATCGGAATCGGGTATGTGGCGCGCCACGGCGAAGCTGGGATCGCTGCTGTAATTCATCGGTCCTCTTTCGGGTCGTTTTTCGCTTGGAGCAGGCGCCAGGCTTCGCGAAATTGCTCGAAGCGGGCGCGGGGACAGAAATGGTCGGGATAAAAATGCAGGCTTTTGAAGGCCAGCGCCTCGACCGGAACCACATACCAGGCATCCACCGGCACCACGTGCGCGATCAGAACATCGATATCTTCAGCTGTGTAAGAAGTTTTATCGCCTCGCGGGTTCACGTAGCTGGGCTGGATATCGTATCCCCCGGCGCGCAACTGCTCCGTACATTTGACCTGCACCCGCCACAGACGGTGGCCGTTATCCAGGATGAAGTCGTAGCGTTCGCTGTCGCCCCAGGGCTTGCAGACTTTGAATCCGAGACTCCGGGCCTTGTGCAGGAAAGCCGCTTCCGAAAGCTCGCCGGTGCGTTTGCTGTTTTTGCGTTTGGGTTTGCGGCGTGACGGAAGATGACCGGCTGGCTTGAGATGGCCAGATTCTTTTCTCATGTTCGGCGCCCCAATGTTTCCGGACAATAAAAAAGGGCACAGCTTTTAGCTATGCCCTCGTGACTAACTCTATACTTCTAGAATAGCACGCGGCCAGGGGTAAATGGGACATGGATGTACTAACTACTATCGGGGTGGAATCAACGGGTTAGCAGGAGAAACGCGGCCGGGGGCACTTGACAAAAATTAAGCAAACCATGGAACCGGTCATTTTGACGTTGCGGTTGTTGTCGTCGGCATATTCATTTGCTGGACCAGTTGCTTGACGATCTGAGAAGCGGTCTTTTTTACCGTCTTCTCGGTAGCATTCTTTTCCATAGCGAACTTCGCCCCAGCGGCGATCGGACTCAGAGTGATGACCGCTCCCGGTTTTTTCCCACTGGTGTCTTTGTCGGCAAACTCATACAAGGGTTGGCCGGGGTGGGACAAGTCGCTGACATGAACATACAACGACATTTTCGCAGCGCCCGAACCGAATCCGATGACGGCGCGATGCACACGATTGCCCTCATCGACCTCGGTAAAAACCCCTTGCAGCAACCAGCCTTCGCTGGGCTTGGGATCTCCGGGCATGAGCCGGCGCGCGGTGAAGCCTTGCTTTTCAAGGTCCTGGACCAGATCGTTGGACATGGAATCGACAAGATTCTTGGCCTGAGTAGCGGGATCTTCTTTCTTGCCGCGAATGATGTGCGGTCTGGGCAACGGGCCTTCGGGAAGTTTGGAGACCAGGCTGGAGTCACCTTGAAAATTCTCCGCATCGAGCTCGAAATCCTGCACGAACACGAGCTTGCCCTGGCCGGGAGGGGGCGTGGAGGGTTTATCCGCGGCAAAAGTTGACTGCGCCGCGGCCAGCGCAAGAACACTCGACAATCCCAACATCGCACGCTGCAAAATTCTGGTGGCGCTCATTCACACCTCCTACTTGTGGTAATCGGATGTCTTGACCCGGATTTCCAGATTTTTCGCTTGCGACTGAATCGAGGTCAGCGCGGGATAGTTCGTGCCATCGGGGAGCGTGCTGAAGCTGACCAGATACGAGACCGGATCATCGTCCAGCTTGGAGTTGACCAGAATTTGGGTCAGGTGTTTGGTCTCGGTATTGAAGGAGAGATTCATCACGTCGCCAGGCTTCAGGTAGCCGTTGAGGGCGATTTTGGCAACTCCGTTCGAGGGCGGAGTGATTTGCGCCCGCGGCCACGCTGCCTTGACACGATCGGGATTGGGCGGCAGGTACTGGCCCATCATTCCCACCAGGCGCTCGACGTATTCTTTCATCTCGTCTTTTTTTTTCTCGACCATCCGATGGCCCAGGCGCCGGCCCGACTGCTCGGGCGGCGGGGAAGTCAAGGGAACCGTGACTTTCTCGCCGGTGGTGGCGTCGTAGTGCACCTGGTCGAGTTTGGTGCTCTTCAGTTCTCCCTTGAGGTAGACCTCGGTCTTCTGGAGATAGGTGTACTGCTTCAGTTTCTGGCTGTTTTCAGCCATGCTGTTGCGAAATTCGCCCCCCGCTTGTGCTGAAGCGAAAGTTGCCGATGCGGCGAGCACGGTTAGAATGGCGATCCTGCGAGCGGGATACGACAAATTCATTGTGATCTCCGTTGATGAGGCGGGCTTAAGGCCGTCTAGCTTACCTTCCCTTTCCGCAAAAGTCCAAACCAACTGTAAAC
>Ga0335081_10005075_pt1 | contig 20814 bp, 15 predicted proteins | sample Lox_Sample_35_FD_206713 | JGI IMG/M metagenome (GOLD analysis project Ga0335081, IMG submission 206713) | Soil microbial communities from Loxahatchee National Wildlife Refuge, Florida, United States - Lox_Sample_3.5 | ecosystem: Environmental > Terrestrial > Soil > Wetlands | place: USA... | reverse complement strand
CATTGTCCCTGGAAAACCCAAGACCGCTCGTCAAAAGCGTTGGCTTTGGTTTGGCAGAGTCGACTGCTGCAGAAGAAATAAGTTCCAGTTCCTTGTTCTCAAGTATTTGATGTGTATCAGTCCACACGGCATTCTCCACACGATATCGTTCCAATCCTAATACAGACTAATTCATCTGAATTATCCTCAAAAAAATTCAGTCGAGTGAATAACGGAATTCCGGCTTCTTCATTTCTTTCGCTACTTGTGCAATATTCCTGCTGACAAGCATACTGTAAATTCCATCTCTTAAGCCTGCCCACTTTTCGTGGACTGCGCAAGGAGTTTTCCCAGTGCATTCGGGGAACCCCATCACGCACTTGTTCATGAAATCACTCCCATCGATTGCATCGACGATCTGGAGAAGCGTGATATCGCTTGCTGGCTTCCCCAGCGCGAACCCGCCGGCAGGCCCTTTTTGCGAATGAAGAAGCCCCTTGTAGGTAAGGTCCTGGAGAATTTTTCCAAGAAAATGATACGGGATGTCGAGCTTCTTCGTAAGCTCTTTGATTGAGGTCATTTCCCCGACCGGCTTAAGGGCAAGGTACGTCGTTGCCTGAAGCGCGTATTCACATTGTCGGCTGAAAATAATGCTCATCTTAATTCAGACTTTCTTGTCTTAAATTAACACATTTAGCCCGCACTGTCAAGCTAAAAGTGCCAACTTCTTTCGTTTCGAGCGGAATTTGGAACTCTCGTCCACCCCACCTTGATAGGTCGCAAAGGGAAGATCGGTGTGCTGTGGTGCGGGTGCGTCGTAGTACCGGTTTGGATTACGGCTTGACTTCTTTTTCGTGTTGCAGTTTTTTGCGGTCGGTGACATCCCTTCCTGCCCCGCGATATCCCTTGAAGGCCTTATCGCCATCAAAAAATGGTTTGCCGGAAGTCTCCAGAACGACGGGATGACCATCCTTGTGACGATAGATGGTCTCAAGAGCCACAATCGGTTTTTGCGAGGCGAGAGAATCCTGGAAGATCGATGACGCCCGCTCGATCTCAAAAGGCATAAGAAAATCCAGATATGATTTGCCAACAATCTCTTCAGGCTCATATCCAAGAACATCTTTCACTTTGCTGTTCGCGTATGTATAAATTCCGTGCAGGTTCAGTTCCCATACCCATTGTTGTATGGAGTCCACGAGATCCGCATATCGCTCGCGATATTCAACCAACGCACGTTCCACACGCTTCTTCTCCGTGATGTCCTGAACCGTGGCAAGCACGGAGATCTTTCCATCAGCGCTGCGAAGAGGCTCGTTCACGACGGAGAACCACCGGTCACCATCCGGGCAGCGCTCCTCCCATTGCACGCGTTCTCCCGATAACGCTTTTTCGTTGATGCACACAGGACAATTCTCGGACGTCGCGCGGAGGAATTCCCTGTAATCTTCCCCTCTCGCATCCCTGCCAACCCACTTGATGAACTGTACGTTCATGTACTTGATCTTGTAGTCCGCGTCACACACGAGCACCATCCCGCCGAACGTCTCAATCATAGTTCGGTAGTGCAATTCCGAATCCCGAACCTGTTCTTCGATCATTTTGCGGTCCGTGATATCTTCGATAAGCCCGTCGTACCCGATCAGCTTTCCTGATTGATCGTGTCGTGGGACAATCGTATTCCGGACCCAGCGGATTGAACCGTTCTTGTGAATAATGCGGTGCTCCAGTGGTTTTGCCGAATCCCCCCGCATGCGCTTTTCGGCTTCCTCGGTCACAAGGATCCTGTCATCAGGATACACCATCGAGTACCAAAGATACGGGTCGACAATATGGTCTTCGGGGCTGTACCCGGTAACGGCGAGGCAGCCTGCGCCGTGAGAAGTCGATGTAGCACGCCCCTCCGCAATCGACACGGAATAGACGTAGTCGGTGACCGAGGAAAGCAATCGCCGGTACCGTTCTTCGCTGGCCTGCAAAGCGTCGAGGATTCGTCGCCGCTCGGTGATGTCCATAAGAGTCCCGTACATTCGCGTGACGTCGCCCGAATCATCCAGCGCGACCTGGCCGAGCCCCAGGATGTGCTTCACGGAATGACCGACAGTGATCTTGAACTCGAGCTCGAACGGATTGCGTTCTCTGAGTGCTGAGACAATCGCCCGCTGAACACGCATCTTATCCTCAGAATGCACGGCACCAACAAGCTCATCGATCGACGGCTTGCTGATCGTCGGGTCAAGCCCGAGAATTCGAAACGTCTCATCCGACCACTTCGATTGGCCGGAATGGACATCGAAATCATAATTCCCCACGTGTGCCAGCCGCTGAGCCTCGGCGAGCCTCATTTCACTCTGGCGAAGCTGTTCCTCTGCGTGTTGATGCTCGGTAATGACAAGATTCAGCCGGACATTACTGTCTTCCATCGGATTCTTCCGGAGCGTGCCGCCAACGACCACATTGGGATGTGCGAGCACCACCTCCTTGACAGTGTCCGGATGAAAACGCTGTAGGTCGTATTGACATATTCCGAGCGCAGGATGCTGCGGAAAGAAATAATTGAGCATCGCTTCGAACTCATTGAGACGCTCGATGCCACCGTCCCGTGTAAGAAGCCAGCTCATTTCACTTGCTATTCGTAAGGCTGCAAACCCATCTGCAATGGCGCTTTCCGCTGCCTCTTTGAGGAGTCTGATTGTCATCTCAGGATCGAAATATCCCCGACTTCTCACGTCAATGACCAGCGATCGTGCTTCCAGCGCGCTCTCCACCTCGAGGCCCTCGGCATGAAGCTTCGCTATGATTGCCGTCGGGGTGATGTCGTCGACGAGGTACAAGCAGCGCTCATCCCGTTCGAGCCCCGTTCTCAAGTACGGTACAACGAAGTCGAATTGTTCACGCTGGCTCGAAAACAGAAGAGCAAGGTGCTCGTGAACGGCAAGAAGCTCCACCGTCTGCAAAATGGCCGCAGCATTGCCCGCAGTCATCTTGATATCCTCGTGACGCGCAATGTCATAAACATACCATGTTCGACGTTTGGAAGGCCAGACAAGTTTCCCACCTGTGCAGAGCTCATTCACTGCGCTATATCAACTGCCCATCATCCGACTGCACAAAATGTACTGGAAGTGCCTGGAAAAACAAAGCCTACTTGTCACACCGAACCTTATACCACACCCAAGAAATCACCAACGTGGAGTCTCAAAATTGAGAATGCCGAAATTGGCGAGAATCACAATACGAACTGAACGTCTCCGTTGCATCTCACTCGTGTCTGTGCTGACCGCAATGTTCCCGGGCAGGACGCCAAAGATCAAATCACAAGCCTTCCTCTCCTCAACCTTCCCAGAAAACAAATCATTTAACCGTCGGATCAAAGAACGAAGATGAACACTCTCACCCACGCGTCGGGCTGTTTGCGTTCAGTTCACAAGAAGAGTGTTGACGAGAGCAGATTTTTTTCCTTATTTTAGACCTCGGATTGATAAGGGGAATTTCAGACCTGTAGACTTGTGACTCATTCGAGCTCAATGAATGAGGTCGTTGCAATTCTGTCCTAAAGGATCGCTTTATGGAAGACGCACTTCTTATCGATAGACTTCAATTCGCCTTCACCGTTGCGTATCATTATATCTTCCCACAGTTGACGATGGGGTTGGGACTCCTGATCGTCATTCTGAAAGGAATCGCCGTCCGCCGTAACGATGAACGCTTCAACAACGCAGCCAAGTTCTGGGCGAAAATCTTCGCCCTGAACTTTGCAGTCGGTGTCATTACGGGTATCCCAATGGAGTTTCAGTTCGGGACGAATTGGGCAAGATTCTCAACATTTGCGGGTGGGGTCATCGGCCAGACACTCGCCATGGAAGGCGTGTTTGCGTTTTTCCTTGAATCCAGTTTTCTTGGCCTCTTTCTCTATGGCGAGAAAAAGCTCGGACAAAAAGGCCATTTCGTAGCAGCATTCCTCGTGTTCATTGGTTCGTGGATTTCGGGCTACCTCATCGTTGCAACGAATGCCTGGATGCAACATCCCGTTGCATACACTCTTGTCAATGGGTCCGTACAAGTGAACGACTACTGGGGCCTGATCTTGAACCCGTGGGCAATATGGCAGTACGTCCACACGATGCTTGGGGCCGTGATCACAGCGTCCTTCGTGGTTGCCTCCGTGGGAGCGTATTATCTGCTGGCGGAACGGGAAGTGGAGTACGGAAAGATTTTTATCCGTCTGGGCGTTTTCTCCGGAATTCTTGCATCGATCCTCATTGCTTTTCCGACCGGCGATGCCCAGGTCAGGAATGTGTACGAGAATCAACCGGTGACGTTCGCAGGGATGGAGGGTGTCTTCGAGACGAAGGAAGGCGCAGAGCTGGTCATCCTCGGGCAGCCCGACATGAATAAGATGAGTATCGATAACCCGTTCCACATACCGAAGCTTCTGAGCTTTCTCACCCATTACAGCTGGGATGCAGAAATCAAAGGCCTGCCGGCGTTTCCGAAAGACACGTGGCCCACGAACATCCCGTTACTCTATTTCTCATATCATGTCATGGTCGGTCTTGGCACCATTTTCATCGCCATCATGGTCATCAGCCTGCTCCTGCTTTGGAAAGGAAGGCTGTTCTCAACACGATGGGTGTTGTGGATACTGATGCTGAGTTTTCCGTTCCCGTATATTGCGAACACAGCCGGATGGATGACGGCGGAGGTTGGGCGCCAGCCGTGGCTTGTCTATGATCTGCTGCGCACGGTCGGAGGTTCCTCGCCGACGGTTTCTGCAGGCAACGGGCTTTTCACCTTGCTTGGATTTCTTGGAATGTACTTCGTTATCGGGGTTCTTTTCCTATTTCTTGTCATCAAGTTGATCAACGAGGGACCCGAAGCGACAGCGAAAGGTCACTAACAAACCTATTTAAGCGGATACAACGATGGAAACACTCTGGTTCATGGTCATTGCGTTCATGCTGGCAATGTACGTCGTCCTCGACGGCTTCGATCTGGGGGCCGGAATCATCCACTTGTTCGCGGGGAGAAGCGAACAGGAGCGCCTCACGATCCTCCAGGCAATCGGTCCCGTGTGGGACGGTAACGAGGTTTGGCTCCTGGCAGCGGGTGGCTCGTTGTACCTGGCGTTTCCTCTTTTGTACGCTTCGAGCTTCAGCGGATTCTACCTCCCGTTGATGATCGTGCTGTGGCTCTTGATGCTGCGAGGCCTTGGCATCGAATTTCGACACGCAATTCGTCACTCCTTGTGGATTCGCTTCTGGGACTTCACTTTCTGCCTGGCGAGCATTCTGCTCGCAATCTTCTTCGGTGCCGCGCTCGGAAATGTTATTCGCGGCGTTCCGCTGAATCAGGATGGATACTTCTTCGAACCGTTGTGGACGACCTTCACAATTGTGCCCGATGCAGGAATTCTTGATTGGTTCACCGTTGTTATGGGATTGGTCGCTTTTTTCACTCTCACCGCACACGGGGGCAACTACGTGGCCATGAAGACGGAAGGAGAAATTCAGCACAGAGCTCGCTCGATCGTTTCGATGGCCTGGTGGGGCGTTGTTCTCTCATCGATTGTTGCGCTGATCGCTGCCTCGTCGATCCGTCCCCAGATCTGGAACAACTACTCAGAGTATCCTTGGGGATACATTTTTCCTCTGATGGGGCTTGGAGGTGCAGTCGGGATGTTTTACGAAAACCGGAAGAAGCACGATTTGTTTGCGTTTCTTTCATCTTCGGTTTTCATCGTTGGCATGTTGGCGAGCACCGCCTTTGGCCTGTACCCCTTTGTACTTCCTGCATCGACTGATCCAAAGTTCAGTCTTACCATCCAGAATACAGCCGCACAGCATTACGGCTTGAGTGTCGGGTTCACCTGGTGGGTTTTCGGCATGATCCTGACGGCCGGTTACTTTGTGTACGTGTACAGATCGTTTCACGGGAAAGCGAGCGCGGACGTTTATTGAAAACTGTTGAACATCCGCGCGAACCCGAGAGAGCCGACCCGGCAATCATTCGAAAGGCCCAGTCGGGGGATGAGCGTGCCTTTGCTCAGCTCGTGCAGCAGTACGAATCCATCGTTTACAGCTTTGCGTACAAAGTCTGCCGAGACAAAGAGAAGGCGGAAGAAGCCTGGCAAGACACGTTCGTCAACGTATTCCGCAAGCTGAAACAGTTCGACGGCAAGTCGAAATTCTCGACGTGGCTGTATTCTATTGTCGTGAACAACTGCCTGATGAGGCACCGCCGGAGCAAGCTGGAGCTTGCGACTGTTCCCATTGATTTTCCGGATGGATTCCACGAACATCCGGACACGGATTCCGAAGGACACGTCGTCCAGACGATCGCTTCGTGGAAAGATACTCCGATAGATTCATTGATGAACAGCGAACTCCGTACGTTACTCAACAACGCCATCAAGAAACTCCCGGTGGATTACCGGGTAGTCTTTGTTTTGCGGGACATCGAAGGGCAATCGGCCGAGGAAGTCTCCAGGATGTTGAAACTCTCGATCCCTGCAGTAAAATCGCGGCTGCGGCGTGCACGCGTGTTCCTTCGCGAACAACTCAATGAGTACATGACCTCATGAAGCTCAAGAAGATTGACTGCCTCGACGTTGCAAAGCACGTTTGCGGCGATCTTGACGAGCATATTGATTCCGAGGAATGCCGGGCAATCAGGAAGCATCTTGAATCCTGTCCGAATTGCACCGCGTACCTGGACAGCCTGAAGAAGACTGTCCTCATCTATCAGCACATTCCCAGTCCGCGGTTCCCCAAGCGCTCGCGAAAGAAATTGTTTGCGAAGTTGAAGATAAAGGCGTGAACAGATGATGTGCCTCACACGCTCGATATTCCTTCAAGCGCGAGAAGGACCTTCATCTGCAAACAACCCGATTTGATTCCGATCTCTTAAGAATAAATTGGTCGCGAGCTTCAATGTCATCGTGTTGAGGCCGTATCGCATGACCGCAGATTTGAACAGTTGCTCAATCGCTTCGGCAATTTTTCCTTCGCCGCTCATTCGTTTTCCGAACTCTGAATTCGTCAACTTCCCGTCACGGACGCTCCGGATCCGGCTCTCAATCTTGGCCGCCTTATCCGGCAATTCACGCTTCAGCCAGTCCAGGAAAAGGTCTTTCACGGCGTAGGGGAGACGCAGCATCGAGAAATTCACGCGTGGCACTCCACACTCGGAAACCCGTCTTACAATTTGAGGTATCTCATGGTCATTGAGGCCTGGAATCACAGGTGCAATATTGACCGCAACAGGAATTTCATTGCTCGCGAGCACCTGCAAGGTTTCAAATCTCTTCGTTGGAGAAGAGGTCCTGGGCTCCATCCTTCTGGCCAGTGATTCGTCAAGTGTCGTAACGCTCATGGTGGCTGAAACGAGGCTTCGTTCGGCGAGTTCTTTCAGTATATCAATATCGCGCTGGATGAGAGCGTTCTTTGTAATGATCGAGACGGGATTCCGGAATCTCAAAAAGACCTTGAGGCACTCGCGCGTCAGTTTCAGCGTCCGCTCGACAGGCTGGTAACAGTCGGTCTCCCCCGAAAGCAAAATCACCTGCGGAATCCAGGACTTCTGTTGAAACGATGCCTGAAGAAGAGCTGCCGCATTCTGTTTGACGAGGATCTTCGACTCGAAATCCAATCCGGACGAAAACCCGAGATATTCGTGGGAGGGACGGGCGTAGCAGTAAATGCATCCGTGTTCGCACCCCCGGTATGGGTTGATGCTGTAGGCAAACCCCACATCGGGACTTTCATTCTTCGCCAGAATCGACCTGGTGTGATCTTGATAGAATTTTGTAAGAACCTTTCGGTCGGGTTCCGGATCCTCAAAGTACTCGGCGATGTCATCCGGCGCACGCTCGACGCTGATTTGCTCGAACCTGTTACGAGGATTGAATCCCGCTCCCCGACCGCACAATGGCGTCTGTTTCATACGGAACACAATACGACAAATTTGTCGCATTGTCAATTTCACCGGGATTTCGGTGGTGACTCAGTTTCGTGGGTGTCAGGTTCAAAACCTTTACATTCACAACGAATTCGGTCACGGAGTGGTCTCCCAAAAAAAGGCGTGGGACAGGCGTGACCGCCGGTGTTTCTTTTTATTGAGTCACTGCCGGGATTGCAGTGGTTGAATGGGCGCTTAGAGCAGGGTTTCGATCGGCTTCGTTCGGGGAGATTTAATGAATCCGATTATGGCGAATACGATCCCGGAAATCAATCCGGCAATGCCGAGGATGATGCCGGTGTAGTATACAAAATCGGAAATGGCCGCCGCGTCATCCAGCATTTGCCAGTGGATAAGCAGATTATACCAGTCGTGCCCGCTTTTATCGCCGCCAAGGAGCGGAAGGGAGCGGAATGGTGCATCATAGATGTACGGGGAAAGAGAAATCCAGTGCGTGCCCGCAAGACTCAACCAAATGTTGGCAAGATAAGACTTCTGCCTCACCGCCGCCGCGAACAGGATGAGAGGAGTCGCAACCTGCCAGAACGACCCTCCGAAGATGTGGAGTATCCTCCCAAAGAACATGAACAGAAAATGGCCTCCCTCGTGAAGTGGCGTGATGATGCCCACGTAGTAGAGATAATAGAGCAACGCGGGTGGATAGGGAGGAAAAGCTGAAGCAGAATCCGCTGCTTGATACAGAAGCAGCCCACAGACGAATAAACCTAGAAGCTTCAATCCCAGGGGAATCCACCGTTCTATCGGATCAACTGGCTGTGCAGGCAAAGGACTCTGAACGCGAGCACGCCCATCCGCATGAGGATGGCCGGGAGGGGAATTTGGTGAGTTCATAGGAGATTCGAAGAAGACGTTCCAACCGGGGCCACACCCAACGATGGCTGAGAGTGTTTACCAAAAGGGGGCTTGTGGCTGACTACTTTTTTCTCCGAAGATCGTTGAAACGTCTTAGCTTCCCTTTGATCGTCGCAATCAAACTCTCTTCCGAAATCGGTTTCGTAAGATAATCGTCCACGCCAAGTTCCTTTCCCGTCCGAACAAGGACTTCGTCGCTCAGTCCGGTCAGGAATACGAACGGTACGTCGCGGAGATGCTCAAACTGTCTGACTTTCTCGAAAAAGCTAAATCCTCCCATGGTCGAAGTCTCCAGATTGACGTCACAGAGAATCAACCCCGGTTTCCATTTCTTCAAAAGAGTGTAGGCCTCATCCGACGTCGACAAGCCGGTGACTTGAAAGCCGTGATCGACAAGCATACGCTCGACCAGGAAAAGCATCTTGTCATCATCATCAATCACAAGAATCGTGTTGAGGGTTGAATCCCCTCGCATATCGGCGTGGACCTGCATCTCGAGTTGATGTTGTCTCTCCGGAGAAATGCCGAGTTCTTTGCCTAACTGCTCCAGGATCGCCACGCGCCGCGAGACTACTTCCCCCGTTGACCAGGCGTTTTTGAAGGCCTTGATATAGACGTGCTCCCGCGCGATATCCGCCTCGGGGCCTGAAGCCACCGGAAGCTTGGCTATATCCTGCGCTGTCGCCTGCGTGTCCTTGACACCGACGACATCTGGCTTTCGATCTTGCTCACGGTGCTTCGGATTTTCCGCACGTCTGGCTTGCTCTTCCAGTTGTCTTCGGCGTTCTTCATCCCGGGCGCGGGCAGCCTCTTCCGCCTCTTTGCGCGTTCGCTCCCGGTCGGCATTCTTGTCGTGTTCCTCCTTTAAGAACGTTAGACGCTCTTCATACGCCCGAACATAGACATTCGATGGATCGATTTCCTTCGCGCGAATGATCTCTCGAATGGAGTGGTCGATCTCACCCGCTTTGATGAGTTGATCGACACGTCTCAAGATCTCGCTTGCTGCCTTCCGGACATCGTTTCGTGGGGTGAGCTCCGCCATCAGTAAATCCTTTTCTCAAACGAACGTTTCTCTGGAGCATTCAAGTCAAACGCAGAGCCTCTCCTCAGCACGATGGCAGAATCTGCCGTCGCAGTGCGCAGAGCTGGACCGTGATTTTACCTGAAAGACTTCCCTTCAAAACAATAATAATGTATAGCATAAAGGAATGAAAAACACCACGAAATGCGCAATCATTCCTTTTCGACGTCGGCGACGATCGCTTCCATTTCTTCCGGAGGCTTCATTCTCCTGAAACTGCGATAGACGAATAGATCGTAAAGAATCTTGAATCCTCCGGCCAGAAAGAAGGGAAGACTCAGCAAGGCTGGGTTTGCGAGGAACACTCCTGTGAGCGAAGGCGAAACGCTTGCTCCAACCGACCGGGCGATGGTCGTGACACCGGATGCAGCCGAGCGTTCGTCCTCGGAAACAACCGCAATCGTGTACGACTGGCGGGTTGGAACATCCATTTGGGAAATGGTGAATCGGAGTATCAACATACCAATTGCCAGAGGAAGTGTCGGCATCAGAGGAACAAGACAAAGAAGAATATTCGAAGGGATATGGGTGAAGACCATCGTGTTGACCAGTCCGATCCGTTTCGCAATCCGCGCTGCGAACAGTGCCGAGATTCCGGCGACAAGGTTTGTCGCGAAGAAAATGCTCCCAAGGACTTCGGCACTCACACCGAACTTCAAATAAAACCAGTATGCAATCAAGCTCTGGATGATGAATCCCCCTGCGAAAGCGTCGAAACCAAAAAGCACGCTCAACTTCATGACGATCCGTCGTGACCGATGCAACCCGAACGTTGCACGCAACACAGGCGCAAGCGATCCACGGGAGGGCTCAACGGCGGACGATAGACGAAGGAATAGTATCGTCATCCCGATTCCGCACACCGCATAGCCGAGCACCAGGACCCGATACGAATCGACCTCCGCCATCCCATTGGTCTGCAATCCGTGTGCGATGACGCCGCCGACAAGCGCACCAAAAGCTCCGGCGAAGGATCCGGCAAGATTGTACCACGCGAACATATGCGTCCGTCGCTCGTCCTTTGCCAACTGGGAAAGCGCGGCCTGCTCGATGGAGAGAAACGGTCCAATCTCTTTTCCACTTGGACTGATCACACCGATCGTGCCCGCAATGACCAGCACTACAAAATTCCCGGCAAACGCGAATACGATCCCCGCCAATACCATGAGGATCGAGCCGAGGACAAGCATCCCCTTCCTCCCTATCCGATCCGCTCTTGTGGTAATCCATAACGAAACAACGGCATCTCCGAGCAAAGCCAGCGTGAAGAGAAACCCGATCTCCTCTCCACTCAAACCAATACCTGCAAGATAGAGAGCGAGCACTATGGACACGAAACCATAGGCAAAAAGCCTTATGATGCGTGTTGTGAAAAGTATGATGATATCGCGCCGTAGCGAACTCACGTGGGAAGACCTCTCCGTTCTCGTCGTCGAAAGGTACGAGTCATCGACTTCAGAAGAAACAGGATCTTTCCCGCCCGCAGTGGCGCATGCGAGCGGACAAGAGCTTGTGGGTGAGCCGTCCTATTTGAGCAGGAGAGACTTTACGATTTGGACCGAACCTTCAGTCCTCAACTTGATGAAATACACCCCACTGGGCAGGCCGGAGCCATCAAAGTCGGTCAGATGCTCTCCCGGTACCATACGTCCATTGACAAGGACTGCGACCTCTCTGCCCAGAAGGTCGGATACCGTCAATCGTACTTCACTGGGTCTGAGTATCGACCAGCGGACGGTCGTGGTGGGGTTAAAGGGATTCGGGTAGTTTTGGTGGAGGAGAAAACTCAAGGCTTCGTTTCGCGCACCCGGAACCCCGTCAACAAGGCCTCGGTTTCCGGCGCTTGCGAGAACTTTCTTCTTGGCATCCAGGGGATTGTCCAGTGTATAAGGATACGGGGGCGTGAAAACGCTGTCCGTGCCATCGATGAGCAACTGTGTCTGATCCGGTGCCGTGTACCACCCTGAAAGCCAGGATACTCCATCCGAAGAATCCTGGAACGCCACATTGTTGTCGGCAGCGTGAAGCTTGCCGTCGGGAGTTCCTGATGTGGTAAGAATCTCCCACGGATTCTGCACGTTTTCAAAATAGTTGTCTTCAATCCTGCACTCTGCGTACAGACGCGTGCGAACACAGTAGTTGTTCCCGACTGCGCTGTAATAGTTGTTATAGACGTGGACGCGGCCAAAGCGAACAGACGGCATGCGCTCTGTGCACCGCTGGTCCCACCAACAGTGATGGAAGGTAACGTGGAGGTAGCCCAGATCGGTGGTGCGCGTGTCGCTGGAGCCAACGAGGTTCACGTTGCGGTGTGTCGTCTGGTTGATATAGCGAAAGCGACACCACGAAACGGTGACGCTGTCAGAACCATTGGTAATATCCAGCTCGCCGTCGGCGCAGTCCGTGAACGTGCAGTAGGTGACAACGATATTTCTGGAACCATTGATAATCGTAACACCGTCGCCATCCCCTACTCCTAATGGATTGGTAACGTTAAGATGTCGCAGAATGATGTTGCTCACAGCGTTTCCCAGCCAGAGATCACCGTTAATCGTGGCGTTCGAGTCAAGGCCTTGAATGGTCTTATTGGAAGCCACTGCAACGTTGTTTCCAAGCACAATGGTGCCTGCGACGTTGATAATCGTTGGAACGGATGACGTTGCATACGTGGCAAAGTCGGCGGCATTCGATACGGTGACACTTGCCCCTCCTGCTCCCCCGGTCGTATTGCGTCCAAAGCCCTCGAATCCTGAAAGCAATGAAAAAGGAATCAACGAAAAGTACGTGAAATGGAGCATGAGCCCGCGAACGGGCAAGAGACTCTTGTGCATGGTGGTATATCCTTTTCTGTTACGGTGATTGCGTTGGTTGGAAACTACCGTGGTCCCGCCACTCCGCGTAGACCGAGGGGAGGAAGAATTCCTTATGGTTGATAAGTGATTTGAACAATTCGATTCGCACGTCCGCCCCGATTGAACTTGTTGACGCCGACGGGTTCCCCGGTGTCGCGGAAGGCAACCACTCGTACAAGTATCCCCTGGCCGCAAAAACGTACAAAGGCTTTCTCATCGTCGTGCTTGTGGAGGCATCGAAGGTCAGGTCCAGGTGGTTGGGAGGAAAAAGGATCGCATACGACGTGTCGTAATTGGCAAGAGCCCTGCCCCAGTCGTTTCCGTCGCTGGCTTTGACACTGGCGAGACTCAACGGGCGTAACGGGATCGGTTTCACAGTGGAGAAATCAATTTGGACGGCATCAATTCGCCAAACGTCCGTCAGTGAGGAAAGTCTGAACATAAGTGGTCCCGGCACATCGTTCAAATGATGGATGCGAATCGCGCGTGAGAACGGCGCGACACTTGCCTCCGGTTCCATCGAGCCCACAACCTTCCATTCGTTCCCCTCTTTTTCCTCGATGCGAAGGCTGCAGTCTCGAATCCAGTCCCGAATGCGTGCTTGGAGTTGCGGATCGTGTTCCAGCGCACGATAGAATTGCATCGTTGCATCTCCGAGCACCGATCCAGCTGCACGGTACGCCTCAGTGACCAGATCGCTGTTGATGGCATCCACCACGAGCGTCGCATCAGAAGCGCCATCGGGCCGATCAAATTGGAGATTCAATTCATCACGGAATCCGGAATTTGCGGTAGTATTGGCAAGATCCGATTGCCAGCGGCGGTTGTCCTTTGCTGAAATTTCGGCAAGAATATCGTTCCCCGAGTGATCGTGCGCTGCGGAGGGCGGCTGAACATTTTCGACCGGCCAGAGAACGTTGTTGACATCCAAAACCGCAGACGTCACACCGCCCGCGTCACCCACGTACAGATGCACACTGTTGATCAGATGGGTTTCGGGGCGCTCGTTGGAAATACGAACGTCAAGATGGCCGGAAACAGGGACAAGCGAAGGAAGCACACTGTATGTCTCGGCTTCAAAGGCCTTCGAGACTGAAGTTCCGAACGCTTCCGCGTCCAGCCTGAAGGACGATCCATCATAGGAGTACACATAAGGACAGGAAGAGCCCCCGATCCGATGAATTTCAAATGAGGAATGACTGGAAAATGCTGATTCCACGCCTGAAATGCAGCCGGAGAGCACGGGAAACACCCAGACCCCTTTCCAAAAACTCATTTCGAGCCCCTCGATGAACACGATACGGCTGAATGGAACCGATCCTTCGAATGGCTCGACTCTGTTCCCCCGTTTCAATGTACCGCTGCCGGCAAGCTCGGTATTCGTAAATGAGAACTTCTCAAAAGTGTAGAGGAGCGTATCGACCGTGAGCGCGCGTATCCGATATTTCCCCTCGCACTCCTGCAATTCGGCTCTGTCCTTGATCTCATATGAGGCCGAACATCCCGTCCCCATCAGGGAACTGAGGATGATACAAACACCGAAGAATACGATTGAAGTTTTCACGATTGCACCCTTACTTCGACGTCAGCAATATGTTTGTGCCACCCAGGCACTCCACTATCAAAGAGAAAAAAGGACAACGATTTGAGACTCTGCCGGACTGATCGAGTATGTCCTCGATTCAAACGATGTAGTCAACCCGGCGGCGAATGGAATAATGCATAAGACATCAAGCCGTTGACCAACAAGATTAAGGCCAAACGCCAGCACTGGATACGACTTCGCGGCACTGATTTCGACTCCTCCTACGGAGCCGTTGCTAAAGCTGTATTCAGTGTATCCTGCTCCCACCCCAAGGATGGGACTTATGATGCCCGAAGGTTCGAGTCGATCGAGAAGGGAAATCGAGAACGTTGCAAGAGTTCCACCTCCCGCTCCACCCAACGCAAATCCCCATCCGGTAAACAGTGAGAACCCAAGCTCTTCCTGGAATGGAATTTCTATACTAATGGAGACCGGAAGAGCAATATCAGATCCCGAGCCCGTCAGCGATTGCAGATCGGATAGATGAGGGAACCCCAAGCCGAACCCAAAAACCATATGAATCGTTTGGAACATAGGTCTTTCCAGTCCGGAAACATTCTGAGCGAGGGGAAGGCGACCGACGGAATAGCGAAAGGAGTGTGACGCAGACTCCGTCTTTGTCTTTGCAGGAAGTTTAATCGGGCTGCCATCTTCATACATGATAATGGGCTCCGTCGAGCCCAGTAAATAAGTCCCCTTCTTAATTTCATCATAGTGCTCAATCCACTCAGCGCATTGTCTGAGAACTGAATAGGATATCGTATAGAGGGAGTCTCGAAGGTTCCCCTCCGGCGACCTCATCAACATCGAAACCCAGAACGTGCTGTCAGGATTCTGATAGAACGAAGCGGATTGAAAATCGGGGATGGAATGGAAGAGATCGTAGGTTGATCTCTCGACGGAATCAATTTCAGCGCCAACGCGCGGACTCACAACGACAAGCCGCCGATCCTGAGATCTTGCATCGAACACCACGATGAATGCAAGGGAAAAGCATAGAAGAAGCAACAAACCGGAATGCCTCATGTACTACCCTCACTATGCAGGTTCTTGAGGTGACGCTGTGTTTCGTTCTGCTGGAAGGTACGGAGGTTTCGTGCGAGAAGTTGTCAAGAATTTGTCATGCTACTGTCAGAATCCTGCAGCCGTTGAAATACAGCAAGGAATTGGTGCCTGACCCCTCGCTACTCCTTTTCCAAATCCCGGAAAGACGTGAGTTTATTCGGAAAGCACCTTTTTGATCGTGGCGAGGAGTTTCTCGGAATTGTATGGTTTGGCAAGGAACGCCTGGATGTTCAAGTGTTCTCCACCCGTGATTTCTCCGTTCGAGTGAAGACCGCTTGAAGCGATGACCTTGACGGATGGGTTTAGACGCCTGAGGGCATGCGTCATCCTGGGTCCATCCATAATCGGCATCATCATGTCCGTGAACACGAGAGCAATTTGATCGGCTTGCGACACAAAGCGGGCCACCCCTTCGGCGCCGTCAGAAGCAGTGATCACGCGGTACCCGTTTGACTCCAGCGTCTGCTTCGTGATTTCGCACGTTGTCGGCTCATCATCAACGACGAGGATGAGTTCGCCATTTCCTCGCATCGGACTTTCGGGCTTCAGGTCCTGTTCCTTCACGCGCTCGGCATCGGCCGCTGGCAGGTAGACTTTGAAGCTTGTTCCTTTTCCTACTTCGCTGTACACGTTCACAAAGCCGCCGTGACTCTTCACGATTGTGTGGACCGTCGACAAACCAAGCCCCGTCCCCTGACCCGAATCCTTCGTTGTAAAGAACGGCTCGAAAATCCTGTCGAGGATATTCGGAGGCATTCCGACTCCGTTATCCTCGACCGTCAACAAGACGTACTGGCCCGGCCTGGCGTCGATATGCATGTGGGAGTACTGGAGGTCGATCACTGCGTTCTGCAATCTGATGGAGATGGTGCCCCCGTTGGGCATTGCATCCCTTGCATTGACGCAGAGATTCATAATCACCTGGTGGACCTGCGTCGGATCGCCGATAATGGTCTTGGTATCCTTGCTGAGATTAGTCTTGATCGTGATCCCTTTTGGGAATGTCTCTTGAATGATGGAGACGATGTCTCGTGCCAGGTGTCTGACCTGAATGGCATCGCGCTCGCCTTTGATGCCGCGCGCAAATCCCAGCACTTGTTTGACAATGTTGCCTCCACGAACCGCGCTCGACTCGAGCATGGCCAGAATCTTGATGCCCCGCTCGTGCGTCACGTATTTGCGGAGTGAATCCACGGCAAGCATAATTGGGTTGAGCACGTTGTTGAGGTCGTGTGCGACTCCCCCTGCGAGCGTGCCCAGACTCTCCAATCGCTGTGCTCTGAGGAACTGCTGTTCCAATTGCTTCTTCTCCGTCACATCACGACTCACCACCACGACACTGGTCACCCTGCCTGCGTGATCACGGACGACGCTTGCAATTGTTTCGACGTCTCGTGTCGAGCCGTCAAGCGTTACCAGCCGGCACTCGACACGGTTGCTCACACCCGTCGTGACGACGGACCGTATGAACTCTGTGACCCTCTTTCTGTCTTCCGGATAGACTATGTCCAGGGCACGTTTGCCCACATAGGATTCGGAATCTCCAACAATACTCCCGAACGAAGGACTCGCATAAACGACCCGTCCGTGTAGATCGGTGACGCCGATGAGATCGGCAACATTCTCCGATATGAGACGAAGCCGCTGCTCGCTCTGTCGCAACTCTTCGGCAGCGAGGGTCCGCTCCGTAACATCTTGAACCATCCCGACCACTTTGACCGGTAGCCCGCTCGCGTCAATCACCCGTTCAGCTTTCGAGATGAGATAGCGCAAGGAGCCATCGCTCTGCCGCTTGATCCGGAACTCTTGATCGTAGGGCTTGTTCCTTTCGATGAGATGCCGAAGGGCTTCGTCCATGCCCGGTCTGTCTTCGGGCACTACGAACCCCTGGACAACGTGGAGAGGAAGGACCGGGTCGGTTCTTTGAAGCCCGTAGATATCGAATGCTTCGTTGGATCCCCACATCTCTTTTGTCTTCAGGTCGATCTCCCAGTTCCCAACGTGGGCCATTTCCTGAGCTTTTTTCAGGCGATCTTCGCTTTCCTTGAGTGCCAGCTCCGCCCGTTTCTGGTCCGTGATGTCCTCAAACGTGCCATCGTAGTACAGAACCCGCCCCACGTCGTCCCGCACGACGGTGGTACTTTCCCGGACGTAAATCATCGACCCGTCCTTCCGAACCCACGCGGTTTCGAGTCCTGCGATGACCCCGTCCCGTTCGAGTCGTTGACGAAACTCCGACCGGGGATATGTCGGTTCGAACCCTTCTTCCTCCAGATTTCTGCTTGCGAGATCTTCAAAGGAGTCATAGCCCAGCATCCGGATGGCGGCGGGATTCGATATGAGAATCCTTCCGTCCGGGGTCGTTCGATAGATGCCGATCGTGGAATTCTCATACAGACTCCTGAATTGCTTTTCACTTTCGCGGAGGGCTTGCTCGGCGTGTTTTCTCTCCGTGATATCTTCGGCTATTCCAACGAGGCCGACAATCTTGCCGTTCTTGTCCCGGATGCGCGATGTGTGGAGGGATATTGGGAATTCATCACCGTTCTTCCGCAGGTTCATCACTTCCCCTTTCCAATCCTTCGCCCTGTTCTGTTGCAGGATGTCGTCGAGCAGCGAAGCTGGATTGTTGGGGGACCAGAGTACGCCGATGTGTTTGCCGAGTATCTCCTCGCGCCGGTAACCGTACGCGTCGAGGAAAGCCTGGTTCACGTACGTCAAGCGGTCATCCAAATCGGTGATGGTGGCAATTTCGGCCATGCTTTCCATGGTGTGCGCGAGCAGCCTCGTAGCCTCCTCCGCCTTCTTGCGTCCCGATATGTCGCGTGCGAAACCGATGAGCTGGTTCGCGTCCGGCATGGAGGTCGCGCTGACTTCGACTTCAAACACCTCTCCGTTCTTGCGCCGGTGAAAAGTCTCGAACCTGCCGGAGCCTTTGGTCACGATCTCCCGGAGCTGTTGCTCGACCTCGCCTGGTGTCTGGGACGCATCGATATCCACGATCGACATCTGCAGGAGTTCATCGCGGCTGTATCCCAGCATTCGGCACATCACATCGTTCACATCGAGCAATGTGCCATTCCGATCCACCATCCAGTACGCATCGAGGGCCGATCCCGCAAGCGCACGAAATCGTTTATCACGCTCCAGAAGCCTGTCCTGGATTGCGCGACGCTCTTGAAGCTCGTGCTCAAATTGACGCGTCGATTTATCAACTCGTCGGACCGCTATGACGGTGAAGAGACCGGTAATGAAAATGTAGAAGACATAGTCCGAATAAATGTTGAGGTCCGAGTACACCAGCTGCTGCGCGGGCAACAAATGGTGATGGCCAAGATAGACTAGAACACCCCCGACCCCGATGCTGAGGAACGTCAGAAATATCGATGCGTTGACGCCATAGGCGAGTCCGGCAAAAACCACCATGGCGATCGAACCTGCAAAGGAACTTGAAGTAATTCCGCCTTCCGTCGACGATCCAACGGTGAACAAGATCCACATCATACCGATCGTCCAGACTGCGCTCCATCTCAATTTCCCCGTTCGAAGAAGGACGTGGCCCGTGACAGAGATCAGGAAGGTGATGCCAATGTAGAACGGTTGCCCGTTGAGAACCCACGAAGGGAGGAGAAGATAAAGGAAGCCTCCAAAGAAGGTAAAAACCTGTGCGATGTGGAGAACTTCTGCCCTGCGGTATGATGACTCATCATTCCACGTTCCAGGGACTTTCAAATATTGAAGGACCTTTTTTTTCACGGCGCCGTCGATCCCAAAAACTGTAACGTTCGTTGTTCCTCGTGCTTTCCACGAACACCTGTTGTGTTTCTTCAAGGTCGTGGAGTCACCTCATGTCACCTAAAAATGTAAGAGAACTCTCAGGAAAGACAATACGCTGTAAAGCGTAGTTTTAAACCAGGACGGATCGAGCGTTGAAATGCGTGCGGACTTTTCAAACCACATTGGAGAGTTCCGTTCTCAAAACTGAGAGACTACCGTGATGCGGTAGTGTCCTAATTTCAAACACGGTGTTGTGGTGTCGGGAGTTTTCTTTCGACATTGATCATGTTTCTACAGGGATGAAAGTCCCGACGGAACAAACCAAAGGCTGTCTCAACAACACCGTTCATCGTCATTCTGACCGCAGGAGGGTTTTTGAAATCGGTTCCAGGACAGTACCTGGGAGGACGTTACTTTCTGAAGAAAATGAATTATCATGCGTGCCGCGTGCAAGACTCATCCAGATCTACATTCCACATCCACTATTCGAGGACAATGACCGTGAAAACGAAAACTCTCTGCCTCGGCCTGATATTCGCGGCTGCTGCCTGGTCTCCGACATTTGCACAGGATGCAAGAAGCAGTGTCACACTGGATGTGGGAAAGGCGAAGTACAAAATCAGCCGATACATCTATGGACATTTCTCCGAACACCTGGGGCATTGCATTTATGGAGGTTTCTGGGTTGGAGAAGACTCGAAGATTCCGAATGTTCGTGGAATAAGGACCGACGTCGTTGAAGCGATGAAAAAGATACACGCTCCGATACTGCGCTGGCCCGGCGGCTGCTTCGCGGATGAATACCATTGGAAAGACGGGATCGGTCCCCGTTCTTCCCGCCCGTCGATGGTCAACACCAACTGGGGCGGCGTAACGGAAGACAACAGCTTCGGGACACACGAATACCTCGACTTGTGTTCGCAGATTGGCTGCGACCCCTGTATCACCGGAAACCTTGGCAGCGGTACGGTGCAGGAATTGTCCCAGTGGGTTGAATACGTTAATTCGGACAACATCAGTCCCATGACGGAGATGAGGAAAAAGAATGGCCGCGAGAAGTCTTGGGGCGTCACGTACTGGGGATTGGGGAATGAGTCGTGGGGATGCGGGGGCGATATGAAGCCCCGGTATTATTCGGACGTCGCGTTGCGCTACGCAAGCTTCATGAAAAACTATGGCAACCATCGCCTTCGAAAAATTGCCGTTGGTCCGGGCGGCGAGGATTATGACTGGACGAACGTCGTGATGCGGGAGATGGGCAACTCCATCTGGGGGCTTTCGCTCCATTACTACACGTGGTGCAACGACATTCACGCCACGGACGTGACCGAAAAGAACTGGTACAGCACGATGCAGAAGACTTTGTGGATGGAACAAATTATCGACAGGAATTCCCGGATCATGGATCAATACGATCCGGGCAAAAGTGTGGCGCTTGTGGTCGATGAGTGGGGAACGTGGTATGAAGTTGAGCCGGGGACCAATCCGGCGTTCCTCTACCAGCAGAACACCCTTCGTGATGCGCTTGTCGCCGGCATTAACCTGAACATCTTCAACAATCATTGCAGGAGAGTAAAGATGGCCGCAATTGCTCAGGCAGTCAACGTCCTGCAATCGGTCATCCTTACCAGCGGGGATTC
>Ga0335081_10005074_pt1 | contig 20814 bp, 21 predicted proteins | sample Lox_Sample_35_FD_206713 | JGI IMG/M metagenome (GOLD analysis project Ga0335081, IMG submission 206713) | Soil microbial communities from Loxahatchee National Wildlife Refuge, Florida, United States - Lox_Sample_3.5 | ecosystem: Environmental > Terrestrial > Soil > Wetlands | place: USA... | reverse complement strand
CCAACTCCGGCTGCTCGCCGGTTTCGAAATCGCGCGAGTGCTTGACGATTCCTTCGCGTACCTCGAACGTCAGGTTCAGACCCGGAAAGCGCGCGTAGCGTTGCTCGAAGCTCTCCACAATGCGCAGGGCATGCAGGTTGTGATCGAACCGTTCGCCGAAGCGTTCCATCTGGCGGTTCAATTCCTCTTCGCCGGCGTGTGCGAATGGCGGATGCCCGATGTCGTGCGCCAGTGCCAGGGCCTCCGTCAGGTCTTCGTCGAGCGAGAGCACGCCAGCCACGGTGCGCGCGATCTGCGCCACCTCGATGGTGTGGGTCAGCCGGTTTCGGAAATGGTCCGAGAGCCCGGGAGTGAAGACCTGTGTCTTGGCCTCCAGCCGGCGGAAGGCCCGCGAATGCACCACCCGGTCGCGGTCCCGCTGAAACGCGTTGCGGTAGGGGTGCGCCGGCTCCGGATAGAGCCGTCCCCGGCTTCGCTCGACGGGAAACCGCAGGTGCGCCAGCATGGCGGGACGCCGGACTACTGCGGCGGCAGTTGGCTGTACATCGCCTGAGCGATCGACGCCGCCGGGCTGTTGCCGTCCTTGATGGGCGCGAGCAACTTGCGCGCCTCGGCCGTGTTCTTCCCCGCCAGGTGGCGCGCGAGCGCAATGGCCGCCTGGTCTTTGGAGACGAACACCGTGGGGTGAGCCATCAGGTCCCGCAGGGCTTTCTCGCCCTGGGCAGTCCGTCCATCCGCGTAATAGATGTCGGCCAGCGCGAGTCTGGCCAGCGAGCCATACCGGCTGTCTCCCTTCTCGCTCAGTTGCAGAAAGGCTTTCTCCGCCTCCGCCAGTTTGCCTTCGTCCGCCAGGATGGAGCCCAGGTAATACTGCGCAATCTGCCCTTCGGCCGAGCCCGAATACCTGCTCACCACGTCGGAAAACGCTTTGGTGGTTGCCGCGTCTTTGGCTTCTTGCGTCTGAAAAGTCCGGCCGCCGCCCACCGCCGCCGTGGCCACCGGCGTTTCCTGCAGCATGATGGCTTCCGTCAAGGCCTGCTCGCGGGCGGTGTGCTCGTGCCGTTGGTAGACGATGTAGCCGAGGATCAGCAGCGCGGTTGCCACCCCGATGGCGCCGTAACGCACGATGTCCTTCTGGTGCTCTTCGAAGAACGTGACAGTGAGCCCTACTTCCTGGGCAAACTTGTCGGACTTCAACTCCTTACGCGTAATTCTAGCCACGAAAACCTCAAGATGTGATGGAAAATTCCATCCTAGCATGGCCGGCGGCGGGGCGCCTGTGCCTGCCGTCCCCACCCTGTTATCCTGTTGTGCAGTGCGCCTCAAGATTCTGGGTCATCCGGTCCTCGCCAACCTGAACTTCCACATGCCCATCATCGTCGACCTTTCTCATCCGCTGATCATGCTGCAAGGCGAAAATGGCAGCGGAAAATCCACGCTGCTGCACTCGATCTATCACGCATTGCGCGGCGACCGGGTGAACGGCTATATCTACCGGCTGGAGCCGGGCGGCGTCAACATCGACCAGCCGTTCCTGTTCGACGCCGAACAGCACAACCCGCGCAATCAGCTCGATCTTTTCAAGAAGCAGCCCGAGATGCTGGAATTCCTGCAGTTGGCGAGCCACGGCCAGGTGATGCTGGCGCTCTTTCGCGAAAGTTTTCCCCGTCTGCCGGAAGGCTCCATCCTGCTGCTCGACGAGCCCGAAATGGCGCTTTCGGTTTCCAATCAGCGGCGCGTTCTGAAGATGCTCGCGGAACTCGTGGAGCAGAAGCGCTTCCGCATCATCTGCGCCACCCACTCCCCGGTCCTCATCGAGGCGCCGGAGACTTACGTGATCAACCTCGACCGCTACATCAACAAGAACGTGGTTCCGACCGACATGGGAATTGAGGGGGCGAGCACGATACAGTAGCGAGGGGGCGGACGATGACCTGCTGCGCGCAATTCGAGCAACTGCTGGACCGCGGCCTGGCGCTGCACGCCCCTCCGCACCGCCTGACCAACGGCGCCATCATCACCGACATCGATACCGAGTACTTCCTGGTGTTCGGCGAGGATCGCCACCAGTTTGCCGGACTGCACTATTGCCCTTTCTGCGGCCGCGTCCTTTCGCGCGAATTGTGGAATCGGGAAAAAAAGAAATAGCGGTTCTCAGGTGTAAACTTATGAATCCGGCGCGACGCGGCGAACATCAACGGCTCGTATGCGAAAACTCCTCTGTACCGGTATCGTAATGACCGCCGCCCTTTTCGGAGCCTCCAACGTGCTTGAATTCACGCTCAACTCGATTGACGGCAGACCCGCGCCGCTTTCCCAATACCAGGGCAAGGTGATTTTGATCGTGAACGTAGCCAGCCGGTGCGGATTCACCCCGCAATATGCGGCGCTCGAGAAGATGTACGAAACATACAAAGACCGGGGGTTCGTGATCCTCGGATTCCCCGCCAACAACTTCGGCGGGCAGGAGCCCGGCACGGATGAGGAAATCAAAACGTTTTGCAGCTCGAAGTACAACGTCACCTTCCCCATGTACTCCAAGATTTCAGTGAAGGGCGCCGACAAGCATCCGCTCTACCAGTTCCTCACTGACAAGCAGGCCAACCCGTCAACCGGCGGCGAGATCCAGTGGAACTTCACCAAGTTCCTGGTGGACCGAAACGGCAAGGTGGTCGCGCGTTTCGAGCCGAAGGTGACGCCCGATTCCGCGGACGTCGTCAGCGCGATTGAAACCGCTCTGAAATAATCCGCTAGCACGAGAGGCGGCCGTCTTGCGCCGCCCGTCACTGCGCACTCCAACGCCCCCGGTCCCGCCCGGAATCGAGGCGTGCTGTACCCGTAAGAATAATACGCTTCGGACTGGCGATTCGTTCGCAGAATTTTGTTGCAAACCTAAACGGAACATTTGTGCTCTTGTCCCGTCTCAATATTTATATTGAGAGCATCAGGAAGGTAACGTGGGAGGAATGGCCCGAAACAGCGCCCTGAAGGTTGTCCGCCCTCTGGAACGCACAATCATGTCAAGCGAGCGGCTGGATTCCTGGAAAGAGGTGGCCGCCTATCTCAAGCGCGGCGCCCGCACGGTGCAGAGGTGGGAGCGTGAGGAGGGTTTGCCGGTCCACCGTCTCCAGCACGACAAGCTTGGCTCGGTTTATGCATTCAAGTCGGAGTTGGACGCATGGTGGTCGGGCCGCGGCGCGGCGCTCGATCGCGAAGGGAGCGCGGAGCCGGATCCCAATCCGTCGGTGGCCGTGCTGCGTTTCGCCGATCTTAGCCAGGGAAAAGATCAAGCCTATTTCTGCGACGGCCTGGCGGAAGAAATTATCAACGCCTTGAGCCGGATCGACGGTCTGCGTGTCGCTTCCCGGACTTCCTCCTTCCAGTTTCATACGCCGGAAATCGACAGCCGCGAGATCGGCCGCCGTCTGGGGGTCAAGACGTTGCTGGAAGGAAGCCTTCGCAAGTCAGGCTCGTCCGCGCGCATCGCGGTTCAATTGATCGATGCCGAGACCGGGTTCCAACTCCGGTCGGCGCGCTATGACCGCGAGATCCGCGACATTTTCGCCGTCCAGGACGAGATTGCCCGGGATATTGTTTGCTCGCTGACGGCCGAACTCGTCCATGGGCGCAGGGGTGAACGCTTGCCGTCCTGTGCGGGGTTCGCGTAACGGCTGCCGTTCCTCGCTTTTCGTTATCATATCAGCAGGTCCTCCCATGAAACTGAAGTTGCAGCGGTGTGCCCTGGTGCTGTCGTTGGCAGCCGCTTCCTCTCTTGCGCTTTCGAGGGAGCAGCGCGTTCCCCCTCCCCCGGACCCGCAGGAAGATATCAAGCTTCCCAATGGCAAGTCGCAACGTGACGAGATCCTCAAAGCCGAGCACGAGGAGAACATCAAAGACGCTGGACGCTTGGTGGAAATGGCTGAAGATTTAAAGGCGGATCTGGAGAAAAACGACCGCTTCGTTCTGTCCCTGTCGACGTTAAAGAAGACGGATGACATCGAAAAGCTGGTTAAGAAAATCCGCACTCGTATGCGCCATTAGCCCGTTGGTCTGCGCGACCGCGCAGCCCGCCAAGGCGCCGTGCATCGCGCTGCTCGACGAGAGTGACGCGGAGCGATGGCAGGCGTGGACCAAGCCGATCGGCTGGCAGGTGGTCAGCGTGCCCGGCGGGCCGGATGCCAATATCGACAGACGCGTCGAGACCCTGGCCAGCAAAGTGGAAGAAGACGTCAAGAGTGGCGCGGTGGACCCGGCGCGCGTCTACCTTGCCGGGCGCGGCCAGGCGGCCGCCACGGTTTTCTACGCCATCGCCCGCATGCCGGATCGGTGGGCCGCGGGCGTCGCTCTCGGCGGCTCCCCCAAGGCCGCCATCGATACCAACCGCGTGTTCTCCGCCAACTTCACCAACACGCCGGTCCTGTGGGCCAGCAGCGGCGCGGACGATCAGGCTCTGGCAGACCGGCTCAAGGCGGCGGGAATCAACCTGGAGTGGCGCTCCTCCGCCGAGTTGACCAACCCCGCCATATTTGACTGGCTTTCTGCCCACACCCGCGACGAATTCCCGGCTTCCATAGACTGCGAGACCAACTCTCCCACGTTCGCCGGTTGCTACTGGATCCGCATGACCAAGTTCGACGCCAACGAGCGCAACGATGTGCTGCCCGCGACTCTCGTGCCCGGCGATTCCGGCGCCGCCCTGGACCTGGGCGGGTTCGGCTACAAAGCGGACGATCCCGGCCCCGGCGTGACCGTCGCGTTCCTGCCCGAAAAGTACAGCGGGCCGCTCAAAGCCGGCGACCGGCTGGTAGCCCTCGACGGCAAGCCCATCGAGAATGCGCGCCAGTTGGTGCGGACGCTGACGCAAACCGTCCAGACCCGGCCGGCGGTTGTCATGGTCGAGCGTCTCAAGGACCGCATCCGCATCGAGACCCGCATCGTGGTTCCGCGGCGCGACCCGGTGATCACTGCGCGCGTCAAGGCCAACCACCTTCCCGATTTCCACCAGATCGAGATCATCACAAGGGCGGTGACGGAAATGAACGTCATGGTCCCGCCGGCGTGGGTTCCCGGCGACCTGTTCTGGAACGGCCTCTCGCTGGAGAATCTCAAAACCGCCGGCTGCTACACACTCAAGATCGAGAAGGAGCTGCTCCGTGCCGCCCCCTGCCAATAAGACCCGCTGCCCCTGGGCGCGAGACGAACTGTCCATCGAATACCACGATGTGGAATGGGGCGTGCCCGTGCACGACGACCGCCGGCTGTTCGAGTTCCTCATCTTGGAAGGCGCGCAGGCCGGATTGAGTTGGTCAACCATCCTGAAAAAGCGCCCGGCCTACCGTGCCGCCTTCGACCGGTTCGATCCGCGCAAGGTGGCGCGTTATCGGGCCACGAAGATCGCCTCGCTGCTGGCCGACGCCGGAATCGTGCGCAACCGGCTCAAGATCGCTTCCGCCGTGAGCAACGCGCGGGCATTCCTGGCGGTCCAAAAGGAGTTCGGCACTTTCGACCGGTATATCTGGGGCTTCGTCGGAGGCCGCGCCGTGCAGAACCGATGGCGCAGCCTGGCCGATATGCCGGCTCGCTCTGTCCAATCCGACGCCATGAGCAAAGACCTTGCGCGCCGCGGTTTCCGTTTCGTGGGATCGACCATCTGTTATGCCTTCATGCAGGCCGTCGGCATGGTAAACGACCACGTGACCGGATGCCCCCGTTATTCCGAGCTGCGATGAAGCGCGGACTGACTGCCCGGGAGGCTGCCCGCCGCCTGATCCGCGCACCCAAGAGCGCGGCGCGCGACGCCGCCATCCGCAAGACCATCCGCCAAATCCCGCGCAGCAAAGTGGCGACCTACGCGCAGGTGGCGGCCGCTGCCGGATATCCGCTGTATCACCGCCAGGTGGCGCAGTTGCTCCGGGGCGCGGGGAATTCGCTGCCGTGGCAACGCGTGATCGGCGCCGGCGGAGAGATCAAGCTGAAATATGAGGCCGGCCTGGAACAGCGCACGCGGTTGGAGTTGGAGGGCGTACGCTTTCGCGGGAAGCGCGTGGACATGGCGGAGCATCAGCATCGCTTCCGCGGTTGGGAATTCGACTGACGCCGTGTGCGCCGCGGCAGGCATGCCAGAATAGGGTTTCATGCGAAGACGGTTCCTCGCGGCGATGAGCACCTATGCAGTGCTCGCGCTGTTGGCGGCTTTCACCCTCGACGGTCCCTTCCGCCTGGCCATCTGGATCCTCATGGCCGGTCTTGCCGTCAAAACGTGGATCGCCTATAAGGCCGGGTGGTAACTTGCCTCGTGCGTTCGCACGCGGGTCACCGTTAAACGACCGGCTTTGGTAGAATCAGCGGAATGTCGCGGCGCTCCATGCGGACCCTGCTGATTGCGGCCGCGATTTTGCTGTGCTTCCACAGCGTGCTCTCCGCCAGTCTGTACTGGGCCATGTGCCAGCCGCCGGATGTTTTCGGCCGTATCATGGCGCACACCCCGATGCCCTTCATGCTGGTCCTGCCGTTCGAGACCCTCTGGAAACACGCCCGCTTAGGCCGCTTGAAGCCCGGTGACCCGGCGCCCGATTTCCGGCTGCCCACACTCGACCACCGCGAAACGGTTCAGCTTTCGTCCTTCCGCGGCGCGCGCCCCGTGGTCCTGGTGTTCGGGAGCTACACTTGACCGCCTTTTCGCCGGGAGGTTCCCGCGCTCAACCAGCTCTACGACACTTACCGCGATCGCGTGGCCTTCTACGCCGTGTACATTCAGGAGGCACACCCCAGCGACATCTGGCAGATGGGTAGCAACATTCGCGCCGGCGTGGTCTTTCGCGATCCGCGGACCGACGCCGAGCGGGTCCACATGGCGGAAAGCTGTGTGCGCACGCTGGGCATCCGCTTCCCGGCCCTGATCGACGGCATGGACAACTCCACGGAGCGCGCCTACACCGGCTGGCCCGACCGCATGTTCCTGATTAACAGGGAAGGGCATATGGTCTTCAAAACCGAGCCGGGCCCGTTTGGCTTCGATCCTTCACGCCTGGAAGCGGCCCTGCGCGCCATGCTGCCGTAGCGGTATCGCGCTAGTCGGAAACCTTTGGACCCGCGTCCCTCAGTTCCTTCAGATCGCGGTTACGCCCAGCTTCGATTCTCACGGAATTCCTGCCGGGTTCTATTGAGCACCTCTAGCCAATCCTCACGCGCTGGCCTAACTTCAAATCCTTCGATCAGGAATTGGACGAAGTCTTCGAGGGCGATTCGACCCGTAGGCAAGTGGGCCTTCCGAAATTCCTCCCGGCCAATGCGCGCTCCGAAGCACAGGTGCAACTGTGGATACCGGACAGGGCTGATCGAGCCAGGGTGCCAATGGTACGCCAGAATCTCATGGCCTTCCGCGGCCTCATCAATCTTGCACGTGTATGCCAGCGTTTGAACCCGGTGTGAGCCGCCACCATCATCCCTGATGGCGTACTGCTGCGCGACGGACAGTACTACTTCGGGGCGCCCATCACCACCGGTCCGCCCGAGCCGCTCGGGCCCGTTGGCCAAAGTCAGGACGTGGGGCGCACTCGAGATGTAGGTTCCGCCTCCGACGCCGAGGACGGCGGTGCTGACGCAGAAAATCACGCGTTGAAGCGGCGCAACGCAGGCTTGCACGGCCTCGTATGGGCTGGCTCCCGGCACTAGCGCACTAACGGGATCAGGATGGCGACGTCCATGACACCACGATGCGCATCTGGATCAGGGTCGCTGAACGAATTGGCATCCCACGCCTTCAGAAACTCTTCTCCAGACATCCGAAGATAACGCCTTGCCGCGGCATCAAACAGGGACCATGCGCTGTCCCGGTCAATCTGCGCTGCCCTCGGCTCTGGCTGCATCGTGGCCATGGCTCTCGGTACTTCTCCTGTTATTATTATCGGCATTTCCGCTCGAAGTACCTAAACCCTTTTTTGAGGTGATAACCATCGTCTATTGCGGGTGACCGTGCCTGCGCCGGGTGATCCAGCCCCCTGCGTCTCCGCGTCACACCTGTGCATCAAATTCACGGGATTGCTTCGGCCAAGTCGTTCGATTTAAAATGGATTCGTCGATTTAGCCCTGTCCAGAGGAAACGGTGTGCGTATGAAAGCTACTCGTCTCTCTGTCCCCTGTGTCGCTCTGTCCCTTCTCATCTGCCTGTTTGCTGCCTCGCCCCAGGACACCAAGTCATCCCAGGACGACAAGAAGCAGAAGAAGGCCGCTGCCGACCAGCGGGAAACCAACGCCCGCCCAATGACCGATAAGGAGCGCAAGGCCAAAGAGAAGGCTCTGCGCAAAGAGCTGGCGACCCCGTACCGCAAATGGTTGAATGAGGACGTCACCTACATCATCACCGACGAGGAGCGTTCCGCTTTTCTGCGCCTCCAGACCGACGAAGAGCGCGAGCAGTTCATCGAGAACTTCTGGCTGCGCCGCGACCCCAGCCCCGACACCATCGAGAACGAATTCAAAGAAGAGCACTACCGCCGCATCGCCTACGCCAACGAGCATTATGCGTCCGGCATCCCGGGGTGGAAGACCGACCGGGGCCGCATCTATATTACCTACGGCCCGCCTGACGAAATCGACGACCATTCCTCCGGCGGCAGCTATGAGCGCCCCCCGGAAGAGGGCGGCGGCACTACCTCGACGTTCCCCTTCCAGCAGTGGCGCTACCGCTACATCGAAGGCATTGGCAACAACATCATCATTGAATTCGTGGATCCCACCATGTCGGGCGAGTTCCATATGACCATGGATCCCTCGGAAAAGGATGCGCTGCTCTACGTACCCAACGCCGGCCTCACCATCCTGGAGCAGATGGGAATCACCGACAAGACCCAACGGTTCCAGAACACCGACGGTACCCACCTGGCGCAGCCCCTGGGCGGCCTTCCCGAGAGCATGAACGAATTCACCCGCCTGGAACAGTTCGCCAAACTGCAGCGGCCTCCGGCGATCAAATTCACCGACCTGGAAGCCCAGGTCAATTCGCGCATCACCTACAACATCCTGCCTATGAAGGTGCGCGTGGACTTTTTCCCCGTCACCGATGCTTCCGTAATGACCAACGTCACGGTCCAGTTTGACAACAAGGACCTGCAACTCTCGAACAAAGACGGCGTGCAGAACGCAAACGTTCACATCTTCGGCGAATTCACTACCATGACACGCCGGGTGGTCCAATCGTTCGAGGAAGATCTGCAGATCCCCGGCGGTCCCAGGCAGTACATGAATGAGTGGAACCAGCGGAAATCGATCGGCCAGAAATCCGTTTTCTTACCCGCGGGGACCTACCGCCTGGTGGTCGTCTGCAAGGATACGGTTGGCGGCAATCTTAACAACTGGGAACAGGCTGTTTCCGTGCCGCGCCTCGATCCCGACCATCTGTCCGCCAGCACCTTGATCTTGGCCGACCTGATTGAACAAGTGCCTCCGCGCAGCATCGGCACCGGCCAGTTCGTAATCGGCGGCGCTAAAGTGCGGCCGCGCGTGGGAGAGGTCTTCCGGCGTGACGAAACCCTCGGTATCTACATGAAATTGTACAACTTCGGGACTGTAGAAACCTCTCGCAGGCCGGAAGGTCAGATCGAGTATGAAGTCGTAAAATCCGGCACAACCGAGCCCATCGTGCGGCAGGTGGAGGATGTTTCCAAGATTCCTGACGCCTCCGGCAGCCAGGTCACCATCGAGAAGACCTTGCGCCTCGACCAGTTTGCGCCGGGACAATATACCCTTCGGCTGAAGGTCACTGATAAAAACCGTAATCAGGTACTTACACCTACAGCCCAATTTACGGTAACCTAATAATAGGCGGATTTTGACCTCCGATTCACGAGCGTCGGATGGCTAAGGCGAAGACGCACAAGACGCTGGCTTCATTGGTGGCAGGGATAGCTTGCCTGGCTGCGCCCCGCGTTTCACCCGCCGCTGTTCCGCTGAAAGTCTCGGGTTCCATCACCGGGGTCGTGCGCAACTCGGTTGGCGTTCCGCAGATGGGCGCGGCGGTTCTGCTCTATAACCGCCAGGAACGCAGCGTCGGGAAAGTCCTTTCGGATTCCAACGGCCAGTTCAAGTTCCTCAGCCTCATACCGGACGTTTACTCCATCAAGGTTTCGCTGGCGGCCTTTTTCCCGGCGGTGAAAAAGGACATCGTGGTGCAGCCCGGCATGCAGAGCGTCCTCGCCGTGAACCTCAGCAGCCTGTTCAGCACCATCCAACTCGCCTATCCCCCCATCGAAAACGGCAGCCTGGTTACCGACGATTGGAAGTGGGTTCTCCGCACCGCCAATTCCACACGTCCAGTGATGCGCTTCGCGGGGGACCCGCTGACTCCAGCCCCGGATAAGACTGTTCACGCAGCCGCCTTTTCGGACACCCGGGGCATTCTGCGGGTCTCGGCCGGAGAGGGCACGATGGCCACAGGCGTGGCAACCGAAGCCGACCTGGGCACGGCCTTCGCTCTGGCTACGTCGCTTTACGGCAGCAACAATCTCCAGGTCAGCGGCAATGTCGGATATGGCTCGCAGAACGGAGTTCCTACGGCGGCCTTCCGCACCAGCTATAGCCGGAACGTCATGGGTGGCAGCCCCGAGCTTTCACTCACCATGCGCCAGATGTTCCTGCCGGGTCGGTTAGCGACGTCCATGTCGGGCTCTGAGAACGCGCTGCCCATGCTGCGCACCATGTCGGCGGGCTTCGACGACCAGGTCCAGCTCAGCGACGATGTAACCTTGCACTACGGCTCGGCTCTCGACTACGTTTCGTTTCTGGACCACCTGAATTACATCAGCCCGTACGCCCGCCTGACCTATTCGCTGAGCGATGGCTCCCAGTTGGAGCTGACCTTCACTTCCGGAAATGCGCGGCCCGACCTCAACGGCCAGCCGTCGGATGAAGCCGACCTCCAGCGCAATCTGAACGCCTTGGGCATGTTCCCCCGCGTTTCTTTGCGTGGCACCAGGCCCGAGATCCAGCGCGGCACCGAGTATGAGATCACTTATTCCCGCAAGGCCGGTTCGCGAACCTATAGCCTTTCCGCCTATCACGAAGCGGTGACGAACGCGGCCCTCACCCTGGTGGCGCCAGCCGGCCTGTACGGTGGCGGCGACATTCTTCCCGACGTTTTCTCGGGCAACTCCATTTTCGACGCCGGTAATTTTGAGAGCACCGGCTACACGGCCGCGGTCACGCAGAATCTCGGCGAGCATTTCTCGGCCACCCTGATGTACGGCGGCCTGGGAGCGCTCGTCGCCGACCGGCGTGACCTGGTGACGGATAACCCCGACGAGCTCCGGTCCATGATCCGCGAGGGCCAGCGCCATGCCGCCACCGCCCGTATCACAGCAACCGTGCCTGGGGTCGGCACCCACTTCTCCGCCAGCTACCAGTACACCGAGGACAATCGTTGGGCCATGCCGGGCAACCTATATAGCACCCAGTCTTTCCACGCCATGCCCGGACTCAATATTTTCGTCCGCCAGCCCATCCCCGGATTCGGTAAGCGCGTGGAAGCCACCATCGACTTCAAGAACATGCTGGCGCAGGGCTACCTTCCGCTGGGTATGTACAACGGTCAGCGCGTGATGCTGGTGCAGTACCCCCGCTGCGTCCGCGGCGGCCTGGCGTTCATCTTCTGAGAAGAAGCTATCAGCGCTCAGCTTTCAGCTCTCAGCTAAAAGCGTGGTGGTGCACTGCGCAGGGAGCGAGCTGGTTGCTGTAAGCTGACCGCTGAAAGCTATTTGCTGCTTGCTGATCGCTTTCAAGATCTTTTTGACTTTTACCCCGCGATCAGATAACCCTAGCTTATGCCGGCGGGTTCGCACCGCTTCCAGGTCGGGGCCATCACCTGCACTGTCCTCACCGACGGCTACGTCTCTTACCCCACACCGTGGTTCTTTCCCGACGTCGACCACGACCAGCTCGCCCGCGAGCTCGAAAGCCGCCATTTGCCGCTGGAATCGGTGCTCAGCCCGTACACCTGTCTGCTGGTGGAAACCGGCCGTCACGTGGTGTTGGTGGATACCGGTCTGGGCCAGGAGTCGCCGACTTCCGGCGCCATCCCTGCCCGCCTGGAGATGGCCGGTGTCCGTCCCAAAGACATCGATACCGTGGTGCTGACGCACGCCCATCCCGACCACATCGGCGGCGCCATTGATTCCCACAATCCCGGCCCGCCGCAGCCGATGTTCCCCAACGCCCGTTATATCCTCTCCGAACGCGAGGGAGACTTTTGGACCGCCTCGCACACAGACCTCTCGGCTCTGCGATTGCCGAATGCAGTAAAGGATGCCATGGAATTCAAGGCGCGAAGTTCGTTGGCTGCCTTACGCCATCAACTCGAATTCCTTGATGGCGAAGCCGAAGTCGTCCCCGGCCTTCGCGTGATTCCCGCGCCCGGCCATACCCCCGGCCACCTGGCGCTGCTGCTGGCTTCCGATGGCCAACAACTCCTCAACCTCGGCGACGCCGCGGTTCACCCGCTGCACCTCGAGCACCCGGAGTGGGAAAACGGCTTCGACCTGGACGTTGGTCTGGCCACGACGACACGGCGCGCCCTGCTCGATCGCGCGTCAGCCGACCAGATGCACGTCATGGCTTTCCATTTTCCGTTCCCCAGCGTGGGCCGGATAGCCGCACGCCCGGATGGCGGCTGGCAGTGGGCCCCGGGCTGGTGATCGCTTCCTCGATCCCCGGCGCCGTCTATACTGTACAGTTGAAGAGGATTCCGGTCTGACTCGGGTGTCTTGTGTCATCGCTCGCCGCATCGTCCGAAGGTGAAGAGAACTGGGGCGCTACTGGACCGGTTGGTACGATACGGCCCGTCCCGGGCGCCCCTGTCTCCGCGCGACAGGTCGAGGAACGCAGGCAGATATGTGCCGACGGAGCAGCGACTACAAACGTTCTGACGAGTCAGGTCTGCCGCGATAGCGCCGGCCGGGTGCGGATCGAGTGGCGTGCTGGAGACAGTAGCGGCAGGTCAGCAGAAATTGTATACCTGCTGGGCGCACACGGTAATACTCCAGAATCTCAATCGTGGCGAGCCGGATGCAGCGCTCTTCGTTGTTCCTCCTGGCTACACCGTTCGGGAGCAGTAATGTATCTTTCGAATATCGACCCCGGCGTCCGGCAAGAGCGTGGCCGTGTCGCCTGGAGATTCAGGCGCGGCCGGAAGAGGGGACCGCTAGTCAGTCCCGCCCCCTGAATGTATTCGGCGATTGCCTGGGCTGGCATGCCCGAGCGGGCGCCCCTACTTCCTCGACCCGCGTTCCGGATTCTTCAGCTTCGCCTGCCGCACTTTGACTTTCTTCCGCTTGGGCTTGCTGATGATGAAAGTGCCGCTGCCGAGGTATTCGGCTTTATACAGTTTGTCGTCCGCCAAAAGCTCTCTCCTGTGGATGTTTGAGGATGATCGATCTATTGTAGCGCGCATTATGTATGCTGTAAGAAGTGGCAGCGCGCCTCGCGACCCTCCTCGGTATTCTCTTCTGTGCCGTATCTGCGACGGCACAGGCCGATCCTCGCGCCAAAGGACTGTGCGCGCAAGTGCCCGCCATCGTTGCTGATTTGAAGCAGATTTCCGGCATGCCCCTGCGCCATCCCGTGCCCTGCGACTTCATCACCAAGGAGCAGATCAACAAGTTCCTCAACAAGCGCGTGAATGAAGTCTCCAGCCCCGAAGAGATGCGCGCCGAAGAGCTGACGCTCAAGAAATTCGGCCTGGTGCCGCAGGACTTCGACCTCGCCAAGAATGAAGTCGACCTGCTCACCGAACAGGCCGCAGCCTTCTACGACTACAACCGCAAGAAGCTCTTCATCACCGATTCCATCGATGCCGACTCTCAGGACTCCGTGCTCGCTCACGAACTATCGCACGCCCTGGCTGATCAGAACTACAACCTCGGCAGGTTCATCAAGCAGGGCCGCAAGAGCGACGATGGGTCCACTGCCCGGCTGGCAGTCATGGAAGGCCAGGCCACGTGGCTGATGTCTGAGTACCTGGCGCGAAAAGGCGGCCAGTCGATCGTGAATTCGGCGGAATTGGCCGCGGCGATGAGCAACCTGGCAGCGAACGAGGACGACGGTGCGAACGGCCAGTACCCGGTCTTCGACAAGGAGCCTCTCTATTTGCGGGAGACCCTGGTGTTTCCCTACACCAAGGGCATGATGTTCCAGAACGCCGTCTTTCAGCGCGACCACCAGGGGAGCTTCGGCGAGGTCTTTCTCCACCCGCCGGCTTCCACCCAGCAGATCATGCAGCCTGAGAAGTATTTCGCGGGCGTCAAGCCCACACAGCCGGAGGTCCCCGAGATCCATCTGCCGCGCGGCTACAAAGGGCTGGTGGGTGGCACCCTGGGCGAGCTGGAACAGAGTATCCTCCTCGAGCAATACACCGGCAAGGAACACGCGGCGGAACTGGCGCCGCATTGGCGCGGCTGCTCGTTCGAACTTCATGAGAACAAGAAGGCGCACCGTGTTGTGCTGCTCTATGCCACCGAGTGGGACAGCGAGGCGAGCGCCGCCCGGTACTTCGCCGCGTATCGCGAGGTCCTTAGGAAGAAGTGGAAGAGCATGTCGGTGACCTCCGAGACCGTCGATTCCGTCTCCGGCACAGGCGATGACGGCCGTTTCGAGCTTCGCCGCAAGGGCGCCATCGTCACCAGCGTAGAGGGCCTGGACCCCACGATAAACTGAAAGCTCATGACATCCCGACGATTGTTAGCCGCCCTGCTTCTGCTTCCCCTGATCGCCCCGGCAGTGCGCGCGGCGGAACTGCCGCGTCCGGCGCCCGAGTACATCATCAAGCTGAATGACGGAAGGACTCTCGCGCTGAGCCAGTATAAGGGCAAGGTGGTTGTGCTGGCGTTTATTCTCACGTACTGCTCGCACTGCCAGCGCACCATCGGATTCCTGATCCAGGACCAGAACGAGTACGGCCCGCGCGGCCTCCAGGTGCTCGCTACCGCCGTCGAAAGCGGAGCGCAGCTGGCCGTTCCCAACTTCATCCGGACCTTCAATCCGCCGTTTCCTGTGGGTTACAGCGACGACCAGGGCGCCTCCGCCATGACCTTCATGCAGCACCCCATCATGAAGATCCCGCTCATGCCCATGCTGGCCTTCATAGACAGGGAAGGCATCATCCGCGCGCAGTACGAAGGCGACGACGCCAACTTCTTCGGCGACCAGCACGAGCAGAACCTGCGCAAGGAAATCGAAGCCCTGCTGAAGCCCGCTCCGGCGGCGAAAAAAAGCGCCCAGCGCAATTGAAGCTCACGCCTGCAATTGCAGTAATTTCTCGCTCAAGAACCGCAGGATCTCGGCAGCCGTCTGGCCATCGAGCGGCAGCAGCAACACGCCCGCCGGCGTGAACTGCGCCCCGCGCGTCCTGCGGACAATCTCCATCAGCCGCGCCGGATCCACCCTGGTCTCCTTGTGGAACTTGACGTTGAGCAGGCTGTGCCGCCGGTCGATGGCCTCGATGCCGATCTTCTCCGCCACCGTCTTCAGCGCCGAGTACTCCAGCAGGTTGCGCACGCCTTCCGGCACGGGACCATAGCGGTCCGCCAGTTCCTTTTCTGCGCGGTCGCGGGCCGCGGCGTCGGCGGCGTTGGCGATCTGGCGGTACGCGCGCAGCCGCTGGTTTTCGTCCGCGATGTACTCTGGCGGGATGCGGATATCCAAACCGAGGTTCAGCGTCGAGTGGATCTCGGGGACCACTTCCTCGCCCTTCAGCTCGCGAACGGTTTCCTCCAGCAACCGGACATAGGTGTCGAAGCCGACCGAATTGATGTGTCCGTGCTGCTCGCCGCCGAGCAGGTTGCCGGCGCCCCGTAACTCGAGGTCGAGGGCCGCAATCTTGAAACCGGCGCCCAGGTCGCTGAACTCCTTGAGCGCCGCCAGCCGTTTCCGGGCGACCTCCGTCAGCTCCGAGTCCGGCGGAACCAGCAGGTAGGCATAGGCGCGGCGGTTGGAACGGCCCACGCGGCCACGAAGCTGGTACAGCTCCGAGAGGCCGTAGCGCTCGGCGTTCTCCACCAGCATGGTGTTCGCAAGCGGGATATCCAAGCCATTTTCTATAATTGTAGTACACACCAGGATATCGAACTCGTGCCGCATGAAGTGCAGCATGGTCCGCTCCAGTTCCGCCTCGCTCATCTGTCCGTGGCCGACGCCGATGCGGGCCGCCGGAGCGAGTTCCTGGAGCATCGCCGCACGGGTCCAGATGGAATCCACGCGGTTATGCAGGAAGTAGACTTGGCCACCGCGTCCCAGTTCCAACTCCAGGGCCGACCGGATGAGTCCGGGCTGGAAGGGAGCTACCACGGTGTGAATCGCCAGCCGGTCTTTGGGCGGCGTCTCGATCACAGACATGTCCCGCAGACCCAACAACGACATATGTAGTGTACGCGGGATCGGTGTCGCGCTCATGGTCACTACATCCACCGTCTTCTTCAGTTGTTTTAGCCGCTCTTTGTGCTTGACCCCGAAACGCTGTTCCTCATCCACCACGACCAGTCCCAAGTCCTTGAACTCGACATCCTTGGAGAGCAGCCGGTGGGTTCCGATGGCAATGTCCACTTTGCCCTCGGCCAGGTCAGCCAACGCGGCCTTTAACTCCTTGGTGGAGCGGAAGCGGCTGAACATGTCGACGCGAATGGGAAACGGCTGGAAGCGCCGCTTGAAGGTCTCGAAATGCTGAAACGCCAGCACTGTCGTGGGCGCGAGAACGGCCACCTGCTTGCCGTCTGCGAGCGCCTTGAACGCCGCCCGCATCACCACTTCGGTCTTGCCGAAGCCCACGTCGCCGCACAGCAACCGGTCCATGGGCTGCTGGCCCTCCATGTCGCGCTTGATTTCCTGGATGGCGGTGAGTTGGTCGCGCGTCTCCGCGAACTCGAACGCATCTTCGAACTCGCGCTGCCAGTTGCTGTCCCGGGAAAACCGAAAGCCTTCCGCCATCTTGCGAGAGGCGTAGAGCTTGAGCAACTCGTCCGCCATGTCTCGCATTTTGGCTTTGATCCGCGTTTTGGTACGCGTCCAGGTGACGCCGCCCATGCGGTCCAACGCCGGTGCCGCCTCGCCGGCGCCGCGGAAGCGCTGCACCAAGTCCATGCGGGCCAGTGGCACGTACAGCTTGGATTCGCCGGCGTATTCCAGGAGCATGTAGTCGCCCTTGGCTTCGCCCTGAGCGATCTCGCGCAGACCCAAGTAAAGCGCCACGCCGTGCTCAGCGTGCACCACGTAATCGCCCGGCTTGAGGTCGATCAGATCGGGCGAGAAAGCCGCCAGCGCGGACTTGGAAGCCGGCGCGCGCGCCACCAATTCGGACGTCTCAAAAAGATCTTCGGAACCAAAAACTACAAGCCTAGAATCTGGAAACGCCGTGCCGTGCCGGACCAGCCCTTTGATGAGGTAGATGCTGGCGACGGTCCCGGCCATGTAGGCGCGTTCCGCCAGGTAGGCGGGCGTGGATTCAAATTGTTCCAACCCCAGTTGATAGGGCACGGCGTATTCGTTCAGAATGTCGGCCACGCGCTCAATCTCGCCGGTCGAAGAGGCGAAGAACGCCACACGGTTGCCGCCCTCCACCAGCGTGCGGGCCTCCGCAATCGCAACTTGCATGTTGCCGTGGAATGAGAGGGTTGGACGGGTGGCGATGTGCAGATTGGTTTCGTTCCGCACGTCGGGTTCCAACCCGATTTCCAGCTCCTTCAGTGCCAGGGATGGGGCCGCGCTGGCCAGCCGCTCCAGCTCTTCCCACCGAAAGTAGACCCGGTCCGGATCGTAGGCCGGAGAGCGCTCGATCTGTTCCAGCCGCTTCCAGAAGCGCTCGGCGGCGCCATGCACCTGTTCCGGCTCGTCCCAAAGCACGATGGGATGATCGACCAGCGAGAGGATCGATGCTTTCCGCGGCCGCACCATCGGTGCGATAAGCTCCCAGCCAGGAAAGGGCTCGCCGGGGAGCGGCAGGTCGCGGCCGGATATATCGGCTTCGCGGAGCAGATTGCCCAGGTCGACGAGCAGTCCGCGCGACTTCTGGTACTCGGTGAGCGGAAGCAGCGTGCAGTCTTCGATCTTGAGCACCGACCGCTGCGACTCCACGTCGAAGCGACGGATGGATTCCACCTGATCGCCAAACAGATCGATCCGTACCGGTTTGGACGCTTCGGGGGAGAATACGTCCAGGATGCCGCCGCGAACGGAATATTCCCCCACCATTTCCACCGGCTCCCGGCGCTCGTAGCCGATGCTCTCCAGGTGGGCAACTACCTCATCTAGAGGCAATTCATCCCCTATGCGGAGCTTCAGGGCGAGTTGCCGGTAGAACTCGGCGGGCTCGATTCTGAGCAGTGCCGAGGCCACCGGGAGGATGGTGATGGGGACGTGCTGCGTGGCCAAGCTCCACAGCCCGACCGCCCGTTGCTCGCAGATCTCGGCATGCGGCGAAAGGTTCTGCAGCGGCAGAACATCCAGAGCGGGAAGGAGTTGCGGGCCGTTGCGATCATCCGCGGCCAGCAAATGGAACAATGAATCCACTGCTTCGAACAGGCTTTCAGCCTGTTTGTTACCATCTACTACAATAATCAGAGATCTGTTTGTGGACTGGCTAATGAGCACTGAATAAAGGGCCTTACCGGTGGTCGTCAGTCCTGAAAGTGAGGCTGAGCCGCCGGTGGTCAGGTGACGGACTGCCTCGAGAAAGGCAGGGTGCCTCCCTAAATCCAGAAACAGGTCTCGTACGGCAGGATGAATCAAGGTCGGTTCAGAATATTTTCTATAAGATTAGTAGTTGAGTAACCGGGTTCCAGAGGGAGTGCCTTCACGATGCCTCCGGCAGCTTCCACTTCTTCCCTTCCGGCGATGAAGTGGGACCAATCGGCGCCCTTGACCAGCACATCCGGCAGCAGCGCGGCGATCAGGTCGCGCGGCGTGTCCTCATCGAACAGGGTGATGGCATCCACGGCTTCGAGGGCGGCCACCAGGTCGGCGCGTTCCGCTTCGGCGAGCAACGGCCGCGCAGGGCCTTTCATGCGCCGCACGCCGGCGTCAGAATTGAGGGCTACGACCAGCACGTCACCGAGCGAGCGGGCTTGTTCCAGAAGCCGAATATGGCCGGGATGGAGCAGATCAAAGCACCCATTGGTGAAGACGACTGTCTTGCCCTCCTGCTTCCAGCGTGCGCGTTGATCGAGGAGCTCAGTTGGCGTGAAGAAGCGTCCCACCCGTTCAGTGTACCTGACATCGTGAGCGGGGCATGTGACGCACGCTTGCACTGCCGCGTGTTATCCAAAGTAAACCCCGTGGTACTGCCTGAACTTCAGCTATATTCTTCATGCGGATCGCCTACAATCAAAAGAGCGGAAACCAGTTTAGATGATCGAGAGCAGCACGGAAACTGCGGTTGCCAGGTGGAGGGCCCCGGAGTGCGCCTACGAAGTGGAATACTCCACCCGCGCGCTCGACGACATCCGCCTCGCGGTGGTGGACGCTTTTTTTTCGCTGCCGCGCGGCGGCGCTGAAATCGGGGGCGTTCTGCTCGGATACCGGGAAGGCAACCGGGTGGTCATCAACGACTACGAAGCCCTCGATTGCGAGCACGCCATGGGGCCCTCGTTCACGCTTTCCCAGCGTGACCTGACGCGCCTGGCGTTGCTGGTGGAAGGCGCGAAGCAGAACAGCCGGGATCGCCAGCCCGTCGGCTGGTACCACTCCCACACGCGCAGCGGCATTTTTCTTTCTGATGCCGACCAGGACATACACAACCGCTTCTTCCAGGAACCGTGGCAATTGGCGTTGGTTGTGAAGCCCCACACCTTCGATCCGACAACGGCCGGCTTCTTTTTCCGGGAACGCGATGGATCCATCCGCGGCGGTGCCAGCTATCAGGAATTCACGCTGGAAGCGCTGCCCATGCGGCCAGTGCCGGTGGGCGACGCGCCTCCACCGCCAATGCCTCAGCCGCTGCGGCGCGTTCCCGAGCCGCAAGGGCCGGTGCTGACGATCAAGCCGGAATCAACGGCCGAGCCGCCGCCGCAGCCCCGTCCGGCCGTGGCGGAGCCGCCGAAGCCGCCCGCTGCCAAGACCGCCGTCCAGGCGGCCCCGCTTCCGGAACCGAAGCCGGAGGCTAAGCCTGAGCCGAAGAGCGAGCCGAAGGCAGAGGTCAAAGCGTCTCCAAAACCCGAGCTCAAACCGGAGCCGACGCCCGCACCGAAACCCGAGCCCAAGCTGGAGCCGAAGCTCGCACCGAAGCCCGAGGTCAGACCGGAGCCGAAACCCGTCCCGAGACCGGTCTCAAGGCCGGTCGCCCCGCCGGCAGCAGTGACGGCGCCGCCGGTACCGTATCCGCGTCCGAGCACGCCCGAAAAACCGGATCTTTTCAAAGCGGCGGTCCCAGCCCTTAAGAGAGACGAGGCGGACGCACCTCTCGATCTCCCAATCCCGCAGTTCGCACAGATTCAGCCCACATCGTGGCGCTGGCTCAAAGGGGCGGCAGCGGTGGTCCTGGGCCTGGGAATCGGCGCCACGGCGTACCAGACTCGCTCGCATTGGTTGCCGCAGGCGATCGCGAAGGTCCGGCCGGCACTCCCGAGGGAGCCGGCGCCTTTTCTGGCATTGAACACTTCGGATGACAATGGCCAGTTGCAGATTCGCTGGGACCGAAACTCACCGGCCGTACGAAAGGGCATTGGCGCTGTCCTGGAGATCAAGGACAGCGGACCGCTTCCGCGATACGTCCATTTGGACCCTTCGCAATTGCAGGCGGGAACGTTTGCCTATTCCCGCGAGAGCGAGCGCGTGGACGTG
>Ga0335081_10005073_pt1 | contig 20818 bp, 15 predicted proteins | sample Lox_Sample_35_FD_206713 | JGI IMG/M metagenome (GOLD analysis project Ga0335081, IMG submission 206713) | Soil microbial communities from Loxahatchee National Wildlife Refuge, Florida, United States - Lox_Sample_3.5 | ecosystem: Environmental > Terrestrial > Soil > Wetlands | place: USA... | reverse complement strand
GCGCGTCCAGCGTCCGTGCGTTGGCGACGACGAACGCGTGCGCGAAGCGCTCGAGCGCCAGCACCCGCTCGACCTCGGCTCGTTGCTGCACGATCGCGAGGAGCTCGTGGAAGTTGTCGGTCATCCGGCGCTCGACCGCGAGCGCCGGCACGCCGGCGGCCGCGACCCTCCGCGCGCGGGCGTGAAACAGCGCCAGCGTGTGCCCGAGCGCCGCGACCTCGTTGCGCTTGAGCTCGCCTCGGTCGAGCCTTGCAGCGAGCGTGCGCTGCTCGTCGAAGCGGCGCATCTCGACCAGGTAGTCGACCGCGTGGCGATCGTCCTCCTCCGCAAGCCGCAGGCCCACGGCGTCAACCGCGATCGAGCGCACGCCGAGATACAAGTCAGGCGCCAGCCGACGGTTGAGCACGACCTCCTGACCGCACATCTCGCGCCTGCGCTGCGGTGTGCCGTAGTCGAGAAACGGGAGCACGAGTGGCTTCTTGAGCTTGTACGCACGATCTCCGGCGATGAACACCCATGAGATATGCGTCTCGTGCACATCGATACGATCGGGCGCGTCGGGGTAGAGATCGGGGCGGGCCAGCGCGGCGCGGATATCGTCGCTTGTGACGGCTGCTCCGGATGAGCTTGTCATGAGGGCCGGTTCAAGGATTATCTGATGAGGGCCGGTTCAAGGATTACTGACGGTTGGCGGCGTCTGCTCGGGCTGCGGCCCGCTCGGCATCCGGTCTCGCCGGGAAGGGTCGCGTCCGAGTCATGCGGCTCCCTGGCGCCCCCGGCTCGTTCTCAAATACTCCCGGTATTATCCGGCCGAGCCGGCGATGCCAGACACGCCAACGACTCTCAAATCCCACCATTACTTCCCGTCCGGCCCTCTGAGCGCACACATCGTCGCCGCGCAAGTGATTGGCGGGCAACTCCGTAGTAGCCCGCATCGCGATTCAGCGTCTGGTCCCGATGCGAGCAGGAGCGCCGGACGCTTAGATAGCCAGGAGGTGAACAGAATGGCCCCAAATCAAACAACCAATGCCGCGCGCGCGGGTGACTGGATCGAAGCGCGGGGAGTGCACGGGCAGTCGCCACGGCGCGGGGAGATCATCGAGGTGCTCGGAGCGGACCAGCACACACGCTATGTCGTGCGCTGGGACGAGCAGCACGAGTCGATCGTCTACCCGGCCGACGGAGTGATCATCACACCGGCGCCACCGGACGCGCGTCCCGCGGACGGCTGAGATCACCCATGGCCACGCCGATGCGCTAGTGAGGCTGTCGCGGCTGCCGGCCCGCGGGAGGGTCGACGCGTGAGGTTCGAGCAGCAGCCCGACCACGAGGCGCAGCTGCGCGCGATCTTCGAGCATCTGCCGGCGCCGCTGACGCTCCGAGATCGCGCGGGGCGCTACCTACAGCTCAACCGCGCCGTCGCCGCGAGCTCGACCAGCGCCAGCGCGAGAGCGTCGCCAACGCGTTGAAGGCCGGCTCGCTTCTGCTCGAGCCGATCAACGAGGTGCTCGATCTCGCACGGATCGAGAGCGGGCGTCCCCAGGTTCATCGAGCTGATCGCGCGCAACCTTCAGGCAGTCCCCGAGCGCTGACCGCTCAGCTCCACTTGGTGATCTGAAACCTGCACCAACCCGAAGAACTTCGGGCCAACGAGTCGACCTTCAAGACGGCGATCACGATGCGGGGCCCGCCCGCTCGAGCTAGGCTAGGTGCGCCGCTTCGTTCCGGGGATCGGGACGAGGTCGTCGCCCCGAGCCGATGCCAGCGCCTGGTGTGCCGGCTTCACCTCTCTCTCGGCGGTCGCGCCGCAGTCAACGATGATCGAGGTTTGTCGACATCGTCCGGCTCGAGTCTGGCTTGTGTGACGTGGCCACGCGCCGCAGCTCCTGGCGGGCGATCGTGCGCTTGTGGACCTCGTCGGGCCCGTCGGCAAGTCGTAGCGTCCGCACGTGTGCGTACGTCATCGCCAGCGGATAATCGTCCGATACGCCGGCGGCGCCGTGGACCTGGATCGCGCGGTCAAGGACGCGAAGCGCGATGTTCGGCGCGGCGACCTTGATCGCCGCAATCTCCATCCCGGCGTGCTTGTTACCGACCTCGTCCATCAGCCATGCGGCCTTCATCGTCAGCAGGCGCGCCATCTCGATCTCGATTCGCGACTCGGCGATCCAGTCCTGGATGTTGGCCCGCTCGCTGAGCGGCCGGCCGAATGTCACCCGCGAGGCGGCGCGGCTGCACATCAGCTCGAGCGCCCGCTCGGCGGCGCCGAGGCTGCGCATGCAATGATGGATGCGGCCGGGTCCGAGCCGGGCCTGGGCGATCAGGAAGCCGTCGCCTTCCTGTGCGAGCAGGTTGCCAGCCGGCACGCGGACCTGGTCGAATGTGATCTCCGCGTGACTCTCCGGCGGCGCGTAGCCGAACACGGGCAGGTTGCGCACGACGGTCACGCCCGGCGTGTCACGCGGTACGAGGAGCATCGACTGCTGGCGGTACGTGGGCCCATCGGGATCGGTCTTGCCCATCACGATCAGGATCTTGCAGCGTTCGCGGCCGGCGCCCGTGGACCACCACTTGCGCCCGTCGAGCAGGTACTCATCACCCTCGCGCTCGATCCGCATCTGGATGTTGCGCGCGTCGGAGCTGGCGACGTCGGGCTCGGTCATCGCGAACGCCGAGCGGATCTCGCCGTCGAGCAATGGCCGCAACCATCTCTCCCGCTGCTCGGGCGTGCCGAACAGCGTCAGCACCTCCATATTGCCGGTGTCCGGGGCCGCGCAGTTGCAGGCCTCCGACGCGATTGCGCTGCGGCCCATGATCTCGGCGAGTGGCGCATACTCGACGTTGCTCAGGCCCGGCCCCCACTCCGGATGCGGGTGAAACAGGTTCCACAGCCCGCGCTCGCGCGCCTGCGCCTTGAGCTCCTCCATCACCGGCGGCTGAAAGTGAGGATCGCCGGAGGCTGCGATCTGCTGGAAGTAGACCGGCTCAGCGCGGTAGACGGCTTCGGCCATGAACGCCAGCAGCCGTTTGCGAAGCTCGATGCAGCGGGCGGTCAGCTCGAAGTCCATGTTGGTCACTAATACCACTCGGCGCGGCCGTGAGCTTGGGAGCTGCGATCAGCGTCTCTTTCGCGGGTCCTAACTGGGGGCGGATGCGTTCGGGTGACGGGCGCGGATCTCGAGCACGCGGGGCAGAGCCTCGATGAAGCGGTCGAGCAACTGCGGATCGAACTGCGTGCCGCGACCGCTGCGCATCAACGCAAGCGCGTCGGGAACGCTCCACGCCGGCCGGTACACCCGATCGCAGGTGAGCGCGTCGAAAACGTCGCAGATCGAGACGATCCGTCCCTCGAGCGGGATCTCGGGGCCTCGGAGCCTCCGCGGGTAGCCGGCGCCGTCCCAGCGCTCGTGATGGGTCCATGCGATCACGGCGGCGAGGTCCAGCAGCGTGTCGGGCTCGCCGGCGAGGATCCTGCGGCCGTACTCGGCGTGGCGCTCCATCTCCGCACGCTCGCCCAAGGTCAGGTTGGCGGGCTTGAGCAGAATCCTGTCAGGCACGCCGAGCTTGCCGATGTCGTGCATCGCGCTGCTGGCGGCGACCAGCTCTACTCGGCGGTCGTCGATTCCGGTGCGCGCCGCAAGCAGGGCCGCGTACCGGCTGACGCGCTCGGTGTGATTCGCGGTCTCCTCGTTGCGGAACTCGACCGCGCGCGTCAGGCGCTCGACCATCCTTCGCTGTGAGCGCGCGAGCGCATTGAGCGCCCGCACGCGCGCGAGCGACTGGCCGAGCTGGCCCGCGACCGCGGCCAAAAAGCTCTCCTGATCGGCGGTCGGCCGGCCGCGCGGCGAGCCGAGCACGAGAACGCCGAGCGGCTGGCCCGCGTCCGACACGGGCGCGATCAGGATCACCGACAGTCCCGCGGTCCGCAACACGCCCTGCACGCGCTCGTCGTACTCATCCAAGGACAGGCGCGTGATGCCGGCGCCGGCGGACGTGCTGGTGAGCAGCTCTGGGGCGCCGAAGAACTCGCGCAGCGACTCCCCGTCCTGGAACCCGACCCATCCCTGCAGGACGGGTGCGCCGGCGCCTGCTGACAGATAGACGGCGCCGCAGCCGAACCCTGTCACCTCCGCGCAACGGGCGAGCACCTCATCGAGCAAGTAGTCCGTGCCGCTGAGCGAGATCTCGCCGCCGAGGTCGGCGAGCACGGCCAGCTCGACCGACTGCGCCGCGAGACGCGCGCGGAGCTGCGCGTTGACGCGGACGTGGCGGTCGAGATGCACCGCCATCCGCTCGCCGTAGCGCCGTTCGACGTCATCTTGCCGCGCTGGTTGGGCACCGGTGGGATCGTGGGCCGGCGTCGATGCCAGGCACGCGCCGATCGTCGACAGCAGTTCGGCGAGGTCGGGGGTGCGAGCGACGAAGGCGCTCGCCCCGGCGGCGGTGGCGAGCTCGAAGTCGGCAGCGTCGACGAATGCCGATGAGGTCAGCACGACCGGCAGCGCGGCCGTGCCCTCGTCGCTGCGTAGCGCCCGTGCCAGCTCAAAGCCGTCGATTCCGGGCATCAGCACGTCACTGACGACCGCATCGACGTGGCTCGAGCGGGCGAGCTCGAGCGCCTCGCCGCCGTTGGTCGCTAGCGTCACGTGGTAGCCGCTGTGCTGGAGGCGAAGCGTCATCAGCCGTCGCTGGGCGGCATTGTCGTCGACGAGCAGAATGCGGGCCCGCGATGCGCTTGGCGGTAGGGCAGGCGGTGCCAGGAGCTCACCGGCGAGCGTCACCAGCTCGCTGACGTCGACCGGCTTGATCAGCAGCTCGTGGAACGGGCCGACCGCGTCTGGCGAAGTTGCCGGCGGCGCGCCCGCGATTGCGATCGCCGGCAGACCCCCGAGCGCCGGGAGCTCGCGCAGCGCTGCGATCATCGTTGTCCCGTCCATGTCGGGAAGCACGATGTCCTGCACTACCAGGGCCGGCGGCTGGTACGCGGCGAGCTCGAGTGCTTCGCGGCCGCGCGTTGCCAGCAGCGCCCGCTTGCCGGCGATCCGCAACCCCGAGCAGATCGTCTGACCCTCCTGCTCGCGGCGCGTGACCACGAGGATCACGGGTGCCCGTAACGTCAACGCGGCTCTACTGGACGGCTGCCGGTCAGTCTGCCGCCCCTGCAGCGGAGATGACCCCTCATGAGGGACCTGTCGTCGTGCATCGCGACGTGCTTGAACCCCGCAGCGGTTTTGTGCAGCTTCCGCGACGTGCGTTTGGGCAGGCACAGCCTATTTGGGCAGGCTCAGTGCAGCGCTCGTTCCAGCGCGTCTCTCGTCCCCGGCCAAACCTCGCGCAGCTTGATGAGCGCCGTGCGAGCCGATGTCAGCTCGCCGCGCCGCGCGGCTTGTTCGACGACCTGCAGCGCGGAGAGCAGTTCGCTGGCGCCGACCATCAGCCCGTCGTTGCGGCACGCGTGGGCGGCGCGGGCCGCCTCCCCGAGATCACCGCTGGCGAGCGCGCGCTCGATCCGCTCAACCGCGCCCCGCATGCTCTCCAGCAAGCCGGCGAGGATCTGCGCGGCGTCTGCCCCCATCACATGCTGCAGCTCGCCGAGGCGTCGGAGATCGACAGTCATGGCCTGAAGCGATGTTAATTCAGTCCGCTACGGGTGCAGCAGATGCCGCGCACGTCGTAGCAAGCGCGCAAAATGGCCGTGGCCGGCGCTGCCAAGCCCCGTCAGGCCGAGCATCACGACGAATCCGCCGGCGAGCAGCGCGAGCCCAGACAGCAGGTTGGGCCAGTGCCGCTCGAGGAAGTCGCGTCCGACCGCGAGCATCCGCTCGGTGTGACTGCCCCCGAACAACAGCGTGCCCACGATCCCGACGAGCGGCGCAACGAAGCAGGCGTTGAAAAGCACGAGTAGCAGAATCTCGCGCGGCCCATCGACATCGGCTCCGAGGATCGCGGCGATCGCGGCGAAATACGGGAACGCCGTCGGCAGCTCGACGGCCGTGATCGTTGCGCCGACCAAGGCGGCCGATCTCGACTGCGGGTTGCTCGCCGGCAGCTCGCGCTGCGCGAGGCGGTCGCGGTGGCGCCAGAGCATGGCCGCGGCGGTGAGCATGGCGACACCGGCGGCCACCTCGAGCCCGTAGCGGACATGACGGCGGGGGTGTGGGATGAGCGTCAGCAGCAGCTGGCCGGGGCCGAACGCGATCAGCAGGCCGCCGGCGAGGTAGACCGTGAACACCGCAATCGTGAACTCGGCGACCCGTCGTGATGCCCGTTCGCCCGCGGCGAGGTACAGCGCCGGCGCGATTGTCGACGGATTCAGCGAATCGGCAAGCCCGATCGAGAGCACGATGCCGATCAAGCGCAACATGGACGGGATTGTTCCGGGCCGCGGCGGGCATGTAGCTCGCCCTTCATGAGAGATCTGCGATCTCGACTGCGCGGATCGCCTGGGCGGTGGCCCGGGTGCACAGGGCGTCGCTCGCCGTAAGGCTGGCAGGCTACCGCCCTGATCTAAGCGAAGTGCAGCTCCTCGCCCTCGTCGTCGGGTACGGGTCGCTCGCAGGTGGGGCACCACCAGCGAGCCTCCATCGGCGTCCCGCAAACCGCATGGCGGGGAGCGGCGGCGTCGTCGGCGTTGCGCGCGGCCCAGCCCGCGAGCAGCCGCAGCACGCCGCCAAGCTCGCGACCCGCCGAGCTCAGCTCGTAAACGAATCGCGGTGGGCGCTGGGAGTACGGGCGGGCGACGATCAACGCATTTTTCTCGAGCTGCCGAAGCCGCTGCGTCAACACGTTTGGAGCGATGCCTCCGACATCCTCCTGCAGCTCCCCGAACCGGCGCGGCCCGTCGAGCAGCGCCGCGACGATCAGCAGCGTCCAGCGGTCGCCGACGGCCGCAAGGGCATCGGCGAGTGCGGCGCGTGGATCGGCGCGTGGGGCACCGGAATCGACGCGGGGGGCCGGATCGCTCATCTCCAATCACAGACTAGACGCGCGACCGCGCGCCTAGTAAAGTTGTGGCTTGCACATTGCAAGTGAGTAGTGCGAGGAGATCGAAATGACTTTGCTGGAAGAGATGGAGGTGTCCGTGCAGACGGCCGCCGAGCGCACCGGGCCGGCGGTGGTCGGGCTCGGGCGTGGCTGGGGGGTGGGCTCCGCCATCGTGATCACGTCCGGGCGCGTGCTCACCAACGCCCACAACCTCCGCCACGACGAGGTGACGGTCACAAGTCTCGACGGCCGCCGCGTCGTCGGGCGGGTCGCGGGCTCGGATCCCGACCTCGACATCGCCGTGATCGACGTCGACACGGGTGACATCGAATCGGTGCTCTGGCCGCCTGACACTCCCGAGCCAGCAATCGGACGCGCCGTGCTGGCGCTCGCCAACCCCGGCGGGCGCGGCTTGCGCGTGACACCGGGCTTCGTGTCCTCGAGCGCGCGCAGCTTTCGCGGTCCACGCGGCCGTCGGATTACGGGTGCAATCGAACATACGGCGCCGCTGCCCCGCGGCTCGTCGGGCGGGCCGCTGCTCGACGGCGAAGGGCGGCTGCTCGGCATCAACACCCTCCGCGTCGACGGTGGCCTGATCCTCGCGATCCCGGCCGACGGCGTGCTGCGTGACCGCGTCGAGACGCTTGGCCGCGGGGAGGCGATCGAGCGTCCGAGGCTCGGTGTCGCGATTGCGCCACCTCGGGTCGCGCGCCGGCTGCGGCGGGCGGTCGGCCTACCCGAACGCGACGGCGTGCTGATCCGCGCGGTCGAGGAGCAGAGCGCTGCGCAGCGCGCGGGCCTGGAGCGCGGGGACCTGATCGTCGCCGCCCGCGGCGTCGCGCTGGATGGGGTCGACGCGCTCTATCAGGCACTCGACAGCTCCGGCTCGCCCGGCACCCTGGAGCTGACGATCGTGCGCGGGACCGACGAGCACACCGTCCAGGTCGCGTTCTGAACGCGATGAGCGCCACCGACGCCCTCCAGGACGGATCGGTGTCCTCCGATCTGTCACCGAGTCTGGCAGCCGAGCGCGAGGCGCAGGCGCTGGACGCGTATTCGCGCGTCGTCGTCGACGTCGCGCAGCGTGTTGCGCCGTCGGTCGCCAACCTCCGCGTGATGCGTCGCGGACGCGGCGGCCAGGTGCCGGCTGGAGCGGGGAGCGCCGTCGCGCTCACGCCCGACGGCTTCCTGCTGACGTCCGCCCACGTAGTCGCGCCTCCGGCCCGAGTCGGCCGCGCGTCGTTCGTCGACGGCCGCGAGCTCAAGTTCGCCGTCGTCGGCGTCGACCGGCTCTCGGACCTAGCCGTGTTGCGAGCCGAGGGGAGCGGGCTCGTTCCCGCTCAGCTCGGCGAGGCCGAGCGCCTGCGCGTCGGGCAACTCGTGCTCGCGATCGGCAATCCGCACGGGTTCGAGGGGTCGGTGACCGCGGGCGTGGTGTCTGCTCTGGGACGTTCGCTGCCCGCGCGCGCCGGGCGAACGCTTCGTTACATCGACAACGTGATTCAAACCGACGCGGCCCTCAATCCGGGCAACTCTGGCGGCGCGCTCGTCGACAGCAGCGCGCGAGTCGTGGGAATCAATACCGCGGTGGCGGGGGTCGGCCTCGGCCTGGCCGTCCCGATCAACGCGGCGACGCGCCAGATCGTCGGTGCGCTGATGCGAGACGGGCGCGTTCGTCGCGCATATATCGGGATCGCCGGCGGACCGCGGCCGCTTCCACCCCAGGCTCGAGCGCGGCTCGGACGCGCCGGAGGCATCGAGATCGTGGAGGTGGCGGCGGGCAGTCCGGCCGAGCGTGCCGGTCTTCGCGCCGAGGACCTGGTCGTCGAACTGGGCGGTCACTCCGTGCAGCGCGTCGACGACATCCAGCGGCTGATGGCCTACGACGCGATCGGGCAGCAGCTGAAGGTCAAGGTGCTGCGTGGCGACCAGTGGCTGGATCTGCAACTGACGCCGGTCGAGCTCACCGAATAGCTCCGCCGGGCGGACCGGCAAATCGTGCCCCGGACATCGAACGCGCGCCATGCGCGGGCGAGTCGCGTTCCTTGCCCTCATCGCCAACGCCCGACTGCCCCATCCGCAGCGCGCGTGCTCGCCCCTGGGACTCGGTCAGTCCGGACGCGACGACGCGGTCCAGACGCGTTCAGGGCGCTACACTGGCCTCCGGCGCCGGGCGGGCGTACGTCATTGCGCCCGCTGTCCCGGTAAGCCTTTTTTTGCTCACCGACCCTGACCGGAAGCGCCCCGAATGGCACGTGGAGACGTCCGGATCGCTGTGACCCTCGCTTGCGAGGAGTGCCGGCGCCGGAATTATCAGACAAACAAGAGCAAGCGAAACAATCCAGAACGGCTCCAGATGCGCAAATACTGCCGCTGGTGCAAGTGCCACACCCCACACCGCGAGACACGCTGAGTTGGGGCGCGAAGTGGCTCGCAATCGCAAACGAGCGAAGGACCGAAGGACGCGCAGGCCGCAGCCGGTTGCCACCGCACCCGCCGAGCGCGAGCAGCCGCGCAGCTCGATTTCCTCGAGCGACCGCGAGCAGGCGCTGCGACCGATCGGTCACGATGGCCGTGCCGACGCGCTTGACGATGCCGGGCGTGACGCGCTGGCGGGTGGCGGCGTTGGCGAGGACGAGCGGCTCGAAGAAGCCGGCGTAGGCGATCGTGGGACGTTCGGGGAGGCCGACGTTCGCGAGCATGGGACGCTCGGGGACGACCGCGTTGATCATCGTGAGGCGCCCGCCGATGCCGACGTCGATCAGGATGCGGCGCTCGGTCAGGATGAGAGATTCGGTGAGGGCGACGGGACCGGGACCGAGCCTGATCTGGACCCCGAGCTCGACGAGGCGCCTGTGCCGATCGCCCACGCGGCGCCGGATGTCGACCTTGCGGAGGCGCAGCTGGCGATGGGGCGTCCCGAGCCGGCGCGTGACGGCGACCCAGCGTTCGACGAGGACGAGCTCGGGCGCGAGGCGCAAGAAGCCGGCGGTGCGACCGCTGCCGGGAGCTCGCGCCGCGGTCGTGGTGGTGCGCTGGTGAGCGCCGCGGCGGCCTCGCCCGTACGTCGCATCCGCACCGGCAATCGCCTGATCACGTTCCTGCAGGGAAGCTGGCGTGAGCTGCAGCGAGTACAGTGGCCCGATCGCCGCCAGGTCATGCAGGCGACCGGGGTCGTGATCGGTTTCGTGATCGTGGCGGGAGTGTTCCTCGGAGTCGCCGACACGCTCAGCGGCCATCTAATGAATCTGGTTCTTACAGGGAAGTGGTGAGAGTTCCGCAAGCATGTTCCGTTGGTATGTCGTCAACACCTACTCGGGTCACGAGAACAAGGTCAAGCACAACCTGGAGCACCGGGTGGTGTCGCTCGGGCAGCAACGTGCGATCCGCCAGATCGTCGTGCCGACCGAATCCGTCTCCGAAATGAAGGACAACCAGAAGATCACGGTTGAGAAACGGACGATGCCGGGGTACGTGCTCGTGAACATGGATCTCAACGAAGATTCCTGGACGCTGGTAAAGGGAACGCCCGGCGTCACCGGCTTCGTCGGCGCGTCCAACGAGCCTGTGCCGCTGACGCAGTCCGAGGTCGACCGGCTGCTGCATCAGGAGACGGCCGAACGTCCGCGCAGCCGCGCCCAGTTCTCGATTGGGGAGTCGGTGAAGGTGATCTCAGGTCCACTGTCAGACTTCTCGGGAGAGATCTCGGAGGTCAACGAGGATGCGCAGCGGCTGAAGGTGCTGGTGTCGATCTTCGGCCGAGAGACTCCGGTTGAGGTCGGATTCGATCAGGTCAAGAAGATCTAATGGTCGCTCCTCATGCCTCCGACCCGTTGGACGCGACCATGCGGATTGCGCCCCGTATGCACGAATCCCGCGAAGCCATCCTGCGACCTGCCTCCGGCGGCGCGCTCCGCGCGGTGATCGACGCGCCGAGACTTGGCTCGTACGCGCCGAGACTTGACTTGTCGCCCGGGTCGTGATCACCTAGCGGAGCTAGGATGGGCTTCTAGAGATGGCGAAGAAGGTATTGACCCGTATCAAGCTCCAGGCGGTCGGCGGCCAGGCGACTCCGGCGCCGCCGGTCGGACCGGCGCTCGGCCAGCACGGCGTTAACATCATGGAGTTCGTCAAGTCGTTCAACGCGCAGACGCAGGGCGACCTCGGCACGGTGATCCCTGTTGTGATCACGGTCTACGAAGACCGGTCGTTCACGTTCGTGACCAAGAGCCCTCCGGCCGCCGTGCTGATCAAGCAGGCGCTTTCGCTCGAGAAGGGGTCATCGGAGCCCAACCGAACCAAGGTCGCCACGATCACGCAGGCACAGCTGCGGTCGATCGCCGAGAAGAAGATGAACGATCTGAACGCCAACGACGTCGACGCCGCGTCGAAGATCATCGCCGGCACCGCGCGCTCGATGGGCGTGGAGGTGGTGTAGAGAATGCCGAAGCACGGCAAGAGTTACCTCGACGTAAAGCAGCGGTACGATCGCGAGCGCGAGTACACGCCGGCTGAGGCGATCGCGCTGATCAAACAGCTCAGCCGCGTCAAGTTCAACGAGTCGGTCGAGGTGCACGTGCGGACCGGTCTCAACGTGCGGCATGCCGACGAGCAGTTGCGCGGAACGGTCTCGCTTCCCAACGGGCTCGGCAAGGACGTCAGGGTCGCGGTCTTCGCTCAAGGCGAGAAGGCGCGTGAGGCAGAAGGATCGGGCGCTGACGTCGTCGGCGCCGAGGACCTCGCGCAGCGGATCCAGCAGGGATTCGATGACTTCGACGTCGCCATCGCGACACCCGACCTGATGCCCATCGTCGGCCGCCTCGGACGGATCCTGGGCCCTGCCGGCAAGATGCCCAACCCGAAGGTCGGAACCGTGACGATGGACGTCGGCAGGGCGGTCGAGGAAGCCAAGGCGGGCAAGGTCGAGTACCGGACCGACCGCCACGCGATCGTGCACCTGCTGATCGGCAAGCGGGACTTCGACGACCGCCGCCTGCTCGAGAACTACGCCGCGGTCATGGACGAGCTGATCCGTGCCAAGCCGTCCGCCGCCAAGGGTCGCTACATCCGGTCGGTGACGTTCGCGACGACGATGGGTCCCGGCGTGAAGGTCGACCCGACGCGCACGCGTGAGATCGTCGAGGAGTCCGTGGCGGCGTAAACGATCGTCGAGGAGTCGGCGGCGGCGTAAACGGTCGTCGAGGAGTCGGCGGCGGCGTAAACTGTCCTAGCCACTTTCAGCAGAGCAGGCCCGAGACCGCCGGCAGCGCGAGCGCATAAGACCGGAGCAGGCGGAAGCTCGACCCGAGCAGACGATCGGCTCGACCTCGACGCCCGCCTCGACGCGGGCGTCTTTGATTTGAGACAGGATCATGAACCGAGACCAAAAAACAGCAGTCGTCGACGAGATTGCGCAGCAGCTTCAATCCGCGCAGGCGATCTTTGCGATCAACTTCCGCGGCCTGTCCGTTGCGCAGGCCGCGGACCTCCGTGCCAAGCTTCGCGATCACGAAACGCAGTTCCGGGTCGTCAAGAACTCGCTGTCCGAGCGCGCCGCCGATCAGGCCGGCTTTGACGCCCTGAAGCCGCTGCTGGTTGGTCCGACCGCGCTCGCGTTCGTGCAGGGCGACGCCGCCCTCGCGGCCAAGACGCTCAGCGACACCGCTCGCGCGCTGCGCCTTCTCGAGTTCAAAGGCGGGCTCTTGAACGGTATGACGCTCAGCGCGGAGGACGTCGTCTCGATCGCGCGACTGCCGGCGCGCGAGGTCCTCCACGCCCAGCTGGTCTGGACCGTCGCCGCGCCGATCACCGGGTTGGTGCGGGGGCTCAACGGCCTGATCGCCGGCCTGGCAATCGCACTCAAACAGATTGCCGACGAGGGGCTGGTGGGCGACCAGGCGCCGTCAGGTGCCGCAGCGGGGGCCCCGGAGGCGCAACAGCCGGCGTCGTGGGAAACCGTGTCGCCGGCGGAAGCCGGGGCCACGCCGGAGATCGGAGCGGCGGGGAGGGAAACACTGGCGGGGGCGGAGGCCGTGGCGCCGGATAGCGGGGCGGGGGCGCAAGCCGTGGCCGAGGACGCGGCCGTGGCGCCGCCGAGCGCTGAGCAATCTGATCATCAGCAACCGGAAGCCCCGCCGGATGCGGAGCCGTCCGAGGCATAAGGAGAAACCATGCCCACAACTGAAGAGTGGATCGAGGAGCTCAAGTCGATCTCGGTGCTCGAGCTCTCACAGCGAATCAAGGCGCTCGAGGACGCATTCGGCGTCTCAGCGACCGCTGTCGCAGCGGCGGCGCCGGCTGCCGCCGTAGCGGACGGCGGACCGGCGGAGGAGGTCGAGGAGCAGACCTCGTTTGACGTCGTCCTGACCGCCGCCGGAGAGAGGAAGATCCAGGTGATCAAGGTCGTGCGCGCCGCGACTGGTCTGGGACTCAAGGAGGCCAAGGCGCTGGTGGACGAGGCGCCCAAGCCGGTCAAGGAGGGCGTCGACCGTGCGGAGGCCGACAGGCTGAAGTCCGAGCTCGAGGAGGCCGGCGGGTCGGTCGAGTTGAAGTAGGTCCCGGGGCGCCTCGCGCACGAGCCGATGGGTTGAGGTCCGAGCTCGAGGAGGAGTTGGCGCGATGGCGATTTGCGCTCGGGTGCATGGCATTTGTGCGGACGGTGCGATGGCGATCGGCGCTCGGCTGCATGCACCGCCCGGGAGCTGGCTTCGATGGCGGACGCGGGTTCGAGCGACCGAGCGCAAACGCGGACTGCGGCGTGGTCGGGCGTTTGAAGTAGCCGCCGCCCCGACGTTTTAGGGCTCACCCCTCCGGCCTTGATACCGAATCGGGTCTGCCTCGGGACTCGGTGCGTAAGCGGCCCGGCTGCGGACGTTGCGCAACAGCGGCCCGGCTGCGGACGTTGCGCAACAGCGGCCCGGCTCGGGCCTGGTGCGAAAGTGGCCACCTCCGGACTTGCCGCCACAGGCGTTTGCCCCTACACTGCGCCGGTCAGCCAATAGCCGTAGCCGCCCGAAATCACCCGGCGCCGCGCCACATACGTGGTCTGTCGAGGGCGGGGTCCGTGAGTGCTGAGCGCCCTGCACAGGGCACAGATGCCGTGTGCTATCTTTGCTGGTCGTGCTTGGAAGGTGCTACAGAGTGCCGGAAGAGCCTCCCACCTTGCCTCCCTCTCGACCGCCCGAGGAGTCGCCGTCTTGGCAACCGACCACGCCCCCCGGACGCGCCGCAGCTTCGCGCGTCTGAACAAGGTTCTCGAAGTCCCCAATCTGATCGACATCCAGCGCAAGTCCTTCGCCTGGCTGACTAACCCTGACGGCGGTGGCCTGCGCGAGACGATCGACGACATCTCGCCGATCGAGGACTACACCGGGAATCTCGCGGTGCAGTTCGGTGACTTCAACTTCGACGAGCCAGTCGCCGACCTCGAGCAGTGTCGCGAGAAGGACCTGACGTACGCGCGCCCGCTGACCATCACGGTCGCGTTCATCAACCGGGAGACGGGCGAGATCCGCGAGCAGTCGGTGTTCATGGGCGACTTTCCGTGGATGACCGATCGCGGCACGTTCGTCATCAACGGCACCGAGCGGGTTGTCGTGACCCAGCTCGTGCGCTCCCCGGGCGCGTACGTGATGGAGCCCAAGGACCGCGAGAAGCAGGTCTTCATCGCCAACCTGATGCCGGCGCGCGGCTCGTGGCTGGAGCTCGAGATCGACAAGAAGGGTCGCGTGTATGTCCGCATCGACCGCAAGCGCAAGCTTCCGGTCACGGTCCTGCTGCGCGCGATGGGCTATGTGTCGGACGAGGAAATCCTGAATCTGTTCGACAGCTCGCTCTACATCCGCCTGACGCTAGACGCCGACGCCGAGATGCTGCGCACGGAGGAGGGCTCGCTGATCGAGCTGTTCAAGAAGCAGCGCCCCGGCGAGCCGCCGTCGATCGACGCCGCGCGCTCGCTCCTGCACCAGCTGTTCTTCGATCCCAAGCGCTATGACCTGACCAGGGTCGGGCGCTACAAGCTCAACTCTCGCCTTGGTCTGGACATCGACCTCGAGACGCGGACCTTGACCCACGATGACATCATCGCGCTGGTCCGCGAGCTCATCTCGCTGCCGCGAATCCTCGGTATGCCGGAGGATCCGGGTGAGGAGATCAAGGACTTCGCGGCCGAGGCGATGTCGCTGCCGCGCGAGCCGATCCAGGATCACCTGGACGAGTATGAGCACTTCGGCAACCGTCGGCTGCGGACCGTCGGCGAGCTGATCCAGGAGGCGTTCCGGATCGGCCTGTACCGGATGGAGCGCGTCGTGCGCGAACGGCTGACGACCGAGGACGCCGACACGATCACGCCGCAGACAATCGTCAACATCCGTCCGGTGGTGGCGGCGCTGAAGGAGTTCTTCGGCTCCAGCCAGCTGTCGCAGTTCATGGACCAGACGAACTCGCTGTCGGGGCTCAGGCATCGCCGTCGCCTTTCAGCGCTCGGTGCCGGCGGCCTGACGCGCGAGCGCGCGCCGATCGAGGTGCGCGACGTGCACCCGACCCACTACGGCCGGATGTGCCCGATTGAGACACCGGAGGGTCCGAACATTGGCCTGATCGGGTCGCTGTCGTCGTATGCGGAGATCTCCGAGCACGGGTTCGTCACAACGCCCTACCGGGTTGTGCGCGAGGGCCGCGTCACCGACGAGATCGTCCATCTTGACGCAACCCAGGAGGAGGAGCGTCGGATCGCACAGGCCAACACGCCGATCGACGAGTCCGACAATCTGGTCGGCACCGAGATCATCTGCCGCACGCAGGCCGGTCAATATGTGACCGTGCCGGCGCACGAGGTCGACCTGATCGACGTGTCGCCGAAGCAGATCTGGTCGGTCACGACGGCGGTGATCCCGTTCCTCGAACACGACGACGCGAACCGCGCGCTCTTCAACGGGCGTAGCGGCGAGCCGTTCGAGGAGCAGGTGACGGTCGGATACATGTACATCCTCAAGCTCCTGCATCTGGTCGACGACAAGATTCACGCGCGCTCGACCGGCCCGTACTCGCTGGTCACTCAGCAGCCGCTGGGTGGCAAGGCGCAGTTCGGCGGCCAGCGCTTCGGTGAGATGGAGGTGTGGGCGCTGGAGGCCTACGGTGCCGCCTACACGCTGCAGGAGATGCTGACGATCAAGTCCGACGATACCGTCGGGCGGGTGAAGGCCTACGAGGCGATCGTCAAGGGTGAGAACATCGCCGAGCCCTCGATCCCGGAGTCGTTCAAGGTTCTGCTCAAGGAGATGCAGTCGCTGGCGCTGGACGTCAATGTCGTCTCCGAGGAGGGCGAACGGGCCGAGATGCGCGAGGAGGACGACGACCTGCTGCGTGCCGCGGAGGAGCTCGGAATCGACCTCAGCGGTGTCCGCGCCACCGATGGCGGTGCGGCCGACGAGGCGACCGAGCACGAGGGCGAGACGGTCGAGGCCTCCGAGGAGGAGGCTGATGCCGAGGATTCCGATCTCGATCCCGGCGAGGAGCTCGAGGAGGACGATTTCGCCACCGACGTCGACCCGATGCTCGACAGCGATCTGGACGCCGGCGACGCGGAGGGTGTCACCGAGGAAGCGGAGCTGTAGTTTCGCCGGTTCCCGTCGCGGACTCCGGCGCGCCACGCGCGAGGAGCCCGGCGACGGGAATCGGGCCACACAGCCGCATCAGGTCCCGCAACAAGATTCAAATCGAGACTCAGAGACAGAGAGAGCTAAGGATTTCTACTTTGATCGACATCAATAACTTCGACGCAATCGAGATTGGGTTGGCCTCGTCCAAGCAGATCCGGTCGTGGAGCTCGGGCGAGGTGACCAAGCCGGAGACGATCAACTACCGGACGCTGAAGCCCGAGAAGGACGGGCTGTTCTGCGAGCGCATCTTCGGCCCGACGAAGGATTGGGAGTGCTATTGCGGCAAGTACAAGCGGGTCCGCTACAAGGGGATCGTCTGTGAGCGCTGCGGCGTCGAGGTGACACGCTCGAAGGTCCGCCGCGAGCGCATGGGTCACATCGACCTCGCCGCCCCGGTGTCCCACATCTGGTTCTTCAAGGGCGTCCCGAGCCGGATCGGATACCTGCTCGACATGGCGCCGAAGGAGCTCGAGAAGGTCCTCTACTTCGCCGCTTCGATGGTGACGTGGATCGACGAGGAGGGGCGCGCGCGCGACACCGACTCGCTCGAGGGCGAGGTGAGCAAGGTGCTCGACTCCTACGCCGCCGAGAAGGAGGAGCGAATCCTCGAGCTGCGCGAGTCGCTGGCCCGCCGCGAGCAGTATCTGGAAACCGCTCGCACCGGCCGCGATTTCTCCGACGAGGATCACCTCTGGGCCGAGACGCTCGACGTCAACGTCGCCAAGCTCTCCGACGAGGAGCGCGAGCGGATGCTCAAGGACCTGCGCAAGAGCTTCCAGGCCGACATCGACGACACCGAGGCCTACATCGAGGACGCGGCGGAGCGGATGCGTCAGGTGTGGGAGCTGTTCAAGACGATGAAGCCCAAGGACGTGATCAACGACGAGACGACCTTCCGCGAGCTCAAGGATCGCTTCGGCTCGCCGTACGGCTTCGGCGAGTACTTTCGTGGCGGGATGGGCGCCGAGGCGGTACGCGACCTGCTGCAGCAGGTCGACCTCGACCTCGAGTCGGCGGACCTTCAGGAGCAGGTGAAGACCGCCAAGGGCCAGAAGCAGGCACGCGCGGTGAAGCGGCTGAAGGTCGTCTCGGCATTCATCAACTCGGGCAACAAGCCGGAGATGATGATTCTCGAGGCGGTACCGGTGATCCCCCCGGAGCTGCGCCCGATGGTGCAGCTTGACGGTGGGCGCTTTGCGACATCTGACCTCAACGACCTCTATCGCCGTGTGATCAATCGCAACAACCGCCTCAAGCGGCTGCTCGATCTCGGCGCCCCCGAGATCATCGTCAACAACGAGAAGCGGATGCTGCAGGAGGCGGTCGACGCACTGTTCGACAACGGCCGCCGGGGGCGGCCCGTGACCGGGCCCGGCAACCGGCCGCTGAAGTCGCTCTCAGACATGCTCAAGGGCAAGCAGGGGCGATTCCGCCAGAACCTGCTCGGCAAGCGCGTCGACTACTCGGGCCGGTCGGTGATCGTGTCGGGGCCGTCGCTGCGCCTGCACCAGTGCGGTCTGCCGAAGCTGATGGCCCTCGAGCTGTTCAAGCCGTTCATCATGGCCCGGCTGGTCGAGCGCAAGTCCGCGCAGAACATCAAGGCGGCCAAGAAGATGGTCGACTCGATGATCCCCGAGGTGTGGGATGTGCTCGAGGAGGTGATCCACGAGCATCCGGTCCTGCTCAACCGCGCACCGACGCTGCACCGCCTGGGAATCCAGGCGTTCGAGCCGGTGCTGGTCGAGGGCAAGGCGATCCAGGTCCATCCGCTCGTCTGCCACGCGTTCAACGCCGACTTCGACGGCGACCAGATGGCGGTCCACCTGCCGCTGTCGGCCGAGGCGCAGGCCGAGGCGCGAATCCTGATGCTGTCGGCGAACAACATCCTCTCGCCGGCGCACGGCTCGCCGCTGGCGACGCCGACCCAGGACATGGTGCTGGGCGCCTACTATCTGACCTACGGGCCGGATACGTCGGAGCTCGAAGCTCTCGATCCGGCGAGCTGTAGCCCGCGCCCGCACGTGTTCCGCACCGCCCAGGAGGCGGAGTGGTCATACGAGCACGGCGTCGTCAAACTGCACGACCTCGCCGAGTACCGCCCGCTGGGTCGCGAGGGCGGCCACGTGCTGACAACGGTCGGGCGGATCCTGTGGAACGACAAGATCGAGCGGGCGCTGGAGGAGGCGCTGGGCGATGCGTTCGATACGAACACCTATGAGTTCGTCAACCGCTCGATGAAGAAGCGCGACACGACCAAGCTCGTCGATAACCTCGTGCAGAGCTACGGCGCGGCGACGATCTCGCAGGTGCTCGACGCGTTCAAGGACATCGGCTTTCACTACGCGACCCAGGCGGGAGTGACGATCTCCAAGAACGACGTCCAGACGCCGCCGCGCAAGGGCGAGATCCTCGCGAAGTACGAGGACCAGCTGGCGATGATCGAGGCGCAGTACGACGAGGGTGAGATCAACCAGGAGGAGCGCCACGAGGCGGTCACGAAGCTGTGGGACCGCGCCACCAACGAGGTGGGCCAGGCGCTCAGCGAGCATCTGGACGAGCTCAACCCGATCTTCATGATGGCCAACTCGGGCGCACGCGGATCGTTCTCCCAGATCCGCCAGCTCGCGGGCATGCGCGGCCTGATGGCCAACCCGAAGGGCGAGATCATCGAGCGGCCGATCAAGGCCAACTTCATGGAGGGCCTGACCGTGCTCGAGTACTTCATCTCGACGCACGGGGCCCGCAAGGGCCTCGCTGACACGGCGCTGCGCACGGCCGACTCCGGCTACCTGACACGGCGCCTGGTTGACGTCGCCCAGGATGTGATCATCCGTAGCGAGGACTGCGGCACCGGGGAGTACATCGAGATGCCGGTCTCCAAGCTCGAGGCTGACTCGGAGCGCCGCCGGCTGCGTCCGACCGGCGAGCCGAACGACAACCTGATCGGACGGATCGCCGCGCAGGAGATCACGACCAGCCGCGGTCGCGTGATCGCCGAGAAAGGACAGGAGATCGACCGCGCGGAGCTGGCCGACCTGATCGAGTCCTGGGAGGACGAGACCGACCGGGGTGAGGTGATCACGGTGCCGGTCCGCTCGGTGCTCAAGTGCGAGGCGACCACGGGCGTGTGCCAGAACTGCTACGGGCGGTCGTTGGCGACCGGAAAGCTGGCGCAGATCGGCGACGCGGTCGGGATCATCGCCGCGCAGTCGATCGGCGAGCCCGGCACACAGCTGACGATGCGGACGTTCCACACCGGCGGCGTCGCCGGCGCGGACATCACGCACGGCCTGCCGCGGGTGGTCGAGCTGTTCGAGGCCCGCAAGCCCAAGGGGCTGGCGAAGATCGCCGAGGTCGGCGGGATGATCTCGATCGAGGAGTCCGACAAGGCCCTCACGGTCGTGATCACCGACGACTCGGGCGAGGAGCACCGCCACACGTTCCCGCGCCGCACGCGCCTGTTCGTGTCCTCCGGGGAGCGGATCGAGTCCGGCGTCCAGCTCAACGAGGGATCGCTGTACCCTCACGAGCTGCTGGCGATCCGCGGTCGAACCGAGACCGAGCTGTACCTCGTGCGCGAGGTGCAGGAGGTCTACAAGTCCCAAGGCGTCGACATCAACGACAAGCACATCGAGCTGATCGTGCGCCAGATGATGAAGAAGGTCCGCGTCGACCAGAAGGGCGACACCGGCTTGCTTCCGGGCCAGTTCGTCGACCGCCAGGAGTACGCTCGTGTCAACCAGGGCGTGATCGAGGCAGGCGGCGAGGCCGCGCAGGCCGAGGAGATCATTCTCGGCATCACGAAGGCGTCGCTGAACACCGACTCGTTCCTCTCGGCGGCCTCGTTCCAGGAGACGACGAAGGTGCTGACCGACGCGGCGCTGGAGGGCAAGATCGACCGCCTCAACGGGCTCAAGGAGAACGTGATCATTGGCAAGCTGATCCCTGCCGCGACAGGGCTCAAGCGCTACCGCCGGATCGAGATCGAGCCGGCTCAGCCGCTCCCGCGCGGCATCGAGGACGTCGGACTGCTCGATCACGACGATCTCGCGGCCGAGCTGGGGCTGGGCGAGGGCGAGTCGCTCAGCGGCTACTCCGCCGGCATCGAGCCTGACCTCGCCGACCTCGAGGATATCGGCAGCCACGGATCATCGCTCGGCTTCGTCGAGGAGCTC
>Ga0335081_10005072_pt1 | contig 20819 bp, 19 predicted proteins | sample Lox_Sample_35_FD_206713 | JGI IMG/M metagenome (GOLD analysis project Ga0335081, IMG submission 206713) | Soil microbial communities from Loxahatchee National Wildlife Refuge, Florida, United States - Lox_Sample_3.5 | ecosystem: Environmental > Terrestrial > Soil > Wetlands | place: USA... | reverse complement strand
CCAGATTGCCGATTTAAGCAAGGCCGGGCTGACCGGAATCGCGATTTCGCTCGTGAATTATCTCGACGAGCTGCCGTATTTCGTCGATGAAGTGTGCGGACGGCTGGAGCGCATGGGATTAAGGGAGAAAGTTCGCAATTAATTCCGCCGTTGCCGCGACGGAGCGCGAATTCTTTCAATCTCGGCTAATCAGCCTGCTTAATCCCGCCGCCGCGAGATCACGTAAGATTCGTCGAAAAACCACAGGCCGCCGCGCTCGCGCAAGACTGCGCGCGTGGCGTCGATATAGCTACCGTCGGCGGCGGCCTTGGCTACGCGATCATCCTCGACCTGCGCCACATAAATGGCGGCGTTCCATGCTGCGAACAGCGTCGATGTGCCGATCGACTCGGAGATTTCCGAGGGCAGCGTATGCATGTCGTAGCGGAACAGCGAGCGATTGTCGGCATAGGCGTTGAAGTTGAGATCGCGTCCGGCCGGTCCCAGTTCGTGCTTTACGGCTTTGAGAATCTGGTGGCGGTCGTGGATGAACGGATGATCGTCGGGCCAGACTCTTTGGATGATTTCCATGCCGGGGTCGTGGCCGTGGGAATGGATGGCAATCAGCCTGCCGCCGGGTCCGAGCGCCCGCGCAAGCGGCGCGATCACGCGCTTGGCTTTGAATTCCAGCGGCGCGCGGGCGCGATAGGGCTGCGAGGCGATGACGAGATCGTAATCGGCGCGGGTGCCGCCGGCTCTCGGAATGATCGGGTCGAGCAGGAAGCGGTGATCCTCGCGATAGATGACGAGCACCACCGGCCGTTCATACATCGGATTGCCGGTGCGCGGCGAGACGCCGGCCTTCCAGTTCTGGGCCAGGAACGGCTCCAGATTGATAATTTGCTGCTCGAAGCGATGCGCAGAATTGCCGAGCAGCGGCAGTTCGTGCCAGACGAGACTGGATGCCGCATTGAGTGATTTGACGTGCAGCCAGGGCGCGTCAGCATAGGCGAGGTTGGTCAGCACCAGAACCGTCGACGGGTGCTCGAAGAAGCGATCCGACATTTTTTGCAGCGTCAGGCGGACGTCTTCCAGCGAAATCTCCTTGCCGACGACGTAGAACGGCATGTGCGGGAAGCGGTCGTGAGCGGCGCGCATCACCCGGGTCAGCACCGAGCCGTCGCCGACGCCGGCGTCGAACAGGCGGACCGCCGGCGGATGCGGATGGATATGCGCCAGTTCCTCAGAAACGCGGTGTGCGACTTCCCACTTCTCGCTGCAGGTATTGACGAAGAGGAGATATTTTTGCCGGTTGTCGAAGAAACGGAAATTGCGCTGCGGGTCGCCTGGGGCGAGTGGCGCCGCGGGCGCCGCCGCAGGACGCGGCTCGCGCGTGCGCTCGATGATCGCCGGCCGACCATCCTGCGCCGGATGGGCCGCCATGAAGCCATGGATGCGGTCGAGGGTGTCGGTGGTGATGCGGCCGCCGTTGCGCAGCCGTGCCGCAAGCTTGCCGTCATTGACCGCGCGGCGGCCAAACGTGGATTCAGCGAGCCCAGTCTGGCGGCAATAGTCCGAGATTTCGGCAAGGAGTTGTTGCGCGTTCATCGGTAGGTGCCTTCCTTCGGCCGGCGCGGCCGATGGGCAGGCCGACCCGTCGAGTTTCCTCAGCGTTGATGGAGGGCCGTTTTCGGCCTCTTTCGCTGGTGAAGCGAACCAATGCCGTGGGCAACGGTCAACCACAAAGTTGCCCACTATGATAGTGGGCAATGTAATGGGATATAGCCCTATCAGGAGTGGGCAGGAATGATCACGCCGCTTCACGCTCGCCGGCACGCTGGTTCGGTCTGTTTCCGGGCGGCTGCATTCGGTTGTCCTTCGACACCGTTCTGGCCGGGCAGATTTTCGCCCAATGCCCTCCACCCGTCCGGGCAGACCGAGTACGGTGTCTCCTCAACAAAGGTTGTGAAATGCCGCGCTTTGCCGCCAATCTGGGCTATCTGTTCACCGAATATCCGCTGCTCGAGCGTTTCGGCGCCGCGGCCGCGTGCGGCTTTTCCGCCGTCGAGCTGCAGTTTCCGTATGATATTCCGACCGCTGCGGTGAAGGCCGAGCTGGCGAAGCACGGCCTGACCGCGCTCGGTGTCAACACGCCGCAGGGTCCGGAATCCGGGCTGGCGGCGCTGCCCGGCCGCGAGCGCGACTTCGACGCAGCCTTCACCCGCGCCCTCGATTACGTGACTGCGATCGGCGGCACGGCGATCCACTGCATGGCCGGCGTCGTGCCGGTCAATGAGCGGCCGGCGGCGGAGAAGGTCTTTATCGCCAATGTGACGCGCGCCGCCGCGGCGGCGGCGAAAGCGAATGTCACGCTGCTCATCGAGCCGATCAATCCGCGCGACCGGCCAAGCTATTTCTTAAGCCATGTCGAACATGCCGCCGACCTCATTGGCAAGATCGGCGCGCCGAATGTGCGCATTCAGTTCGATTTCTATCACATCCAGATCGTCAGCGGCGATCTGATCAGGCGTTTCGAGAAATTCCTGCCGGTGATCGGTCATGTCCAGATCGCCGCGGTGCCGACGCGGCACGAGCCCGATGAAGGCGAAATCAATTACCCCGCCGTGTTTGCCGCTATCGACAAGCTTGGCTATGCCGGTTGGATTGGCTGCGAATACAAGCCGCGCACGCGCACGGAAGAGGGTCTCCATTGGGCCAGTCCCTATGGTCTGTTACCGAAACGGAATTGAATATGCGTCTCGACGGCAAAACCGCACTCGTCACAGGGGCCGGATCGGGAATCGGCAAAGCCATCGCCGAGACGTATGCGCGCGAAGGTGCGCGCGTGGCGTTCGCCGACGTCAATTTCGATGCGGCGAAGGCGGCTGCACGCGCGATCGGCAATAACGCCATCGCGCTGCGCTGCGACGTGACCAAAAGGGCTGATATCGCCGCGGCTGTCGCGGAGACCTTGGCGGCCTTCGGCGGGCTCGACATTCTGGTCAACAATGCCGGCGCCACCCACGTCAACAAGCCGATGCTTGAGATTGGCGAAGAAGAGTACGATCGCATCTTCGCGGTCAACGTGAAGGGCCTCTTCCAGTTCTGCCAGGCCGTCGTGCCGCATTTCCGTGCCGCGGGGGGCGGCACTGTCATCAATATTGGCTCGACCGCCGGGTTGCGCCCGCGGCCTGGGCTGTCGGCCTATAACGCCACCAAGGGGGCCGTGCATACCTTGACCAAATCGCTGGCGGTCGAGCTTGCGCCGGACCGCATCCGCGTCTGCGCGATCGCGCCGGTCGCCACCGATACGCCGCTGTTGCCGAGCTTTCTGGGGGCGGCGCCGGGGCAGCGTGAGAAATTCATCGCCACGGTGCCGCTCGGCCGATTGGCGGTGCCGCAAGACATCGCCAATGCCGCCTTGTTTCTCGCCTCGGCGGATGCCGATTTCGTCACTGGCAATATCGTCGAAATCGACGGCGGACGGTGCGTGTAGCAGTTCCGTTCAATTTTTGTCGATTGGCCGACTTTTTGCAGGCGCAATTCTTGGTATATCGTTGGTCGCCGGAGCCGTAGGGACGGGTAGGGACTATGTGGGGTCGCAAGCGCAAAGCCGAAGCGCCGAAGGACGCTGCGCCGTTGTCGCCCTTGCAGGAGGCGTTGCACCAGGCGCGGGTGGAGGCGGCCGAGCGGACCAGCGTCGTCGTCGATCTGCGCGATGCCGAAGCGGCCCGGCTTGAGCTGTTGAATGAGGCCCTTGATCCGCTGTTTGACGAAATTCCGGCCGAGGTCGATCTGTTCGACCGCGGCATCAGCCGCGGCGAGACGCCGCGGCTGTGGATCGATGCGGTGGCGCATGTCGCCATGGGCCGCGACAAGCGCGGCTACCGTTTCCTGCACGACAGCCGCATGGGCCGCCAGGTACTCACAGAATCGCACGACATTGCGGAGATCGTGCGGGCGGTGACCACCTATGTCGCCCGCCGGCTCGTCGAGAGGCAGCGCGCGCTCGCCGAGGACCCCAATCTGCTGGCGCGCGCGCCGGCGAAAGAAGCCCAGCGCTATCGCCGCCGCCGGCGCTGGCGCATCTTCGGCGTGCTGGTGCTCGTCTTTCTGATCGGCGTGATCGCGCTGTTTGCCGCCGCAGTTCTGATCGCGGCAAATTCCTAAACGAGAATCTTGCGATCCACCTCACGGATGGTTCCATCCGCGCCGCGCTGCCGTGCAATCATCTGGCACCGCCATTGCTTCGGGGCCCCATCAATCTTGAAGAGGTGATAGGCCGCAGCGCCTTCCTCGCCGTGTGCCGCGACGGCCGAAGCCGACGGCACGCCGACGGCGGGAATTTTGGCGCCGTTCGGCCCGTCCAGCAAAACCACGGATGAACGGTGATCATGGCCATGCAGCAGGAGCTCGGCGCCTTGTTCGATGAGCACTTGGCGCAGCGCCGACGCGTCAACGAGGCGCCGCAAATAGCGCCGCAGCGGGCTTTTCGGCGGGTGATGGATCAGCACGACGCGGAAGGCATCTGGTGTTTGCGCGAGAATCTCGGACAGACGGGAAAGCTGCCGGTCGCCAAGCCGTCCGGTCGCCATGAACGGTCCGGTCGCCATGCCGGTCGAAAGCGCGATCAGCGCCACGTCGCCGCGCCGGCGCAGGAATGGAAAACGGTCCAGCCCGTCGTCGCCGCGCATGTAATCGCCCCAGAATTGCGCCGGCATGGGTTCGACGCCATGGACATAGACGTCGTGATTGCCGGGCATCGTCGTCACGTCGCGCGGACCGCCAAGCGTCGCCAGCCAGTCGCGGGCGCGCGCATATTCGTCCGGCAGCGAGAAATTGACCAGGTCGCCCGTGACCGCGACATGGTCGAATGTTTGCGCCTTCAATTCGCGCACCAGGGCGTCGAGAACCTCGGGCCGGTGAATGTTCTTCCGCTTGCGAAGCCAATTGATGTAACCGAGGCCGCGCTTGCTCAATAGCTGCGAACCGCGCGGCTCGACGGCCATGTGCAGGTCGGAAAGATGCGCGAGCGTTAACATGCGATGAGCGCCGTTAAACCGCACTCAGCATCGCAGACGCGGCATAACAAATCACGAACTTCCGATCAGGATGCCGACGGCAAAGACCAGCGCGCCGCCAACGACGACCTGGAACGCGGCCTGCAGGAACGGCGTGTCCATGTAGTGCGTGCGGATCCAGGCGATGACAATGAGTTCGACGGCGACGACCGCAAACGCCAACGCCGTCGCGGCATAGAAGTGAGGAATGAGATAAGGCAGCGCATGGCCGAGGCCGCCGAGCGCGGTCATCGCGCCACAGACGGCGCCGCGCAGCAGCGGTGCGCCGCGCCCGGTGAGCGATCCGTCATCGGACATCGCCTCGGCAAAAGCCATCGAAATGCCGGCGCCGATTGCGGCGGCAAGCCCGACCAGAAACGTCGACCAGGTGTTGTGCGTCGCGAAGGCCGCAGCGAACAGCGGCGCCAGCGTCGAAACCGAGCCGTCCATCAAGCCGGCAAGCCCGGGCTGGACATATTGCAGCACGAACATGCGTCGCGCCGTCTGGTCCTCCTCGTGGCGCCCTTGTGGCGTGAGCCTTTCGCCAAGCTCATGTGCCAGCGCTTCATGCTTGTCCTCGGCGGCCGCCAACTTGCGCAACAGGTCGCGCACGGCGTCGTCATGCGCGGTTTGCGCGGCGCGCCGGTAGAAGCGCGCGGTCTCGTATTCCATCTCCTCGGCGAATTTCCGCGTGGCGTCGAGCCCGAGCGTGGCGTTGAGCCAGATTGGCCGTCGGGCGAGGAAGCCCTTGACGTCCTGGCGGCGGATCAATGGCAAAAAGTCGCCGAATTTCTTGCGGTGCAGGTCGAGCAGCATATCGCGATGCCCGATCTCTTCCTGCGCCATTTTATCGTACATCTCGGCAGTTTCCGGATAGGCGCCGCGAAGCCTATCCGCAAACGAGCGGTAAATGCGATTATCCTCGTCCTCATTGGAGATCGCGAGCGCAAGAATTTCCTGCTCGTTCAAATCGGCGAAACGTTTCACGGGCTGTCCTCAGCGGCACAAAATGCAGATCGGGCGTAAGACTATCTTAGAATAATTCTAATTATTGGACATGAATTGGGAATACAAGATGCGTCTTGACACCATCCGCCGCCCGTTTGAGCCGGTTATCCGGCGTCTTTTGCATGGCTATTGGCGCTTTTCGCGCGGCCTTACGATTGGCGTTCGCGCTCTCATTTTCGACGGCGACGGCCGTGTGTTTCTGGTGAAGCACTCCTATGTCGCCGGCTGGCACTTGCCGGGGGGCGGCGTTGAAACCGGGGAGACGCTGCTTGCCGCGCTGGACCGCGAATTGCGCGAAGAAGGCAACATCGAGCTGACGGAGCCGCCGATGTTCCACGCCATCTATTTCAATCGCCGCGTGTCGCGGCGCGACCACGTCGCGCTTTATATCGTCCGCGCGTTCCGGCAGATCGCTCCGCCGCAGCCCAACAGCGAAATCGTCGAACACGGCTTCTTTGCGACTACAGAATTGCCAAAAGACACTTCACGCGCGACGCGCGAACGGATCGCCGAGATCCTCAACGCTCGTCCGCCTTCGGAACTTTGGTGACCAACGTCGTCTCCGCGACTTCTGGCGCGCCGGAATAATTTCTCCGCTGTGAAATCGCGCCTTGCAACCATCGCCTGATGCGAACGTTGCACAAGTAAGGTGGGCGACCGGAGTTAGGAGAAATATGGATGCGTAGAGTTTTGATGGTTACAGCGGCAGCGCTGGCGCTCGGCACAACGGGCGCGCTGGCGGCTGGGCACGGCATGAGTGGCGGAAACATGGGCGGCGGCTTCAGTGGCGGACATGCGGCCGCCGGGGGGATGGCCGGAGGTATGGCGTCGCCAATGGCCACGCCGCAGGCCGGTGCCAATATGGGCGCTAATGCCCGCGGCAACTTCAGGGCCAACAACTTTGCCGCCCAGAACCACACTTTGGGCGGGCGGAACCATTTCGTGCGGAACCATTACGCACGGAATAACTTCGGGCCGAACAACTTCGCAGCAGGTCAGAACCGGACCTATAACCAGCGCTACGCGTGGAACGGGCACCACCGCCACGACTGGCACCATCACCGCTGGTATGGTGGCGGTGGTTGGGGCGGTCTCTATGCGTACGAGCCCGATTATGACTCCTGCTACGACTACGGATACGGGCCGTATTACAACGGCTATTACAACAACTGTTACTACGACTACGCCGAGCCGGGCCCGGGCTTCAGCTTCGGATGGGGCTGGTAGCACTTCGAAGGTGGTTTGAGGCAACCGGGGCGCGTCGGCCGAAAATCACGGCCGGCGCGCTTTGCTTATGAAAATCGGCTGCGGTCGTGCGGCGCCGTGAAGTCGATCACTGGCCCGATCGGCACGATCCCCGTCGGATTCACTTGGCGCTGACTGCCGTAATAGTGTCGCTTGATGTGGTCGATGCTGACGGTGTCGGCGACGCCCGGCACTGCATAGAGGTCACGCAAATAATTCCATAGATTCGGATAATCGGCGACGCGGCGCAGATTGCATTTGAAATGGCTGTAATAGACGGTGTCGAAACGGATCAGCGTGGTGAACAGCCGCCAGTCGGCCTCGGTGATTTGACTGCCGACCAGATAGCGCTGCCGCGATAGGCGATCCTCGAGCTCATCGAAGGCGGCAAAAACGCCACGGGCGGCCTCCTCATACGCCGCTTGGCTGGTGGCGAACCCGGCGCGATAGACGCCGTTGTTGACGGCGGCATAAACGAGCTCGTTGACGCGATCGATCTCGGCACGCAATTCCACGGGATAATAATCGGTGCGCACATTGGTGAAGGTATCGAACGCCGAATTGAGCATGCGGATGATTTCGGACGATTCGTTGTTGACGACCGTGCGGCGCTTCTTGTCCCACAGCACCGGGACCGAGACACGCCCGGTATAATGCGGATCGGCTACCAGGTAGATTTCGGCAAGCGTCGCCTTGCCGTTGACTTGGTCGGGCGTGCCGCCTTTTTCGGAGCCGAATTCCCAGCCGGTCTTGCCGTAAAGCGGCGCCGCGACAGAAACCGAGATCGCATTTTCGAGCTTCTTGATGCTGCGAAAGATCATCGTGCGATGCGCCCAGGGACAGGCGTGCGAAACGTAGAGATGATAGCGGCCGGCCTCCGCGGCGAAGCCGCCGTCGCCGGTCGGACCGGGACTGCCGTCGGCGGTGACGAAATTGCGAAAGCGGGTGGTCGGCCGGATGAAGTGACCGTCCGTGGTGCGCGAAACGTCTTCTTGCCAGATGCCGTTGACGAGTTGGCCCATCGATTTCTCCGCTAACCGGTGTGCCCAATCTAAGCATTCCAGGCGCCGGCGATAGGGTCCGTCGGGAGGCCTGCTGGACCTCGGTCAGGCGAGATGGTAGGCGGCGACACATGGACGATATTGCGTTGACCATTCTGCCCGAGACGCCTGACGACGCACCTGCGATCGAGCGCTTGCACGAACGCACCTTTGGGCCGGGCCGTTTCGCCAAAACGGCCTATCGCCTGCGCGAACAGGCCGCGCACCGGCTTGATGTGTCGTTCACCGCGCGCACCGGCACCCTCTTGGTCGGCTCGGTCTGGCTGTCGCCGATCCGCATCGGCGAGACCAAGGCACTTCTGCTCGGGCCGCTCACTGTCGAGCCGGCATTCCGCGAACGCGGCGTCGGTCAGGCCTTGATCGAGCGGGCGCTCAAGGAGGCCAAGGCCAAGGGGCATCGGCTGGTGATCCTGGTCGGCGATGAAGCGTATTACGGAAAAAGCGGGTTCAAGCGCGTGCCGCCTGGACGCATGACCCTGCCAGGCCCCGTCGATCCGGCGCGTCTTCTCGTCGCCGAATTGGAGGAGGGCGCCTTCGAGGGCGTGTCAGGAGCGATCCGGCCGGATTGACTACCGTCCTTCGCGCGCCCAGGTACCGGCGAGGCTGCCGAGCAAGAGCAGAAGGCCGATCATGCCGGCGAACACCGGCAGCACGCCGATGCCGCGCACCACGCTGGCATCGCGCATTTTCAGCCCGATCCAGTCGTCGCCCTTGTAGGTATCGCCGGAGCGCACCGCGACGATGCGCGGCATCTGGAGACCCGAGCCGTTATCGAGCCGCATCGAGGCGCCGCCGGTCGCATCGGTCAGCGGTGCCATAACGCTGGTCGTCGACGTCACTTGGGCGTATTCGAGCGGATTGGCGGGGCCGATATTGACCAGTGCATTGAGTTTGCCATCGGTGGCGCGCCATAGTCCGAGCTCGTTGGCGGCCACGCTCGATTCCCATACGCCGGGTTCGGTCGGATTGAGCTTGATCGTGCGCGTCGCGCCCGACGGCGAGGTCAAGGTCACATCGGCGACGTGATCGGCCATGGTCTGACGCTTGACGACGAGGTTGTGGCCGCTGACCGTGAGCCGCAGCGCCTCCTCTTCCAGATCGGGCTCTTTCATCAGCCAATGCGACAGCCGGCGCAGCAAATCGAGATGCGGACCGCCGCCCTGGAAGCCGCGCGCCCACAGCCACAGCTGATCGGACAATAGCAGCGCCACGCGGCCTTCGCCTTCGCGCGACAACACCAACAGCGGCTTCTGATCCGGGCCCTGCATCACTGCCGTACCCGTCGTATTCCTGGTGTCGACGATACGGAACCATTGGCTCCAATGCGGCGGGTTGCTGTCGGCGCCCTGGAGTCCCCGTGTCACCGGGTGGCGCTCGCCGAGTTCGGTCAGGCGCGGATGAAAGGGCTGATCGGTGACTTGTCCGGTCGGCTCCGCCGGCAGCACGGCGTCGAGCGGCGTGTGCCAGACGCTGGTCGGGCTCGCATAGTCTGGGCCCGCGGCAACCAGCACCGCGCCGCCGTCGCGGACGTAGCGCGCGATGTTGTCGAAATAGATCATCGGCAGCACGCCCTGGCGCGCATAGCGGTCGAAAATGATGAGCTGGAACTGATCGATCTTCTGCTGGAAAAGCTCCCGCGTCGGAAATGCGATCAGTGACAGCTCGTTGATCGGCGTACCGTCCTGTTTTTCCGGCGGCCGCAAGATGGTGAAGTGCACGAGGTCGACCGATGGATCGGATTTGAGCAGATTGCGCCAGGTCCGCTCGCCGGGATTCGGTTCGCCGGACACCAACAGCACGCGCAACTTGTCGCGCACGCCGTCGATCGAGACGACGGCGCGATTGTTGACTTGCGTGAGTTCTCCGCCGGGAAGCGGCGCGGCCTCGATCTCGACGATGTTCTGCCCGCCATGCGGGATCGGAATTTCGACGTTCTGCTGTACGCCGACGGGTACGGTTTCTTGATCGATCACTTGGCCGTCGCGGCGCACCGTCACGTCGGCGGTGCCGGCATTGGCACCCTGATCCTCGACCCGGTAGGTGATGGTCTGCGGCTGGCCGACAATGCCGAAACGCGGCGCGGCGATGAGCGCGACGCGACGGTCGCGTTCGTCCTTGTGTCCGGTAATCAGCGCGTGAACCGGAGCGGCGAAACCCAGCGTGGCGACACTGGTTGGCACGTCATGGACGCGGCCATCGGTGATCATGATCACGCCGGCCACGCGATCGGCGGGGACATCGGCGAGCGCGGAATTAAGCGCGGTGAACAGGCGCGTGCCGTCGGTTTCGCCGTCGGCCTGTCCGGCTTCCACGGTGCGGACTTCGAGACCGGGAATGCGGTGCAGCCGATCGACGACGGCCGCGCGTGCCGCTTCGGTCTGCTGGGTGCGGTCGCCGAAACTCTGGCTCGGACTTTTGTCGACGACGACAACGGCGATCGAGTTCAACGGATCGCGATGCTCGCGGGTCAGCGACGGATTGGCGAGCGCGAGCACGAGCAAGCCCAGTGCCAGCGATCGGACCACGGCGCCGCGGCTGCGCGATGCAAACAGCACGAGCGAAAACAGGCAGGCAGCGGCAGCTGCCGCCCACAATTCCGGGGTGCTTATCAAAGGAGCAAACGCAACGCCGAAGTTCAACGCGCTCTCCTATTGCCCCAGACGCTCGAGCAAGGCCGGCACGTGAACTTGGTCGGCCTTGTAGTTGCCGGTGAGCGTGTACATGACGATATTGACGCCGGCGCGGAACGCCATCTCGCGCTGGCGCGGCTCGCCCTCGACCATCGGCAGCATCGGCTGGCCATCGGATCGTGTCGCCCAGGCGCCGGCTAAGTCGTTCGAGGTGATGAGGATCGAAGACACGCCATCGCCGCCGCGGGCGGGCCGGCTCGATGTTTCTTCGTCGCGTGTTGCCGGCAACGCTTCGACCCATAGCTGGCCGGTATCGAACCGTCCGGGGAAATCGCGCAGCAGGTAGAAGGTCTTGGTCAACACATGATCGCGCGGCACCGGCTCGAGCTCCGGAATGTCGAGGGAGGAGAGGATCTTGCGCAGCTCGAGCATGCCGGGACTATTGGTCTCGCCGCCGGGTCCGGGCGGGGCGATGACCGCATCGCGGGTATCGAACAGCACGGTGCCGCCGTCCTTCATAAACGTGTCGATGCGCTTGAGCGCGTCGTCGGAGGGCCGGGGGGCCCCCGGGACAATCGGCCAATAGATCAAGGGATAAAACGCAAGCTCGTCATGCGCGATGTCGAGGCCGATCGGATCGCCCGGTTCGAGAGCCGTCCGCTGTGCGAGAAACAGGGTAAGCCCGGCGAGGCCAGCCTTGCTGATCGCATCGACGTCGGCATCGCCAGTGATGACATAAGCGAGCCTGGTATCCAGGGCCGCCGGCGGCACCGCCGGATTGGGTGTTTCTTCCTGCGCGCGAGCTTGTACCAGCGTGAGCGCGAGTGCGGTAAAGACGACCACGGCGGCGCCGGCGGCGCGCGAACTGCGCGGAATGAGACGCTGGACGCCGCCGCCCAGAAAGAAAACCACCAGCGTGTCGAGCAAAAGGAGCGAAAGCGCCATCAGGAAAATCGGCCCACGTAAATCCTGCGGTTCGCTGGTACGGTAGATTTCGCGTGTCGCAGTAGAAAGCGCGGCGAAGTCGAGCGGTGCGAGACGATCGCCGGGGGCAAGCGCATTGACGGCCAGAAGACTTTCCGGAGGTCCATAAAAACCCGGTGGATGCTCGGCACTGGCGGCGCCGGAAAAGTCGGCGGGCACCGGCCGCGCGGTCGGCGGCGGCGCAACAAAGCCACCGAAGCCGTCGAGCATGTGACTCGGCTGTATGACCTCTTGCGCATTGTTGGATTTGGCGGCGCCGGCGGCGGCGGGCGCAGTGCCGGACAGCGCGACGATGCGCTTGAGCATTTCGACAAAACTGCCCGACAGCGGCAGGTTCGACCACCGCGGGTCGCCGGTGACGTGGAACAGCACGATCAATCCCTTGCCGCGCCGCGCCGCAGTGACGAGCGGTGTGCCGTCAGCCAGTGTCGCCCACGTGTTGTCGCTTAACGCAGCATCGGGCTCGGCGAGCACTTGTCGAGTGACCGTGACGTCATTCGGCACCGGCATGCCGGCGAACGGGCCGGCGCGAGAAAAGGCCGCAAGCGGCTGTGGCTTGTCCCAGCTCAGCGCGCCGCCGAGGGTGCGTCCGCCGCGCCGTAGCTTGACCGGAACCAGATCGTCATCGGATGCGGCGAGACGGGGCCCGGCGAAGCGCACCAGCACCCCGCCGTCTTCGATCCATTGCGCGAGTTTGTCGTGGGCGTCGCCGACATTGCCGACGTCGGTCAGGATCAGCACCGGCAGCTTCTGGTCGAGGAAATGGCTCACTGCGTCTGCCGGCGACTCGCCCTGTGTGACGCGGACATCGGCGAACGGCGCAAGCGCCCGCTCGACGTAGTAACTCGACGACAAGAGCGGCTCCGCCATGTCGGCAATGGCGCCGGATACGATGCCGACGGTTCGCCGCTGCCAGCGCTTGTCCAGAAGCTGTACCGCGCCCGCGGAGCGCTCGCCGGAAATCTCGATGCGCGCGATATCGTTGCGCAGTTCGACCGGTAGATCGAAGCGGGCCGCGGTCCGCCGATCCGAAGCTTTGAACGTGAAGGGAGCCTCGCCGAGCGGCAGGCCCTTGAGGTCGAGCGCACGTACGGTGCCGTTTTCGACGGCGCCAGCCGCGGCCCGCAGCACATTGACGGTGAGCGCGCCGGCCGAGTTCTCTGCGCCGCTCAACGCAAGGGCTCCCGGAACGCCGCCGGAGACGATGGTGAGCGGATGCCGACCGACCGTTTGCGCCAGGTTTTTCACGAATGCGGCGCCGTTGCCCAGATCAACGCCGTCGGAGAGCCAGACCAGCTCGACATTCGGCTGTCTGGACAGAAATTGCGCCAGCGACGGCAGCGTCTGCGAGCGGTCGACGGCATACGGCACCGGCCGGATCTGCTGCAGCCGCACGCGCGCAGAGTCGGCGGTCTCGAGAGAAATGTCGTGCGGGCCCTCGTACAAAGGAATGAGAGCGACGGCGCGGCGGTCGTCGTCCGCCCGCGCGATGATGTCATCGGCGGTGCGCAGCCGCGCGTCCCAGGTGGCGGCAGCGGTCCAGCCGTCGTCGATCATGATAGCGACCGGCGCGCTCGTCTTCGTCGTCGCCAGCGGCGGATGCCATAACGGACCGGCGGCGGCGATAATGACCAATGCGGCGAGCATGAGCCGCAACAGCGTGAGCCACCACGGGGTGCGGGCTGGCGTTTCCTCCCGGGGCGCGATTTCGAGCAGTAGCCGTGTCGGCGGGAAATCGAGACGGCGCGGCCGCGGCGGAATGAGCCGCAGCAGCCACCACAGCACCGGGAGCGTAATGAGCCCGATGAGTACCAGCGGTTCGGCAAAGCCGAGCGGAATTCCGCCGATCATGCCGGCATCCTCGAAGCGGCTGATGCGTGTGCGCGCACGGCGGTGTGCGCCGTGCCGGCGCCGATGCGCGCATGCAAGGCGAGGAGGAGTTCACTCGGGGAACGGTCGGTGCGATGTACCGTGAAGCTGAAGCCGAGCCGGTCGGTCTCGCTGCGAATCTCGCTGCGATGACGGGCGACACGCGCTGTGTAATCGGCGCGCCAGTTTTCGGCGCGGCCGGCGGTAATGCGTCCGCCGCCTTCCGGTTCGACGAATTCGATGCGGCCCCAAAACGGGAAAGTCTCCTCGGCCGGATCGACGACTTGAATGACGTGGCCGTGCGCGCCGCTGCTGGAGAGTTGCGTCAGCGTTCGCCGCACTTCGCCAATATCGCTCCACAGGTCGGACAGCAGCACGACCTCGGCGAGCGGGGAGGGCGCGAAATCCGGCGGCAGGCTCGGGCGTTCGCTGCGGTCGTGCACGATGGCCTGTGCGATCAATTCGACGATGTTACGGCTACTGGTCGGCCGCAGTAGGCCCGGAACGCCGACGCGTTCGCCGCCATCGACCAATACCTCCGCGAGCGCCAGCGTGACGACGAGCGCGCGGTAAAGCTTGCTGTCGTGGCCGAGCGCAGAAGCGAAGTACATTGACGGCGAGCGGTCGGGCCAGATCCATACGGTATGGGCGGCCTCCCATTCCTGCTCCCGCACATACAGATGATCGTCGCGCGCCGAGCGCCGCCAATCGACCCGCGCGGCAGGCTCGCCGGAAACGAAGCGCCGGTACTGCCAGAAGTTCTCGCCCGGGCCGGCGCGGCGGCGGCCATGCAGGCCATGGATCACCGTGGCGGCTACCCGCCGTGCTTCCAGGATCAGCCGCGGCATGCTGGCCGCGAGCGTCCGGCCCTCGCCGACCGCGCGCCCGGCGGCGGCAACGTCCTGGTAGCTGCGCTGCGTTGAGCGCGTCGCCTCGGCCGCCATTCGCTATCCAATCCGCGCCTTCAGTCTCGCAATCACCGCCTCGATGCTTTCGCCCTCGGCGCGGGCGCTGAAAGTAAGCGCCATGCGGTGCTTAAGTACCGGCTCGGCAAGCTCGATCACATCGTCGATCGAGGGCGCCAGCCGGCCATCGAGCAGCGCGCGGGCGCGCACTGCCAGCATAAGCGCCTGGCTCGCCCGCGGGCTCGGTCCCCAGGCGATCAGCTTGGCACCTTCGCCGCCTTCCGGGCCCGGACGCGCCGATCGCACCAGCGCCAAAATCGCGTCGACGACGGATTCGCCCACAGGAAGCCGACGCACCAACCGCTGCGCCGCCATCAGATCCTCCGCACTCATCGCCGCTTTCGGCCGCGTTTCCTCGGCGCCGGTCGTTTCGAACAGGATCTTCCGTTCGGATTCGCGGTCGGGATAAGTGACGTCGATTTCCATCAAGAAGCGGTCGAGCTGGGCTTCCGGCAGCGGATAGGTGCCTTCCTGCTCCAGCGGATTTTGCGTGGCCAGCACATGGAATGGCTTTGGCAGATCGTGCCGCGTGCCGGCGACGGTAACGTGCTGCTCCTGCATTGCCTGCAACAGCGCCGACTGGGTGCGCGGGCTGGCGCGGTTGATCTCGTCGGCCATCAGGAGCTGGGCAAAGACCGGTCCGGAGATGAAGCGAAAGTTGCGCTTGCCGGTGGCGCTTTCCTCAAGCACTTCGGTGCCGAGAATATCGGACGGCATCAGGTCGGGCGTGAACTGGATGCGCCGGGCATCAAGCCCGAGCACCGTGCCCATGGTGTCGACGAGCTTGGTCTTGGCGAGGCCGGGCACCCCGAGGAGCAGCGCGTGGCCGCCGGAAAGGATGGTGATAAGCGCCTGCTCGACCACCTTATCCTGGCCGAATATGACGGTACCGATCGCGGCCTTGGCTGCGCGTGCGTGCTCCGCCGTCGATTCGGCTGAACGCACGATCATGTCTTCGAGCTTTTCGAGGCCTTCTCCGCCAGCGGTCGGCATGGCTAACTCCTTGTGTAAGATCGTGTTCTTATATCGAATGGGATTCGCGCCACACGCACGAACGAGGGCAGCCGATTTGCCTGCCGATTAGGCACACAAGATGCAATATGTGAGCCAGCTGCCCAGGAGCAGACTCTGCGCTGATTCTTAATCCATAGGAAACACGACTGGGAATGGCCTGGGTTGGGGGAAACGCGGATGTGCCGTGACAAGCTCGAACTCGCGAATGGCGTGACCCCTGACCTCCTGTGTAAGCTCAGATTCAAGGCAAACCATGGCGAAGGAAGGGCAATCCGGCCTTGAGGTAATCACGGCTGCGCTAGGCCGCGCCGGCAAAGGGCCGCCGCCGGTCGAGCGGTGGAATCCGCCATATTGCGGCGATCTCGATATGCGTATCGCCGCCGATGGGACCTGGTTTTACCTCAAGACGCCGATTGGGCGGCCGGCTTTAGTCAAATTGTTCGCTTCCGTGCTCAAGCGCGAAGGTGACGATTACTTTCTTGTCACGCCTGTCGAGAAGTGCGGTATCCGCGTCGACGACGCACCGTTTCTCGCGGTCGAGTTGAAAGTCGAGCGCGGTCCCGCAGGACAGTCGCTCGACTTTCGTACCAATGTCGACGATTGGATCGCCTGTGGACCGCAGCATCCCCTGCGCTTCGAGCCGGAGATGGGCACCGGCGGGCTGAAGCCTTATCTTCACGTCCGCCGCGATCTTTGGGCAAAAGTCACGCGCGCGCTGTTCTTCGATCTGGTCGAGCTCGGCGAAGAGCACGATATCGACGGCACCACGATGTTCGGCGTGACGTCGAGGGGCGAGTTCTTTGCCATGGCACCGGCGGAGCAAATGAGGGATTTGGGGTGAATGAGCAAGTGATGAATGCGCGGCCGGCGGCCACCGATGATTTTTTTGATCGCGCACGGACGCGGCTTACGCTTGAAGTGCCGCCAGCCCTGACCGATCCGAGTGCGCAAGGCGCGCGCGGCGATCTCGATCTCAATCCGGAAGTGTGGGTGCGCGCCGGCGTGAAAGCGACCAAGCCTGCGGCTGTGCTTGTTCCGGTCATCGATCGGCCCGAACCGACCGTGTTATTGACGCTCCGTACCGCGGAGCTCGCCAGTCACGCCGGGCAGGTCGCTTTTCCCGGCGGCAAGATCGACCCCACCGACGAAAGCCCGGTGGCCGCGGCGCTGCGCGAAGCCAAGGAAGAAACCGGCCTTGCGCCAAATCTCATCGAACCGATCGGCTATCTCGATCTTTACCTGACGTTTTCCGGCTTTCGCATTTTGCCGACGGTGGCGCGCGTCAAGCCGGGGTTCACGCTCGCGCTCAATCCCAGCGAGGTCGTCGAAACCTTCGAAGTGCCGCTCGCCTTTGTGATGGCGCCGGACAATCACCAGCGCAAGACGCGCGACTGGAACGGATTGCAGCGCGATTACTACGCTATCCCATTCGAGAACCGCTACATCTGGGGCATCACCGCCGGCATTCTGCGGAATCTCTACGACCGGGTCTACGCCGCATGATCAGGACAGTCTTCACCGAGATCGGCCTGTTCCTCATCCCGTTCGCGCTATATGCGGCATTCCTCTTGATGACGCGTACCACTGTGTTGCAATCCGAGGCTTGGACGATGCCGCGGCTGGCGGCTCTGGTCATCGTGTCGCTCGTCCTGGTGATCGGAAGCTTTCTGCTCTTGGCGCAATTCTCCGGCGCGCCACCGGGCTCGACTTACGTGCCTGCGCACGTCGAAAACGGCAGGCTGGTGCCGGGAGCAACGCGGTGACCGGCAATATGCAGCTCGGCAACGCGCCATGGCTCAGCCATGGCGAGGTGGCGCGGCTGCTCGCTGCGCTCAACCGCGACGGCGAAGAAGCGCGCGTCGTCGGCGGCGCGGTGCGCAATGCGCTGCTGCATCTTGCCGTCGACGAGATCGACGTCGCGACCACGGCGGTGCCGGAGGAGGTGGTCCGCCGCGTCGAGGCGGCCGGCTGGAAAGCTGTTCCTACCGGCATTGACCACGGCACCATCACCGTCATCATCGATGGCAAGCCATTCGAAGTTACGACGCTGCGGGAGGACGTCGAAACCTACGGCCGCAAAGCCAAGGTCGTATTCGGCCGCGATTGGCGGACCGATGCCGAGCGACGCGATTTTACCGTCAACGCGCTGTCCGTTTCCGCCGACGGCCGGATTTACGACTATGTTGGCGGCATTGAAGACATCGCCGCGCGGCGCGTGCGCTTCATCGGGGAGCCGGCGTCACGGATCGCCGAAGACTATCTGCGCATCCTGCGATTCTTTCGTTTTCACGCCTGGTACGGCAAAGACCATCCCGATGCCGCCGGACTGCACGCCTGCATCCTTTCGCGTACTGGCCTCGCCACGCTGTCGCGCGAGCGGGTGCGGATGGAGCTTCTGAAGCTCTTGCTAGCATCACACGCGACGCCAACGCTTGCGGCGATGGCGGAGACAGGCATTCTCGGCATGGTGCTTGGCGGCGTGCCGCTCCTGGCGAGCTTCGAGAACGTCGTTAAAATTGAGGCGGCGACGGGCGTCGCCGCCGATGCGGTACGGCGCTTGGGCGCGCTCGCGGTCACAGTGAAGGAAGACGGCGAGCGGCTTACCCAACGTCTTCGTCTGTCCAATGCAGAGGCCGAACGTCTCGTCGCGCTGGAGCACTGGTGGCGGGCATCGCCGGACGCCGGCGATCAGGCCGCCCACGCGCTTCTTTATCAAGTCGGCCCGCAATCTTTCTCCGACCGGGTGCTCATCGCCTGGTCGCGCTCGGCGGCGGGTGCGGCAGACCCCGCATGGCATAACTTGGCGACTCTGCCGCAGCGCTGGACGGCGCCGAAGTTTCCGCTCAAGGCCGCTGACTTCACACGCCGCGGTGTTTCTCCGGGGCCAGCTTTGGGTCAGGCCATGCGATCCGCCGAGGACACCTGGATCGCGGCGGATTTTCCAGCCGATCGCGCCGCGCTCGAAGCGATCGCGGAGGCGGCAGTGCGCGACGCCACAGTGGTTCGCTGAGGCCAATCAGGCTATGACGACATCCGCTCCCGGAGCGAACGCAGCCGCCTCCGGCTTCCGGTGGCGAATTCGCGCACGCGTGGGCGCACGCGCGCGATCATGCGGCGCGGCTGCATGCGCTCGACCTGCATTTCATTGCCGCGCCAGACAAAATCGTTGCCGCGCAGCGCAGCGACGAACAAAACGGGCAGCATGAGATCGCGGATAAATCCGTAGAGCGGCGACAGCGGCGAGACATACCAGCCGGCGGCGGCCGCGAGCGCCATTTCGGCGCCGTACCACGCCGCGGCAAAGCCCGCGACGCAAAGCGCCAGGGGAAGCCCGAATGCGCTTGCCAGGAACGCGATGCCGATCGTCGGGATCACTCCGCCGGAAAACACTTCTGGCAGAAAAAACAGCAAAAAGCTCGCCCGGCGCAGCCGCGCCCAGCGTATTTGGCGATTCCAGACCTCGGCAGCGCTACGCCGGCCAAGCGGTTGCACAAACGGGTGATCAACGAGCCGAACCTTGTGACCGGCGCCGCGGACGACTTTGGTCGCGGCGGCGTCCTCTGCGACCTCCTTGCCGAGCGTCTCGATACCGCCAGCGGCCTCGAGATCGGCGCGTCGCCACAACATGGTTTTGCCTTGTGCGAAGCCAAAGCCGAAAGTGTCGACGACATATTGCCAGCGCGCCTGATAAGTATTGAGGAAGGCGCATTCGACTTCGGCCCATATTCCGTCCGGCCGGCAGCCGACGGGCGGTGAGGCGACGAGTCCCGTGTCGGAGCGCCAACTGACGAACAGGCGCTGGACGTAATCGCGCGGCATCAGCACATTGCTGTCGGCGATGATGATCCAGTCGTTCCGGGCGGTGTCCCAGCCTTTGACCACGTTATTGAGCTTGGGATTCGGGCTCACGCGATCGTCGCCGACGAGCAACCGCGCCCGACGCGCCGGATGAGCGGCCATCAGTTTCCTGACGAACGGGACGACCGGATCCTTTGCCGAAGCCACGCAGAACAGGATTTCGCAATGCGGATAATCGAGAGCGAATGTCGAAGACAGTGTTTCCTCGGCGTAATTATCTATTCCGCAGAGCGGGCGTATCAGGCTGACTGAAGGGCAATGGTCGAGCGGCGACGGGAGTTGCGATGTTGGCCCTCGGCGCGCGCGAAAGCGACCGATCGCGATCGCGATGCTCGTCAGTTGGACGACGGTGACGATGATGCAAAATACCGCGGCGGCGAGAATCGGCGCTGTCATCGCCGGAAGTCTTAGAGAGCGGGCATGACAGAGCTGTGACTCGCTCCCATCGCTCATCGCTTTGCTGCGTGCAGCGAAGCAACCGCGTTAACTTTTGCTGTCATGGTCCTGCAATGGAACGATTCTAAAAATCGATTCGGCCGGCAACAGATGCGAGATCACGCTCGGTGACCTTCGAGCAGGGCACAATCAAGTTTCGTACGCTCTTTATTTCCGATGTGCATCTCGGCGCGCGCGGCTGCCAAGCCGATCATCTCCTCGATTTTCTGCGCTATCACGACGCCGAGACGATTTATCTCGTCGGCGATATTGTCGATGGCTGGCAGCTGAAATCGGGCTGGTACTGGCCGCAAGATCACAACGATGTCGTGCAGAAGCTTTTGCGCAAGGCGCGCAAGGGTTCTCGCATCGTCTACTTGCCGGGCAATCACGACGAATTCCTGCGCGATTATTACGGCACCCATTTTGGCGGCATCGAAGTTGTCGAGACGATCATCCATCAGGCCGCCGACGGCCGCCGTTATCTGGTCGTGCACGGCGACGTATTCGACATGGCGGTCAAGCATGCGCGCTGGCTGGCATTGCTCGGCGACACCGCCTACGATCTCGCCATCCTGATCAATCGCTATTTCAACGCGATCCGCCGCCGCCTCGGCTTCCGCTATTGGTCGCTGTCGCAATGGGCCAAGCACAAGGTCAAGAATGCGGTGAACTATATCGGCGCCTTCGAGCAGACGCTGGCCGAAGAGG
>Ga0335081_10005071_pt1 | contig 20820 bp, 18 predicted proteins | sample Lox_Sample_35_FD_206713 | JGI IMG/M metagenome (GOLD analysis project Ga0335081, IMG submission 206713) | Soil microbial communities from Loxahatchee National Wildlife Refuge, Florida, United States - Lox_Sample_3.5 | ecosystem: Environmental > Terrestrial > Soil > Wetlands | place: USA... | reverse complement strand
CTCCTCGAGCGCGCGCAGCACGATCTTTACCCCGGCTTCCTGATCCGGATTGTCGCCGTTCAGCTTCTTCAAGTTGCCGCGTGCGCGAAGGTAAGCCACGCCGCCTCCGGCGACGATGCCTTCCTCGACCGCCGCCCGGGTGGCGTGCAGCGCGTCTTCCACGCGGGCCTTCTTTTCCTTCATCTCGACTTCGGTCGCGGCGCCCACCTTGATCACGGCCACGCCGCCGGCGAGCTTCGCCACGCGCTCCTGCAGCTTCTCCTTGTCGTAGTCGGAGGTCGCCTCGTCGATCTGCACGCGGATGTTCTTCACCCGTGCCTCGATCGCCGACTTCTCGCCCGCGCCGTCGATGATGGTCGTGTCTTCCTTCGCCACTTCGATCTTCTTCGCCCGGCCGAGGTCCTTGAGGGACGCGTTCTCGAGCTTGAGCCCCAGCTCTTCGGCGATGACCGTGCCGCCGGTGAGGATCGCGATGTCCTCGAGCATCGCCTTGCGGCGATCGCCGAATCCGGGCGCCTTCACCGCGACGGTCTTCAGGATGCCGCGGATGTTGTTGACCACCAGGGTGGCGAGTGCTTCGCCGTCGCAGTCCTCGGCGATGATAAGCAGCGGCTTCCCGGCCTTCGCGACCTGCTCGAGCAGCGGCAGAAGATCGCGGATGTTCGAGATCTTCTTGTCGTGCAGAAGAATGTAGGGGTCCTCGAGGACCGCGACCTGCTTGTCGGGGTTGTTGATGAAATACGGCGAGATGTAACCGCGGTCGAATTGCATCCCTTCGACCAGCTCCAGCTCGTTCTCGAGGCCCTTGCCGTCCTCGACGGTGATCACGCCTTCCTTGCCGACCTTCTCCATCGCGTCGGCGATCGTCTTGCCGATCGACTCGTCGGCGTTGGCCGAGATCGAGCCGACCTGGGCGATCTCCTTGCTGGTCGTGCAGGGCTTGCTGATCTTCTTGAGTTCCTCGACCACGGCGACGACCGCCCTGTCGATGCCGCGCTTCAGATCCATCGGGTTCATGCCCGCGGCGACATACTTCATGCCTTCGGCGATGATCGACTGCGCGAGCACCGTCGCGGTGGTCGTGCCGTCGCCGGCGACGTCCGAGGTCTTGGACGCGACCTCCTTGACCATCTGCGCGCCCATATTCTCGAACTTGTCCTTGAGCTCGATTTCCTTGGCGACCGATACACCGTCCTTGGTGATCGTCGGCGCGCCGAAGCTGCGCTCGAGCACGACATTCCGACCCTTCGGACCCAGCGTGATCTTGACCGCGTTGGCCAGCACGTTGACCCCGACCATCATCCTGTCGCGTGCGCTATCGTGAAAGCGTACGTCTTTCGCTGCCATTTTCCTTGCTCCTCGAAGCTAAAAAGAATTGACCGTTGGCTCTAGCCGATGACGCCGATAATGTCGTCTTCGCGCATGTGCAGCAGATCCTGCCCGTCCATCTTGAATTCCTGGCCGGAATACTTGCCGAAGAGGATCTTGTCGCCGGGCTTCACGCCCATTTCGATGACCTTCCCGTTGTCGTCCTTCTTGCCCGGTCCGACGTAGAGAATCTCCCCCTGGGAGGGCTTTTCCGCCGCAGTGTCGGGGATGACGATGCCGCCTGCCGACTTGCGCTCTTCCTCGAGCCGCTTGACGATGACACGGTCGTGTAGTGGACGAATCTTCATGTCAGTGCCTACTCCATGAAAAAATATAGGTGAATCAATGGCTTGACTTGCCGTCTGAACAGACGACGCAAGAGGCCCGAACCGGCGCCCTGTTAGCACTCAAACTGAGCGAGTGCTAATCATAGGGGAGAAATGGCGTCAATTCAAGTGGATTGGACCGTCGCCGGTCCGGGCTTCGCGCACCGCCTTCGGGTTACCCGTCGTGCTAAGGTTTCCGGGCCGCGAGAGAGCGAGTCTCAGGGCCGGGAGACGCGAGACCCGGACCGATGCCGCGGCACCCCGTCGGCAAATCGGAGGGAACATGGCAGAACCGTCGCTGGTTTCGGCACCCGCTACGATCGGAAGTCCGGCGCCCGACTCGCGCATCGTCGCGGCCGGACGCGGCACGGCGTGGTGGATGGAAGCGTGGCGGCTGTTCACACCCAACGCGGGGACATGGTTGCTGATCGCGCTGGTTTGCTGCGGGATCGTTCTGGCCGCGGGCGCGCTGGGAATGGTCCCGCTGATCGGCCAGCTCGTCGGGCTCGCGGCCGAGATCCTGTGGCCGGTGCTGGTCGGCGGCCTGATGCTCGGATGTCGCGCCATCGACCGTGGCAACCCCCTGCTGGTCGCGCACCTGTTCGCGGGCTTCCGCCAGCGCACGCTCGCGCTGGTCCTCGCCGGGGCGATCTACACCGGTGTGCTGGTGCTGATCAGCATCGCGATCGGGGGAATGATGATCGCCATCTTCGGCGTCTCGATCTTGAGCGTCGTCACCGGCGCGACGGACCCTTCGCAGATGGGAATTGCCTACGGCAGCGCGGTGGTGGCGGTGCTGCTGGTATTCCTGTTCTTCCTGCTGCTGCTGCTTCCGCTCATCATGGCGATCTGGTTCGCGCCGGCGCTGATCATGCTGGGTGGCGTGGCGCCGGTCGAGGCGATGAAGGCTTCGTTCATCGCCTGCGCGCGCAACATGGTGCCGTTCCTCGTCTACGGCGCGATCGGCATCGTGCTGGCGATCGTCGCTTCGATTCCTTTCGGCCTGGGATGGCTGGTCCTCGGTCCGGTGATGATCGCGTCGCTCTACGCGTCGTACTGTGACATCTTCGAGGACCGCGACGGCGCCTGAACGATGTCGATGAGCGGGCTCAGGTAAGCGGTGGACGACCGGCCAGCGCGGCGCTCACGCGGGCGGCGACGCTGGCAGGCGCGTCACGACGCACGAACCAGCGCAATTTCGCGGTGTCGCCGGCGAGATCGAACCCGAACGGCGCGAGCAGATGGTGCACGACCGCGGCGTAGCGCGAGCCCCGCGGAATGCGCACGACCCAGGTTTTCTTTCCCGGCGGGGTGGCGAGCAGCGCCTCGATGAGCGCGCGCCCGTGGCCGCCGCCGCGGCGCTCGAACTCCAGTGCGGCGAGCCAGAGCTCATAGCCGTTGTCGAGCGCACGGAACAATCCGAATCCGGCCGGTGCCGTGCTGCTTTCCCGGCCGTCCGGCCAGAAGACATACCCGGGCACGGGAACCGATTCCACGCGACCGGTCTGCGGGTCTTCCTCGACGAAATAGCCGCTGACGAGCGCGCGCTTCAACCGGGCGAAGAATTCGATCGCTCCCGGCGTGTCGGCGGCGAGCGCCCGATCGAAGCTTCCCTCTGCGGCGCCCTGCCGAATGAGGGAGCGCAGCATCGCAAGATGGCCCACGTGTGCGGGAGCGAGCACGCTCGAGATCGAGGCAGGACGACGGAGGCGCTTACCTTAACGTGCGGCGCCGCGCTTCGGGTTGCAAATCCTACAAACGGAAGGGGGCGGACCACGAGCGGTACGCGGCTGACGGCGAGCTGTCGCTACATCAGCCTTGATGTGTACGACAAAAAACTTCGTCAGTGCGCGCGATCCCAGTTCGGACCGACGCCGATGTCGACGACGAGCGGCACCCGGAGTGTCGCCACGCTGCTCATCAGCTGCGGCAACTCGGATCGCAAGCGCACGCTCTCCGCGTCGGGAACTTCGAACACCAGTTCGTCATGAACCTGCAGAATCAGGCGCGCCGCCAGTCCCTGGCGATCGATCCACGACTGCACCGCGACCATCGCCAGCTTGATCAGATCCGCGGCGGTGCCCTGCATCGGGGCGTTGATGGCGGCGCGCTCCGCCGCCTGGCGCCGCGGTCCGCCACCGGCGTTGATATCGGGCAGCCACAGGCGTCTTCCGAACACGGTCTTCACGAAGCCCTGCGCGCGCGCCAGCTCGCGCGTGCGCTGCATGTAGTCCGCCACGCCCGGATAGCGGGCGAAATAGCGGTCGATGAACGCCTGCGCCGCCGCGCGCTCGATGTTGAGCTGCGCCGCCAGCCCGAAGGCGCTCATTCCGTAGATCAGTCCGAAATTCACCGCCTTGATGTAGCGACGCTGTTCCGCCGTGACCTCGGCGATGGACACCGAGAAGACCTCCGCGGCGGTGGCGCGATGAATGTCCTCGCCCCCCGCGAAGGCGCGCGTGAGCGACGCGTCGCCGGAGAGATGCGCCATGATCCGCAGCTCGACCTGCGAATAGTCGGCGGACAGCAGTACATGGCCCGGAGGCGCCACGAACGCCTCACGGATGCGGCGTCCCTCGCTCGTTCGCACCGGAATGTTCTGCAGATTCGGATCGGTGCTGGCGAGCCGGCCCGTCACGGCCGTGGCCTGTCCGAAGCTGGTGTGCACGCGCCCGGTCCGGGCGTTGACCATCTGCGGCAGCTTGTCGGTGTAGGTGGACTTGAGCTTGGACAGCGCGCGATGCTCGAGCAGCAGCTTGGGCAACGGATAATCCGCGGCGAGCGCCTCGAGCACGTCTTCGTCGGTCGACGGTTGCCCGGTCGCGGTCTTCTTCACCACCGGCAGCTTCATGCGCTCGAACAGGATCTCGCCAAGCTGCTTCGGCGAGCCCGGGTTGAACGGCGCGCCGGCGAGCCGGAACGCCTGCTGCTCGAGCGCCAGCAGCCGCTCTCCGAGCTGGCGGCTCTGCTCACCGAGGAGCTGCGTGTCGATCAGCACGCCGGTTCGCTCCATGCGGAAGAGGACCTCACGGGTCGGCATCTCGATCGCCTCGTACAGATGCGCGAGCTCGGGGTCGGAAGCCACGCGAGGCCCCAGAACGCGCTCGAGCTCAGCGGTCACGTCGGCCGCTTGCGCCGCGTATTCCGCGGCGCGATCGATGGCGACCTGCTCGTAAGCGATCCGGCCCGCTCCCTTGCCCGTGATCTCGTCGAGCGTCGGGATTCTCAGCTCGAGATGGCGCAACGCGAGATCGTCGAGATCGTGCGGACGGTGCGATTCGAGCAGATAGGACTGCAGGAGGATGTCCTGAGCGACCCCGGCGAGCGCGATGCCGTGATTGGCGAGAACGTGCTCGGCGTACTTGAGGTTGTGTCCGAGCTTCTTCGCCCGCGGGCTTTCGAACCACGGCTTGAGCCGAGGCAGCACCGCTTCGGGAGAAAGCTGCTCGGGCGCGCCGGCGTAGCGGTGGGCAAGGGGCAGATAGGCGGCGCGGCCGGGCTCGATCGCGAAGGACAGGCCGACCAGCCGCGCCTGCATCGGATCGCCGCCGGTCGAATGCACGCCAAAGCACACCCGCTCGGCCCGCTGGATCGCGGCGAGCCAGCTCTCGAACGCGGCGATGTCGAGCAGCGTTTCGTAGCTGCGCTCGGGTCGGGGTCGCGGCTCGGTTTTGGGCGCAGCCGGCGTGCCGGTGCCCGCAGGCAGCGCGGCGGAGCCTTTGCCGGTCTCGATGTCGTTGATCCACTGTCTGAACTCGAAACGCTCGTAGAGATCGCGAAGACGCGCAGCGTCGATCGGACGGATCACCAGGTCCTTAGGCTCGAACGGCAAGCTGCAATCGCTGCGGATGGCGAGGAGCTTCTTCGCCTGCGGCAGCCAGTCGACGACGGCGCGCAGGTTCTCGCCGACCACGCCGCCGATGTCGGTGGCGTGCGCAATGACGCCTTCGAGACCGCCGTATTGCTCGAGCCACTTGGCTGCCGTCTTGGGACCAACCTTGGCGACGCCGGGCACGTTGTCGATGGCGTCGCCGGTGAGCGTCAGGAGATCGAGCACCTGCTTTGGATGCACGCCGAACTTGGCCATCACGCCGGCCTCGTCGAGCTTCTCGTTGCTCATGGTGTTGACCAGCGTCACGCGCGGCGTGACGAGCTGTGCGAGGTCCTTGTCGCCGGTCGAGACGAGCGATTCGATGCCCTCGGCTTCCGCCTTGCGCACCAGCGTGCCGATGACGTCGTCCGCCTCGACGCGATCGACCATCAGCAACGGCCAGCCGTGCGCGCGAATGAGCTCGTGCAGCGGCGCGATCTGCTGGCCGAGACTGTCGGGCATCGGCTGCCGCGTCGCCTTGTATTCCGGGTACCAGTCGTCGCGGAACGTCTTGCCCGGAGCGTCGAAAACGACCGCGAAGTAGTCCGGCTTGCCGTCTACGACCAACCGGCGCAACATGGCGACGACGCCCCGAATCGCGCCGGTCGGCTCGCCGCGCGACGTGCGCAGGTCGGGCAGGGCATGAAAGGCGCGGTACAAATACGACGAGCCGTCAACCAGGATAAGTCTGGGGCCTCTGACATCGTGAGACGCGTTAGGCGCTGGCACGATTTGGGCTCAAGCGCGCGAAGCAAGCCGCGCCGCTTGGCCGGCCTCGAGCAAGCGGCTTGCGACAAAGCGGGTGGGCCGCAATCGCGGCCAGCCCATCGAGTTGCGCCCGAAACGGCCGCTGGCGTTGTTGCCGGGCTTGCGGATAGGCTCCGCCATTTGCCGCGCCCTGCGCCCAGCCGGCGGCCGTATGCGGCCGGCAACGCATACGTGTCTCACGGTGTTAGGGGCCCCTCAGCATGATTCCGACGAGCAAGATTCCCGAGGTGATCGACCCTCAGGCGATGTATTCGACCAACGGGCAGGAAGCGTGGCGGGTGCTGGGCATTATGGCAGAATTCGCGATCGCGACCGAGCGGCTGCGCGGCGTGCGCCCGGCGGTGAGCTTCTTCGGCAGCGCCCGCATCAAGCCCGATCATCCGTATTACGGCAAGGCCGAGTGGACCGCGCGGCTTCTCTCCGACGCCGGCTTCGCGGTGATCTCCGGCGGCGGTCCGGGGACGATGGAAGCGGCGAACCGCGGCGCCTTCAGCGGACGCTCGCCGGCGGTGGGCCTCAACATCCTGCTGCCGCAGGAGCAGACGGGAAACGAGTTCCAGGACGTCACGATCGACTTCCGCTACTTCTTCGCGCGCAAGATGATGTTCGTCCGCTACGCGTCGGCATACGTGGTGATGCCCGGCGGCTTCGGCACGATCGACGAGCTGACCGAGTGCCTCACGCTGGTGCAGACCGGAAAGAGCCGCAAGATTCCGATCATCCTGGTGGGCAGCGAATTCTGGCAGGGACTGCTCGACTGGATGCGCGACAAGCTGATCGGCGAAGGCATGATCGGCGCGTCTGATCTGGACTTGATGCAGGTCATAGACGAGCCCGAGGCAATCGTCGAAGCTATCTTCGATTACTACGAGACGCACGGCTTCCAGCCCACCCGCGCGGAACGCGACAAGATGCTGAACCTCTAAGCATCAGGCGTGGCCGCCGGTGCCTCGTCCATCTGCTAAAATGGCACACAACTCCGGGCTCGGGAAATCATGCGGCATCCTCTCGCTTCGCTTCTCGCGTCGCTCGCCGTCGGCGTCGCGCTGACAGCGTCGGCTCAGAAGGCGCCTCCGCCGCCGAACCTTCAGCCCGTACCCGAGCCGCCGCCTCCGCCTCCGGAGATCGCCAACGATCCCGAGCTCGAGCCACAGGTCACCATCATCCGGCGCGAGCAGGAGACTATCGAGGAGTACCGCGTCAACGGGCGACTGACGATGGTGAAGGTGACGCCGCGGCACGGCCGACCGTACTATCTCGTTGCCAACGGGACCGACGGAACCTTCATCCGTCGCGACAGCCTCGACACGGGGCTCAGGGTCCCGTTGTGGGTACTGTTCTCTTTCTGAGCTGATCGACGAGCCGCCAGGGGATTCGCGACCGCGGAAGTGCGGTCGCGTCGGAGAATGTCGGTCTACACCGCAGTCAGCGCCGAAGAACTAACCGCCTGGCTCACCCGTTACGCGCTCGGCGCGGTGCGGGTCTTCGAGCCGATCGCTGCCGGCATCGAGAACACGAATTATTTCCTCACCACCGAGAAGGGCCGCTACGTGCTCACGCTCTACGAACGGCTGCCTCCGGAGGACCTGCCGTTCTACCTGAACCTGATGGCGCACCTCGCGCGCGCCGGGGTGAAGGTGCCGGCACCCGAGCCGGACCGCACGGGGGCGCTGTGGAGCTTTCTCAACGGAAAGCCGGCCTGCCTGCTGGCGCGCCTGGAAGGCGTGCCGGTCGAGCTTCCCGACGCGGCGCATTGCGCCGCGGTCGGTCGCGCGCTCGGCCAGTTGCACGTCGCCGCGAAGGAGTACCGCGGACGGCTGAACAACCGCCGCGGCCCGGGATGGTGGCGGCAGGCCGCGCGCGCCGTGCGTCCGTTTCTCACCCCGGAGCAGAACGCGCTGATCGCCACGGAGCTCAAGTACCAGGCCATGTGGGCGAAAACGAAGCTGCCGCACGCCGCGATCCACGGCGATCTGTTCTGCGACAACGTGCTGTTCAGCGACGGCGAGGTGTCGGGCATCATCGATTTCGGCTTCGCGGCGACCGACGCGCTCGCCTACGACCTCGCGATCACCGTGAACGACTGGTGTCTCGAGCCCGACGCCGCGCGGTCCGGGCGTCTCGACCCCGAGCGCATCCGCGCGATGGTCGGTGCGTACGATGAGGTCCGTCGCCTGACCGCCGCCGAGCGAGAGCTGTGGGGACCGCTGCTGCGGGCAGCGGCCCTGCGCTTCTGGCTCTCGCGCCTGTACGATCTGCACATTCCGCGGCCGGGCGAGCTCACCCACGCGCACGATCCAGTGTCCTTCGAGCGCATCCTGAAGAGCCGAGTCGCGGAGACACCGCGCTTTCCCGACCTGTGACCCCCTCCGACGCGCACCTGCCGGTCATCGTTTTCGCTCGCCACGACGCGCGGCGGGGCATCTTCTGGCTGCGCCGTGCGCACGCGATGTTCCGAGCCGCGCCGCTGCAATGGCTCGTGCTGCTCGCCGTCTACTACGCCGCGCTGGTCGTGCTAGCGGAGTTCGTTCCATGGTCCGTCGGCAAGATCGCCGCCTCGATCCTGAAGCCGGTGTTCGCCGTTGGCTTTCTCGCGGCGGCGTGGAGTCAGGAGCGCGGAGGCCGGCCGCGCGTGCGCGATCTGTTCCTGGGTTTTCGCAGCAACCTCTGGGCCCTCGTCCCGCTCGGGGTCGTGCTGTTCGCCGGGATGATGCTCGCCGCGTGGGCCACGTCGCTCGTCGACGGCGGAGCGCTCATCGGCTGGTTCTCCGGCGGCGAGGAGCCCAGCGAGGAGCTGCAGCGCAGCGGCCGCCTGCAGCTTGCGTTCCTGTTCGGCGCGGCCTGCGCGCTGCCGACCATCCTCGCGCTATGGTTCGCGCCGGGGCTCGTCGTCTTTCACGACGCCGGCGCGGCCTCGGCTCTCTGGACGAGCCTGCGTGCCGCGCTCGCCAATTGGCGGCCCGCCGGCGTATTCGGGCTCGCGGTGCTGTTCTACGGTGGCGTGCTGCCCGCGCTTGGCGCCACGCTCGCCCGGATCATCGGCGAGACGGCCGGAACGGTGCTGGCCGTGGGTGTCGTCTTCCCGTACATGCTCGTGTTCCTCGCGACCTTCCAGATCGCCGACTACGTCGCCTACCGCGACATATTCCACGCCGACGAGCCGCCGCCGAGCGCGCCTTTCGGTCAGGCGGGCTGAAGCTTCGCGTACTCGATCGCCAGCCACTTCACGCCCGCGTCGCGGAAGTTGACCTGCACGCGGGCGTCGGCGCCGCGACCCTCGGCGTCGATGATGATCCCCAGGCCGAACCTGGCGTGCTTCACGCTCTGGCCGATGCGCCACAGCGCCCGCTCGCCGCTCGACTCGCGCCGACCGACCGCAGCGAGCGCTTCGGGCGGCGCAGCCTCGCCGCGCCGCGGCGAGAGCCAGCGCACCAGCGCCGCCGGAACCTCGTCGTAGAAGCGCGACGGAACGTTGTAGCGCAGCTGGCCGTGCAGCATCCGGCTCTGGGCGTGGGTGAGATAGAGTCTGCGGCGGGCGCGAGTCACCGCGACATAGGCAAGCCGGCGCTCCTCCTCCACGCCGTCGTACTCGGAGAGGCTGTTCTCGTGCGGAAAGATGCCTTCCTCGAGCCCGCTCACGAACACGGTGTGAAATTCCAGGCCCTTCGCGGCGTGCACCGTCATGAGCTGCAGCGCCGCGCGGCCTTCCGCGGCCTGCGTTTCGCCGGCCTCGAGAGCGGCATGGGCTAGAAACCCCGTCAGCGCGTCGCCCGTCTCGGCTTGCGTTTCGCCGGCGACCTGCAACTGCGCTTCCTGCGCGAAGCTGCCGGCCGCGTTGACCAGCTCCTCCAGGTTCTCGATGCGCTCGCGTCCGTCCTTTTCCGCCGCGTAATGCGTTCGGAGGCCGCTCGCGTCGATCAGATATTCCACGGTTTGAGCGAGCGCCATCCCGGCGGTCGCCGCCCGCATGGTTTCGACCGCGCGCACGAAGGCGGCAACGCTCGCGCTCGGCTTGCCGCCCGGCTGCGCCGAGCACGCGGCCTGCCAGAGGCTCGTGCCGGCGCCCCGCGACTGCTCCTGCAGATTCTCCAGCGTCCGCACGCCTACCCCGCGCGGCGGGAAATTCACCACCCGCAGGAACGCACCGTCATCGTCCGGCGCCGCAATCAGCCGCAGGTACGCGAGCGCGTTTTTCACCTCGGCGCGCTCGAAGAACCGCATGCCGCCGTAGACCCGGTACGGCATCCCGGCGTTGAACAGCGCATGCTCGAGCACGCGCGACTGCGCGTTGGAGCGATACAGCACCGCGATTTCCGCCGGCGACACGCCTTCCTCGACCAGGCTCCTCACCACGTCGACGATGAACGCCGCCTCGTCGACGTCGCTGGGCGCCGCGAAGGCGCGCACCGGCTCGCCCTGCGCGTCGGCGGTCCACAGCTCCTTGCCGAGCCGGGTCTTGTTGTGCCGGATGAGCGCGTTGGCCGCGTCCAGGATCGTACCGTGCGAGCGATAATTCTGCTCGAGCTTGATCAGCTTCACGGGCATCTCCGGCGTGCCGAAGTCGCGCTCGAAGTGCTGCATGTTGGCGAGGCTCGCGCCGCGGAAGGCGTAGATTGACTGGTCGTCGTCACCGACCGCGAACACGGCGGTCCGCGGGCCGGCCAGCAGCCCGAGCCAGCGATACTGCAGCGCGTTGGTGTCCTGGAACTCGTCGACCAGAACGTGGGCGAAGCGCTGCCGGTAGTGCTCGCGCAAGGCATCGTGCCGCGAAAGAAGCTCGAAGCTCCGTAGCAGGAGCTCGGGAAAGTCGACCATGCCCTCCCGCGCGCACGCCTGCTCATAGAGAGCGAAATGCTCCACCTGCCGGCGGGTGAACTCGTCGCGAGCCTCGACTTGGTTCGGCCTCAGCCCCGCTTCCTTCGCGTCGTTGACGAGAGCCTGCAGCTGGCGCGGCGGGAAGCGCTCGGCGTCTATCGCGTGCGCCCGGTACACGCGCTTGATCAGCGCCAGCTGATCCTGCGCGTCCATGATCTGGAAAAGGGGCGGCAGCCCGGCGTCGCGGTGATGCATCCGCAGCATGCGGTTCGAAAGCCCGTGGAAGGTGCCCATCCACATGCCGCGCGTCGCCACCGGCGTGAGCGCGGAGAGCCTCGAGAGCATCTCGCGCGCGGCCTTGTTGGTGAACGTCACCGCGAGAATCGACGCCGGCGTCGCGCGGCCGGTCGCCAGCAGCCAGGCGATGCGCGTCGTGAGCACGCGCGTCTTGCCGCTCCCGGCGCCGGCGAGGATGAGCGCCGAGCCGTGCGCGAGCGTCACGGCGGCGAGCTGCTCGGCGTTGAGATTCTCGAGAAGCGGGGACGACATGCGGACCGAAGCGAGGAACCAGCGCATTATAAGGGCAATCGTCAAGCCGCATTGAGAATCGGCGTCGATTTGAATAGACTCCGGGCCGTGACGACCGGGCACCAGATCGTCGGCATCCCGATGATCCGCAGCGACGCGGATATCGTCGAGGCATTCGTGCGCCACTCGGTGCGGCTCCTCGACCATCTGTTCGTGATGGTGCATTCACCCCGAGGACGGGACGGAAGAGATTTGAAAGCCTCCTCGGCGAAGGCCTGCCGATGACGCTCGTCTTCGACGACGAGCCGGCGTTTGTGCAAGGCGAGCGGCTGACTTGGCTCGCGCGGCAGGCGCACGCCGCGCTGCCCTGCGACTTCCTGTTTCCGATCGCCGCCGACGAATTCATCGTGCCGGCGCAGCGCGAGGCGATCGACGCCGCGCTAGCCGCTATTCCGGACGCGGCTCCCGCGGCGAGGTTGCGGCTGCGCACGTTCGTGCCACCGCCGAGCATGCCGCCGACGAGCCGAATCCGCTGCGGCGCATCCGCTACCGGCTCGGCGACGAGCCGAAGGTCGGGAAGGTCGTTCTCACGCGATCGTTCATAGCCGACCCCATGCTCGTTCTCGATCACGGCAACCACGGGCTGCTGCGCATTGGCGCGACAGCGCACCAGATTCCCCTGCCGCCGCTGCGCGCCATCGCACTGGCGCACTATCCGGTGCGCTCCGCGGCGCAGAGCATCAACAAGACGGTCATCGGCTACCTCGCGCATCGGGCGTGCAGTAGGCCGCAGCCCGAGGAGCAGCGTCTCGCGACCCACTGGCGGCGGGCCGACGAGGAGATGGTGCTCAAAGGCGCGACGCGCGGCGTGGATGAGAGCCAGATCATCGCCTGGTTCCACGGAGGACCGGGTCTCGACGCTCGTCCCGGCGAGTTCGTCTGCGACCCCACCGCCGCCCCCGACGAACTGCGCTACGGCCACCTGGTGCGCGACGATGCGTACGCGACGCTCGCGCGCTTCGCCGAGCACCTCACCCGCAAGCGCCCGGGACAGCTCGAAGGCGTGCGTTTCGATCACCCGCGCCCGGATACGCCGCAGGACGCGGCCGCCATCGCGGCGGCACGCCGGAGGTCATAGCCGTGCGCTTCGATCCCGCGTCGTTCGTTCCCTGGATACGCTCGGCGGCGCCTTACATCCACGCGCTGCGGGGCAAGACGCTGGTCATCGCCTTCGGCGGCGAAGTGGTGGCCGACGAGAGCTTCCTCGGCATCGTGCACGACCTGAATCTGCTGCACAGCCTGGGCATCCGCCTGGTCGTCGTGCACGGAGCGCGGCCTCAGATCGAGGCGATTCTGAAGCAGCAGAACATTCCGAGCCGCTATCATCGCGGGCTCCGCATCACCGACGCCGAGACCATGGACTGCGTGCTCGAGGGCATGGGGCACGCGCGCAGCCGCATCGAGGCGCTGCTTTCGCTCGGGATCGCCAATTCGCCCATGGCCGGCGCGCGCATCCGCGTCGTCGGCGGCAATTTCATCACGGCCCGGCCGATCGGCGTGCTCGACGGTATCGACATGGGTCTTACCGGAGAAGTGCGCCGCATCGACATCGAGGCGCTGCGCCAGCGACTCGACGACGGAGACCTCGTGCTGGTCTCGCCTCTGGGCTATTCGCCGACGGGCGAGATCTTCAACCTCGCGCTCGAAGAGGTCGCCACCCAGGTCGCCGTGCGGCTCACGGCGCACAAGCTCATCTTCCTCATGGAGACCGACGGCGTGCGCAACGGCCGTCGGCAGCTGCTCACGGAGCTCTCCACGCGCGAAGCCGAGGCGCTGCTCGAGCGCGGCGCCAACCTGGCGCCCGATGTGATGCACTATCTGCCCTGCGCCGTTCAGGCGTGCAACAACGGTGTGAAGCGCGCCCACCTCATCAGCCGCCATCGCGACGGCGCGCTCCTGCTGGAGCTCTTCACCCGCGACGGCGTGGGCACGATGGTCGCGGCGGCGCCGCTCGCGCATCTGCGCAGCGCCGCGATCGACGACGTCGGCGGCATCCTGTCGATCATCGAGCCGCTCGAGGCCGAAGGCATCCTGGTCCGGCGTTCGCGCGAGAGGCTGGAGATGGAGATCGAGCGCTTCGTAGTGGCTGAGCACGACGGAGCGATCGTCGGCTGTGCGGCGCTTTACGCCTTCGCGCAGGAACGCGCCGGCGAGCTTGCCGCGCTGGCCGTGCACCCCGACTTCCGTCGTGAAGGCTACGGTGAGGCATTGATGCACGAGATCGAGCAGAGGGCGCGGAAGCTCAAGCTCAACCGCCTGTTCGTGCTGACGACGCGAACCTCGGGCTGGTTCCTGGAGCGCGGCTTCGTCGAAAGCGATCCGGGGCAGCTGCCCACCCAGAAGCGCGACCTGTACAACTGGCAGCGACGGTCGCTGGTCTACGAGAAGACGCTCGCCGACGCCGCGGCCGCCCCGCAAAATGCCGCTGGCCGGCGCGGACGCAAACGGGCAGCGACGCGCGTGCCATAATCGCTAGTGCGTCGCGACGCGTGACGCACCAACTTGTCGGATTGAATCGACGCCGACGCGGCGGTCAACGCGCCGGAGTCCTGATCGTCTCGGAGGGAACGAGGCATGGCACGCATGGTTCACTGCGTCAAGCTGGGGCGCGAAGCGGAAGGACTCGACTTTCCGCCCTACCCCGGCGAGCTCGGGAAGCGGATCTACGAGAATGTCTCGAAGGAGGCATGGGCCCAGTGGCTGCGGCAGCAGACGATGCTGGTGAACGAGAACCGCCTCAACCTGGCTGACCCGCGGGCGCGCAAGTACCTCGCGGAGCAGATGGAGCGGCACTTCTTCGGCTCGGGGGCCGACGTGGCGTCGGGCTACGTGCCGCCGAAGTCGTGACCGGGGCATAGCCATGACGCACGCCGCGCCGCTCACGCCTGCCGCCAAGCGCGATCTCGCCTATCACCTCCACCCTTCGACCAATCTGCGTCAGGTCGAAACGGAGGGCCCCCTGGTCATCACTCGCGGCGAGGGCGTGTACGTGTTCGACGAGCACGGCAACCGCTATCTGGAAGGCATGGCCGGATTGTGGTGCGCCTCGCTCGGGTTCTCGGAGCGCCGGCTCGCGGAAGCCGCGTACCGGCAGATGCTCGAGCTGCCCTTCTATCACGCCTTCGCCGGCAAGGTGCCCGCGGTGGCGACCGAGCTCGCGGAGCGGCTCGTCTCGATGGCGCCGCCCGGTCTGGCGCGCGTGATCTTCGCCAACTCCGGCTCGGAGGCGAACGACACTGCGGTGAAGCTCGTCTGGTATTACAACAACGCGCGCGGGCGCCCCGGGAAGAAGAAGATCATCGGCCGCCACAAGGGCTACCACGGCATGACGGTCGCCGCGGCGAGCATCACCGGGCTCGCCTTCGCGCACGGCGACTTCGATCTGCCTCGCGGCCGCTTCCTGCATGCCGGCTGCCCGCACCATTACCGCTTCGGGACGCCCCGCGAAACCGAAGAGCAGTTCGCGGCCCGGCTCGCCGCCGAGCTCGACGCGCTCATCGTGCGCGAGAACCCGGACACCGTGGCCGCCTTCTTCGCCGAGCCGGTCATGGGCGCAGGCGGCGTGATCGTCCCGCCGGCGGGATACTTCGAGCGGGTGCAGCCGGTGCTCCGGAAGCACGACGTGCTGTTCGTCGTCGACGAGGTAATCTGCGGCTTCGGGCGCACCGGGAACATGTTCGGATCCCAGACTTTCGATCTCAAGCCCGACATCATGACCTGCGCCAAGGCGCTCACCGCAGGGTACCTGCCCATGTCGGCCACGCTGGTGTCCGGGTCGATCTACGACGCGCTGCTCGCGCAGAGCGACAAGCTCGGCATCTTCGGCCACGGCTACACCTATTCGGCGCATCCGGTGCCCGCCGCGGTCGCTCTCGAGACCCTCCGCATCTACGACGAGCGCGACATCGTCGATCACGTGCGCCGTGTCGGGCCGCGGCTGCAGGCGGGGCTGCGCGGCTTGAGCGAGCATCCGCTCGTGGGCGAAGCGCGCGGCGTCGGCCTCATCGGCGCGCTGGAGCTCGTGCGCGACCGCGCGAGCCGCGCCAGCTTCGATCCCAAGGCCGGCGTGGGCGCCCACCTCGTCAAACGCGCCCAGGCCTATGGCACCATCCTGCGCAACATGGCCGGCGACGTGATCGCCTTCTCTCCGCCGCTCATCATCACCGAAGCCGAGATCGACGCCCTCATCGAGCGGACCGGCCGCGCGCTCGACGACACGCAGGCGATGGTGCGCGAACGCGGGCTCGCCGGCTGAGGCGCGCCGCTCGCGAGCCAGCGGATTGGCGTACGATGGGCGCCGATATGTGTTCCAGGCGTAACGGGCATGGCTGAGCGCCGGCCGACGGCGGACGTGGTCGTGCGCTTCGCCGGCGTCCACAAGACCTACGACGGCTCGAACCGGGTCGTCGACGATCTTCATCTCGACATTCTGCGCGGCGAATTCCTCACGCTGCTCGGTCCGTCCGGGTCGGGCAAGACCACGACGCTCATGATGCTCGCCGGGTTCGAAGCGCCGACCGCGGGCGACATCCTTCTCGACGGACGATCGATCGGCGCCTTGCCCCCGCACCGGCGCGAGATCGGCATGGTGTTCCAGCACTACGCGCTGTTTCCGCACATGACGGTGGCGGAGAACGTCGGATTTCCGCTCTCGGTCCGCCGGTTGCCCAGGACCGAGATCGCGGCTCGCGTGGATCGGGCGCTGGCGATGGTGCAGCTGCGCGGCCTCGCCGGCCGGCGCCCGACCGAGCTCTCCGGCGGCCAGCAGCAGCGCGTCGCCGTCGCGCGGGCGCTGGTCTACCGGCCGAAGCTCGTGCTCATGGACGAGCCGTTGGGCGCGCTCGACAAGCAGCTGCGGAGCGACATGCAGCTCGAGATCCGGCGGTTGCACCAGGAGCTCGGCGTCACCATGGTCTATGTCACCCACGACCAGGGCGAGGCGCTGACCATGTCCGACCGGATCGCGGTGTTCCATCAGGGCCGCATCCAGCAGATCGGCACGCCGCAGTCGATCTACGAGCGTCCGGCGAACGCGTTCGTCGCCCGTTTCATCGGCGAGAACAATCGCGTCACCGGAACCGTCGAGCGCGTCGACGGTGCGCGCTGCGCCGTACGGACGGCGGGAGGCGCGATGCTCGCCGGCACCTTCGGCGGCACGCTGGCGCCCGGAGAGGTGGCGCTGGTTTCGGTGCGGCCGGAGCAGATCGTGCTGGGCGACGCGCCCGCCGACTGCGCGCTCACCGGCACGCTGGCGGAAGCCATCTACCTCGGCGATCACCTGAGGCTGCGCGTCGCGGTGCGCGAGATGGGCGACATCGTGGTCAAGTCGCACGCGGCCCATGCGCCTCAAGTGGGCGCCTCGGTACGGCTGGGCTGGCGCGCGGAGGACTGCCGGGTGTTCCGGCTCGACAAGGAATGACGGCGCGGAAGCTGCCTGCGCCGCAGACGGAAGGCTGCAGCATTCGCTCAAACTTCAAGGAGGCTACGATGCAACGGCATACCCAAATCCTGCTGGCGATGACGGCCGCCGCCGGCATCGCGCTCGGCGCGCAGGCGCGCGACCTCACGGTCGTGTCGTGGGGCGGCGCGTATCAGGATGCGCAGCGGGAAGTCTATTTCAAGCCCTTCATGGCCACCGGTGCGAAGATGGTGGAGGAAAGCTGGGACGGAGGCGTGGGGACGCTGCGCGCCAAGATCCAGGGCGGCAACAACAACTGGGACGTCGTCCAGGTCGAGTCCGAGGAGCTGCTCCTCGGCTGCGAGGAAGGGCTCTACGAGAAAATCGACTGGAAGAAGCTAGGCGGCAAGGACAAGTTCCTGCCCGATGCCGTCAACGACTGCGGCGTGGGGGCGATCGTGTACAGCTTCATCCTCGCCTACGACGGCGACAAGATCAAGGGCGACGCGCCGAAGAGCTGGGCCGACTTCTGGAACACCAAGAAATGGCCCGGCAAGCGGGCGCTCCGCAAGGGACCGAAGACCACGCTCGAGATCGCCCTCATGGCCGACGGCGTCGCCCCGAAGGACGTGTACAAGACGCTCGCCACGCCGGCCGGTGTGGACCGTGCCTTCAAGAAGCTCGACGAGCTCAAGTCCAATCTCATCTGGTGGGAGAAGGGATCGCAGCCGCCGCAGCTCCTGGCTTCGGGCGAAGCGGTGATGGTCGACGCCTACAACGGCCGCATCGCGGCGGCGAACGAAAAGGACAAGAAGAACTTCAAGATCGTCTGGCCCAACAATCTCTACACCATCGACTCCTGGGTGATCATGAAGGGCACGCCCAACAAGGCCGACGCGGAGAAGTATCTGGTGTTCGTCAACGATCCGAAGAACCAGAAGAACCTGCCGCCGAAGATCCCGTACGGCGTGACCACCAAGGCGGCGACCGCGCTGATCGACAAGAGCGTCCTGCCGAACCTCGCCACGGCGCCGCAGAACATCAAGACGGCGCTCCCGATCAACGACAAGTTCTGGCTTGAGAACCTCGACAAGCTCAATCAGCGCTTCAACGCCTGGGTCGCGAAGTAGCCTCCCGATGGCGAGCTCCGCGCCGGCGTGCGCCGGTGCGGAGCTCTCGCAACGCGCCGCGACGGTGACTTGCCGCGATGACCGCCGGGTCGGCGCTCTACGATAGAGGGCTCGCTCGGGGACTGGCCCGGGCGGAGCGCGCGACAAAGCTCCGCGCCTTCGCGCTGACCCTGCCGCTGCTCGCGTTCCTGCTCGTCACCTTCGTCGGACCCATCGCGGCGCTGCTCGCCAAGAGCGTCGTCGACACCGACGTCGCCCGCGTCCTGCCGCGCGTCACGGCTGCCTTGCGCGGCTGGGATGGACGCGCGCTCCCTCCCGACAGCGCCTGGAACGCGCTGGCCGACGACATCCGCGACGCGCGTGCCGAGGGGACGCTCGCCTCGGCGGCGACGCGGCTCAACTACGACGTGACCGGTTACCGGTCGCTGATGTTCTCCACCGCCCGACGCCTCCCGGACCGCATCGAAGGCAACGCGCGCGAGACGTTCGTCGCCATCGACCCGATGTGGGGCCAGCTCGAGACCTGGGGCGCGCTTCGCCGCGCGGGGGGGCCGGTGACCGACTTCTTCCTCCTCGCCGCGCTCGATCTGAAGCGCGACGCCGGCGGTCGCGTCGTGCCCGAGAACGAGGACGAGGTCGTGTTCCGCATGATCCTCGGCCGGACGCTGTGGATCGCGGCCGTGGTGACGCTCGCCTGCCTGCTGCTCGGTTATCCCACGGCGTGGTATCTGTCGCGGCAACGTGGCCGCAAGGCGGCGGTGCTGCTCTTCCTGGTGCTGCTGCCGTTCTGGACCTCGCTGCTGGTGCGAACCGTCGCCTGGGTCGTCCTGCTGCAGCGCGAAGGCGTGGTCAACGACGCGCTGCTCACGACGGGGCTCGTGACGCAGCCGCTGAAGATGATCTTCAACCGCTTCGCGGTTTATGTCGCGATGGTGCACGTGCTGCTGCCATTCATGATCCTGCCGCTCTACAGCGTGATGAAGGCGATACCGGCCACGTACGTGCGCGCCGCGGCATCGCTCGGAGCGCCGCCATTCGTCGCCTGGCTGCGGGTGTACTTCCCGCAGACGTTGCCCGGCATCGGCGCCGGCGCGCTCATGGTGTTCATCCAGGCGCTGGGCTATTACGTCACGCCGGCGCTGGTGGGCGGCGCGGACGACCAGATGATCAGCTACTTCATCGCCTTCTACGCGAGCCGGACCATCAACTGGGGCATGGCCGCCGCGCTCGCCCTTATCCTGCTCATCGCCACGATGGCGCTCTACGCGGTGTACCAGCGCCTCGTCGGCATCGATCGGATGCGCCTCGCATGACCGGCGACACGCGCACCTTCGGCCAGAGGCTCGCCTCGGCGGCGCACGCCACGGTGGCCTACGCGGTGCTCGCCTTCCTCGTCGCTCCGATCGCGGTGATCGTCCCGCTGTCGTTTTCGTCGGGTTCGTTCTTCCATTACCCTCTGCCGGGCCTGTCGCTTCGCTGGTATCAGGACTTCTTCACCTCGCCGTTCTGGCTCGCGGCCTTGAAGAACAGCCTGTTTCTGGGGTCGATCTCCGCCTCGCTGGCCACGGCGCTGGGCACGCTCGCCGCAATCGGCCTGTGGCGCTCGCGCTTCGCGCTGCGCGGCGCGATCCTCGCCATTCTCATCTCGCCGATGGTGGTCCCGGTGGTGATCGTGGCGGTCGGCGCCTATTTCGCCTTCGCGCCGCTGCACCTCACCGACGGCTTCGCCGGCCTCATCCTCGTCCATACGGCGCTTGGCGCGCCGTTCGTGGTCATCACCGTGCTCGCGACGCTGTCCGGGTTCGACCGCAACCTGCTGCGCGCCGCGGCGGTCTGCGGGGCCAACCCCGTGGTCGCCTTCTTTCGCGTGATGCTGCCCGCGATCCTGCCCGGCGTCGCGTCGGGTGCGGTATTCGCCTTCGCGACCTCTTTCGACGAAGTCGTCGTCGTGCTGCTCATGGGCGGCCCCGGGCAGCGCACGCTGCCGCGGCAGATGTTCGCCGGCATCAACGACAACATCAGCCTGACGATTACGGCGGCCGCCACACTACTGGTCGGGTTCTCGATCGTGCTCATGGCATGCGTGGCGGCGCTGAAGCGCCGTGCGACGGCGTCGCGGCGCGCCGACGCCCGGTGGTACGCACCCGCCCGCAGGGCGAAGGCCGCCGAAGACCGCCGCGCGCCCGCAATCGTCGCCTGAACGCCACGCTTCGCCGGGGCCATCGCGGGAGATAGTGCAAGAACCTTCCAGCCTCTGCTCGCTGCCTAAGAGCCCGCGCCATCGTCCCGGCATGGTTGTTTCGAGGGGGAAACGACATCATGCAACGCCTCGCAGGTTTGGCTGGGGCGACGCTGCTGCTGGTCGGCGTCTCGGCCGCTCAGGAAGTGGACGGATCGCTTACGGCGAACGGCAAATCGGGCCCGCTCAGGTACGCGATCGCCCAGGAGGGCGACAGCGCCACCGAGAAGGGGTACATGGACGGCGTCGTCGTTCTGTCGGACCGCAAGCTCGCGCCCGCCGAGGCGCGAAACGTCGGGCGACTCGAGGACATGGCG
>Ga0335081_10005070_pt1 | contig 20821 bp, 14 predicted proteins | sample Lox_Sample_35_FD_206713 | JGI IMG/M metagenome (GOLD analysis project Ga0335081, IMG submission 206713) | Soil microbial communities from Loxahatchee National Wildlife Refuge, Florida, United States - Lox_Sample_3.5 | ecosystem: Environmental > Terrestrial > Soil > Wetlands | place: USA... | reverse complement strand
GGTCACGCGGCTGATCTCGCCGGGAGAAGAGATCCTGGCCTGCGACGATCTTTACGGCGGCACCTACCGTCTCTTCTCGCGCATTCTCGCCAAGCGTGGGATCAACGTGCGCTACGTCGAGTTCAGCCATCTCGACGCTGTTGCCGCCGCTGTCCGCGGCAACACCAAGCTGGTTTATTTTGAGACGCCGACCAACCCGCTGCTCCAGATTGTCGACATCGCAGCGGTGGCTGAGATCGCGCATCGCAGCGGGGCGCTGGTCTGTGTCGATAACAGCACCATGTCGCCGTATCTTCAGCGGCCGCTGGAGCTGGGCGCGGACATCGTTCTGCACTCCGCGACCAAGTTCCTCTGCGGTCATGCCGACGTGATGGCCGGAGCGGTGGTGGTCAATGACGACGAATTGGCCGAGGAGCTTTACCTCATCCAGAACGGCGAAGGCGCCGTGCTGTCGCCCTTCGACAGCTTTCTCCTACTGCGTGGGATGAAGACGTTGTCCCTGCGTCTGGACCGCCAGCAATCGAACGCAGCTACGCTTGCGGAGCTGCTGAGCACGCATCCCGCCGTAGATCGCGTGTATTATCCCGGACTGGCCGAGGCGCGGCAGTTTGATGTGCACCGGTCGCAGGCCTCGGGTGATGGCGCGGTGTTGAGCTTCACTACCGGCGATCCGGAGTTTGCGCGCGCGCTCGTCGAGGCGACCAGGCTGTTTGCGATTACCGTCAGCTTCGGCGGCGTGAACTCCACCATCAGTTTGCCGAACTACATGTCGCACGCCAGCATTCCTCTGCACCTTCGCCAGCAGAAGAGTATTCCGGCTGACCTGGTGAGGATCTCGGTGGGCGTCGAGGATGTCGACGATCTGGTGGACGACCTTACTCAGGCATTCGAGGTTGCTTGCACTCAGACCGGCGCAGCGCGAGCTCTCGCGGCGGACTAGTCAAACTAACTGCCAAGATGCCTTGGGTCGCGATCATCCAGGGCCGCTGCAAGTCAGTGGCAGCAGCAACTCCCGTTTACAATAGGCTGTTCACGCAAGGCCCCGTATGTCCTTCATCCGATTTCTTATGCTGTTGTCGCTGGTAGTCTGGATTGGCGGTCTGATCTTCTTCGCTTTTGTGCTCGCGCCCACAGTGTTCCATCCAGGTATTCTGCCCACGCGGCAGTTGGCAGGAAACGTGGTCAATCGTAGCCTGGGCATCCTGCACGGGATGGGAATCTGCTGCGGGATTGTTTTTGCCATCGCCTCCATGATCGATTCACGCGCGATGGACGGCACAGCCGAGCCTTTCGCTGTACGGCATCTGCTGGTTTACCTGATGATCGTTCTCACGCTGATTAGCATGTTCGGCGTGGGGGCGAAGATGCAGGTCCTGCGGCAGCAAATGGCTGTAATCGACGAGGTGCCGCACGGCGACGCGCGCCGCGTCGAGTTCAATCGCCTGCATGTCTGGTCCACGCGCATCGAAGGCACGGTGCTGGTGTTGGGACTGGCTGTGTTGTATCTCACGGCGCGCAGGCTAGAGTAGGGGCGCTCAGCAACCGGCAATCAGCCAAAGCGATTAGCATCCCGGCAATCACTGCGTCGAAGCTCCCGCGCATTTATAGTTCTAGAAGCAGCCCCGTCAGATTTGGCTGAATGCTGAATGCTGATTGCTGATTGCTCATTATGAAAACCGGAATCATCGGCCTGCCGCAGGTGGGCAAAACTTCCCTCTTCGTCATGCTCACCAGGCAGCAAGTGGCGGAGCGGGCGCACGGCAATCCGCGCGAAGCTCATCTCGGTGTCGCGAAGGTCCCCGACGACCGCCTCGACCGCCTGGCTGCGCTCTACAACCCGAAGAAGCTGATTCACGCGAGCGTGGAATACGCCGACGTGGCGGCGCTCAGCAAAGAAGCGCTGAACGAGACCGCCTTCGCCGCCAACCTGCGCAACGTTGACGCGCTGGCGCACGTGGTGCGCTCCTTCGAGGACGACTCGATTCCACACGTCGGCCCCATCGATCCGCTGCGCGACATCAAGAACATCGATTTCGACCTGATCGTTAACGACCTTGGACAGGTAGAGAAGCGGCTGGAGCGCGTAGAGAAAGACCGCAAGAAAATGAAGTCGGACGAGATCGAGCGCGAGCACGATTTGCTCGTGCGCGCCAAAGCGCACCTCGAGACCGAGAGCCCGCTGCGCGAAATGGAGATGACGCCGGAAGACAAGAAGCGCGTCCGTGGCTTCATGTTCCTGAGCGAGAAACCGATGCTGTACGTGCTCAACATCGGCGAAAGTTCGAGCTTAGGAAAAGACTTGCAGGAGGCAGTTGCGAGGTACGGCATTGCCGAAGTCTCATCCCGACCGAATACCGGCGCGCTGGCGGTGTGCGCGAAGGTCGAGGCCGAACTCGCCGAGATGAGCGACGAAGACGCTGCGGAATTCCTGTCGAGCTACGGACTAACGGAGAGCGGGCTTGTCCGCCTCATCCACAAGACCTACGAACTGCTTGGGCTGATCTCATTCTTCACCGTGGGCGAAGATGAGTGCCGGGCGTGGACCGTGGAGCGCGGCATCAAAGCCGTTCACGCAGCCGGCGCCATCCACACCGATCTGGAACACCACTTCATCCGCGCCGAGACGATCCACTGGGACCAACTACTCGATGCCGGCTCCGAAGCCGAAGCCCGCGCCCGCGGCACCCTGCGGCTGGAAGGCAAGGAGTACATCGTGAAGGACGGAGACGTGATGCACATAAGACATAGTGGATAGTGGCTGGTGGATAGTGGATAGTGGATGACCCCATGCTCGGCGATCGCCAACAAATGAGTTTTGCCCGATTCTGACTTGACACATATGAATTACGAATCATACTGGAAAGTGTGAAAACCTATTCGAGAAAAATGGCTGAGCGTGGCCAAGTCACTGTGCCCAAAGCGCTGCGCGACCGGTTCGCTCTCGGACCGCACGCCGAGGTCGAATTCGCCGCTGATGGGGAGATCATCGTGCTCCGTAAGAAGGCCCAGAGCCTGAACCTGAAGAAGTGGAAGCGCAAGGCGAGGAAGAGCTTTGCTAAACTCGGCTACCCCACGGTCGATTCCTATCTCCGAAGCGTGCGCGGCAGATGATTACGGCAGCGGACGCCAGCGGCGCGATCGCGGTTGTTATCGCAGGATGTTCCCGGCGCTGAAACTGGTCGAGCCAACGTGGTATCTGCGGCGAGAATGCTTGGTAGGCCCGGCTGGGATCGAACCAGCAACCCTCAGCTTAGAAGGCTGATGCTCTATCCAATTGAGCTACGGGCCCACTGCGACGCAAGACAGCTTCGCTACTTATTATCGCAAATGCCAAGACGGCTTGCGCACTGGAGAACCAAGTTAGCGACCTGACCGAACGCTGGCGAAAGCATCGATCTATCCCAAAGTCGGAAGCCAATTGCGATAGTCTTCGATTGCGGCCAGCGATGGCTAGGTTAGGCAGCTATTTTCAATCTGCTTTTATACTGCCGTGCTAAAATCAGAATCCCGCCTTGTGCATCTCTCAGAGTTAAATAGATGGCACCCGCGTTCAGGTATAGGTACGTCGATATCGGGACCGTGTTTACAGGCGACTCTCGCACCAGAGGCGCCCAAAGCGGCGACGATTCCCCGGCAACGCTATTCGCTAACGAGCTGGCATGCGACGTCGGCGGCACCTGCTGGGGCGCAAACGAGCCGCTGGCCATCCTCGATCACCACCCCCCAAATGAAGCGCAGTTCCCCTCCGCCTCCGCCGCCGTGCTTCACAAGGCCGCCCTGATTCGCGACCGCTTTGCACCGCGGGACGATGTTGTGTGGCTGGTTACGCACAGGCAGCCCGACTTCGACGCCTTCTGTTCGATGTATCTCGCCCGCTGGGCCATCGAAAATAGCGATGCCGCGCTTGACTGGAAGCGTTACGGCTTGCATCCGGACGGCTGGCTCGATCTGCCGGACGGGCGCAAGCTCGATTGGCTGAATCCCGACTTGAGCGCTGTGCCGCGCGAACATCGTTGGCCGCCATTGCTTGCCGGCTACGCCTCCATAGTGGAGCAGCGGCGCCATATCTCCTGTCCGCGGGAACGCGCGCTGCGCTCTGTGCTCTATGCCGCCCTGCATCGCGGGCGCGACTACCTCAACGCCACCAGCGGTGCAACCGAGTTCTTCGACGAGATCAAGAGCGCCTTAGTGCAGAGGCAACTCAACCCGGCTTTCGACTCGGTGTTGGAGGGCAGCGCCAACTTCGCTCCTGAACTGGCCATGCTGGACCGCGAAACCGAAGCTTATGGGCGCGACCTCCAGCGCGCGCGCCAGGCGATTGTTTATCTGCCGGAATCGGAGGCGCCTTCGCCAGATTTTTTTGAGCATCGACGAAAGCCCTCGCAAGGACCGAGCCCTGCGAACGTCAGCGCCGAGCATCTCCTGCTCGCCGACACCTTCAGGATCGCGACAGACGGCATTTATCTGCGCGACCCGGAATGTGCGTTGTTCCGCGAGTGGGCGCGCGTCGATCTGGAGAACTCCGCCCGCGGCACCGGTTTCGAGTTCACTGCGATTGCGTACTCCGAAGGCCGTCCGGGCGCGCCCATTAACACTACCGAGTACGTGTTCTCCCTCGATCCTGAGCGGGCCAACGGACGCCATCTGTACACCGTCTGGTCGCGGCTTCAGACCAAAGAGGTGGAGGCGGTGCGCGCGCACAAGCTACCGGTAAGCAGGCTTGCCGCGCACGCCGGCGCCGGCCATGTCACCCCGCAGCGCGCCGAGACCTTGGGTGCCCTGCTATCGAACCCATGGGTGGGCGGACAGATTCAGTCGAGCACGCTGGTCGATACGCCCAGCCGGGGCACGCTCATCGCTCCGCCCGGCACGCGCAGCGACCTGCGCGACGACGTGGTGGCGGAAGCCGTGCGCGCTGAATTGGAAGCTCCCATCTACAGTGCGGCCTCCATGATTACGGGGCCGCAAGTTACGATTTGGGATTTCGCGGCGTCGCAGGTGCATCACGATGTTCCAGCAAGAAGTTTCGAACTCAGCGCGCCGCTGGAAATTCCTCCTCCTGAGCCCGGAAATTTTCGTTTTGCGAGGATCGGGTTGCGGGCCGACGTCCCGATCAGCGGCGGGGGGACCTTGGACCGCCGGCTGGCCAGGCAGACTGGCGAGACGCTGTGGCAGGTCTTGTATCCCGAACGGCCAGGTGCAATCCCGCAGGAATTTCAGCGTCACTTGGTAGTAACAAATTCGGTGGGCGTATGGAGCGACCGAGGACTCGCCATTGCGCAGAAACCGGGCGCAGAAAAAGAGACTGGCGCTCCTGCGGAAAGACAGGAGCTCCGCAACTTCGCCGCAATCGTCTCGCTGGCCCGCGATACCGATCAGTTAATCGCGGATTGGAATTCGCTCGACTCTGCAACGCAGCCTTCGCATCTTGCCCATGGTAGCGCGGGCGATGTCGGCTCTATCCAAGAGACTGCCACTGCGGGCGAGGACTTGGCGCATCGCGCCCTGCAACTCCAACACGTGCTCACTCTGCCGGACCAGGAGCTGCTGCGCCGTTTTTGCGAAGCGATCGGCGCGGAACAGTTAGCGGCCAGGCTTCGGGACCTGAATTTTGCCGTGGCGGAACGTTTGCGTCGCATCCTGGCGGCAGAGGAAGCGCGCCGTGCGGAAAAGCGCTCCGCCGAAGCCGCGCGCATGCAGAGCAAACTGGAGTGGCTGGAGCTGTTCCTGGTGGGATTCATTGCCATTGAGATCGTCGACATGCTTACGCGGCACGTCAATTTGCCCACCGGGCTGGAAGACGCTCTGGTGATGTTGGGCGGCCCTGCGATAGTTCTCTTGGCGGCATGGACGTTGAAACCTTGGAAGCGTAAGGCAGGCACGACCGAGGCAACCCGTCGGCCCGTGTGGATTCTCGCCTTCGTTATTGTGCTGTGGCTGGCGGCGTGGCTGGCGGATGTGCTTCCGCGCTGGAATAAATAGCCTGGGTGCGTTCAACGCATAGTGCTATGCGTAGTCGATGGGATGATTTGCGAGCCAGTGCCGGTCGCGAACGTCGCCCACTTGCTTGGCTGCTAAACGCGTCATGCTCTCGGTCAGCTCCCGCGTCCTCCATCCAAAGCCGACGAGGAAACCGAAAGCGCCTCCCACTAATCCACAAGCGATGACCTTGGCCATGCCGTTGCGGCGATTGGGCAGCAAAAGACCGGCACAGGCGCCGAGCGTGGCCAAGCCCAGCGAGGCCCGCGCCGAATCGGCAAGAACGTCCGCTAAGGGGCGGCCATTAAGATGGGCGTCGCATCCGCTGCTCAGTCCGTCCACTCCCGACTTCCATAATTCCTGGCCATACTCAAGCGTCGATCTCAGTGAGTGCTGTTCATTCATTGAAGTTGTCCTTTACGCTGCGACACTTCCCGCAACCTACAACTAAGTTGGCACGCGGACTGGCCGAGCGTCTGTGCCGTACGTCACTGAGGGCTGTTTTTACGGATGCTCGGGACAGATGCAAGTCTCGCGATAATCGGCCGCTGCGTTTGCCGCGTATTCACACAGTCCGCTGTGCCGGTGACGATACTTGTAACTTTTGATCGAAAGTATGATCTCATTAGCAGTAACCGGTCCGAGGTGGGAGATGTCCGACGAGCCGCAGCCCGCGAGCGATGAACAACCCGAACCGAAGGCAGCAGAAGGCGATTCGAGCCAGAACGCAACCGAGCCTCCGGTGCAGGAGGAAGCGCCTCCTGCGGTGCCGCGGTTTGGGCCCGCGGGCGATGAACAACCCGAACCGAAGGCAGCGGAAAGCGATTCGAGCCAGAACGCGACCCAGCCTCCGGTGCAGGAGGAACCGCCTCCTGCGGTGCCGCGGTTTGGGCCCGCGAGCGAGCCGGTGCGCGAGGTGACGCCTGGCGAGCGCAGGCGCATGAATCGCCGTGAACTTCTCAAGGTTGCGCCGGTGGTCGTGTTGGGCGCGTTTGCCATTCCCAAGCTGCGCGACCCGCTGCTGATGCGCGGCCTGGAGTTCAGCGATTGGGCCGCCGGGGCGCTGTTTGGGCGGCATCGCCGGGCGCAAACCTTCAGCGACAGCGAGGTCGCGCCCTTCGAGCGCTTCCCCTACAACTATTACGATGTCGCCGATCCGGATGTCGATCTTGAGCGTTGGACCCTTACGGTGGAAGGGCTGGTGCAGCGCCCTGGCGAATACAAGCTGGAGCAAATTCAGGCGCTCCCCAAGGTGGTGCAGAACACTCGCCACGTGTGCGTCGAAGGCTGGGACGTGATCGGCAACTTCGGCGGCACCCGCGCCTCCGATTTTTTGCGCGCCATCGGCGCCGACCTCACGGCCCGCTATCTCGAGCTCGAGTGCGTCGATGACTACTACGAGTCCATCGACATGGCCACTGTCCTGCATCCGCAGACGCTCTTCTGCTACGAGATGTATGGCAAGCCACTCGACCGCGGACACGGCGCGCCGCTGCGCCTTCAGATGCCGACCAAGCTTGGCTACAAGCAAGCCAAATATCTTGACACCATTCGGGTGACCAACGTCCTGAAGGGCGGCAAGCACGGCTACTGGGAAGACCAGGGTTATGACTGGTTCGGAGGGCTGTAAACGCGATGGCGGCGACTGCCAATGTAACGGAGAGCAAGGCGCCTGAGCTGATCACGGTCGCCTACGAGCATCCCTGGTTAGTGCGCATCGCGCACTGGCTGAGCGCAGTTGCCGTGTTCGTGATGATCACCAGCGGACTGCGCATTTTTATCGCATTTCCCAGCTTCGGGCCGAAACTTCCGGAAAAGGATTTCATCGACATCCCTAAAGCCATCACGTTGGGTGGATGGCTGGGCGGCGCACTACAGTGGCATTTCACCTTCATGTGGATCTTCGTCGGCAGTGGAGTGGTGTACGTGATCTACCAGGTCGTGACCGGCCATTGGCGACAGGTGCTATTTATGCCGCGCGACATCAAAGGCGTGTGGCCGATGGCGCGACACTATTTTTTCTTCGGCAAGAAGCCGCCGGTCGACGCTGCCTACAATCCACTACAAAAGCTAGCCTACACTTCAACCATCTTCTTCGGTGTAGTTTCTATGCTGACGGGAATTGTTATGTACAAGCCGGTGCAGTTCTGGTGGCTGGCGTGGCCGATGGGCGGCTTTCATTATGCTCGCATCTGGCACTTCCTCGCGATGTGCGGATTTGTGGCCTTCATCCCCGGTCACCTGATTATGGTGGCGCTCCACGGCTGGAAAAACTTCTATTCCATGATCACGGGATGGAAGCGCGATCCGGAGTATCTGGAGTAGTGGTTAGTGGATAGTGGATAGTTTCCCGATCAAGACTCCAGCTACTAACTGAAAGCTGAACCGTCCCATCGCCGTTACCAGAAGTTACTCGCCAGCGGATACCGGCTAGAGCTGAGCGGTTGGTTTTTCTATCCACTAACCACTATCCACTGCTTTTCATCCTTTCCAGCACCGCACCTGCAATCAACGGCAAGCCTACCGTCGCGTCCAGCAGGACTTCGGCGAAGCGCCCGCCCTCCTCGCGCGGAACGAACTTGCCCCACGACACTGCTTCGCTATACGTGCAGCCCGACAGCCCGCCCCAGTTCACCGGCTCGGGGCAGATGCGCACGCCATAATGAAAGCGCTTCAGCGGCAGGTCTTCGCCGCCGCGGCGGTGGCGCAGCTCGATGTACGGGCCGAACTGCTGCGCCCAATTTCGCGGCACTCCGCCGCCAATGGTGAAGATCCCCGGCCGCTCTTGCTTCAGTAATGTTTCGGCGTAGTACTCCAGGTCTTCAAAGGGATCGTAGTGCAGCGTGGGGATATTGTTCTTGCGCCGCGCGCGATTGTGCAGCGCCACGTCAAGGCCAATCTCCGAGTCGCTGAACGCCGGCACGAACACCGGCACATTCTTCTCGAACGCGGACTTCAGGATGCCGCGCTCCTCGACGTGTTCACTGAGGTAGCGCCCGATCTCGCGGTTCAGTTTGTACGAGCACAGCACCTCGTTGTGGTCCCAGCCGTTCAGAATGCGGGCCACAATCGTCTCCACGAAATCGAGATTGGTCTCAGGCTCCAGCGTGTCGTAGACGCGGTTGTAGCCGGCCTCGTACAGCTCGGTGTCATCCATGCGCGGGTCGTACTTAAAGTGCGAGCGCCCGGCCGCCTCGACCAGCCCATGCGCCATCAGCGCGCCGGTGGAGATGATGGCGTTCACCACTCCCCGGTCAATGAGTTCGGTGATGATGAGCCCTTGTTTGGCCACGGTCATGGCGCCCGCGAGGGTCATCACGATGAAGCAATCTTTGTCGCGCGCCATGGCTTCCAGAACGTCGGCGCCCTCGCCTACTTGCCGTCCGGTGAATGCCGTGCGCCCCATCGCGCGCACCAGATCGTCGATGCTGTGAATCTTGCCCAAGTCCAGCGGCGCCAGCGGATCCAGCTTGTCAGAGATGGGATCGTGCAGTACGCGGTCAACGCCTTGGCCCTTACGTGGCTTGTCGTTCAAAATTCACCTCATGCATTAGCGCGTTTGTCGGTCTTAAGTACGAAACAATCGAAGCTACAGGTTGATGACGGATGGCGTCAATTGCGCAGAGCGAATTAACCACAGAGACACATAGACACAGAGGAAGAAAAAGTTAAATAGGGCCGCTGTGTGGCCGTCGGCGGTTCCTCCAGCGAGCGGCGCGAACATCATCGGCAGCCGACGGACATGGTTGTCGAAAATCAGTGGCTTTGCGCCATTCGGACAAAACTCTGTGTCTCTGTGTCTCTGTGTCTCTGTGGTGAAAACAATCGTCTCTTAAGAAGCGTCAACCGTGCCTACGCGAGATGCTATCCTACCCATTCGTTGCACAGGAGCGGGAGTTGCACGAACGTGATTTCCACATCGGCGTGGTGCAGATGTCGTGCACGCCGGAACCGGAGCAGAACCTGGAACGCGCCATCGCGCATATCCGGACTGCTGCCGCGAACGGTGCCGAGATCGTCTGTCTGCCTGAGCTCTTCCAGACACAGTATTTTTGCCAGCGCGAAGCCGTGGCGCTGTTCGATTTGGCCGAACCGATTCCCGGCCCCGCAACCCAGCGCCTCGGCGATGTAGCTCGCGAGCTGAAGGTCACCATCATCGCGTCGCTGTTTGAGCGCCGCGCGCCCGGCATTTATCACAACACCGCTGCCGTGCTCGACAGCGATGGCAAGCTCGCGGGCATCTATCGCAAGATGCACATCCCCGACGACCCGCTCTATTACGAGAAGTTCTACTTCACGCCGGGCGACCTTGGTTTCAAGAGCTTTGAGACCGATTTCGCGAAGTTCGGAACGCTGGTGTGCTGGGACCAGTGGTATCCCGAGGGCGCGCGCCTGACCGCGCTTCAAGGTGCGAATGTGTTGTTTTATCCGACCGCGATCGGCTGGCATCCGGATGAGAAGGCGCAATACGGCGAGGCGCAGTATGACGCCTGGCGGACGATCCAGCGCGCGCATGCGATTGCCAATGGTGTTTATGTCGCAGTTCCCAACCGCGTTGGATTCGAGACCGGCAACATTCGCGGCAACGAAGCGCCGGGCAAGGGCTTGGAGTTTTGGGGCGGCTCGTTCATCGCCGATCCGTTTGGGCAGCTCGTGGCGCAGGCCGGACACGAGAAAGAAGAAGTGCTGATTGCCGAGGTCGATCTTCGCCGCATAGAAGAGGTGCGGCGCAACTGGCCCTTCTGGCGCGACCGCCGCGTCGACGCCTATGCGGCGATCACGCAGCGCTTCATGCTTTGAAGGGGCGCAGCTTTAGCTGCGCCGTTTGCGAACCTTATATCTTGTCATCACGAGGAGGCCTTTAGGCCGACAAGGGATCTGCTTTTCTAGCGGTCTCTGAAGCCTTGAATCCTGTGGCGAAGATTCCCAACAAACTCTCGCAACCCCCCGCCGCGCTCGGCTACCGCATGCCGGCCGAGTGGGAGCCGCACGACGCTACCTGGATTGCCTGGCCGCACAACCGCTCCGACTGGCCGGGCAAATTTGAGGCGATCCCGTGGATCTACGTCGAGATCGTCCGCCATCTCGCGCGGGTTGAGCGCGTCCACATCTTAGTCAACGACGAGAAGGGGGAGACAAAGGCCAGAGAGCTGCTCGTCCGCTCCCACGTGCTCCCCGCAAAAGCTGGTGAGCCGGGCAAGCCGGCGGGAAACATCTGCTTTTGGCAAATACCCACCAATCGCGGCTGGACGCGCGATTACGGTCCCATCTTCGTTCGCCGCGATTCGCGCAACCGGGGCCCCCAACCAGTCGTGGGGTTCGACTCGTTGGGGTGGAAAGGCGATCTGCCCGCCGTCGCGGCCACTGTCTGGCGCTTCAACGCCTGGGCCAAGTACGACGACTGGAAGCTCGACGCGCCTGCCGGCCTGGAAATCGCCAAACGCCTTCGCGTGCCCGTCTGGCAGCCTGAGCTGCGAGTGAATGGCGAGCTGCATCACGTGGTGCTGGAGGGCGGCAGCATCGAGGTCAACGGGCGCGGCACGCTAATCACCACCGAGGAGTGCCTGTTGAGCGACATTCAGCAGCGTAATCCCGGCCTATCGCGAGAGCACCTCGAGGAGCTCTTTGCTGACTACCTCGGCATCGAGAAGGTGATCTGGCTGGAGCGCGGCATCGCCGGCGACGACACGCACGGCCACGTCGATGACATCACGCGCTTCGTCGGGCCGCGCACCGTGGTGACGGCGTACGAACCCGACCCCGACGACCCCAATCACGGGCCGCTGAGCGACAACTTCCGCTGGCTGAAGAAAAGTGCGGACCAGTCGGGCAAGCCGTTGAAAGTGGTTAAACTGCCCATGCCCAAGCCGGTGTACTTCGAGGGGCAGCGCCTGCCCGCCAGCTACGCCAATTTCTATATCGCGAACCAGCTTGTGCTGGTGCCCGTATTCGGCGACAGCAATGATCGCGCCGCGCTGAATACGCTGGCCGAGATTTTTCCGGACCGGGAGGTAGTCGGCATCTACTGCCGCGATTTCATCTGGGGATTGGGCGCGCTGCACTGCATGACGCAACAGCAGCCGGCGGGATAAGCGCGCTCATAACCCCATCTTCATGCGCTTGTGTTTCACCATCGTGCTAACCACGAAATATCCCCCCGCCGCCACGCCCGCATAAAGAGCTGCGTTGGCGAAAACGATGGTGCCGACGACGAGCACCAGCGCGAGATCGGAATCGGATACCGGCGGTACCGCAACCGACAGGATGAACGGCGGGCATGCCACCAGGGCAATGACGCTTAGCGGTTGGCGAAATCCGGATGCAATCACTCCGGATGTCCACGAGAAGTACACCGCCAGCGCCACCGCCATTCCCAGCACCGTGCTGACCGCCAGCACCGTGACCAGGTAGTTTTCTTTGGCTCTGCCGGGCTGTGCCATTGCCACGTTCGCTCCGCTTCCAGTGTAGTTCGCGAAGACAAGGTCCGCACAGACGGGGCCGTCGGCTCCGTGGTATGCTGCCCGCGAGTGTAGCCAGGAGGAGCCAATGAGCACCGCCAATCCCGCCGCAGGCGCGCCGTTCGCGACCGCCGTCCCGCACAGCATGGTGACCACCGCCTTCACGCTCGACGGCTACAGGATCGTCCGCAATCTGGGACTGGTGCGCGGCATCATCGTGCGCTCGCGCTCCATCGTCGGCACCATCGGCGCGAGCTTGCAGACGCTCGTCGGCGGCAACATCACCTTGCTGACGAATTTGTGCGAGAAGACCCGTGAGCACGCTTTCGAACTCATGCTGCAACACGCCGCCGAACTCGGCGCAAACGCCGTCATCGGCATGCGTTATGACGCGACGGAAGTCATGCAGGGCGTGACTGAGGTGCTGGCTTACGGGACGGCGGTGTATGTGGAGAAAAGCAATTAGCGCTCAGTAATTAGCAGCCGTCAGTAAACTCGATCGCACCAGAAGGGCCGGAGCTGGTTGCTAATCGCTTCTTTGGTGAGCCCGGCAGGAATCGAACCTGCGACCCACGCATTAAAAGTGCGTTGCTCTACCAACTGAGCTACGGGCCCACTGATTCAAATCTAACACAGGACGAACGGCTTAACGGGACGGTAGTATCGGCCCGTTTTCGGCTCGATTTTGTGCGGTGTCAGTCTTGGTTTCAACTCCACCACCTTCCGTCTCGCTATACTCGTAACGCTGTGAACCGGACCACCACAGGCTCCTCTCTCGGCCAAGACACTACCCTCGAACGCCGCCTCTTCTTCATTCTCGCAGCCTTCGCCCTGATCTATGCCTTCCTGGCGGGGTTCCGCACGGTCGGCGATCTTGACACGGGCTGGCAGATGGCGACCGGACGCTGGGTGGTACAGCATCATCAGGTGCCGTCGGTCGACGTGCTGTCGTACACCGCGCAGGGCGAGCACTGGATTTATCCCGTCGGCGCGGGCGTGATGTTCTACCTGGCGTTCCTGCTGGGCGGGTTCTCGCTGCTGTCTTGGCTGAGCGCGGCGGCTTGCGCGGGAACGGTGGCGTTGCTGTTGCGCCGAGGCTCGGCGGTGAGCGCCGCGGTTGCCATCCTGGCCGTGCCTCTCATCGCCGAGCGCACTCCGCCGCGCGCCGACATGTTCAGCGTAGTTTTCTTCGCGGCCTTTCTCTCGATCCTGTGGCAGTACTACCAGACGGGCCGCGCGCCTCTATGGCTGCTGCCGCCGATCATGATCGTCTGGGTGAATGTGCATTTTGGTTTTGCCGCCGGTCTTGGGCTCATCGTGGCCTACATCGGCACTGAAGTCCTGGAGTTGGTTTGCGGCCAAACGCGCAGGCGCGCAGCGGTGCAGCGACTTCAGCGGGCATGGCTCTGGTTCGCGGCAACGGGCGTGGCGACATTGCTGAACGTCTGGGGCTGGGGCATCTACCGCGCCCTGCTGCTGCAACAGCGGGCCAACGCCGAGCAGCAGCGCTGGATTGCGGAGTGGAAAGGCGTTCGGCTGAACTGGCCGACAGCCAGCGCCGCCTTCACCATCGGCGGCCCACGCAGCGCGTTGTTTTCATTGCTGGCGGTTGCATTCCTTGCCGGCGTGATCGCCTTGTTTCGCACGCAGTTCGGCGCGGCCATCATCTTGCTTGCTGCCAGCTATGCTCCGTTTCGCCACGTCCGCATGGGGGCGGTGTTCGCTTGCATTGTTGCGGTGATCGCCGCACCAGTTCTCCTCGACGCCATCATCCGCGCCGGCTCCTGGATTCGTGCGCCGCGACTGCGATGGGCGCTCGCCAGCGCTGTCGTGACGCTCTTCGCGGTACTGGCCTTTGCGCGTTCCGCCGATCTGGTCACCAACCGCTTTTACTTCGGCAGCACGGCCCAGCTCTCGACGTTCGGAACTGGATTGAGCTGGTGGTTTCCTCAGCGCGCCGCTGAGTTCATCGCGCGCGAAAGTCTTCCGGGCGAAATCTTCAACAGCTACGGCGAAGGCGGCTACCTCAGTTGGAAGCTCGGCCCCCAGCGCCGCGACTACATCGACGGGCGGGACACGCTCTTCAGGTTGCCGCGCGTAGAACGGTACCATGAGTTACTGAAGAGCCCGCCCGATTCTCCTATCTGGGAAGAAGAGGCGAGTCGCTATCGCGTCAACACCATCTTGCTGTCGCGCTCTGACCTGGACCAGGGCCACCTCAGAGAATTGTGCGCCAGCCGCACCTGGCGGCCTGTGTACCTGGATGAAGTTTCCGCGGTGTTGGTCCGCCGCACGACCGAAACGGAGGCGTTGCTCCGGCGCTTTCCGGTAGATTGTGCAACCGCGCCTTTGCCTTCAGAGACGGAGTTCGCGAGCCGCGCCGATGAATTCGCCGCCCGCGTCAATGCCGCCGGGGTCCTGGAAGTTTTGGGACACAATCTAGAGGCACTGTCTGCCAGCCAAAGAGCGCTGAAGCTTTTTCCCGGCAGCGTGGACGCTCATCTGCTGCGCGCGGGCGCGCTCGCTCGGTTGGACCGGCGACCCGAAGCCGAAAAGGAGCTGCTGACCGCAATCGCCATCGCGCCTACCGAGTACACATGGTCGGCGCTGGCCGACTTCTACCAACGGCATGACCGAACTGGCGATGCCATCGCAGCCGGCAGAAAGGCGGCGGAACTGCAAGCTGACCCATCTGCGACGCTACTGCAATTGGGGTACTACGCGCTGAACGCCGGACATCCCGACGACGCGCTCCAGGCGTTCGATGAAGCCATGCGGAGCGCGTCTGCCGACGACAAGAAAGCCACTGGCCGAACCTCATTCCGCTATTACGTCGCCACGGGCCGCGCCCAAGCCTGGCAGAGCATCGGCGACACAAAGCGGGCCGCTCAGTTTCAAGAGGAAGCCGTCCAGCTTGCCCCCAACGCCAGGCAGCCGTGGCTGAACCTGGCGCAGATTTACGAGCTACAGGGCCGCTCGGCGGACGCAGACCGCGCGAAGGCCCGCGCTGCAAGTCTTGCAGACAGTCAGAATCCGTAGGCACTCCCTGACATCCAAACAGTGGTTAGTGGTTAGTGGTTAGTGGTTAGTGGTTAGTAGTTAGTAGTTAGTAGTTAGCCCACATTTCCGGTTTGAATCTGAGCAACTGAGGTTATGATGCCTCTGAAAGCCTTTATTCATGCGGGTTTCAGCATGCCCAGGGCGCTCTGGAGGTGAACACCCAGTGGGTGAGATACAAAACCGGCCCTTTCAGCTCTCTTTCAACCCCTCTCTGAAGGTCGATTTCCAGGGATCGCGGGTCACCTCCGATGGTGGTTTAGTGCTGGTACGCGAGTTGGACGAACGTCTGGGATTCAATGAACTCATCGAACAGCACCTGACTGACTCTCGGGGGAAGAATACGCAGTTGCCTCTGGCTGACCTGTTGCGCCAGTCCATCTACAGTCGGATCGCGGGATACGAGGATGTCAACGACGCCGAGCGGCTGGCGCACGATCCGACGTTCCGGCTGATCGGTTCGGAGAAGGTCTGGGAGCGCGGAGCCGCATTGACCTCGCGTTTGCAATCGTTCGAGACCGAACTGCTGACGCAAGAGGAAAACCTGACCGGTTTGGCAGCGATCAACCGTGAACTGATTGCGAAGGCAGAAACCATCGACTCACCACAGCGGCTCGTGCTGGACATGGACTCGACGGAGATTCCGGTTTACGGACAGCAGGAGCAGAGTGCCTACAATGGGCACTTCGAGTCCACTTGCTATCACCCTTTGTTGCTGTTCAACGGCGCGGGCGATTGTGTGGCGGCGAAGCTGCGACCAGGGAACGTGCACAGTGCTGAAGACTGGGAGGAACTGTTGCTGCCCGAGATCAAGCGCCAACAGCAAGCGGGCAAGCAAGTGGTCTTGCGGGCCGACGCCGCCTTTGCCAAGCCTGAGATTTACGAGGCACTGGAGGAGCGGGGCGTGACGTACGCCATCCGCATCCCGGCCAACGACAGTCTGGAGCGGGACATCGCGGAGCTGCTGACGCGAACGGTGGAGCGACCGAGTCACAAACCGGTCGTCTGGTACAAGGGCTTTCTCTATCAGGCGGCAAGCTGGAAGACGACACGCCGGGTAGTAGCCAAGGTCGAGCATCATGCCGGGGAGTTGTTCCCGCGAGTGGGCTTTATCGTGACCAATCTGGCAATGCCGAGCCGGGCGGTGGTGCGGTTCTACAACAAGCGAGGCACGGCGGAGCAATGGATCAAGGAAGGCAAGCAAGCGGTGAAGATGACGCGGTTGAGCTGCCACCGGTTTCGGTCGAACCAGGTGCGTCTGGCGCTGAGCCTGCTGGCCTACAACCTGGGGAACCTGTGGCGGCGACTGGTGCTGCCCCGACGAATCGAGAACTGGTCACTGACCAGCTTACAGCAACGTTTGGTGAAGACCGGAGGACGGTTGGTTAAGCACGCCCGGTACTACTGGTTGCTGTTGGCGGAGAGTCATCTGACGCGGCGGTTGTTCGGAAGCATAGTGCGGCGGATCGCCACGTTACCGCTGCCGACTGGGTAGGGATGGCTCGCAAAGCAAATCGGTTGAAATCGAGAGGAAGACGGAGAGGTGTTGGAAAAATCACTTCAGAGCGAAGCGATTTGTAGCGCATTGGTGCCGCGGCAAGGCAAGTCTGGCATCTTCTGGGGGGCGGGAGTCGCCAGGATGGCAAAAATGAAAAAAGTTCAGAAGCGGAGGCTATTCGGGTGTATAGTGCTGAGCACCCGGGTGCCAAAATGGAAATCCCGGCTAATCAGCCGAGAGAATTATAGGAACTATCAAAATGGGTCTTGACATCATCATGGCGTGGGAACACTATCGCAACGTTCGGGACAAGGCTCTTCCGCCAATTTAACCGCGTAAGAGCATAGGCAGGCGACTCCTGAATGTTCTCCGCAGACGGTTGCGTGGAGCAGCAGGAAAATTACCCACCGCCCCTAGTGACATCGTGTCAGACGCGCCCAAAATGATGGTGGACAACGTCAACTCTCAGGTCGAGCGTGGCTTGCTTAGGATTCCGAAGGGGAAAGTTGGGCATGCTGTCGGTCATCTAGAATTGCAAAACGGAATCCCGGGTTAGTATTCCCCTCCGTACTCAATTCGTACGAGACGGATCCCGATCCAACAGGAGTGCGCCATGCGCTATGTCACTTTGGCGGGCGTCGCAGTTACTTTCCCCCTTCCGATCAATGGAAAGTTCTGGGAGGTGGGCCGTGTTCTGTGTGTTTCGCTCGCCGTGCTGCTTTCGCCGCTTGTCGCTTACACTCAGACTACCACCATTGATTTCGATCCTCCGACCTTCGCGGCGGGCAATGTGTTAGGCACCCTTGGTGATGTGACTTTTCTCGACGGTCCAGCCGTTTTCAACTCGACGGTAGCTACTACGTTCTCTCCGCCAAATGCATTGCACTCGGCCCTCGATTGCACCGATGTGCCATGCAGCGACGGTGCATACATGCTGCGCTTAAATTTTTCAAAGCCGTTGGCTTCGGTCACAATTCGCGCGGGCGCCTACGGCGTCAACAACCCCAGCGCCTGCTTCCCTGAAAACGACACGTGCAATATCGCGGCGCGACTCATTGGTTACGACACCTCGCAGCCGGTAGTCCTGGGGTCGCCCCAAGGCACGGCAGTCGCGGACAGCGGAGACGTAAGCATCGGCAACTTCGCCAGTGGCCCAATCACCACGGAACTTCGAGCTTTGGATCCTTGTGGCCGCATTCATTCGGTTATATTGTTTGTCGGTAAGGGCATTATCGGTCCACAGGATGGCGGGGCGGCTCGGGCGCAGGTCGACCACCTCACCTTCACAGCGGCTTCCGGCACTGGATGCAGCACAAACGGGCCCCCGACGATTGTAATTACCGCTCCGCCAGAACAAGGGTCGTTTTCTTACCCGTATCACGTGAACCTCACCGGCACGGTGACGGCTCCCGGCGGACTATTTGCGTTCTGCACATCCATCAACAACGCTGCTATGCCGGTCGAATCCCAGTGCAACCAGCGCTCGCTTGTCAGCTCGACCGGAAACTTCCTTCTGCCGCTTACGCTTGAACAGCTTCGTCCAGGTTCCAACTCCATATTTGTCTTTGCTTATGATCTTTCCGGACAATCGGCTTCGGCCTCCGTTGCATTCTCTTTGCTCCCCCCTCCGGCGCCGACGATTACGATCACCGAGCCCACGGCCGACCAGTTGTATAACACCTCGAGCGTCATCGAAGTTGGGGAGATGCTTGTGCCGGGTGGACTCTTGGCGTTCTGCACGGGCGCAAACGAGGCGACTCCGCCCGCTGCTGCGCAATGCAATCAGACAAGTTCCGTGAGCTTTTTTCCAACCACTGGTCAGGGATACATTCTCGATATCCCAGTGCCTGCCTCACAGCTGATGCCGGGTGTGAACACGATCGATGCCTACGTCTACGATCGATTCGGGCAACGTGGTGAAGCGCACGTCTCCGCAGTGCTACCGGCCAGCCCTCGCATCGTAGGCATGGAAGTGACGCAGGGCATCCAGACGATGTCCATCCCCGCCAACATTCCCGGAGTTCCCGTTCCGTATGCGGGAGCGAACCTCTATTTTGGCGGCAAGACCGTCGTTCGTGTTTTCGCCAATACTCCGGCGGGCACACTGCCTAATGTGCCCGCGGTGTTATGGGCGTCACAAGGTGCGGGTTCACGGGGGCGGGACCTCGGAGTCGCGCTAGCCTCCAACGGAAGCTTGACCCTCACGCCCGGAGGGTTAGCGGTCAGTGCCGCGCAACGCGCGGATCCCAACGGTGGGTACGTATTCACACTTCCCTGGACTTTTGACAGCCAGCAATTGTGCCAGCCTTGGGAATCCTGCATCAGCCCCACCAACGGTCCTCTTACTCTGACGGCGGTGTTGTATTCCGCCGCCGACACGCCGACTTCCTTGTGTACGGGTTGCGGCCCAGGGAGTGTGATGACGTTGTTCAACGTAGCATTCCAGAACATCAGCCCGGTCACAATCTCCCCCGTGTCCATTACCTGGACCGGTTCAGACGGTGTCAAGCACAGCCCCAATCCGGACCCGAGCGCTATCTTCGCTGCGACCGGGAATATCTTTCCTCCGGGTCCAGCAGGTTTGAGCGTCTCTCCCTACATAGGCACCATGGATATTTCCGATTTTCTCGCAACCGCGCTCAGCACCGGCAAAGACGTCAACTGGATGCGCGGCCAGGCCCTAGGGCGCCTCGGCGGCTTCGGGAACAATGACCCTCCTGGTCATTTGGTGGGTGTAATCGACGACACTGGCTCGCCCACTGATCCTAGTGGGTTCATTCTTCTTGACCTGGGCTTGACGCAGCCCGGCATTTATGCCTTTCCGCCGCGCATCGCGATGAATTCGGTCACCGCTCAGGGTCGCCCGCTCACCTCTGTAGCTCACGAGCTATTTCACCAATTCAACTACTACCATGCGGGTGACGAGTGTGAGATCAACGAGGTATTTCCCGCGATAGGTTGGCCGCCGGATGACCGCGGCGATATTCAGGGCATCGGCCTGGACCGCAGTAAACTAACCGCCGGCACATACCGCATCATCACGCCGGGCCCGCCGGACTCGTTGACCGTTACCAGCGACGGCAGAAAACCATGTCCTGCAGTGCGTTCGGAGCTATTCGATTTCATGTCCTACTGCGCGTGCCCGGATGAAGTAGACAGTTGGACCTCCATCCCGAACTGGAACGCGTGGGGAAGTACCTTCCCAAATGGGCTAATCCCTTGTGGTAGTGGGGGCTGTTTTACAGGGATGATCATAGAGAACAGCGCTCCGGCGGGAGCAAAAACCACGCGAGTGGTCGCTTCGATGGATCGGACCGGTGCGGTCGCAGTGGACTCCGTGGAACCGGGCGACGACAAGCATCTGGCGGCCATTACGAACGCCTCGGACCAGACAAATTACGAAATTGTGGTTCGTGACGCCGCCGCCCAAGTGGTCTCGCGCACGCATGTCACCCCGGTGGTATCGCACCAACGCGCCGTGTTAACCGCCGACGTACTGTCAACTAACGCTGCAAGCATTGAAATCGAGCGGAGCGGGGCGGTCGTGGCGTCGCGTAGGCGCAGCGCGAACGCACCCACAATCTCTCTTGTCAGTCCCGGTCCCGGTGCGCACCTATCCGGTGGCAACCCAACCGTGGTGCGATGGAACGCACAGGACGCGGACGGCGACCCTGTAGCGGTGCGGCTTGAATACTCTCGTGACAATGGAAAAATCTATCGCACGCTGTCGACTGGACTCAATGGTGACAGGGTTTCGCTGCCTGCGTCACTTTTCGCCCGCAGCCACGAGGCGCGAATTCGGTTGCGCGCCAGTGACGGGTTCAACGAA
>Ga0335081_10005069_pt1 | contig 20822 bp, 27 predicted proteins | sample Lox_Sample_35_FD_206713 | JGI IMG/M metagenome (GOLD analysis project Ga0335081, IMG submission 206713) | Soil microbial communities from Loxahatchee National Wildlife Refuge, Florida, United States - Lox_Sample_3.5 | ecosystem: Environmental > Terrestrial > Soil > Wetlands | place: USA... | reverse complement strand
AGCGGCTGCCCGCGTGGGGTACGACCCTTGGCAAGCGGATCGCCGCGTACCCCAAGGTGCACGTCATCGACTCGGGGCTGGCCGGCTGGCTGCTCGGGCTCAGCGCTGCGAAGATCAGCAGCCGCGATCCCGCTGTGCTGACCGAGTTCGGGCATCTCGTCGAGACCTTCGCCGTCGGGGAGATCCTCAAGCAGGTGAGCTGGTCGGAAGAGGCAGTCACGGCCGCGTATTTCCGGACGCAAGACGGGGACGAGGTTGATCTTGTTCTCGAGACCTGGGACGGCCGCGTCGCCGGCTTCGAAGTGAAGGCCGGATCCCGCGTCCAGGACACTGACCTGAGCGGCCTCCGGCTGCTCCGCGACAGGCTAGGTGAGCGGTTCCTCGCGGGCTTCCTGCTCAACCTCGGGGAACTCGCCTACCGCAAGGAGGAGAGGATCATGGTCATGCCGCTGTCCGGGCTATGGTCCTTAGCCCGAGGGCAGTTCGCGGGCGATCATCCCGGCGTTCCCTGACTCCTCCCGGAACCGGCGCACGTGCGCCTCCTGCTTGGCGCGTTCCTTACGGCGCAAGGCGGACTCGGGGTCCAGCTTGAGGACCAGCAGCGGGCCGGGCGCCATCGTGTCCGCCCGGCCATATCAGACCCGTCCGGCGGGCGGTAGGGCCGGTTCGGCGGGAATGCCGTGACGGGGACCAAAGGCCCGGAAAGCGGCAACCAACGCCCATGACCAGGTGTGCCTCCGCCAACCAAGGTGAACATAAGAACCAAGAAGATCGATCCCGAACGGATCTGGCTCATGGCTACCGCGACCGCATTTCCCGCCCCCCGGCTGATCGGCACCGACGGGCTGCGCGCCCTCTTCGAGGCGCTTGCGGCCGACGGCTACCACGTGATCGGCCCGGCCGTCCAGGACGGCGCCATCGTGCTCAGGGAACTGTCCTCGGCGGCTGAGCTGCCGTTCGGCTGGGGCGTCCGGCTGGAGCCTGGCGGCTACCGGCTGCGCCGCCGCGACGACGACGCGGCCTTCGGGCACGCGGCCGGGCCGCAGAGCTGGAAGCGGTTCCTGCACCCGCCGCGGGAAAAGCTGTGGTCCGCCACCCGGACCGCGGGCGGCTTCGAGGTCACCGAGGACGCTGGCAAGCCGCCGCGATACGCGTTCCTCGGCGTCCGGCCGTGTGACCTGCGGGCGATCGAGATCCAGGACCAGGTGCTCGGCCAGCCGGGCTCGCGCTACGCGCACCGCCGGGCGGCCGCGTTCGTCATCGCGGTGAACTGCACCGAGCCCGGCGAGACGTGCTTCTGCACGTCCATGGGCACCGGGCCGGGCGCCGGCGAATCCGGTTACGACCTGGCCCTGACCGAGCTTGCGGACGACGGCGCGCACCGGTTCGTCATCGACGTTGGCTCAGAGCGGGGGGCCGGCGTGCTCGGCCGGGTACCGAGCGAGCCCGCCCCCGCCGCCACCGTGCGGCGGGCGCGGTCCGCGGTGGAGGGGGCCGCGGACTGCATGGGCCGCCAGATGGACGCCGGCGGCCTGCGCGAGCTGATGGCGGGCAGCCACGGCGCCGCACGCTGGGACGACGTGGCCACGCGGTGCCTGACCTGCGGCAACTGCACCATGGCCTGCCCGACCTGCTTCTGCACCGCCGTCGAGGACACCACCGACCTGACCGGCGAGCACGCCGAGCGCTGGGAGCGCTGGGACTCCTGCTTCGACCTCGACTTTTCCTACCTGCACGGCGGCAGCGTCCGGTCCTCGGCGAAGAGCCGGTACCGGCAGTGGCTCACCCACAAGCTCGGCACCTGGCACGACCAGTTCGGGACGTCGGGCTGCGTGGGCTGCGGCCGGTGCATCGTCTGGTGCCCGGTCGGCATCGACCTCACCGAGGAAGTCAAGGCCCTGCGCGCGGAGGAGTCGTCGTGAGCATCACCGGGTCTACCGGGGCGACGTCGATGCGGCCGGCCTGCTACGTGGTGGCGGGGCGCCAGGAAGAGACCTACGACACCGTGACGCTGATGCTGCGCCCCGCGGCCGCGCCGATCGAGACGCCGCGCCCCGGCCAGTTCACCATGCTCTACGCGTTCGGGGTGGGCGAGATCCCCGTCTCGGTCAGCGGCATCGGCCAGGGCCTGGTCCAGACGATCCGCGCGGTCGGGGCGGTGTCCCGGGCGCTGTGCGCCGCGACGCCGGGCGACATGATCGGGGTACGGGGGCCGTTCGGCACGGACTGGGGGGTGGACAGCGCCGCCGGCCGGGACGTGCTGGTCGTGGCGGGCGGCATCGGGCTCGCGCCGCTGCGGCCGGTGCTGCTGGCCGCGCTGGCCCGCCCGGGAGGCCGGGTGGTGCTGCTGGCGGGCGCGCGCTCGCCCGCCGACCTGGTTTTCACCCGTGAGCTGGAGACCTGGCGCAGCCGCGGCGCGGACGTGCGGGTCACCGTGGATCGCGCGCACGTCGGCTGGGACGGCCGCGTGGGCCTGGTGACCGGGCTCATCAAGGACGCCGTCGCCGATCCCGGGCGGACCACGGCCTTCGTGTGCGGCCCGGAGATCATGATGCGGCTGTCCGCCCAGGCGCTGGCGGACCACGGCGTCCCGGCCGCGGACATCCGGGTCTCGCTGGAGCGGAACATGCGGTGCGGCGTGGCGCTGTGCGGCCACTGTCAGCTCGGGCCGCTGCTGGTGTGCCGCGACGGCCCGTGCGTCAGCTACGCCGAGGCCGCCCCCCTGCTGGCGATAAGGGAGCTGTGATGACCGGGACGAGGCCTAGCCTGGCCGTGTGGAAGCTGGCGTCCTGCGACGGCTGCCAGCTCACCCTGCTCGACTGCGAGGACGAACTGCTCGCGGTGGCCGGCGCCGTGGAGATCGCGCACTTCGCCGAGGCCTCCAGCGCCGAGGTCGCGGGGCCGTACGACGTGTCCCTGGTGGAGGGCTCGGTGACCACCGAGCGGGACGCCCGCCGGATCGCCGAGATCCGCGCGGCGTCGAAGTTCCTGGTCACGATCGGGGCCTGCGCCACCGCCGGCGGCATCCAGGCGCTGCGCAACTTCGCCGACGTGGCCGAGTTCACCTCGGTGGTGTACGCCCGCCCTGAGTACATCTCGACCCTGGCCACCTCGACCCCGGTGTCGGAGCACGTCCAGGTGGACTTCGAGCTGCGCGGCTGCCCGATCGACCGGCGCCAGCTGCTCGAGCTGCTGACCGCGCTGCTGGCGGGGCGCAAGCCGCAGATCCCGGCGCACAGCGTCTGCCACGACTGCAAGCTGCGGGGCACGTCGTGCGTCATGGTGGCGCACGGGACGCCCTGCCTGGGGCCGGTCACCCAGGCCGGCTGCGGCGCCATCTGCCCCGCCTTCGGCCGTGGCTGCTACGGCTGCTTCGGCCCGGTGCCTGGATCGGGTGCCACCGCGCCGAACGTCGCCGCGCTGACCGCCCAGCTCCGGCGGCTCGGCATGACCGAGCCGGAACTGGATCGCGTCTTCGCCACCTTCAACGCCGCGGCGCCCGCCAACGTCGCGGCCCGCCGCCGCGACTAGCCCCCGGCCGGGCGGGCGCGTCGTAGTTCCGGTGCCCCGCCATCCCCGCCAGCCTCGTGGCGTACCTCCAGCCTCAGCCCGGCGATCACCCGGGACCCGCTGCCGGGCGGGCGCGCTACCGGCCCTGGCCGGGCCCGCGGCTCCGGCGCTCCCTGTCCATGGCCCGGCGCCTGAGCAGGATAATGGCCAGCGGGATCGCGGCCCACAAGAACCATGGTCCGCCGCTGGCCCCGCTGATCAGCCAGACCACGAACACGCCGATGGTGACGGCCAGCCAGAAATGCCATACGGCGGGGTTGCTTCCGTCGGGCGCCTGGACCGTGCCCGCAGCGCGCCGCTCGGGAAGCCGCTGGTTGCCGCCGCCGGGCTGACCCGGGATCTGGCCGAGATCGCCTCCCGGCAAGTCCGCCATCAGGTCGTCGAGCTGGCCTAGGGTTTTCGCGGCGTAGGCCTGGTCCAGGCGCTCCTGGAACTCCTCGAGGGTCAGCCGGCCGGCCGCGTAATGCCTGCCCAGGGCGCCGGCGGTCCGCTCCCGGTCCTGGTCGGAGGCGCGGGTTCCCCGGTTACTGGTCATCGCCGTCGGCCCGCCTCATGCGGGAACCCGGCCTTTCCGTGAACACGCCTGCCAGCCTGGTCCCTGAGGCCGGATCCGGGCAGAGGCGTAAGTCCCCCCTCGCCCGGCGGAAGTCTCGACCTGAAGCGCCAGCTCGCCCCGCTCGCGGATGCCCGGATCCGGATGCTGGAGGCTAAATGCCTGACGGGTCGCGAGCACGATCGCCCTGGCCACGCGGGGTCCTTCGGCAGGACCATGGCCCCTGCAGGCTCGTGCCGTGACCGCCGAGGCTGGATCCAAGGAGCGAAGGGAGGTGTCCGATGCGGATCTTGGTTACGTACGGTTCCACGCGCGGGGGCACCCTGGGGCTGGCCGAGATGGTGGCCGAGGACCTGCGCACCGAAGGGTTCGAGGTCGACCTGCTGCCGCCCCGGGAGGTCCGGCGGCTGGACGGCTACGACGCCGTCGTCGTGGGCGGCGCGTTGTACGCCTCCCGCTGGCACCGGGCGTCCCGCAGGTTCGTCAGGCGGCACGCGGCCGGAATCCGGCAGCGCCCGGCGTACTTCTTCTCGAGCGGGCCCCTGGATGATTCCGCCGCCCGCGGGGACATCCCGCCGGTCAGCGGCGTCAAGGCGCTGATGGAGCAGACCGGCGTGCGCGAGCACGTCACCTTCGGCGGCCGGCTCCGGCCCGACGCCAAGGGGTTCCCGGCCAGCGCCATGGCGAAGAAGCGGGCAGGTGACTGGCGTGACGCCGGGCAGGTGAAGCAGTGGACCCGCACCATCGCCGCACAGCTCCGCGATGAGGTACGGCAAGGTGAAAGACCATGACCACCGCGAGCGTGAAGGTTCGCCCAGGTCACCGGGCCGTGCGGAGGTTGTGCCCGAGCAGCCTCCGCTGGCCTACCCGGCGGCGCTGCGGGCGCTGGCCGGCTGCCTCGCCGGTACCGCGCGGCTGCTCTGGCAGCGCCGGCTGCACCTGCCGAGGGAGCGGGTGGGGCTGCGGCTGCGCTTCGCCGACGGCACCTCGGCGCGGGTGTACCGGGAGACGGCGGTGGACCGGGACGCGACGGCGGACCCGTGCGTGCTCGTCGTGGCGTTCCGGCTGCGGGCCGTGCGGGGCCGCGGGCACGACGTTTTCCGCTGGGAGAGCCTGCTCAACACCCCGCTGTTCGCCGGCTTCCCCGGCCTGGTGTCGAAGCTGTGGCTGGCCGACGACGAACGCGGCCGGTACCGCGGGCTGTACGAGTGGGATGACCCGCGGCTCGCGGAAGCCTACGCCCGGGCGCTGTGGCGGGTGCTCGCGCTGGTGTCGGTGCGGGGCTCGATCCACTACGTCGTGCTGCCCGGGTTGCGCCGCGACGAGCTGCTGGCCCGGCCGCAGGCGCTAGCCGACGGGGCGGCGTGGTGGCGCCCGACCGGGGCCGGATGAGAGAGCCGGCCGGCATCCTGGTGGCCGGCGCGGGCCCGGCCGGCCTGGCCCTGGCGCTGCAGGCCCGCGACCACGGCGCCGTCGTCCGGATCATCGACCGGCGGCCGGAGCAGGCACGGCCGTCGCGGGCGCTGATCCTGCACGCCCGCACCCTCGAGGTACTGCGCCCGCTGGGGGTGACGGCGTCACTGCTGGGCCGTTCGGACATAAGACCGGCGGCGGACCTGCAGCTCGGCGCCCGCCTCATCCGGGTCACCCTGGCCGGCCTGGCGCTGCCTGACACCGCCTTCCCGCACCTGTCGCTGGTCCGGCAGATGGACGTGGAGCAGGTGCTGACGGCGGCTCTCGCCGAGCGCGGGGTCGAGGTGGAGCGCGGCACCGAGCTGATCCGGGCGCGCGACGGCCCCGACGGCGTGCGGGCCGTGCTGCGCTCGCCGGCCGGGACCGAGGAGGCCCGGTGCGGCTTCCTGGCCGGCTGCGACGGCCCGGCCAGCGCCGTGCGGACCCAGGCCGGCATCGGCTGGCCCGGCCGCGTGTACCCGGTGGAGGTCGTGCTGGCCGACGCCGAACTGGACGGGAACCTCGGCGCGGACGCCGCCCGGGTCGTGGCCGGCCGGCACGGCCTGCTGTTCGCGTTCCGGCTCGGTGAGCAGGCGACCTGGCGGCTGCTCGCCACCCGGCCCGCGGGAGCGGACCGGCCGCCGCCCGGGCAGTTCGGTCCCCCGGTTCCGGCCGGCGAGCTGCAGGCGCTGGCGGACCAGGCCGGGCTCGGCGCGCAGATCACCAGCCTGGTCTGGTCCTCGCGGGTCACGGTGCAGCACCGGGTGGCCACGCGGTTCCGGCACGGCCGGCTGTTCCTGGCCGGCGAGGCCGCCCACGCCTACTCCCCCGCCACCGGCCAGGGGCTGAACGCCGCCATCCAGGATGCGGCCAACCTGGGCTGGAAGCTGGCGTTTGCCGACGGGGACGGCCCGCTGCTCGACTCCTACGACCGTGAGCGCCGGCCGGTGGCGCGCCGGCTGCTGGCCCTGACCCACCTGGCGTTCTGGGCCGAGGCCTCCACCGGGACCGTGGCATCCGTCCTGCGCGGCTACGTGGCGCCGGCGGCCGCTCCCCTGGTGCCGGCGCTGACCGGGTCTCCGCTCCTGGTCGCGCGGGGGATCCGGCTGCTGTCGCAGCTGAACGTGAGCTACCGTGACAGTCCGCTGTCGGTGGGAGGGCCGCCGCGCCGGCGCGGCGGGCCCCGCGCCGGGGACCGGCTGCCCGACCAGCTCGTGAGCTGCGCCGGGCGCAGCATCCGGCTGCACGAGCTGATCGCCCGGCCCGGCGTGCACATCCTGCTCGACCGCGACGCGGCCTGGCCCAGCGTCCGGCCGCGGCTCGTCCACGTCCACCGCCTCGCCAGCGTTCCCGGCCGCGGCGTGACCGCCGTCCGGCCCGACGGCTACATCGGCTTCCGCGGCCAGGCGGCCGACGCTGGCCGGCTCGCCGCCTGGCTGACCCTGATCGGCGCCGGGCCCGGGCGCTGAGAAACGCGGCGCCCTGGCCCGGGTGCTGAGAGCCCTACTGGGGAAGCTGGCGGAGGAACGGGTCGGCCGGGCGGCGGCTGGCCACGCGGATGCGCGCGTCCACGGCGACGACGCCGGCCGGGCGGGCGATGACCGGGTTGAGGTCGAGCTCGGCGACCTGGGGCAGGTCGCCGGCGAGCCGCGAGACGCGGAGCAGGACGTCACGCAGGCCGTCGAGGCCGGGCAGGGCCACGTCGATGGAATGAACAAGGTCGTCGGCGTCGGCGACGGTGAGGGGGGCCAGCCGGGCTATGCGCTCGCCGAGCACGTCGGTGGCGACCCCGCCGAGCCCGAACACCACGACCGGCCCGAACACCGGTTCCTGCACCACGCCGACGATGGTCTCCACACCGCCGGCGACCATGGGCTCGACCAGGACACCGGACAGCCGCCCGGCGAACTCGGCGCGCAGGCGGCGGACCGCGGCACGCACCTCGCCGGCCCCGTGCAGGTCGAGCTCGACCGCGCCGGCCGCGCTCTTGTGCAGGAGGCCGGGCACGTCCGCCTTGATCACCACGTGGCCGCCCAGGCGGCCCGCCGCGTCGGCCGCGGCGTCGGCGTCGGCGGCCCGGATGAACTCCACCATCGGGATGCCGTAGCAGCGCAGCAGGTCGTCGGCCTCTTCCGCGGGCAGCCAGCCGCCGCCGGGCATCCGGGCCAGGAAGGAGGCGACGACCGAGCGCGCGTCCTGCTCGCGCACGTCGCCGAACTCCGGCACGGTGCTGGACGGCCGGGTGCGCCAGGTGCCGTACCGGGCGGCCCGGGCCAGGGCCCCGGCGGCCGCCTCTGGGTAGGCGTACGCGGGCAGGGACCCTTTGGCCCCGTCAAGCAGTGCGGCCGGGTCGCCGGATCCGCTGGCGGGCAGCAGCCGGACGGCCTCCGGCTGGTCGAGCACGACCGCCGCGACCGGGACCGGCAGCCGCGCCGCGGTGATCGCCGGGATCAGGTCGGGGCGGCCGCCGCGCACGACCACGGCGAGCAGGGCGTCCGCACCCTCGGCGGCGAGCCGGATGGCCGCACCGAACGCTTCCGGGCCGACGGCCGCGGTCGCGTTCACCGGGCCGCCCAGGGCCGACCCGGCGGGCAGCACCTCCCGCAGGCGGCCCAGGGCCCAGGGGCTGGTCGCGGCCACGGTCAGGCCGGCCTCGGCGCACGCGTCGGCGGCCAGCACCGCCGCCCCGCCGCCGTTGGACACGACCGCGACCGTGCGGCCCGCCGGGATCGGCTGGGAGGCCATCAGCGCGACCGCGTCGACCAGCTCGCCGACGCCGGCGGTGGCGATGATGCCCGCCTGGTCGAACAGTGCCTGCCGGGTGATCGGCGGCGCGACCGCCGCCGCGGTGTGCGAGGCGGCGGCGCGCTGACCGGGGGCCGAGCGCCCGGCGTGGACGGTCAGGATGGGGAGCATGGCGCTGGCCCGGCGGGCGGTCCTGGCGAACTGGCGCGCGTTGCCGAACGACTCCAGGTACAGCACGGCCAGCTCGGTGCTCTCGTCCGCCCCCCACCACAGCAGCAGGTCGGTGCCGCGGACATCCAGCATGTTCCCGACCGAGGCGAACGAGGAGACCCCGATGCCCAGCCGGCCGAGCTGCTCCGCCAGGGCCGCCCCCACGCCGCCGGACTGGACGGCTATCCCGGTCCGGCCCGGGCGAGTGCGGGGCACCGCCCACGCGGCGTCCAGGCCGAGCCCGGGCACGGCGACCCCGAAGGAGGCCGGCCCGAGCAGGCGCATGCTGCCCTGCCGGGTGGCCGCGAGCAGGCCGGCTTCCTGCCCGGGGGTCAGGCCCGAGGTGATCACGGCCAGCGCCCTGACCCCGCGCCCGCCGCACTCCCGCGCCACGTCCACGACCCGCGCGGGCGGCACCGTCACCACCGCCAGGTCGGGCGCCTCGGGCAGGTCGGCGACCGACGGGACGCACCGGACGCCCTCGATGTCGCCGGCGTGCGGGCTCACCGCGTACAGGGCGCCGGGGAAGCCGCCGTCGCGGATGCGGAGCAGGACGGTCCGGCCGAGCGACCCGGGCCGGCGGCCCGCCCCGACCACGGCCACCGACCGGGGCGCCAGCAGCGGGGCCAGGCTGGCCACGTTCGCCTGCTCGTCCCGGTCGGCTACCGCGTCCAGGTAGGCGCTGTCCTCGCCGAGGGCCGCGTTGTCCGGGACCGGTATCGATATCTCGACCACCCCGCCGCCGATCCGGCGCCGCACGGTCAGGCCCGCGTCGGCGAGCACGTGCAGCACCGGGTAGTTGTCCGGCAGCACGTCGGCGACCAGGGTCTTCACGCCGCGCGCCCGGGCCAGCGAGACCAGGTGCTCGAGCAGCAGCGTGGCGATGCCGCGGCGGTGCATGCCGTCGGCCACGGCCAGCGCGATCTCCGCGGCGGCGGGGTCGTCGGTGAGCTCGTAGCTGGCCACCCCCACCAGGTCGTCGCCGCGCAGGCCGAGCAGGGCCGCGATGCCCGGGCGGTCCTCCAGGCAGACCCGGCGGGCCTCCCGCTCGGCGGCCACCCGGCTCGGGCTGAAGAACCGGAAGTACAGGTTGTCCGGCGACATCGCCTCGTGCAGCCGCAGGACCGACTGGTAATCGCCCGGGGTGGCCGGCCTGATGGTCATCGTGGTGCCGTCGGCCAGCAGCGCGTAGGACCGCCCGGCCTGCCCGGCCTCGGTCACCCGGTCAGCGTCCCGGGCCGGCCTGGCGCTCGATGTCACGCCTGACCCCTCCTTCACATCGCGACCGGATAGTAGTCCCGGGTCAGGCCGGGCTGGAGAGGTAGAAGTCGGCGGCGATCACGCCGAGCGCCTCGCCCCAGCGGCGGGCCCGGGCGGCCTCGCCGTCGGCCAGCGTGCCCTCCGGGCTGAGCAGGAAGCTCTCCGGCGCGGCGATGAGCCGGCCGCCGCGCCGCCGCAGCAGCCTGGCGATGCGCCGGCTGGCCTGACCGGTGAACGCGGGGACGCCGTTGATCCTGGTGTCGAACGCGGCGGCCAGCGCGGGCCAGGCACCGGGGCGCTTGAGCAGGTCGTGGACCCCCGGGCCGGTCGCGTCCGGCTCCAGGCTCAGCCCGCTGTCCGGTTTGGCCGCCGCCTGGGCGGCCATCCGCCGGCTCATGGCGCTCGACAGCCCGTGCATGTGGGTGGGGCCGCCGACCACCAGCAGGTCGGCCGAGGCGAGCAGGTCGTCGGTGGCCCCGGCCACCGGGACCAGGGTCACCTCGTAGGCGGCGCGCAGGCCGTCGGCGGCGTGGCTCGCGACGACGCGGGTGTTCCCGAACATCGATTCGTACACCACCAGGGCGCGCATGATGATCACATCCTTGGCTGGCTGGCTGGCTGGCTGGGGGCACGGAGGTCGGCCAGGACCGCGCCGGCGACGGCGGCCACGGCCGCGGCGACCGGCGGGGTCAGGCCGGGGCCCTGGCCCAGGTCGGCCGCCTCGATCGCGTGCACGATCAGCCGGCCGGGCATCCGGTCCAGCGCCACGGCCAGGGCGACCGCGTCGTCCAGGCCGAGGCTGTGCGAGCTGGCCGCCCGGCTCACCGGGTCTACGGGACGCGGCCGGTCGAGCACGAAGCGGTGGACCCGGCCCGGGCGGGGCGGGTCGGCGCGGACCGCGTCCACCACGACGGCGAGCCCGGCGCCGGTCCAGGCCTCGACCAGCCGGGCGGGCTCGCCGTCGGTGATCACCAGCCGCACCCAGGGCGGGGTCAGGCCGCGCAGCCGGGCCACGACCGCGGGTCCGGCGCCGTCGTCGCGGCGGAACTCGCTGCCGACGCCGATCACCACGGCCGGCGCCTCGCCCGGCGCGGCGGGGTGGGGTGCGGGGGCGGGTAGCCCGGTCCGTTCGGTTCTCATCATGATCTTTCTACGGTCAGGTCGAGGAAGTGGGCCGAACACGATATGCACGGGTCGTAGTTGCGGATGGCCTGCTCGCACCGGCGGGTCAGCTCGGCGTCGTCCAGGTCCAGGTGGGCCTGCACGAAGCCGCGCAGGTCGGCCTCGATGGCCGCCTGGTTCTGCGACGTCGGGGGCACGATGCGGGCCGCGGTGATGAGGCCGCCGGCGTCGATCTCGTACCGGTGGTACAGGGTGCCGCGGGGCGCCTCGGTGGCGCCGTGCCCGGTCGCGGCGCGGGGCGGCACCTCGACGGCCGGCGGTTCCGGCGGGGTGTAGGCGGCGATGAGGCGCAGCGCCTCCTCCACGGCGTACACCGTCTCCACCGCCCGTACCACGATGCTGCGGAACGGGTTGTCGCAGGTCTCCCCCAGGCCGGCGGCGCGCGCCGCCTCCCGGGCCAGCGGCGACAGCCAGCGCGAGGACAGCCCGTACCTGGCCAGCGGGCCGGTGAGGTAGCGGCCGCCGCCGGCGCCGGCGGCGCCGGCGGCCAGGCGGGCGTGCAGCGCGGTGGAGTGCGGGACCTGTTCCTCCCTCACGTGCGCGTCGAACCCGGCCGGGGGGAACGTCAGCCCCGAACGGGTGGCCAGCGTGCCCTGCTCGATGGCGTAGGTGCCCGGCTTCACGAGGGCAAGCAGGTCGTCCGTCGCGCAGGCGTGGTCGGGAAAGTCGAAGCCCGCCACCCAGGTCGCGGTGTCCAGCGCGATGTCGAGCGCGGCTTTGAGGGGCTCGGTGAGGGCGGCGAGTACGGTCCGGGCCGGGGCCCGGTAGAAGCCGCCCAGGCGGACGTTCACCGGGTGGATGGCGCGGCCGCCCACCGCCTCCATGATGGCGTTGCCGGCCTTCTTCAGCGCCAGGCCGCGCTCGATGAGGTCGCGCCGGTCCGTGGCCATCTCGATGCCGCTGCGGTAGCCGAGGAAGTCGGGCGCGTGCAGCAGGTAGATGTGCAGCGCGTGGCTCTCGATCCACTCGCCACAGTACAGCAGCCGGCGCAGGTCGGTGACCGGTTCGGGGACGGTGACGCCGCAGGCGTCCTCCATCGCCGCGCACGCGCTCATCTGGTACGCGACCGGGCAGATGCCGCAGATCCGGGCGGTGATGTCCGGCGGCTCCGTATAGGAGCGGCCGCGCAGGAACGCCTCGAAGAAGCGCGGCGGCTCGTAGATGTCCAGCCGGGCCTCCTCGACCCGGTTTTCCCTGGTCCGCACGTACAGGGCGCCCTCGCCCTCGACCCGGGCTAGTTCGGCGACCGACAGGACGCGCTCGTTCTTATGGGTCATGGCCTATCCCGCGCTCCTTCGCTCGGCCGTGATCGGCTTCGGTCCCCGGCTCAGCCCAGCGCGCCGGGAGGACCCCCGGTAGGGGCACGTTCCCCGGGCCCGGCGGCCGAACGGCCCTCGCATCAGGGCCCTTCGGCCCTCGCGGGCGCCGCCCGACGTTGGTCCCGGTGATCGGGGCCGTTGGCTCCTGGCCCGCGAGCGCCTGGCCGGCTGACCTGCACGGTGGGGAGGAGGTGGGCCCGGTGGACGACTTCTTCAAGATCATTGCGGCTGGCCCCGCATTCTTCGTCAGCGCGTGGCTACTGATGATCTTCGCGGGAATTGCCGGATCCGAGACCGGCATCCGGCCATTCGGCTACCTCACGTCCATGGTAGTGACGATCGGGCTCTGGCTGACGCTGGCGCCGGCCATCGGCGCGATCGCCCGCGCCGGCAGGACCAAGAAGAGCTGACTGGTGGGCCTGGGCGCCTACGACCAGGGACCGCCCCGGAAGATGTGAGGGCTCTCATCGGTCTCTCACGGCCGGTTCATCACCGTTCGCGCACCCTTCGGATGGTAGGCACTCGCGCCGAAGGGAAACGAACATGGACACATCGAGCCGGGGCGGCCTCCGGCACGTCCGGCGGATGTCCAACTGGACCGCCGCGACGCTCATCGTCGGCACCGGGGCGGCCGCGGCGGCCCTGGCCCACCAGGCGTCCCATCCGACGCCGGTCCCGGCGGCGGCCGGCGGGACCGCGGCGACCGCCGGGACCGCGGCGGTCCCGGCGGGGGCGAGCACGCCCGGGGGCGCCGGCCCGCAGGTCACGCACTCGGTCGCGGCCACCACCGCGTCCGGCGTGACCGTGACCACCACGACCCGCACGGTCAACGGCAAGGCCATCGTCACCCGGGTCAGGCACGCCCCGGTCACCGCGGACAACTGATGACGGCCGGGCTGACCCGCGCCGTGCCGTGGCAACCGGTGATGACCGGGGACGACGCCGTCGCCGTGGCCGAACGCGGGGCGCTGGGCACCAGCGCCCGCGTCGCGGTGTGGCCGCCGCGGAACCTGGGCGCGGCGTGCGCCGCCGTCGACGAGGTGCTGGCCGCGCTGGACCGGCAGGCGAGCAGGTTCCGCGCGGATTCGGAGCTGAGCCGGCTGCACGCGGCCGGAGGCGGGCTGTTCATGCTCAGCGACGGGCTGGCCGAGGCGGTCGGCGTCGCGCTGGCCGCGGCCCGGTGGACCGGCGGGCTCGCCGACCCGACGGTCGGCGACGCGCTCATCTCGCTCGGCTACGACCGTGACTTCGCGGCCATCGACCCGGACGGCGCGCCGCCGGGCGCAGCGGCCCCCGCGCCGGGCTGGCAGACGGTGCGGCTCGACGGGGTGCTGCTCCGGCTGCCGCCCGGCCTCCGGCTGGATCTCGGCGCCACGGCCAAGGGCATGGGCTCGGACCGGGCCGTGCGGGCCGTCATGGCCGCCGCCGGGTACCAGGGCGGCGTCCTGGTCAGCCTGGGCGGCGACATCGCCGTCGCCGGGACCTCGCCCCGTGACGGCTGGCCGGTCACCGTGGCCGAGGAGCCGGACCAGGCCGGCTCGCCACGCGCCCAGCTCGTCCGGCTGGCCGGCGGCGGGGTCGCGACGTCGTCGGTCGGCACCCGGCGATGGCGGCGCGGCGCCACGATGGTGCACCACATCGTGGATCCGCGGACCGGGCAGCCCGCGGACGGGCCCTGGCGTACGGTGACCGCGGCGGCGGCGACCTGCGCCGACGCCAACGCGGCGACCACGGCGGCAATCGTGGCGGGCGCCCGGGCGCAGGAGTGGCTGACCGCGGCGGGCCTGCCGGCCCGGCTGACCGGCCACGACGGTCAGGTCCGCTGCCTGGGCGGCTGGCCGGCCGCCGCCGGGGGGCGCGTGCCGGTCCCCTCTGGCTGTCACGTATACGCGGGGGCGCGGCCGCCGGGCGGCGGACGATGAGCGCGGCGCTCGGCGGATCGCAGGCGCTGTGGTTCGTCTCGCGGGCCAGCGGGCTGGCCCTGCTCGCCGCGGTCAGCGCCGCCGTGGTCCTCGGCGTCGCGGCCCGGCTCGGCCCGAGGCGCCGGTCCCCGCTCGCGGTCGGCGAACTGCACCGGACGCTGGCGCTGTTCTCCGTGGCCTTCCTTGGGCTGCACGTGGTCACCGCGATCGCCGACCCGTACGTCACGATCGGCTGGGCGGCGACGGTGCTGCCGTTCGCGTCCCCGTACCGGACGCTGGCCATCGGCATGGGCACCCTGGCGGTCGATCTCGGCGGCGCCGTCCTGGTCACCAGCGTGGCGCGGACGCGGCTGGGCTACCGGGCCTGGCGCGCCGTGCACGGGCTGGCCTACCTGGCCTGGCCGGCGGCATTCGCGCACTCGGTCACCGCGGGCAACGACCTGCGCATCTGGTGGGCCGCGCTGGTCGTGTGGGGGTGCGCCACGGCGGTGGCGACGGCGATGGTCGCCCGCCTGCTGTCCTGGCTGCGAGGTCCCGACCCGGCCGTCCCGGCCGAGGGGATGTTCCGGTGACGCGGACCACGCCGTGGCCGGGAACGCTACCGCGGCTGCTGCCCGCGTGCCGCGTCGCGGGCCCGGTCAGCCTGGCCGAGCATACGGCCAGATACGGGCCGCCGCCCTCCGGCCCCGGCCCGCGCCGGCCGGAAGCAATGATCGCGGAGGTGGACCGGGCGGGCCTGACCGGCCGGGGCGGCGCCGGGTTCCCCACCGCCCGCAAGCTCGCCGCGGTGGCCGCCGCCCGGCACGCGCCGGTGGCCGCCCGGCACGCGCCCGCGGTGGTGGCGAACGGCACCGAAGGCGAGCCCGCCAGCGCGAAGGACCAGGTGCTGATGGCGCGGTCACCGCAGCTTGTCCTGGACGGCGCGGTGCTCGCGGCCGAGATGGTCGGCGCCGGGGAGGCGCTGGTCGTGGTGCACCGCCGCGTCCGCGAGATCGTCGACGAGGCCGTGGCCGAGCGCGTCCGGGCCCGCGCTGACCGGGTGCGGCTGGAGGTCCGCACGGCGGCGGACCGGTTCGTGGCCGGCGAGGCGAGCGCGGTCGTGCACTGGATCGAGCGGGGCGTGCCCGCGCCGACCGCGACGCCGCCGCGGCTCGCGCAGCGAGGCCTGCACCGGGCGCCGACGCTGGTCCAGAACGTCGAGACGCTCGCGCACCTGGCGCTCATCGTCCGCTACGGCGCGGGCTGGTTCCGTTCGGCCGGCACAGCGGCCGAACCCGGCTCGATGCTGGTCACCGTACTCGGCGCGGTGCGCGAGCCGGGCGTGTTCGAGGTGCCGATCGGCACCCCGGTCGGGCGGGTACTCGACCAGGCCGGCGGAGCGTCCGCGCCGCTGCAGGCGCTGCTGCTCGGCGGGTACTTCGGCACCTGGGTGGACGCGGCCGAGGCCGCGGGCCGACCGTTCTCGTCGGCGGGGCTCGCGGACCTGGGCGCCGGGACCGGGGCCGGCCTGATCGCGGCGCTGCCCGCGGGCGCCTGCGGGCTCGGGGAAACCGCCCGGGTGGTGCGCTACCTGGCCGGCGAATCGGCCGGCCAGTGCGGCCCGTGCCGGTTCGGCCTGCCCGCGATCGCCGGCCTCCTCGAGCGGCTCGCGGACGGCCGCGGCGCCGACCCCGGCCTGCTGCAGCGGTGGCTCGGCCAGGTCGACCGCCGCGGCGGCTGCGCGCATCCGGACGGCACCGTCCGCCTGGTGCGCAGCGCGCTGCGGACGTTCGGCGCCGAGCTGAGCCGGCACGCCGACGGCCGGTGCCGCGGCCGGGCCGGCGTGCTGCCCGTTCCGTCAGGCGGTAGCCGGTGACGCTCCCGGCCGGGCGGCCCGCGGCGCGGCTCAGGGTGGACTTCATCGCCTGCGACGGCCGGGGCCTGTGCGCCGAGGCGCTGCCCGGGCTGATCAGCCTGGACGACTGGGGCTTCCCGGCCGTCAGCCGCCGGGCCGTGCCGCCCCGGCTGCTGGCCGACGCCCGCGCGACCGTCCGTGCCTGCCCCAAGCTCGCGCTACGGCTCGAACCCGTCCGCTAGTCACCGAGCGTCACGTGTGGGCGCCTGCTGCGCGACGGCCGCGGCCAGCGTGGTTCCCCATTCGCGGGCCCGGTCCTGCTCGTGCGGCTCGAGCCGGTCCTGCTTGGTCACCAGGAAGCTCTCCGGCTCCGCGGCCAGGTCGAAACCGTGCTCGCGCAGATGGCGGGCGATCCCCTTGGCCGCCCGGCCGGTCAGCGCGGCGGACCCGTGCATCCTGGTATCGAACGCGGCCCCCCGGACCGGGTGACGGCCAAGCCAGCCGAACCACTCACGCAGCCCGGGGCCCAGCGCGTCCGGCTCGACCGTCAGGCCGCCTGCCGGCTTGTCCGCGGCGCGCACCGCCGCCTGGCGGGTGCGGGCCCGGGTCATCCCGTGCACGTGCGTCGGCCCGCCGACCACGACCAGGTCGGCACCGGCGATAACCTCCGGCCTGGCCTGTGACACCGGGAGAACCCGGACGTCGAAGGCGGTCCTGAGCCCGGCTCCGATGGCGTCGGCGATCAGGTGCGTGTTGCCGTACATCGACTCGTAGACGACCACAGCGCGCATGATCCTCACCTCTGATCTTTCGCTTTCCGCGGCCATCGTGCCGCGCCGGGAACGAGGGCCGGCAGGGACGAAGGTCACCGTGCGAGCCGGCCGAAGCCGGCACCACCGGCACGTCGAAATAGCCCGGCCTGGCCGCCATGGCGTAGAACTCGCCCACCGCGATGATGCCCGGACCCGGGTCCGATGGACCGAAGTGGGGCCTTGGCCTCGCTGACCTGTGACGTTCGGCACTGGCTGGCCCGCTGGCCGCTACCTAGGGTGACGCCTGGGAGGTGGCAGAGATGTTTGCTCCTGCGTACCCGGTCCGCGTCGACGGCGCGCTCGACCGGGATCTTTCCCGGTGGCTGTGGCTGGGTGGCACCGACCCGGCCAGCACGCTCAGCCTGGCCGCGCCGTCCGAACCGTACGACGTCCGCTGAATACGAGGTGAGCGAGATGGCCAGCGAGGAAAAGCGGAACTCACGCCAGGCGCCCGGTGTGGTGGTCCCGACGACCAGGGTTAACCTCGCCCTCCCCTTCTCCAAGATCACGGTCGAGGAGCCGGGCAGGGAACTCGCCGAACTGGCCGCCATCGTGGCCGCCCTGGCCGCCGCCATGGAGCAGGCGGTGGCGCAGGACGCGCCGGAGTCGGACCTGCCCGAACTGCGCACGCGCGCCGATGCCCTGGTGACACGGCTGCGCCGGTAACCACCGGAGGTGCGACATGGCCACGAACCTGGTCACCGAGGCCTCGCCCGGGCCGTCGGCGCCGGCCGGGAACGGCTGGACGGCGGGACGCGTCGTCGCGGTGGTGGCGGGCTCGGTCCTGCTCCTGGTCTCCGTCGCCCTCGTGGCCGGGGGCGGGACCCTGATGTGGGCGGATCAGGAGCAGCTCCACGCCGGCTACCTGTCCACGAGCACGGCCACCTACTCCACCGGCGGCTACGCCCTGGCCAGTGCCCCAGTCGAGCTGCACGGCGGATGGGGCTGGCTCGGCCGGCTGCCGGTGCGGCTGGCGTCGCGGGCGAGGCGGTGATCATGGCCTGGTTCAGCTGACGTACAACTGGCCGTTGGATCCCTCGGCGATCGCGAGCTTCTTCAGCCCGGTCGTCGCCGGGCCGACCTCGACCGCGCCGGTGCTGGCGTTGAACTGCGAGCCATGGCACGGGCACGTGATGACCTGCGCCGAAGGGTCGTAGCCGACCGTGCAGCCGGCGTGCGGGCATACGGCGTCGAAGGCCACGAACGTGCGGGCGCTCGGCCGGATGACGATCGACGGATCGCCCGAGGCCGGATCGGTGAAGGAGGCGGCCTGGCCGACCGGCACGTCGCTGGCCGGGCCGATGGCCGTGCCGGGAGGCGCCTGGCCCGGCTGAGCCGCTGAACTGCGAGCCGTGGCCGAGGCCGAGGCCGGCTGGACGGGGCCGGCGGCCGGCGGGAGGCTCGGCCCGGCGTTCTTGCCCGTGGTCCCGCCGGCCAGCCTGCCCAGCCCCGCGGCCAGGCCGCCGATGACCAGGCTCACGGCCGCCACCGCGGCGGTTACCGTGCCCTTGAGCACGACCTCGCGGCGGCTGGCGTCGGGCACGCGGGTCCCGGATCGCCCCGCCTGCCGCCGGGCGGCGCGGGCCTGCTTGCCCGCCCGGTCGGCGATGGCCGCGTCCAGCGACAGGACCGAGCCGGAACCGGCCAGCAGCAGCGGCGTCCAGGCGAACGCGAACACGATGTCCGCCCCGGTGTAGTACGGACTGGTATGGAAGCTGACCGTCAGGAACAGCATCACCGACAGCGCGATGCCCCCGGCCGCGGCGAGCCGGGCCCGGAGCCCGAGCAGGGTGCCCACGCCCACGGCCAGCTCGCCGAAGGCGATGAGGATGCCGAGCGGGACCGCGACATGGGCGAGCGGTGAGATCAGCGCGTGGATCGGGCTGCGCCGGGCCGCGCCCGCCAGCTGGGACTGGATCGAGGCAGGGTCGGCGGCGTCGAAGAACCGGGGGTTGGCCAGCTTCTGCAGGCCGGCGAGGCAGAACGTGAACCCGAGGAAGGCGCGCAGCGGGAGCAGGACGCGGCCCAGTACGTACGATGTCGGCGGTGCCGGGACTTGCTTGGATGTCACCTGGTACCTCCGGATGGCCGCACCGACCGTTTCTGCTGTCCCGATGCTACTGACCTGCGCCGGGCGCCCATGCCAGCCCGCGGCCCGTCACGCTCACCGTGCGCACAGTACGGGGAGAACGTGACGGCCACGTGAAGGCCCGCGGCCCGGCCGCGCGCTCGCTGCCTGCCTACTTCCTGCTCGTGGCGGCGGCGGGCAGGCAGACGATCACGCCGCGGCCGCCGCCGGGGGCGAGCTCGGTGCGCAGGGTGTCGCCCATCGCCTCGGTGAGGTCGCGGGCGAGCCGGAACGCCAGGCTGGGCTCGCCCGGATCCGGCCCCCGGGTCCGGCGGCCGAACAGCCCGCCTTCCCGGGTCCTAAGAACTGCCACCGGGAGCCGGTCTGGACCAGGCCTCCTGCACGGTCCAGATGGCTGAGGTCAGGGTGTCGAACCTGGCCAGGTGCCGGCGCAGCTGGGCGAAGTCCCCAGCCCAAGCCGCAGCGACCGCATCGCTGGCTGCGGTCGCCAGCCGGCTCAGCCGGACGCCCAGGAAGATCCCGATGTCCAGGCCGACCCCGGCCGCGGTCCTGGCCTCGCGGCCCGCGGCTTCGGCCTCGGCCAGGATCGCCTCCGTGGCCCGGACGACTTCGGCCGCGGCCAGCCACGGGAGCGGCGCGTCCTCCTCGGTGCGGGCGAGCATCCGCAAGCTGAGCAGGTACGGCTGGCAACGTGCCTGATGATCTTCTGTCCGGTCGGCGACGGTCATGGTGGTCCGCCTCTCCGCGGGTTACGAGCGTTCCCATTGCACGGCAGCCGACGCGGGCCGGCCAGGGACCAAGGTCCCTGATCAGCCGGAATCCGCCGGAGTCTGCAGTCCGCCGGCGGACCGGGACCAGCGTCAGGGACCTTTGGCCCGCGGTACGAGTGATCTTCGTCTCTGTCGCTGGCGGGCGGGCCGGATCAGGCTCAAGGCATGGACGATAGAGCTTGCTGCTGCCCCTCCCACCCGATGGTGCGGGTGCTCATGCCGGCCACCGCAAGCCGGCCTTACCGAGTGGACCTGCTGCTGTGCGGCCACCACTTCCGCCTCTCCCAGTGGACCCTCGCGGCCTCCGGGGCCGTGGCCCGCGTCCTGCCCGGCCGGGCCGCCGACCGGACGGCCCAGCTGGCCCTGCTCTAGGACCAACGGGAACGCCTGCCGGACCTTCGGCCCTGGGGTGCGCCGTCCCGGCGTCCCAGGCTTACCGGTACGAGATGTCCCGAGGAGGTAAGCTATGCGCGCACAAGTCGGAGACGAACTGACGGTCAAGGGCCGCCACCAGGGCGACGAAGACCGGCACGGCGAGATCATCAAGGTCGACGGGGCCGACGGGGCGCCGCCGTACGTGGTCCGCTGGACGGACGGGCACGAGAGCGTGTTCTTCCCGGCATCAGGGACCGAGGTCACCCAGCGCCGGGCCCAGGGCTAGGAGCGCGTCGTGATCACCCGGGCGGAGGTCGCCAAGCTCGGCGCCCTGCACGCGGTGGAGCCGACGATGCTCTCGCTCTACCTGGCCATCCCGCCGCCCCCCGTGGACCTGCCCGCGCTGACCGCCCGGGCCGGCCAGCTCATCGCCGCGGCGGAAATGGCCGTCGGCCAGGCGGTGGCGGAGCGGGACCGGAACCGGGTGCGGGAGATGCTGGCGACGTGTGCCCGGGACGGCACCGGGCGCACGGTGGCCATCTTCGCCTGCGCCGGTTCCGGCCTGCTCGAGGCCTTCCCGCTGCCGTGCGCCCAGCCGGAGCGGGCGGTGCTGGGCGTCAGGCCGCACATCCGGCCGCTGCTGGCCGCGCTGCAACGTCCCGGCGGCCAGGCCGACCCGCGGGTCCGGCAGCTGGCCGGCGTTATCCTGGCCATGCCCCCCGGCGTCCC
>Ga0335081_10005068_pt1 | contig 20823 bp, 19 predicted proteins | sample Lox_Sample_35_FD_206713 | JGI IMG/M metagenome (GOLD analysis project Ga0335081, IMG submission 206713) | Soil microbial communities from Loxahatchee National Wildlife Refuge, Florida, United States - Lox_Sample_3.5 | ecosystem: Environmental > Terrestrial > Soil > Wetlands | place: USA... | reverse complement strand
TGCACGCTGGCCTGCTTGTCGACCTCGGGGGTGATGCGATTGACCAGCGGCGCGGCATTGACGATGCGGCCCACGTCATCGATGGTGAACCGGATCTGCGTGCCGGCTTTCTGGCCTCCCGCTTGCATCGAGGTGCGCCCGGGAAAGACGCCGACGATGCGGGTGCCCCAGTTCTCGAAGATGACCTCGATAGCGTGGCCGAAGCCGGCGCCATAGGCCAGCAGCAGCACCACCGTCGCAATCCCCCACGCCATGCCCAGCATGGTGAGCGCAGTGCGACGGCGGTTGTAGCGCATCGCTTCGTAAGCTTGGCTTAGGAGATCGCGCATCATTAGGAAGTTCCTCTATCGCCATTCGCCATTCGCTTTTCGCCAGACTCGCAATTGGGGCCTCTGGCGAAGAGCGAAGATCGGAATCGTTGCTACAGCATACGTTTCACTACTCGTCTGTGTCGCCGCTTTCGCTAGCTATCTCATACGCCTTCTGGCGAACGGCGAACAGCGACTCGCGCCTTCTCCCTCACTCCTGCCGCAGCGCGTCCACCGGCTCCAGCATGGCAGCCTTGCGTGCGGGATAAATTCCCGCGATGATTCCGGCCGCGGCCAGTGTGCCGATTGCCAGCGTAGCCGACATGAACGACATGGTTGGCGGATCGAAGCCCGGCACCTCGCCCATGCCGCGCATCATGTACATCAACAGCCCAGCGCCGGCCATGCCAATGCCGCCGCTCATCAGCGTAAGGAATGCTCCTTCCAGAAAAAATTGCAGCAGGATGCTGCGATTGGTTGCACCCAGGGCTTTGCGCAGGCCGATCTCGCGCGTGCGCTCGCTGACCGCAACCAGCATGATGTTGATGATGCCGATGGCGCCCAGGGTCAGCGTGACCAGCCCAACCCCGCCGAGGAAGATATCCATGGCATCGAAGATCTTGCCGACGGTTTCGGAGTTCTTAATGGTGTCCCAGTCTTCAAAGGCGTCGTCATCACGCCAGTCGAAGCTGTGATTGCGGGCGATGATCTTCCGCACCTCTTCGCGAGCGATGGCGTGCTCATCGCGGGTGCGCGGGCGATAGTTGATGAATGACACAGCATCTTCCTGGCCCTCCTTGGTCAGCGGGAAGTACTGCCGCATGGTGTTGAAGGGCATGAAGACGCGGTTGTTGGTGGAGTTGTTGTCGCCGTGGCCGACGCGCTGTACCACGCCGATCACCTCAAAGCGAATGCTGTCCAGCATGATACTGTTACCCGCGGCAGGGCGGCCGGGGAAAAGGTTCTTCAGCATCTCGTCGCCCACCACGGCGACCAGCCGATGCTGGGATTCATCATCCTGATTGAGCCAGCGGCCGGCCGCAATCGGCAGATAGCGAATCACGTTGTAATGCGGGGGAACGCCGCTGACCTCGCCGTTGGTGTTGGCATACTCGCTGACTTCGCGGATATCCATGCGCGACAGCACCGGAGCGGCGGCGCGCACGTGCGGCGCCTCGCTCAGGATGTCGCGGTAATCCTGGTCGGTGAGGTTGTAGTTGCGGGCCGAGCTCATGTTGCCCTGCACGGCAGGGGCGCGACCGGGGAAGACGAACATGATGTCTTCGCCCAGCGAGTTCAGCTCGCGGCGATTGCCGGAGCGGAAGCCCTCGCCCAGTCCCACCAGCAGCAGCAGCGATCCCACTCCCCACGCGATGCCGAACATGGTGAGGAAGGAGCGCAGCTTGTTGGCCCACAAGGTGCGCAACATCTGCCGAAGAATTTCGAAGAACATCATGGGACGAGCCGGCCTTCCGTCGCGGTCGCGATGGCGACCTACGTGGAAGTACGAACCTGTGTCAAACTTGGTTCCTGCAAAAGCGTGGCCAGCATCTATTTGACGCCGCTAAGTCAAGAAAAGAAAGCGAGTTGTGCTGAAGTGGGATGAGATGCGGGGGAGGGAATTTCAAGCCAATGAAAATCGCCGGAATTGGCACCTTCGCGCGCCCAAAACGGCGCGAAATTGGGTATAGTGGAAGCAAGGCACCTGGCTGGGGCGCAAACCGCCAGTAATCCTCCCAAGTGCCAATCTTTTCAGGGTTTAGGAGCAAGTACGATGCCGAAAGTACCTCGGGACAAAGACAGCGTAACCCCTGCAACGCCAAAGAAACGGACCCGAAAGGCCGCACCGGCTGCCGGCAATGGAGCTCATGCGGACAGCACCAATGGGAAAGGGAACGGCGTAGTTGCGCAGCCTGCCACCGTCTCGGTTGAAGTGATCAGCGAAGCGCAAATGCCGGCCGGCGTGGAGGAACGAATCCGCATTCGGGCCTATGAGCTTTATCTGCAACGCGGCCGAGACGCCGGCTCGCCGGAGCAGGATTGGCTGCGCGCACAAGAGGAGATTCAGGGCCAGTAAGCCGGAAGAAATTCTGCCGCGGAGCAGGAAAGGACCTAACCCAGGCTTTGAAGCAGGTTCTCCTGATTGATGACAATCCCGTGCAGCTCAGCGTGCGCGAGGCGGTACTACGCCGCGTGGGACTGCAGGTGTTGGTGGCTACGACCGGCGAGAGCGCGCTGGCCACACTGCGCGGGCTCCGCCACAACATCGGGATCGTGGTGACCGATCACATCATGCCGGGATGCGACGGACCGGAGCTGGTGCGGCGCGTCCGCACCCTCGACGCGAAGCTGCCGATCGTTGTCCTCAGCGGCTTGGCGGAGGCGAGCGCGGAGTATGAGGGGATGGGAGTCATCTTTCGCTGCAAGCCGTTGCCGCCGGTGGAGCTGATCGAGCTGGTTCGCGCCAAGCTGAAGGAACCGGAGCAGAGCCAAGGCGCGGCATAAATCCGCTGCAGGCAGCCATTGCCGGGGCATCCGATTTCGCCCGGCGCTTCCACCGCCGGCGATTCAACCTTCAGACCCGTATGTGACTAAAGTTACATGGCGTTGTACGCCGACTGGGCGTATCCTTTGGCCATTAGCTGCGGTCGAGCCGGCCGCCAAGATGTGAAGGGGTAAATCGCAATGTCGGAGCAGGGACGCAGATACGTGCGCTTTGGCGCGGTGATGGCCGTGATCCTGATCGCGCTGGGATACCTGGCCTACACGGGTGTACAGGACAGCAAGAGCTATTACGTCACCATCAAGGAACTGAACACGATGGGCAACGGCGCTTACAGCAAGCGTCTGCGGGTTGCCGGTAATGTCGCGCCCGGTTCCATCAAGCGGCAGGGCACTCACCTCGAGTTCCAGTTGGTGGAGCAGGACCGCACGCTGCCCGTCGTCTACAACGGAACGGAAGCGCCGCCGGACACCTTCAAGGACAACGCGCAGGCGTTGGCCGAAGGCAAGTTTGGACGCGATGGCGTCTTCCACGCGACCAACATTCAGGCCAAGTGCGCCTCGAAGTATGCGCCCAAGCAGCCGGGCCAGCCGGGAGCGGCGCCGGCGGGGAGTGTGCAGAAGGCATCGATGTAGGGTGTCTAGTTGTCCGGACTCTTGGGCCAGGGAGTCTGATTCACGAAGTAACGATAAAGTAGGATCATTGCAATGTAAGCGGCAATTCCGTTCCAGCAGCTACTTACCGTGGTTGGCGTTCCCACGCTTATGGTTTTCGCAGGCACTCTCTTGAATCGCCAGGATTATCACAGTCTGGATGCAAAGATTGGCCGGTTACATAACGACATGATCATGGTGCATTCCGTATTACGCGAGTTCGAAGGACGGCTCAGCAAGTTCGAATCACGTTAACTTAGGAAACAGGTGATCGCTTCCTCCTCTCCGCCTGTCGTTAGCCTCAACAATCTGGTGAAATTCTTTGGCCGCTTCGCAGCTTTGCGGGGCATTACGGCCGAATTTGCGTCCGGCCGCCTCTATGTCATCCTCGGCGACAACGGAGCAGGGAAGAGCACGCTGCTGCGCGTCATCGCCGGGCTGATGGAGCCCTGCCAGGGCAGCTTCCGGGTGCTGGGCGCAAAGCGCTTCCGCGACGTCGCTCACCGCGTCGGCTACATGGGACACGCTCCGCTGCTGTATGACGAGCTCAGCGGCATGGAGAACCTGCGCTACTTCGCCGGACTGTACGGCATTCACGATGACGAGGTCGGCCGCAACGCGATGCGCAACGTCGGACTTGATCCCGAGCTGACGCGCCGCGTCGGGCAGTACTCGCAGGGCATGCGGCAGCGGCTGTCGCTGGCGCGCGCGGTGCTCCATTCGCCGGAGTTGATCCTGCTGGACGAGCCGTTCTCCAACGTGGACATCCATTCTGCGCGCGACATGGCCGCGGTGCTGGGACGGGTGCGCGATCAGGGCAAGGCAATCTTTGTGGTGACCCACCAGGCGGCGCTGATGGAAGGCGTTGCCGACGAGTTTGTGCACATGTCGGAGGGACAGATTGTTAGCCGCGAAGAGACGGCACGGCTGGCAGAAGCAAGGACGACACCATGAGTGAGCCTGGCATCGTAGGGCTGAGGGTTTGTGTCAGGGCACGAGATTGCAGGCTCCTGAAAAAGATTCCGCTTGCGGGGCCGGTCATCGGCATGACTCAAGTCATGCCCTGTTACAAACCAGGGCGCGTACTTTTCAGCAACTTCTTTACTCGTGCCGATGACGATGTTTTATTGTGATGGAGCTGGATTTAGCCAGCGGCACAACGACCAATGACCACTCTCGCAGTCACCCGCGCGACGCTGCTGAAAGACCTGCGCATGGAATGGCGCTCGAAGGACGCCATCAACTCCATGCTGTTCTTTGCGCTGCTGGTCGTCGTCATTTTCAGCTTTGCCTTCAATCCCACGGCGGAGGAGTCGCGGCTGATCGCCGGCGGGCTGATCTGGGTCGCGTTCCTGTTCGCGGCCGTGGTCGCACTGAATCAGACCTGGGCGCGCGAGCTGCGCAATCAGGTGCTGGATGCCTATCGCGTCTCGCCCGCGCCGCCGAATGCGCTATTCCTCGCCAAGGCGCTGGGGAATTTTCTGTTCGTGGTGGTGCTGGAATGTCTGATGACTCCGCTGTTCGTCGTCTTCTACGAGCTGCGCTCGATCGGGCCGGTGTGGCAGCTGATTGTGGTGGCGCTGCTGGGAACGTGGGCGCTGGTGGTGAATGGAACGTTCTTTGCGGCGCTATCGATCCGCACGCGCAGCCGCGAGATCATGCTGCCGCTGATCCTGTTTCCCATCTCGATTCCCGCGCTGCTGGGCATGGTCGATGCGACCACCTCGATCCTGACCGGCGAGGCTTCTCCCGATTTCTGGATCAAAATGCTGGCGGTTTACGATATCGTGTTCACGGCAATCTGCCTGCTGTTATTTGAGACGGTGTTGAATGCGGAGTGAATCGCTATTCGCCGTTGGCCACTCGCTGTTCGCCGGAGGCGAGTTGGGTGGACAACGGTGCCGCGTAGGAGGATAGTGCGGCGCTTAAGCGCCGCGTCATGGTGCAGATCAGATTTGGTAGCCGGGCTTCAGCCCGGCGACAGCGCGGTGACGTCGGTAAAGCCGACTCATGGTTGAGACCGACCGTGACGCTATTCGCCGGAATCAACCCGTCCTTCTCTGGCGAAGAGCGCATAGCGAAAGGCGAAGAGCGATGACATGGCTGAAGGCATAATGAAAAAAATTGCATTCATCTCGATTCCTGTCGTGTTGGTTCTCCTGGCCATCACCAGCTATCTGGCGCTGGCGGTCGCTCCCACTGAGCGGACCATGGGCGACGTGCAACGCATCTTCTACTATCATGTGCCCTCGGGATGGGTGGCCGGTCTCTGCTTCTTCCTCAACTTCCTGGCTTCGCTCTGGTATCTGTGGAAGCGCAGCCCGGGTAGCGACGCGCTGGCGGCCGCGTCGGCGGAGGTCGGCGTGGTGTTCTGCACCGTTCTGCTGATCACCGGGCCACTGTGGGCGCGGCCGGTGTGGGGCATCTGGTGGACCTGGGATGCGCGCCTGACGACGACTCTGGTGCTGTGGCTGATCTACGTCGCCTACCTGGTGCTGCGGCGCTTTTCCGCCGGCGGCCAGACGCAGGTGCTGGCGGCGGCCTTCGCCATCTTCGGATTCGCTGACGTACCCATCGTGTATATGTCGATCCGCTGGTTCCGCACGCAACATCCTTCGCCGGTGATGGGCGGTGGGGAGAACTCGGGCCTCGATCCCGCGATGTTGCACGTCTTCCTCATCAACCTGGCGGCGTTCACGCTGATGGGAGTTCTGTTTCTCTGGCTGCGCTACAAGCTGCAGATGGCGGAGCAGGCGCTGGAGTCGGCGCACGCGCAGGCCGCGCTGAAGGGAGTGTCGCGATGAGCTCGATTGCGTTTCTGAAGGCTGCTTACGTTGTCGCGTGGGTGGTGTATGTGGGATACCTCGGACGGATTCTGCTGCGCCTGAGGCGTGTGGAAGAGGAGAAGAAGGAGCTGGAACGCAGCAGCGCCGACTCGCGCGGCATCTGATCGTCATCGCGGCGTCTGGAGTTCACCACAGAGATCACGGAGCGCACTGAGGAAGAGAGGAAGTGTGCTTACCAAACGACGGTTGCAACGCAATCCAAGGCAGCTCGCCCGGACGCACTCATGATGGGACGTTCAACACTTCTGGTCGCGCTCATTGCAGTGGTTTTGCTCATGTGCTGCCGGGGTTCAGCTGACGGCCCGCCGTTTGGCCGCGTCAGCTTTTCTCCCGACGGCAAGTTAGTTGTGTTTCCGCATCAGGAGAGGGGCGGCTGTTTTCTTTACATCGGCGTTCTTGGTGCGCAGGTGGCCCGACGCCTGACAAAATCGCAATCTGGCTGCGAGAACGACCCCGATTTCTCAAGCGATGGCAAGCTTATCGTTTATGCCTATGCTCCGGGCAGTGACCGGAAATCCTCATTATTCGTAGTGAACGCCGACGGGTCGAGCGCACGGCAGATTACGAAGACAGGAACGGACGACGTTTTCCCGGTTTTTTCCCGCGACAACAAATTAGTCTACTTCGCTCGTTCAGGACGCTTCGGTCACAGCTCGCCGATCGCGGCCTCGCGTCAACACGATTTCGACCTGTTCTCGGTGAGCCTCGGCAGCGGCGCTGTAACCCAGCTCACACAGCAAAGTTTGTACGACTTGCTGTCCGTGTCTATGTCCCCGGAGGGGAAGGACTTGCTCATCACAACCTATCGATATCCGATCGGCCCTCTTTTTGAGATCTATGCGATTGACAAGCCGCAATCCGCTCGGCTTGTTTTTCAGCCGCACGTACCCGACGAGCCAAAACTGGTCCCGCCTGCCTTTGCTGACGCCTGCTACCTGCCTAACGAATTGAACGCCCTGATCATTGCCGCAAGCAGTAAGGATCATAGCTATGACTACAATGTGTATCTGATGAGCGTCGTCACTGGAAGTTTTCAGCAGTTGACGAATCTCACCGGATTGACACCGTTCGTGCAGGCCAGTCCCGATGGCAAGGCGGCTATTATCGAAAATCAAGACAAACTGTACCTGTTGGACCTGCAAAGCCACGGCTTACGGCCGCTCGTGTGGAAGGGGCTGGCGAGCTAGGTCAATCTGACGGCCGCAGGAATTCTCTACTTCAATTGCCTCTTGGGTGAAATGGCATAAAACAGTGCGCTCCGTGTTCTCTTTGGTGAATAAGTCTTGAGCAGTGCGAATCGTGATGTCCTGCAATTTCTTGGCGTGGCGTGCCTGATCGTGGGCGCGCTGTTCGCTATCTTCAGCGTCCCCTTCTTCTGGGGACAATATCAGGTGCTGGAAAAGTGGCCGGTGCGGCAGGCGCAGGTGATCAGCAGCAAAGTCGTCGTCGAGCCCGCGGCGAAGCATGAACAGCTCTATGCCGCCCGCATCGAGATCGTCTACGCTGCCAACAGCAATCCCGTCACTGCCGAGCTGACCAGCTTCGAGAGCAGCAACTACGAGGAGACGGTGCGCCGCGCCGGGGAGTTTCCCGTCGGCAGCCGCCATGCCATCCGCTACGATCCGCACAATCCCTCCCAAGCGCGCATCGGCGCGGGATGGAACCGCCGCTTCTTCGCCGTGCCGCTGATCACGCTGGGATGCGGCGTGGCGTTTGCCTTGATCGCGGCAGGATTCTTCGTCGCAGCGCGAATGGCGGGTCCCGTTGCGGCGAAATGATTCTTGCGGCCCTGCGTGTTGCCGGCTGAAGCCGGCCCAGCATACAAGAAACGACTGGAACGCTGGCCTGAAGTGTCAGCTCTACCTACCCCTCTTGCCAACGCCGGTAAAATATTTCCACGCCGTTTTGCCGGGCGATACATCCAACCGTCGCAGGGGTTCTACGATGAAGTTACACGTCCTCGCCGTGTTGTTGCTGGCTAGCGTTTCTATCTCGCTGGCGCAAACCTCCACGCCCGAAAAACCATCCCCCGACAAGCAGAAGTTCAGCCTGCCATCCCGCAAATTCAGTTTCACCTACGCTTTCACGGTGAAGGACATTCCCGTGGGAACCAAGCTGGTGCGGGTGTGGGTTCCGGTGGCGCACAGCGATGAACACCAGACGGTGCGGCTGGTCGGCGTAAAGTCGCCGGTGCAGACGCGCATGGGCGAGGAATCGGAGTACGGCAATCAGATTCTCTACGCCGAGATCCACAATCCCACGCAACCCACCGTCGACTTCTCGCTGGAGTACGAGGTGACGCGGCGCGAGTTTTCCCGCGGCGACTATGCGCAGTTGGAAAAGAAAGACACCAAGCCGGGCATCGTGCCGGTTTCCATGGACCGTTACGTCGCGCCCGACAAGCTGATCCCCACCGACGGCAAGATGAAGGAGCTAGCCGAGCAGGTCACGGGCAGCCAGCCGGGCACGGTCGCCAAAGCCAAAGCTGCCTACGACTATCTGTTCACCACCATGCGTTATGACAAGACGGGTACGGGCTGGGGCCGCGGCGACGCCCTCTGGGCCTGCGATGCCAAGCACGGCAACTGTACCGACTTCCATTCGCCCTTCATCGGCATGATGCGCGCCGACGACATTCCCGCGCGCTTCGACATCGGCTTCCCCGTCCCCGACAACAAGGACAAAGGCGACATCGCCGGCTATCACTGCTGGGCCGAGTTCTTTGCCCGCAACATCGGCTGGATTCCGGTCGACATCTCCGAGGCATGGAAGGCGAAAGAGAAGCGGGATTATTTCTTTGGCACCATCGACGCCAACCGGGTGCAGCTCTCCACCGGACGCGACATCACGCTGGCGCCCGCGCAGGCCGGGCCGCCGCTGAACTACTTCGTCTACCCCTATGTCGAGATCGACGGCAAGGCGTATGAAGCGATCAGCAAACAGTTCAGCTTCGTTGACCTCACGAATTCGGAGAACACCGCCGATTCGCGGCCCTCGCAAGCGCCGGCGATGTGACCCCCGTTTCGGGTTTATGGGCCAGGCGAATCGATTATTGCGCGCCCAATGGCGGGACTGAAGCACTTCGACGCTGGTGCGCCGCGTGAGACTTTGTCGCCCCCGTCGATTGGAACAATAACTTCTGTTGTTATCGAAACTGACGACCGACAACCGGCTAGTGGCTGCTGATTTCCCACACCACGCCGCAGCCCATGCCTTGGTCGCACTGGCCGACGGTGTTGCCGCCGATTGCAGCAGTGCCGTAGAGATTTCCGTTGGCATCGAAGGTCACGCTGCCGTATGGCTGGCCGCCGTCACTTCCGCCCGTGAAGTCGTGCAGCGATGTGTACATCCAGCTCTGGCCGTTCTTTGTCAGCTTGAACACAGCACCCTGTCCATTTGCGCCATCCTTGAGGGTCGTTCCGTAGAGATTGCCGGCTGCATCCATGGTCAGAGCACCGTAGGGACCCAAGTTCCCGCTGAAGCTGTAAAGTGTGGTCAAGGTCCACGAGCCGTGCGACGGACTCAGCTCAAAGACCGTGCCGCCGCCGTTGGCGCCGCCCAGCGACGTGGTGCCGTAAAGATTGCCCGCCGCGTCGAAGATCAGGCCGCCCACCGGAGTCTGACCATCACTGCCCTGGAACGGATGCAGCGTGGTCAAAGTCCAGCCACCGCCCGATGGCGACAGCTCAAACACCGTGCCGCAGCCGGACTGGCAGGTCGAGATGCCGCCCTCGGATGCGGTGCCGTACAAGTTGCCACTGCCATCGAGAATCACCCCGCTCAGCGGCGCCGTGCCGTCCGGCCCGCCGGTGAAGGTGTAGAGCACGTTGAGCGTCCAGTGGTTATTGCCCGAAGGCACAAGCTTGTAGATGTCGCTCAGCACGGAGGTTGTGCCATAGATGTTGCCCGCCGCATCGAACAGCGGCGGAGCAAACGCCGGGCCGTGACCCTCCTGCGGGCCGAAGACGTGCGGCAACGATTCGTTCCACGGGCACAGCGCCGTCTTGCAGACGGAGGCCATGGGGAAGACGTTGTAGACCACGCCGCATTCGTTGGGATCGCACTCGCCGCCACCGCTGAGAGTGGTTCCGTAGATGGTGCCGTTGGGGCCAATGATCAGTGCCGCCGGAGCTTCGCCGTCCACGTCGTCGGTGTTGCCGAAGATGTGCAGGGGATTGAAGGCGAAGCCCGATCCCGCGCGCTTCATCTGGAAGGCAATCCCGGCGCAGACGGGACAGCCGCCCTCCGTCGCCGCGCCGTAGAGGTTGCCACCGCGATCGATGACGACGCCGTACTCCGGCCGCGCGCCGTCACCGCCGCCGGTGAAGTTGTGGAGGATGGTAAGCGTTTGCGCGGCGGCCGACGCGCTCAATGCGATCGCGACCGCGATTGTCACCACTGCGACACAAGGGCACGGAGTCTTCGACATCCCCGGAACATTCCTCTTCTTTAATCGCATGCGCTTCCTATCCGTATTTCTTTCTTGGTCGGTATCTCCGTGCCTCGAGTGGCGATGCGCTCCGTGTCCGTGGGATTGTCCCACCACAGAGATAACAGAGCGCACAGGGTTTTCTGTTCAGTTCCACTCTGTGCGCTCGGTGTCCTCCGTGGTGAAATCACTGTTCACGAGCCAGCATTCACTAACCCCTGACCCTAGCCCCTGATTTTTCGCACCATTCCCGCCGCCGTGAGCACGCCGCTCATCAGCAGAAGAAGGCTTCCGGGTTCAGGTACGGTTCCACCATTGGAGTTGCCATAGAGCGTGAACGACTCAGAGGGAATTGTGCCGATATTTTGGGTGGATGCCTGCGACGGGCAACCGGGCGACTGGCAGCCCACGCCGCTGTTTTCGTCCCAGAACGTCGGGTCGCCGCTGTCCACAACCGCATTTTGCAGATTGACCCAGTAGGTTCCATCCCTCAGCGTCGGGCCGTCGAAGCTGGCGCTGGCCGTACATACCTGAAAGCCATACTGCGTAACGAAGCACCCGCTCTGGGTGGTATTCACCACCTGGTCGAAGTACGTGGTTCCACCAAGTTCGCTTGAGGTGATGGACAACTCGACCGACAGAATGTGATCGCCGGGAAATGCGACCGATCCGAAGGAGAAGCCGGTGATGGTGCTGCTGCCGCCGGATATGGTGAAGGAATCGCTGACCGCGAAGCCGAAATTGATGGTCCAGAAATCAGTGACGCCGTTGATGGGCCCGTTGTCGTAGACGGCGTCCGCGGACATCGGCATCGCAGTCGCGGCGAGCAGCAACAGAATGCCGAGAATCGGGTACGGCTTGCTGTTGATCATTTTCGGCTCCCGAATTGCTTACCAATACCTGAAACCTAATCCCTTGTCCCGCACAGCTTCCGTCCCACCACGCGCGCCAAGCCGAGCACGCCGCCCATCAACAGGAAAAGGCTGCCGGGCTCGGGCACCGTGCCCGTGCCGCTGGCGTTGCCGTAGAGGGTAAACGACTCGGAGGGAATTGTGCCAACGGTGCTCACCGATGCCATCGATGGGCAGCCCGGCGACTGGCAACCGACGCCACTGTTCTCGTCCCAGTACGCCGGATCGCCGGTGTTGGTGACCGCGTTCTGCAGATTCAGCCAGTAGGTGCCGTTGCTCAGGGTCGGGCCATTAAAGGCTGCACTCTCCAAACAGACGTTGAAGCCGTATTGATTGACCGAGCAACTGGACTGCGTCGTGTTTACCACCTGGTCGAAGTACGTGGTGCCGCCGTCTTCGTTGGAGGTGATGGAAACTTCCACCGACTCCAGGATGTCGCCGGGAAAGGCGTGCCCGCCGAACGACAGCCCGGTGATGGTGCTGTTTCCGCCGGAGATGGTGAAGGTGTCGCTGACGACGAAGCCGAAGTTGATGGTCCAGGCATCGCCGTTGCCGAAGATGGGACCGTTGTCGTAGACGACGTCGGCAGCGGCCGGAACGCTCACCAGCGCGAGCATAAACACAACGCAGAGAGTCAGGCGCAGCCTGCTGTTGACCATTTTCGTCACCTCATCATTCACTCACTCGTTGCTGGGCCCTGATCCGAAATCCTGGTCCGTTACAGCCACTTCCTCCGCACCATTCCCGCTACGCCCAGCACACCGCTCATCATCAAAAGAAAGCTGCCGGGCTCAGGCACCGTGCCCGTGCCGCTGGTGTTGCCGTAGAGGGTGAACGACTCGGAGGGAATTGTTCCCAGAGTATTCTCCGAAGCTTGGGACGGGCATCCGCTCGATTGGCAGCCGACGCCGCTGTTCTCGTCCCAGTACACCGGATCGCCCGAGTTGACCACGCCATTCTGCAGGTTCAGCCAGTAGTTCCCGTTGCTGAGCGTCGGCCCGTTGAAGGTCGCGCTCTGGGTGCAAATGTTGTAGCCGTACTGGTTGCCGAAGCAATTCGACTGCGTGGTATTGACCACCTGATCGAAATATGAGGTGCCACCGTTTTCGTTCGAGGTGATGGAGACCTCGACCGATTCCAGAGTGTCGCCCGGCAATTCGAACGTTCCAAACGACAATCCTGTGATCGTTGCCGAGCCAGCGGATACCGTGAAGGTATCGCTGACGATGAAACCGAAGTTGATCGTCCACCCATCGGTCTCGCCGTTAATCGGCCCGTTGTCGTAGACAGTTCCGGCCCAGGCCGGCGCAGCCAGTACGGCGACGAGCGAGAACACTGCAACCATCACCACGCGTGTCTTCATAAGCAGGGAAGCTCCTTCCAGCGAATGAATTGAATACCGGATCGTCAACGAGAGGACCGAGGAGCGAAACGAAGGCATCCCTCGGTTACCGAGCACTATACCCATCCAGCTCTCGGTAAGCAAGGGAATTCTGCGAAAATTAGCCGTTAGTACTCCGCCAAGCCGACAACGGACAATCGGACGCCCGCTACCGACAACCGGCAACTGTTTTCTAATGCGTGATCTTCCACGCCGCCATGCGGGCGGTGCCGTAGAGCGTGCCGTCGGGGCCGATCGTCACGCCTGCGATCGGATTGCCGGCGTCGTCGCCGAATGCATACGAATGCAGATCGGTATAGTTCCAGCCGCCCCCACTCGGACTCAATTCAAAGATGTTGCCCAGTTGATGGCGACCGTCGTTGTAGGTAGTGCCGTAGAGGTTGCCGGCGCTGTCCAGAGCGAGCGAGCTCTGCGGGCCGCCGTTGCCCGGCAGGCTGAACAGCAGGTTGAAATTCCATCCTCCGCCCGACGGCGAGAGTTCAAATATCGTGCCGCCCCCGCCGGAGCCGCCACGGTAGGTCGCGCCGTACAGATTTCCCGCGGAATCGAAGACCACTCCGGCTTCCGGATATTCGCCATCGTCACCGCCGGTGAAGCGGTAAAGAATATTTTCCACCCAGCCGGACTGGGTGCGGCTCAGCTCGTAGACATAGCCGTAGCTCAAGCCACCATAGGGCAAAGTGCCGTAGAGATTGCCGGCTGCATCCAGCACCACACCCGATTGTGGTTCCGCGCCGTTCGTGAAGGAGTAGATCAGGTTCTCCGTCCAGCCGCCGTTGGCGCGAGTCATCTCGAACACTGCGCCGTCGCCCCGCCCGCCGAATTCGGTGGTGCCATACATGTTGCCGGCAGCATCGAAGACCACATTGCCTTCGGGAAACGCGCCGTCGGGATTGTTGGTAGTGAATTCGTAGAGAATGGAGGAGTCCCACGGGCACAGCGCGGTGGGGCAGGCGCTCGGCGGAGGCGTTAGCTTGAATACCGTGCCGAAGCTGTCGGTGCCGCCGCTGATGCCGCCCTCATCGGTCGTTCCATAAATGTTGCCGTCGGGACCAAAGGCCAGCCCGCCGTAGTCAAGTGGCTCCGCTCCGTCGTCGCCGCCCACCGGCGCGCTGAAGCAGTGCAGCGGATTCAGCACCCAGCTGGAGCCGACCGGCTTCAGCTGGTACACCATGCCTACCCAGCCGCAGGTTCCGAATTGGCCGGATTCGGTGGTGCCATAGAACTTTCCACCGCGGTCCATCAGCAGGGTGCTGGTCAGCGGCGCGCCGTCCTGGGAGGTGAAGTGATAGAACTCGCTGTACGTCTGGGCCTGGGCTGGCCGAACCATAGCGAGTGGCAAAAGGAACAACAGCACCCAGCCGGCCGCCGCCCAAACCGAGATGGAAACCCTGCAAACGGTAGATCGTTGGAAAATCATGACCCCAACCTCCTCAAACGCTACTCCGCAACCGGCAGCCGGCAACCGGCTACGGATTACTGATCTGCCACACCACGCCCTCACCGAAGCTCCCGCCATACGTCGCACAGCCGTAGAGATTTCCCTGCGAATCGAAGGCGAAATCGCCGCCCGGCTCGTCGCCGTCGGGGCCGCTGAAATCATGCAAGGTGACGAAGTTCCAGCTGCCGTCCGAATTTGTCAGCTCGAAGACCACGCCCGCGTTGCCGCTGCCGCCGCTGGTCCCGCTGCCATACACATTGCCGGCGCGATCGACGATCGGAACAGTAACGCCGCCGGGCGCTCCGCCGGGCTGCGGCATGAACAGGTAAATCACGTTGTAGTTGTAGCCGCCTTCGCCGTCGGGCTGCAGCTCGAAGGTCGTGCCCCAATCCTGAAAGCCACCGTCTTCCGTGAAGCCGAAGAGGTTGCCATGCGAATCGAAGGCCAGGCCGCCAGGACCAGCGCCGTCGCCTGTACCGCCGGCGAAGTTGTGCAGAACCGTCTGCGTCCAGCCGCCGGAGCCGGGCGTCAGTTCATACACCATGCCCTTATGGGTGCTGCCGCCCTGCGAAGTTGTTCCGTAGAGGTTGCCGGCAGAATCGAAGATCACTCCGTTGACGGGATCACCGCCGTCGGCGCCGTCGGTGAAGGTATGGACCACGGTCAAGTTCCACTGCCCGTGGTTGGGAGAGAGTTCATAGACCGTGCCCCAGCCGCCGCCCGCTCCGCCCGCCTGTGCCGTGCCGTAGAGATTTCCGGCGCGATCAAAGACGATGTTGCCCTGCGGTGCACCCCCGTCCTCGGCGCCGGTGAAGTTGTAGATTACCGTCTCCCTCCAGTAGCAGATCGTGCTCGGACACTGGGTCGCGGGAGGCTGCAGCTTGAACACCACGCCTTCGCCAAACTGACCTCCGGCTGAGGTTGTGCCGTAGAGCGCGCCGTCAGGCCCGAAGCTCACGCCGCCGTAAGGATTGGAGCCGTCGGCGCCGCCGGTGAACTCCCACATGGACTGCTGTAACCAGCTGGAGCCGTGGCGCGTCAACTTGAAGACCACTCCCCATCCCAGATAGCTGCGCCCGCCGTAGTAGGTGGTGCCGTAAACATTGCCGGCGGCATCCAGGGTGACGAAGAGGGGATTGACGCCCGTGCCGTTGCTGCCGAAGTTGCCGATGACGTTGTAGCTCTGCGCGTGAGCGGAGGCGATGGCAAACGACAGTACGACGGCCAGGCTCGCGCCGAACAGTGCAGCCTGGTAAAGGACCAAACGACCCTGGATTCTGGGTGCCATTGGGAATCCTCCAGCCTTCATCGCAAGACCCTAGCTTGCTATGTTGTGGTATGTCCCCGTTGTGGTTGCCGGTTTTGCCAGCAGAGGCAAAAAGCCGTTGACTTGCGATCCTTGCGGCGCGGCTGAAGGCCGTGCCCTTGCAAAGCATCGCTGGCAACTGGCTACTGACTACCGACTACTGGCTACTGGGGAGTGATCTCCCATGCTGTGCCACCGTCGATCGATCCACACTCTTCGGCCACGCCATAGATGTTTCCCGAGCTGTCGACAGCCACCGGACCTTTGCCCAGGCAGCCGTCGGCATTCCCCGTCATGCTGCCGAAGTCGTGCAGGTCGACATAGGTCCAGTTGCCGTTGCTGCCCGGCACCAGCTTGAAGACATTGCCCAGATTGTTGGCACCACCCCAGTTGTTTATGCCGTAAAGGACGCCGGCGCTGTCCATGACCAGCCGGTACGGCCCGCCATCGTCAACCGTCTGGTAGGGGAAGGTGTAGAGGATGGTCAGCGTCCAGTTGCCCCCGCCGGAGGGCGATAGCTTCCAGATCGTTCCGTTGTTGCTGACGGCTCCCGTGCTGGTGACGCCGTAAAGGTTGCCGGCGCTATCGCGCATCAGCGGTCCGGGCGCACCACCCTCGCTGTTCTGCTGGAAGACGTGCAGGATGGTCTCCGTCCAGCCCGAGCTGGTGTGCGTGAGCTCGTAGACGACGCCGCAGCCGTAATTGTCGAAGCATTCGGTGTTGCCACCGTAGTAGGTGGTGCCGTAGATATTGCCCTGTGCGTCCAGCGCGACACCGCGGCCGCGATCGCCATCACCGTAAAGCGGGCCCAGGAAGCCGTAGATCACCGACTCATTCCACGTGCCGTTGCCCGCCGGCGTCATCTCCCACACGGCACCCAGATTTGAGTTGCCGCCATAGGTCGACGAGCCGTACATGTTGCCCGCCGCGTCGAAGACGACCTTGTTGGGATAGCAGGCGTCGTTGCCATTACAGAAATCCCACACCGGAGCGTAATTCCACGGCGCAATCACCGACGACGGCGCGCTGGAGCCGGGGCGCAGATTGTAGACGCGACCACCCTCTTCATTTCCGCCGAGCAGCTCCGGCCCGTACAAGCTGCCGTTGGGCCCGATCGTCAGCTCGCCCGGCGTTGTCGTGTACGAGCCGTTGATTCCTGTAAAGTCCCACAGTGGCGTCTCCACCCAGCTGTTGCCCTGCTTCTTCAGCCGGAAAACCACGCCGCAGCCCGCCGGCCCGCCGCCGCCGCTGCCCGGGTCACGGCCGCTACCGCAGCGCAGATTGCCACCGAACGCCGTCGCGCCGTAAATCGTTCCGCCACGGTCCAGGATTACGCCCGAGTCCGGGCGATAGCCGTCATTGCCGGTGAAGTTGTGAATCACGCTGAAGGTCTGTGCCGCCGTCGGGCTGGCAGGTAGGACGCACAAAGTCGCGACAACAACGACCGCGAGACCCAACACCGGTCCGCGGGCAACATCGCTCTGGCTGGGCGCTGGACGGTTCATCTCGATCTCCTTGCGGAACGCTGGCTGCGCAGCTCCGACTCCGCCGAATCTTGAGAGCCCTTGGCCAACGTTCCGCTCACTCGTTTTGCTCTTGCCGGGAGGGCAAGTCAAATGAATTGCACCTTACGATTTAACCCATTCAATCTAGAGCACAAATGTCGCCGGGCCGCGAACGTTGGGCGCCGGTTCCAATCGCCACCAGGCACAAATCAACCGCTCCGGGGGACAAGCCAGCCTATGGAGGTTGTTGAGCTGATGTGTGCATGGACGGCGAGGGGACGGAGCAGGGAACGAAGCTGCAGACACATAGGCCATCCCCTCGATTACCGAGCACTATACGCAGGCTTCTCTCGGTAGGCAAGGGAATTTTGGGGGAGAGGGGTCAGAATTTCCGTCGCCAAATCGCCGGCATTTCAGCGTGTGGCGCCTAGGGAAGCTCTGATTAAGTGACGGCGAGGTTCCCCAGCGGCTAAAGCCGTATTAGTTCTTGGACTTTGCGGACCGCCTGAAGGCGGTCCCTTTCAAAAACAGTATCTAATCGAAGCTTCCTTAGCACTTAGGAGACTCCGATGAAGTCCCATGGAAGTTTCGCCGCGGCTAAAGCTGCCTCGTTCTTAAGCACTTGCGGATGGCCTGAAGTGTCCGCGTGAGAACCCTGTCGTCCCTGAAGGGACTCAGATTCTTTTACCACTGCACCCAGCACTCCGCCTTCGGCTCCGTGCTGGGCTAAACTGTTTCGCGCCTACGGCGCTCGATTTTCGGAGGTTGTATTCCGCCGCCAAACTCGGCAACGACTTCTCACGCAGACACTGAAGGCCGTCCTCTTGGAGAAACCAGACGGCAACGCCCTCAGCGGCTAAAGCCGGTTTAGTTCTTGGACTTTGCGAACCACCTGAAGGCGTCCCTTTCAAAACAGTACTTAATCAGAGCTTCCTTAGCGCTTAGCAATCGGCAAAGCCATTGTCGATTCACAAACCGTAAGCCGCAGTCCCTGACCCCTGGCCACGAGCCACTTCCTTTCACTCCCGGCGCAACACCTCGACCGGATCAATCCCCAGCGCCCGCTTCAGGGGAACGCAGCACGCCGCCAGCGCCACCGCGATCAGCAGTCCTGCCACCGCCGCAATCGTCCACGGATCGCTGGAGCTCACCTGAAACAGCAGCGTGTTCAAAGGCAGCTTGAGGACGAGCGAACCAACCACGCCAATCGCCGCGCCCAGCAGCACCACCGGCACCACCTGTCCCAGGATCAGCCGCACGATGTGCCGGGGCTTGGCGCCCAGCGCCAGGCGCACTCCAATCTCGCCGGTGCGCCCAGCGACCATATACGCCATCACGCCGTAGACGCCCAGCATCGCCAGCAGAAGCGCGATTCCGGCAAAGACGCTGAGCAGCACCACCAGCAGCCGCCGTGTCGCCACCTTCTCGCTCATCAGGTCCGACAGGCTGCGCACGTCATACAGCGGCAGGTCGGGATCGACGGAGTGAATGGTTCGCATCACCCCTGGCAACGGCGACGGCTGCCCGTCCCTGGCATGGAAGATCAGGCGGCCGCGGCCGTCGGCGAACTGCGAAAATGCCAGAAAGATTTCCGGCAGTTGCTGTGGATCGGCCGCATCGGTGGTCATGTGATGAACGACGCCCACCACCGTCCACCACGTCGGATTCACCGGGACCTCGGTCGCCACCCGCTTGCCGATGGGATTCTCGCCCGGCCAATACTGGTCCGCCAGCGTGTCGTCGATGATGCAGACCAACGGCGCGTTGGCGCCGTCCTGCCAAGTGAAGAAGCGGCCGGCGACCAGCTTGACGCCCAGCGCCTCCAGGCCGCCCGGCGTCAGGCTGGAGAACTGCGCATACGTCTGCTGGCCCGGCGGCGGCTGCGGACCGCCCTCGACGCGAAACGTTCCCTGCGATCCGCCCACCAGCGCCGGGGTTTGAAATCCCGCAGCGGCAACCTCGGGCAGCGCGGCCAGCCTGGGCAGCAAACGCCGCATGAACAAATCCTGTTGCGCGTCGCCTGGGTATTTGGTCGACGGCAGGTTCAGCACGCCCGTCAGCACGCCACGGCTCTGCATGCCAGGATCGGCTGCCAGCACGCGAAACAGGCTCTTCATGGTAAGTCCGGCGGCCACCAGCAGCACCAACGCCATGGCCAGCTCGGCCGTAGCCAGCGCGCTACGCAGCCCGCGCGGCAGAAAGCCGCTGCCTCGCACCCGGCCTGTCTCCTGAAAGCTTTCGGCAGGATTGCTGCGGCAGGCAGCCAGGGCCGGCACCACTCCGAAGACAACTCCAGTGGCCAGCGAGATCGCCAGGGTGAAGAGCAGCACCGGGCTGTCGATGGAGATGTCCTCGATGCGGGGCACGATCGCCGTCGCCTGGTGCGCCAGCAGCGGTGTGATGCCGTACGCCAGCAGCAGGCCGAGCGCGCCGCCTACCAGCGCCAGCAGCGTGCTCTCGCACAGAAGCTGCGCCAGCAGCCGCCCGGTGCCGGCGCCCAAGGCACTGCGGATGGCGATTTCGCGCCGCCGCACGATGGCGCGCGAGGTCAGCAGGCTGGCCACGTTGGCGCAGGCGATCAGCAGCACCAACCCGACCGCTCCCATCAACAGTGCCAGCGGACGGCTCACATCGCCCACCACCTTCTCTAGCAGCGGCTGCACCAGCGCACTCTGTCCGGCGTTGGTCTTGGGATGACGACGCGCCAGCTCGCTCGCGATCCTCTGCATGTCAGCGCGCGCCTGCTCCAGTGTCACGCCCGGCTTCAGGCGAGCGTAGGCATAAACGCCAAGATGGTGCGAGCGATGACGCTCGCCGCCGATGGAGCTCTCCAGCCGCCCGAGAGATGCGAATGCCTCGACCTGCCGCCAGTACAGCGGCAGCCGGCTGTTGGGCACAACGCCGGTGATGGTGTACCAAGTGCCATCGAGCCGCATTTGTCGGCCGAGCACCCGGGGATCGCGGCCGAACTCGTTCGTCCACAGTTTGTCGCTCAGCAGTACCACGGGCGCCGCGTCCGCTTTGTCCTCCTCGGGCGAGATCATGTGGCCCACGAGCGGTTCGACGCCAATGGTGGGGAAGAGTCCGGATGTAACTTGCCCGAGCAGCAGCCGTCGCGGCTCACCCTGGCCGGTCAGGGTGGCGCTCACCCGGCGAAAGCCGCCCATGCCCTCGAACGCGTGGTTCATCGCCTGCCAGTCCTTGAGATTGGCGAGAGAGATGAACATCCCCGGCATGTCGGGCGCGGACTCGGCGAGGAACACCAGGCGCTCCGGCTGCCGGTAGGGAAGCGGCCGAAAGAGCACGGCGTTGATGACGGAGAAGATGGCGGTATTGGCGCCGATGCCCAGCGCCAGCGTCAGCACGGCAACGATGGTGAAGCCGGGATCCTTGAGCAGGATGCGCACCGCAAAGCGCACATCATCGAAGAAGTTCTGCGCCCAGAGCACGCGGCGCGCGTCGCGGCAATTCTGCTTCGACAGCTCCACGTTGCCGAACTCGCGCAACGCGGCGTAGTGC